>BNJT01000602.1_pt1 | contig 117818 bp, 214 predicted proteins | sample 8540491 | NCBI WGS metagenome assembly BNJT01 (sample SAMD00202455, study PRJDB9452) | human saliva metagenome | host: Homo sapiens | reverse complement strand
CTATGAAATAAGATTTACAGAAGCAACTGTAACTCTTGATAGTAGAACTTATGAAAAATAAGTCTATAGAAAAAATAAAAAGTTCGTTACAGACTTAGGTTTTAGAAAAATTTTTCTTTGAGAGATAAAAACTTTAGCTATATATATAACGATTACTTGCCAGCCTATAATGGTTCTAGAGTTCCAACAAAGGCTCTTTCACCATTATAGGACTTCGCAGTAATCTTTTTTTATGCTATTAGTTATTTATTTCAAAGAAAATTTCTAATAATTAATTGAAATGTAACTCACTTATTTTTTTACTTTAGAATTGAAATTTTAATTTTGCAACAGCCTCTTTTTCGTTCTTATTTTTTTATAAATGTCTCACGACTTCCAATATCTAAGACTAATATAGTTATAATATTTTTGTCTATCTTAAAAATTGCTCTATATTTACCAATTCTAAGGCTAAATGCTAAATTTAAAAATATAAGCAAGTTAGTATAGCCATAAGAACATACTAATATGGTGGTTGAGTAGTACAGCCGATATGAAATAACAATAGAAGTTTTATTGTTATTCTCTATGAACTTAATCTATGTCACATTTATATATAATTTTGATTAAAAAAATATGGTCGCACACTTGTGACTCTAGCACTCGTAGGGTGTCAGTCATGAGTTAGACCATTAAGTATAGTCAGCATATATAGAAATATGTATGTAGAGGTAGCAACTTTAAAAAGCTATCCAATACTACTCGAATTGCTGGAAACCCCTAAAACTAGTATAACTACAACATAGTACCTAAATAAAAATATGGTACAAGTGTGAAAGTGGCGAAAGCAGAAAAAATATACTAGATGACATAAGGTTAAAACCTAAGTGTTAAGATAATGGGCAATCAGCAGCCAAGACCGAAAGGTAAGGTTCAACGACTATTCCTCCTGAGGGAAGTACACTAAAGCTAGTGGAAGTGGGTAGACCCAAACAGATAGAGCTGTGGGATAAGATATAGTCTGTGCTTAATAGAAATATTAAGAAGTTCGAGGCTAATCTCCTTAATTTATTAAGGAGTGTATATGCCAAGAGAACTGCATAAGTGGTAGCGTACTTATGTGAACGACAACCTCTAAAACGACTGAGTCAGTTTTAGGTTCATATATTTAGAAAAAAATTTTACTTTTTCATTTACTTACAGTATAAAAAAGTGGTATACTATATATAGGTAAATGGAGGTGAAATCACATGGAAAAAAAGCATATAAGTTTAGATTTTATCCAACTAAAAACTCAAATAACAATATTAAATTGTACTTTTTGGTTTGTGTAAGATATGTCTATAATCATTTTTTTAGATTTAAAACAAGAACTATATAACAAAGAGAAAAAAATCTATTTCATATAGTGAGTGTAGTAAAGAATTAACAGTTTTAAAAACAAGAGAAAGAATGGTTAAAAAGATGTAGATAAATTTTTCTTTACAAAAATTCTTTAAAAAGATTTAGATAAAGCCTATAAAAAAACTTTTTTTAGTGGAAGTAGCTATCCAAAGTTTAAATCTAAGAAAGATAATAGAAAAATCATACAGAACCAATTATACAAATAATAATATAGAGTTTTTAGATAAATGGATAAAAAGTACCTAAGTTAGGAAGACTAAAAAAATAAGAGATAAAAATAAAACCACAAGGAAGAATAATAAATGCAACAATAACCCTAAGTACCTAGTGGAAAAATATTATATATCTTTATGTTGTACTGATGTGGAAGTAGAAAAATTAGAAAGTACAAATAAGAATGTTGGAATAGATTTAGGTATAAAGGACTTTTGCGATTACCAGTGATGAAATCTCAATAGAAAAATCCAAAAATATTTACAAAAATCTTTGAATAAACTAGCGATATTACAAAAGAAAACTATCACGAAAAAACCAAAGGGTAGTTCAAATAGGAATAAAGCTAGAATAAAAAGTAGCAAGATTATTTGAGAAAATATCAAATCAAAGAGAAGATTTTTGCAAAAAATTATCAACAATGCTAATAAAAAGAATATGATATTATTTGTATGGAAGATTTACAAGTAAAAAAATATGGTAAAAATCATAAATTAGCAAGAAATATTGTAGATGTATCATGGAGTGAATTTAATAGAATACTAAGTTATAAAAGCGAAATGGCGTGGAAAAAACAATAGTAAGAGTAGATAAATTTTTTTGCAAGTAGTCAAATATGTAATTGTTGTGGATATAGAAATGAAGAAGTAAAAAGATTTAAGTGTGAGAGAATGGACTTGTCCAGTATGTGGAGCTGTACATAATAGAGATATAAATGCAGCAAAAATATACTAAAAAGAAGGACTAAGGATATTAGGGTATAAGTGCTTAAATATATAAATATATGAACCGTAGGAACTATGGGGATAGCTTGGTAAATTTAGTTGGCTAACAGAAGCAACTACTACCCAAGAACCCTGCGACTTCAGTCGTGGGAGGTTCAGACTATGATAGTCCTTAATATCATACAGACTTATTTTTGTAACATCTTTCGAAATCTCTTCAAAAGCTTTAAAGAATTTAGTACCCTCTAATTTATGAGTTTGAGCTGCACCCAAAATCTTGGACACAAGATTGGAGGTGCAGATTTTTTTAGTGAGTAAATTAACAAGAGAAAAATAAAATTGAAATATTTGAAAGAAGAAAAAAATGGGGAAACTATTCCTTCTTTAGCTAAAAGCTTTTTGATGTTCAGGAATCTAATATTAAATATTTAATTGCTTTTAATTGAAAAAAACATGGATATGATATTTTAAGAAAAGATAAAAAAATAGAGCTTATTCTAAAGATTTTAAACTACAAATAATTAATAGAATTTTAATTAATCATGAGTCTGTTAATTTTTGTTGCTCTTGATATTGGTTTAGTATCTCCTGGTATTTTTACATAATTGGCTTTCAAAATTTAAAAATGGGTATAATGTTGTAGAAAAGAAAAAAAGGAAGGAAACCTAAATCTATGACTAAACTTAAGAAAAAAATGATAAGACATTATCTGAAAAAGAGAAAATTAAACAATTAGAAGAAGAAAATTTGTATCTTAAGGCTGAGAATGAATATTTAAAAAATTGAGAGGGCTCTAGTTCAAGAAAGGGAGCTAAAAGAAAAGAAAAAAAGTAAGAGTAATAGCCGAACTTAGAGCTAAATATCCTTTCAAAAATGCTATTAAAGATTGCTGGAATATCAAGATCAGTATATTATTACTATATTGATAAAAAAAGATATTGATGAGAAGAATAAAGATATCATTGAAAAAAATCAAAGAAATTTACTACGTGAATAAAAGGAAGATATGGTTATCGCAGGGTAACATTGGAATTAAAAATCAAGGTTTTAATATTAATCATAAAAAAAGTTCAAAGACTTATGAAAAAGTTTAATTTACAAAGTATTATCCGTAAAAAGAAAATATTCTTCATACAAAGGTCGCATAGGAAAGATAGCGGATAACCATATTAAAAAGAAATTTTTGAAGCAACAGCTCCAAATCAAAAAAATGGTTTACAGATGTAACAGAATTTAATTTAAGAGGAGAAAAGTTATACTTATCTTCAATATTAGATGCTTATGGAAGATATATAGTTTCATATGATATTTCGCGCAGTGCTAACTTGGAGCAGATAAATCATATGTTAAATTTAGCATTTAAAAGAAAAATGAAAGTTATGAAAATTTGATATTTCATAGTGACCAAGGATGGCAGTATCAACATTCTTCATATCAAGAAAGATTGAAAAAGAAAAAAAGATAACTCAAAGCATGTCAAGAAAAGGAAATAGTTTAGATAATGGATTAATGGAAAGTTTCTTTTGGGTTGTTAAAAAACAGAAATGTTTTATGAACAAGAAGAAAAAGTACAAGACATTAGAAGAATTGAAAGAAGCAATAGAAGATTATATATATTATTACAACAACAAAAGAATAAAGGAAAAAAATTAAAAGGATTAACTCCTGCTTCTTACAGAAGTCAATCCTTATTAGTAAGTTAAATTAATTTGTCCAACTTTTTGGGGGTCAGTACAATTTCATAAATTTTACAGCTTCTTTTTTTATAAACAACTTTATAAGATTTCATCTAATGTTAGTTCAACTCCTTCATCATCTTTATCAGTTTCAATATGTTTTATTATTTTTTTGCAATTTCTTCTCCCTCAGCTTTATCCATTTTTACAATTTAATTTTATATATTTTGCTAAGTCCATTTTTCAACCTCTTTAATAAATTATACATATTTGTATATATAATACACATAATAGATATAAAAAGTCAAAAAACTAAATTATGAATATTTTTATCAGTTATAACTGATAAAAAATATATAAAAAGACTTTTTTGTAAGTTATAACTGTGATACACTTAATAAATATTATAGATTTTTTTAATGAATTAAAAAATAAAAAAACACTATTGATTGCAGTCAATAGTGTTTTTGATATATTGCTATATCTTATAATTAATTATTTTATTTTCTTACTAACTCTTCCAAAGCTTTTTGCTAAACGAGTTGTGACATCAAAGCTTTCTTCTGTGTGAACATTGTAATTAATAATTTTTCCAGTTCTTAAATCATAAACACTAATATTTCCACTGAAAAAAAGTACCTCCTAGAAAAACTTTTTATAATCTTCTTTTATCATTTTATCTACCACTATTAAGAAAGTTTCATTTCTTTTTCTAAGATTAGCTTTTTCAACTTCCCAAAAGTCTATTTCATTGACCTTCCACTTTCTAGATTCAAAAACTAAGTTCTAAGTCATCTCTCCATTTTGCTGAATATTCAGGAAAGTATGCAACAAGAACCTTTTTGTGAAGGATTAATTGGTGCTGCACTACCTGTTAAATTTATTGAATCATTCATACAAGAAGCAAAAAGCAAATAACATTACAACCGCTAAAAATATTTTTTTGATAATTTTCATAACCTACCTCCAAGTTTATCTCATACTTTTTTCAACTTCAATCACTGCTTTTTCTATACCTTCTAAAAGGTCACCTAAACTTTCTTTTGTAAAGTTATAAACACACAGTCTTTCATTATTTCTTACATCAAATATACTTACATAACCTGTATATTCATAATAAGTAGAGCTTATAAAACCACCATCGCTATATTTATCTATATTTAATTGATCAAAGACAATAGCAAAAGTTTCATTACCAGTAGCTCTACTTGAAACTTTCCAATTCCTTTGAAGTAACTTAGATCTTATAGCTTTTTCTACACCAACTGTTGCTCCTTCAACATATGCACTTCTTTGTGCTCTTGTAAATGATGCTGGAGTACTTATAGTTGTTATTTCTGATCCAGAATTAGGAAAATAACAATGAACATGAAGTAAAAAGCTAATAACATAAATATACCTAATAAAAACTTTTTTTAACAATTTTCATAATCTACCTCTTTATTATTTTTAATATTTTTACCTTGTATTAGTAAGGATTATTTCTACTATCTGCTACTGCATGTCTTCTTTCTATTTCTAAATCTCTTTTTACCATTTCCTTTATATCACTGCAAGCTGTTAGTATTGATAATAATAAAATAAATAATCCTAATTTTATAATTATTTTTCAAAAAAAGATCTCCTTCCTTTACTTTATATAACTTTCCACTTCATCTAGTGCAGTATTTGCTATATCTTTTAAAAAGCTCATCTGGCAATTCTTGTTCTGTGATAAGAAAAAAACATTTAAGAAACAACCTTTTCTTTTTGGCTCTTTGGCACAATATTATAACCATAGACTATTCCATTACGATTTTTTTCCAAAAACTTTTTTTGAATATAAGCTCTATTAGTTTGAATTTCATCTGTATATTCTAATCCAAATGCTGGTGCAAACATCGTTTTGAATGCAATTCTTAAAGTTTGAGGATTTCCATCATTAGTAAAAATACATAGTTACAACCAAATTCATATCAGATTCTTCTTGTGAGAAAAGCAAGAGTGTCAACATCATTGACATCTATTTGATAACCGTCCCTTTGTATCTTATTTAAATCCACATAACTTGGTGCTGAAAAAGAATATACACCTAAGATTAAAAAAATAAAAAAATAATAGAATTTTTTTCATACCCTACCTCCAAATTTTTATAAAACAAAAGGACTATTTGCAAATAAAAAAATTGCAATAGTCCCCTCTATTACTACTATTTATATTTTACATTATATTTTTTTAATTTTGTCTACATACTTAATTGAAGCTAAATGTAAGAAAAAAACGTGTGTTTTTGAAAGAGTACTTATTTATTTGTTACTTTTATTTTTTTGGTCTTTTTTTGTTTTTTTAAAAAGAATAATATGAATAGCTACTCCAAGCCAAACAATAGCTAATGCTATTCTTGCATGTAGATTTTTGAATTTTATAAATAGAAAAAAATCATTCCACAAGATAAAAAAATAGTATAGCTTTTATTTTTAACAGAAAGATTTAAACCTTTTTCCTGAATAATAATCCTGTAATATAGGGATCAAAATATTTATTATTCATTATCATATCATGATATTTTTTTAGATGATCTCTCAAAAAACAAAAATAAAAGCTACAAGCAAAAAAAGGAACGGTTGGTAAACCAGGAATGAATACTCCAACTATCGCTAAAGCTACTGCTAAAAAAACCAAAAAGTTATATATAATTTCTTTTTTTAAATTCCTCATGTAATCTCCTAAAAAAATTTTTTTATTTATTATAAGGCTTGTTATTCTAAAAAAGCAAGAACTTTTTAGTCAAAAATATTTAAAAGTACATAAGATTGACAAATGTCTACTAAAAAGAGTAAACTATTATAAAGAAACTAGTAATTTAAGGAGACTGAGATGATACAAAAAAGAAGCACCTAAGGTGAAAGATGATAAAAAAATATAAAAAAATGTTATAGCTGTTATGAGTGGTAAAGGAGGAGTAGGGAAGTCTACAGTCACTACACTTCTTGCTAAAGAATTAAGAAAAAAAGGATATTCAGTTGGAGTTATGGACGCTGATATAACAGGATACCCTAGCATACCAAGACTTATGAATGTTAGTGAACAAAAAAATGGCAACTGATGGAAAAAAATATGTATCCTGTTGTTACAGAAGATGGGATAGAAATAGTTTCAATAAATCTTATGATAGATGAAAATGAACCTGTTGTATGGCGTGACCTAGTTATTGCAGGGGCAGTTATGCAATTTTGGAATGAAGTTGTTTGGAGTGACTTAGATTATCTTTTAATAGATATGCCTCCAGGAACAGGAGATGTTCCTCTAACTGTTATGAAAAAGCTTTTAATATCAAAGGACTAATTATGGTTTCTATACCACAAGATATGGTTTCAATGATAGTTACTAAAAGCTATAAAAATGGCAAGAAAAATGAATGTCAATGTAATAGGTTTAATTGAAAATATGAGTTATATAACTTGTGATTGTTGTGATAATAAAAATATATTTGACAGATGAAAATGATATCCAAACTTTCTTAAAAAGAAAATGATGTTGAACTTCTTGGAGAACTTCCTATGACAAAAACAAATTGCAAGAATGACAAAGGGAGAAAGTGCTTATCCAGAAGAAACATTCTCTAAAAATTGCAGATAGAGTTATAGAAAAGGTTAAAGAATTATAAAAAATTAAAAACACCATTAATTGCAGTTAATGGTGTTTTTGCTTTTCATAGAAAAGCTATAGTATAATGAAACTATAGAAATAAAATAAAAAAATTTTGTAGGAGGTTAAAATGGAAATAAAAATTGAAAATTTAAAAGACTTTCTATTAAAGTTAACTCAAGAAGATATAGAAGAGTTAATGAAAAAGAACTGAAAAAAAGAAGAAGATAGAATTTTTATAATAAATTATTTAATTTAATTTTAGAAACAAAACAAGAGGAATTAATAAAAAAGGAGTATTTTAATAAAAAAATCTTCTAAAAACAATGAGGAAGTGTAATTATGGAAAAAAAGATTTGATAAAAATAAAATCATATATTTTGAAAAAAATAAAGATATTTCTGTCCTTACTTTTTGATTAAAAAAATATGGTCGCACACTTGTGACTCTAGCACTCGTAGGGTGTCAGTCATGAGTTAGACCATTAAGTATAGTCAGCATATATAGAAATATGTATGTAGAGGTAGCAACTTTAAAAAAGCTATCCAATACTACTCGAATTGCTGGAAACCCCTAAAACTAGTATAACTACAACATAGTACCTAAATAAAAATATGGTACAAGTGTGAAAGTGGCGAAAGCAGAAAAAAATATACTAGATGACATAAGGTTAAATCCTAAGTGTTAAGCTAGTAATACCCCCAAATCAAAGATTCGGGAAAAAGCTAAAAAATGGGCAATCAGCAGCCAAGACCGAAAGGTAAGGTTCAACGACTATTCCTCCTGAGGGAAGTACACCAAAGCTGGTGGAAGTGGGTAGACCCAAAACAGGTAAAGCTGTGGGATAAGATATAGTCTGTGCTTAATAGAAATATTAGAAGTTCAAGCTAATCTCCTTAATTTATTAAGGAGTGTATATGCCAGGAGAACTGCATAAGTGGTAGCGTACTTATGTGAACGACAACCTCTAAAAACGACTGAGTCAGTTTTTTTAGGTTCATATATTTAGAAAAAAATTTTACTTTTTCATTTACTTATAGTATAAAAAAAGTAGTATACTATATATAAGTAAATGGAGGTGAAATCGCATGGAAAAAGCATATAAGTTTAGATTTTATCCAACTAAAACTCAAATAGCAATATTAAATTGTACTTTTTGGTTGTGTAAGATATGTCTATAATCATTTTTTTAGATTTAAAAACAAGAACTATATAGCAAAGAGAAAAAAATCTATTTCATATAGTGAGTGTAGTAAAAGAATTAACAGTTTTAAAAACAAGAGAAAGAATGGTTAAAAGATGTAGATAAATTTTCTTTACAAAAATTCTTTAAAAAGATTTAGATAAAGCATATAAGAACTTCTTTAGTGGAAGTGGCTATCCAAAGTTTAAATCTAAGAAAGATAATAGAAAATCATACAGAACCAATTATACAAATAATAATATAGAGTTTTTTTAGATAAATGGATAAAAGTACCTAAGTTAGGGAAGACTAAAAAAATAAGAGATAAAATAAAACCACAAGGAAGAATAATAAGTGCAACAATAACACAAGTACCTAGTGGAAAAATATTATATATCTCTGTGTTGTACAGATGTAGAAGTAGAAAAAAATTAGAAAGTACAAATAAAAAAATGTTGGAATAGATTTAGGTATAAAGGACTTCGCGATTACCAGTGATGAAATCTCAATAGAAAATCCAAAAATATTTACAAAAAAATCTTTGAATAAACTAGCAATATTACAAAAGAAAAACTATCACGAAAAACCAAAGGGTAGTTCAAATAGAAATAAAGCTAGAATAAAAAAGTAGCAAGATTATTTGAAAAAGATATCAAATCAAAGAGAAGATTTTTGCAAAAATTATCAACAATGCTAATAAAAAGAATATGATATTATTTGTATGGAAGACTTACAAGTAAAAAAATATGGTAAAAAAATCATAAATTAGCAAGAAATATTGTAGATGTATCATGGAGTGAATTTAATAGAATACTAAGTTATAAAAGCGAAATGGCATGGAAGAACAATAGTAAGAGTAGATAAATTTTTTTGCAAGTAGTCAAATATGTAATTGTTGTGGATATAGAAATGAAGAAGTAAAAAGATTTAAGTGTGAGAGAATGGACTTGTCCAGTATGTGGAGCTGTACATAATAGAGATATAAATGCAGCCAAAAACATATTAAAAGAAGGATTAAGGATATTAAAAGAAAGTACTTAAATATATAAATATATGAACCGTAGGAACTATGGGGATAGCTTGGTAAATTTAGCTGGCTAACAGAAGCAACTACTACCTAAGAACCCTGCGACTCTAGCACTCGTAGGGTGTCAGTCGTGGGAGGTTCAGTATGAGAAAAATTATTAATAAAACAGATTTAGGAAATTTTTCCTAGTTATAGATTCAAACATATAAAAAAATTTTGAGAGAAGATTTATTACCTATTGGATATCCTAATACAGTTGATTCTAATGTCTTAAAAATGGATAGATTTAAGAAAAAAATACCTAAGAATAGAGAAAAACGTGAATGCTATATTAAATTATCGTTTAAAAGAAATGGACACTACCCCAAATAATTTTATGAACTATATTGATTTATCTTATAGGCTTATCTTTCAATGATTCTTATTGGATAATTCCAGAAGAAAAAAGATTTACTTTGGAAAGACTATAACCTTTATAAAAATAAGTTTAGTGAAAAATCTCTCACTGGTAGCTTTTTGGAGAAGGGGGAAATATACCAGATTCTCTGAAAGATAAAAAGAACTTCGCCTGAGTATACAACTGATGGAATGTTAGCAAAATGTTGGACTGTAATTGATAATGAAATCTGTTTGTTATCTTCAGAACATCATAAAGTTGAGGCTTATGCAGAATACTATTTATCACAAATAGCTGAAATAATGAATTTTTGAATATGTCCCTTATGATTTAATGAAATTTCATAAACACATAGTTTCAACTTGTAAGATATTTACAACAGAAGATAAAGGTTATTCACCAATACATCTTTGTTTAAAAAGAGGATAGGTACAAAAACAGAGGGTAATTTATTAGAAGCAATAGCAAAAAGTAATGGGAAAAAGAAAAAAATTAGGAGATATTATGGTTTTTGATTCAATCATCTATAATACAGATAGACACTTAGGAAATTTTTGGAATGATAACTGATAATAATACAGGGAGATTATTAAAACCAGCTCCAATTTTCGATAATGGTACTTCAATCTTTAATTTGCTTTTAAAAATTCTATCCAAAGTATTTATAAAAAAATTATGTATCTAAATTTGAATTAAATTTTGATTTATTATCAAATATTTTTTTGTAGATGAAAGACATCAAGAGGGCTTAGAAAAAGTTAAGAAATTTTTAAATTTAAAAAGACATGATAAATACAATTTACCAGAAGAACTTTTAGAAAAAGCTGAAATATTCATACAAAGTAGAAGTAAATTAATTTTAAATCAACTAAAAAAATAAAATGGAGGTGCATTATGGTAAAAATAGAAGTGGCAAAAGCTATTAATTTCAATGAACTTATAAATTCAAAAAGAAGCTGAAGTTGTAAGTATGAGAATTTTAAATGAAACCAATAGTTATATATCTTTGTTTTTCACTTGCTAAAAATGAAGAAATAACAGCCGAAGCTATGTTAGGAAATAGATATTATTATTGTTTCAATGGAAATGGAGAAATATCTGTAGAAAAATAATAAAAAAAGTCTATTAAGACAGGAGACTTTTTAGAAGTTTTAGCTAATAATAATTATTCTGTAAAAATCTTTGGATACTTTAAAACTTATTGAAATTGGAGAAAAAGATAGGAGATGAAGCAATGGAAAAATCAAACTTTAAAAAAATGTTAGAAAGTGTGAGTGCATTTAGTCTTGCTGATTGTGTTGACTACAAAAGAAGGACAAATTGTTAGTAAAAAAATTTAGTAGCAAAAAGCTAATTTAGTTATAACTATTATGTCATTTTTGGAAGGGAGAATCATTAGATCCTCATAAAGCACCAGGTGATGCATTGGTAACTGTTCTAGATGGAGAAGGAAAATATATAGTTGATGGTAAAGCCTTTGTTGTTAAAAAAAGGGGAAAGTGCAGTTTTACCTGCTAATATTCCTCATGCTGTTGAAGCAGAAACTCAAAAATTTTAAAATGATGTTAACTTTTGGTAAAATAAAAATTTAATTTTTCATAGAAAGCTATAATATAAAAATAAAAAAATTTTGTAGGAGGTTAAAATGGAAATAAAAAAATTGAGAATTTAAAAGAATGTCTTACTAATTTAGACTATGAAACTATTAAAAAAATCTTATAAAAAGTCAAAAAAATGATAGTGAAAAATTTTTATATTGACTTACTTAATTTAATTTTACAATATCAACAAGAAGAGGTTGTAAGAAAAAGGAGTATTTTTAATGAAAAAAATCTTCTATCTTTTTGCAGGTGTTAATGGTGCAGGGAAGTCAACTTTATATAATTTAGCAATGATAAATCAAAAATATAAAAAAATACTATTAGAATTAATACTGACGAAATTGTTAGAGAAATTGGTGATTGGAGAAATAATTCTGACCAACTGAAAGCTGCTAAGATGGCAATAAATTTAAAGAAATGAATGTTTTCTATGTGGTAAGTCATTTAATGAAGAAACTACTTTAACTGGAAAAAAACTATTTTTAAAAACTATTGATAAAGCAAAAAGAATTAGGCTATGAATTACAATTATTTTTATGTTGGTCTTAATAGTCCTGAAATAGCAAAAAGAAAGAATAAAAAAAGTAGAGTAAAAAAGGTGGGCATAACATAGAAAAATGATGTAGTTGAAAAAAAGATATTATGAGTCTCTAAAAAAATTTAAAAAGAAATTATTTTAAAATTTGATAAAATTCAATTATATGATAATTCTAATAAATATATAGAGTTTTTTTCTTTTTGAAGATAATAAGATACTTTTTTTAAGACTAAAGACATTAGTTGGGCTAAAGAAGCCATAGAAGTAATAGAAAATAAAAATAAATAAATAAAGAAAAAGGGGAAAGTGCAGTTTTACCTGCTAATGTTCCTCATGCTGTTGAAGCAGAAACTCAAAATTTTAAAATGATGTTAACTTTAGTAAAGTAAAAATTTAATATTCAAAGGTGCTGTTGCAGAAATAATAAAAAAAGTAAAAATAGTTCATTACTGAGTAAATTTCTTGTTTTTTTACTTTTTGAATTAAGATTATAATATGCGACAGCACCTTTTTATTTATATTAAAAAGAAAATAATTGTATAAATTTATTTATAAAAATATAAAAAAATAAAAAAATATAGATACTTATTTCTATCTTTATGATATAATATAATGTCAATTTAAAAATCTATGGAGATAAAAATGAATAAAGCAATTTTTTTAGATAGAGATGGAACGATAAATGTAGAAAAAGACTACATTTACAAATGTGAAGATTTAGTTTTTGAAGAAGGTTCAGTAGAAGCTTTAAAAAAACTTTTTAAAAAATTTAGGATATATTTTAATTGTTGTAAGTAATCAATCAGGTATAGCTAGAGGATATTTTACAGAGGAAGATTTAAAGGCTTTTAACAACAATATGAATGAAAAGTTAAAAGAAGAGGCTGTTGAAATAACAGAATTCTATTGTTGTCCTCATCATCCTGATGGGCTAGCTGAGTATAAAAAGTTTGTGATTGTAGAAAAACCTAACAACAAGATGCTAGAAGATGCAATTGAAAAAGTATAATATCGACAGAGAAAAATCATATATGATAGGAGATAAGGCCTCAGATATAGGAGCAGGTTTAAAGTCTAAATTAAAAACTGTTCTTGTAAAGACTGGTTATGGCTTGAAAGATATGGAAAAGATAGATAAAAATGAAACTTTAGTTTGTGAAAACTTAAAAGACTTCTCAGAAGTATTAAAAAGAGAAAAAGTTAAATGAATTAATATTTGAAGAATTTTCAAAGAAAGTTCAAATAAAAATGTTGTAATGGACAGTAGAAAAGTTACAGAAGGTTCATTATTTTTTTGCAATAAACAACGGAAACTCTTATGTTAAAGACGTTTTTAGATAAAGGGAGCTAGCCTTGTTATAGCTGATAATACAGATATAGCAGATGAAAGAATAGTAAAAAGTTGCAGATACTATTGCTACTATGCAAGATTTAGCAACAAAAATACAGAAATAAATTGGATATACAAGTTATAGGAATAACGGGAAGCAATGGAAAAAAACTAGTACAAAAGATATAGTTTATTCTCTGCTTTCTAAAAAGCTAAGACTTTAAAAACTGAAGGAAACTACAATAATCACATAGGTTTACCTTATACACTTTTAAATGTTACAGATGAAGAAAAAGTTTGTAGTCTTAGAAATGGGAATGAGTTCTCTTGGAGAAATCAGAAGATTAGGAGAAATTTCGAACCCTAACTATGCAATAATAACTAATATTGGAGATTCTCATATAGAGTTTTTAAAGACAAGAGATAATGTTTTTAAAAGCTAAAACAGAGCTTTTTAGAGTTTGTAAACAAAGAAAAACACTTTTGTTTGTGGTGATGATGTATATTTAGCAAAGCTAGATGTGAATAAAAATAGGTTTCAATGAAGATAATAATTTCAGAATGAAAGCTATGAATTTTCTGATAAAGGAAGCAAATTTACTTTAGATGGAAAAGAATATGAAATGTCTTTACTAGGGAAACACAATATTTCTAACACAGCTATCGCAATAGAATTAGCAAAGAAAATTGGACTTAGTGAGGAAGAAATAAAAGAAGGTTTAAAAGACATAAAAAAATAAGCAATATGAGATTTCAAGAAATAAGAGTAGGAGAAGATATTTATATCAATGATGCTTACAATGCAAGTCCTACTTCTATGAAGGCAGCAATAGACACTTTTAAATGAAATCTATAACGACAAATATAAGATAGCCATTCTAGGAGATATGCTAGAATTGGGAGAAGATGAAGTGAAATATCATGTGGAAGTCCTAAACTACCTACTTGATAAAAAGATAAAATTGATATATCTATATGGAGAAAAGAATGAAAAAAAGCCTATGATATATTTATGAAAAAAATAAGTCAGAAGAATATAGATTTTGGTACTATCCAACGAAAGAAGGAATAGTAGAAAGTTTAAAAAAATATCAGAATGGAAAAAGTAATTTTTACTGAAAGCCTCAAGAGGAACAGCCTTAGAGGATATAATAGTGAAAGAGTGAGGGGACGATAAAAAGATGTTGTATTTTTAACGAAGTATTTTTGCAGAAATTGAATTTTTTTGAGATCAATTTATCTAAGAACTTTTTTTAGCCTTTGTAATATCTTTTTGTATAGTTTTATTTGCAGGGAAACCATTTATAAAATATTTAAAAAGTTAAAAAAATTCGGTGAAGAAATAAGAGATGATGGATCTAGTTCACATTTTTCAAAAAAAGGTACTCCAACTATGGGTGGAGTTTTGATTATAGCCTCAGTACTTTTGACAAGTTTATTGATAAATGACTTAGCAAATAAGTTGATTCTACTTGTTTTTAGTTTCTATGCTTATGTTTGCAGCAATAGGTTTTATTGATGACTATAGAAAGTTTACTGTCAGTAAAAAAAGGTTTAGCAGGAAAGAAAAAAATTGTTATTTCAAGGTACTATAGGACTGATGGTATGGGCTTATCTATACTATATTGGTTTCACAGGTAGACCTATGATAGATTTTTTTCACTAATAAATCCTATAAGTGCTTTCATCCATATTATATTGGAGCAATAGGAATGTTTGTTTTAATTCAACTTATACTTATGGGAACATCAAATGCAGTTAACATAACTGACGGACTTGATGGACTGGCTATAATGCCTATGATAATATGTTCAACTATCTTAGGAGTAGTGGCATACTTTACAGGACATACAGAATTGAGTTCTCACTTGCATTTATTCTATACTGTTGGTTCAGGAGAACTATCTGTATTCTTGGCAGCAGTAACAGGTGCAGGACTAGGGTTCCTTTGGTATAACTGTTATCCAGCACAAATATTTATGGGAGATACAGGTTCTCTAACTCTTGGAGGAATTTTAGGAGTTATAGGAATTATCTTAAAACAAGAATTATTATTACCAATCTTAGGATTTATATTTGTACTTGAAGCTTTTATCAGTAATACTTCAAGTTGGTTCATTTAAATTAAGAGGAAAAAGAATATTTAAAATGGCACCTATTCATCACCATTTTTGAGTTGATGAATATACCAGAGTCAAAAAGTTACTTTAAGATTTTTGGATAGCAACACTTATATTTGGAATAATAGCATTAGGAACAATTAAGATGAGAGGGATACTATAATGAAAAAAAGTAATGATTTATGGAATGGGGATAAGCGGAACAGGAGCAAAAAGCACTGTTAGAAACAGAAGGTTATGAAGTTATTTTAGTTGATGATAAAAAAAGCTATGACATCTGAAGAAGCTATGCAACATTTAGATAATATAGAGTTTTTTTATTAAAAAGTCCTGGAATACCATACAATGATTTTGTTAAAGAAGTTCAAAAAGAGGAATTAAAAATCTTAGATGAAATAGAAGTTGCATACAACTATATGGTGAGAAAAGAATTTAAAAACAAAAATTATTGCAATTACTGGTACTAATGGAAAAAGTACAACTACAGCGAAAAATATCAGATCTATTAAATTATGCAGGATATAAAAGCTTGCTATGCTGGAAATATTGGAAGATCATTGTCTGAAGCTCTATTACATGAAAAAAGATTTAGACTTTGTTTCTTTAGAACTTAGTTCATTCCAATTAGAAAATGTTGAAAATTTTTAGACCATATATCTCTATGATAATCAACATGGGCCAGATCATATAGAAAGATATAAGAGTTTTTGATGAATACTATGACACAAAAATTTAATATAGCAAAAAAATCAAAATGAAAAACCAATATTTTATAGAAAATATTGATGATGTAGAAATTGAAAAAAGAGCTAAACAAATAAAGGCTAAAAAGAATTTCTGTATCAAAAATCTAAAAGAAGCAAATGTTTATGTTGAAGACAATAAAATTTATGTGGGAAAAAGATTTTTATAATTGAAGCAGATAAATTGAGTTTAAAGGGTATACATAATTTAGAAAATACTTTTATTTATGGTAGCTACTGCTGAAATTTTAAATATAGATAGAGAAAAAATTAAAAGAGTTTTTTTAATGATAGCGACTCCTTTAGAACATAGAACAGAATTGTTCTTTAACTATGGAAAAAGTAAAATTCATAAATGACTCAAAAGGCAACAAATGTAGATTCTACAAAATTTGCTATTCAAGCAAATAAAGATAGTATCTTAATCTGTGGTGGTTATGATAAGGGAGTAGATCTAGCACCATTAGCAGAAATGATTAAAGAAAATATAAAAAGAAGTATATTTAATAGGGGTAATAGCAGATAAGATTGAAACAGAATTGAAGAAAGTAGGCTATGAAGCTAACAAAATTCATAAATTAGAAAACTATAGAAAATTCTCTTCTAGATATGAAAAAAAGAGATTTACAAAAGATTCTGATGAAGTGATCTTACTTTCTCCAGCAACATCAAGTTATGATCAATTTAATTCTTTTTGAACATAGAGGGAAAAGTTTTTAAAGAGTTAGTTTTAAAAAATTTTTTTGGGTAGGTGTACAAAAATGAGAAAAGTAATTCTTACAACAGGTGGAACAGGAGGACATATATATCCTGCTCTAGCTGTTGCAGATAGATTAAAAATTAAAAAGGTGTGGAAACAATATTTGTTGGAAGTACAGAACGTATGGAACATGAGATAGTTCCAGAAAGTGGGCATAGATTTATAGGTCTTGATATATCAGTTCCTAAAGGTTTTAAGAATATAAGAAAATATTTAAAAAGCTATAAGAGCAGCTTACAAGATTATAAAAAGAAGAGAAACCAGAAGCAATTATAGGTTTTGGAAATTATATATCAGTACCTACAATTATTGCTGCAATTTTACTTAGGAAAAATATATTTGCAAGAACAAAATGTAAATATAGGTTCAGCAAATAGATTATTTTATAAAAATGGCAAAAGCTAACTTTTCTTGCCTTTTGATAAAACTTATGACGATATTCCTATCAAATCTCAAGATAGATTTAAAGTAACAGGAAATCCATTAAGAATAGGTATAGAAGAGTTGAGATATGCCACTGAAAGACAAAAAAATTAGGTATAGAGATCTAATGAAAAAAGTTTTATTGATTACAGGTGGAAGTTTAGAGGGCGCAAGATATTAATAATACTGTTATGAAGTATTGGGAAAAAAATTCTGTGCTGAAAAAAATATTAGAGTTTACTGGGCTACAGGAAATAATTTTAATGAATTAAAAAAAGTCTTGAAAAACAAAGAAAGAAAATGATAGGATAGAACCTTACTTTAATGACATGTTAAATATTATGGCAGCAGCTGACTTAGTTATATGTAGAGCAGGAGCATTGACAATATCTGAACTTATAGAACTTGAAAAACCTTCAATCATAATTCCTTATGGTTCAATAAAGGTTGGACAATATGAAAAATGCTAAGGTTCTTAAGGACTATAATGCAGCTTATGTCTATACAAAAAGATGAATTAGATGAAGCTATAAAAAGCTTTTTGAAGTAATAAGAAATGATGAAAAATTGAAAAAAAGATGAGAATTAGGTTGAAACCATTGAGAAAGCCTAATGCAGCAGAAGAGATTATAGCGTATCTCGATATTTGGAGGAATTAAGGCAATGGAAAAAAATTTATTTTATTGGAATAAATGGCATAGGTATGAGTGGACTTGCCAAAAATAATGAAATGTAAAGGTTATGATGTAAAAAGGAGCGGATATCTGTTCTAACTATGTAACAGAAGAGCTTCTATCAATGGGAATAACTGTTTACAATGAACATGATGAAGAAAATGTAAAGGGAGCAGACTTTGTTATAGCTTCAACAGCTATAAAGGAAACTAACCCTGAATATGCTTACGCCAAGAAAAAAATGGTATAAAAATTCTAAAAAGAGGAGAATTACTAGCTAAACTTCTAAATAGAGAAACTGGTATAGCAATAGCAGGAACTCATGGGAAAAACTACAACTTCTTCTATGCTTTCAGCAGTTATGCTAAAAAAAGATCCTACAATAGTTGTAGGAGGAATTTTACCAGAAATAAAAATCTAATGCTAGACCTGGAAAAAGTGAATATTTTATAGCTGAGGCAGATGAAAGTGATAATTCATTTTTGTTTATGAATCCTGAATACTCAGTAATTACTAATATAGATGCCGATCATTTAGATGTGCATGGAAATTTAGAAAAATATTAAAAAAATCTTTTATAGAATTCATCTTACATACACAAAAAGGAATCTATAATATGTATGGACTCTAAAAAAATTTGATGGATGCAATTTCAAAAATTACCTGAAGGAAAATCTGTAACAAAAATATTCAATAAAAGATGAAAATGCAGATATATAGCTAAAAATATCAGAATAGTGGACAGAAAAACTGTTTTTGAAGTCTATGTAAATAAAGAGTTAAAGGGAGAATTTTCTCTAAAACATTCCTGGTGAACACAATATACAAAAACTCTTTACCTGTAATCTATTTAGCATTAAAAATTTGGACTTAATAAAGATGAAATTCAAGAAGCCTTAAATCAATTTAAAGGTTCAAAAAGAAGATATGATGTACTATATGATCAAGAATTAGAAAATGGTTATGGTAGTAAAACTAAGAGAGTTAGAATAGTTGATGACTATGCTCACCATCCAACAGAAATAAAGGCAACTTTAAAAAGCTATAAAAAGTGTAGATAACTCAAGATTGGTTGCAATATTTCAACCTCATAGATACAGTAGAGTACACTTCTTATTAGATGAGTTTAAAGATGCTTTTGTAGATGTAGATAAGGTAATACTTTTACCTATATATGCAGCTGGAGAAAAGAATGAATTTAATATTTCAAGTGAAATATTAAAAGAACATATAAATCATGCTAATGTGGAACTTATGAATGAATGGAAGGATATAAAAGATATGTAACTAGAGTTAAAAAAAGACTCTACATATATTTTTTTATGGGAGCTGGAGATATATCAACTTTTAGCTCATGAAATTGCTGAAGAATTGGAAGGAATGTCTGATGAAAAATTTTTTTGATAATCAAGAAATGAAAAAAATTATTCAAATATGAGAGTCGGAGGAAAAAGCTAAAAAGACTAATCATACTTGAATCAAAAAGAAGAAATAATAGATGTATATAAGAATGAAGAAAAATACAAATATCTTTATCTTAGGAAATGGAACTAATGTTTTATTCACTGATGATTTTATGGATAAGACTTTTGTTTGCACAAAAAATTAAATAAGATAGAAGATTTAGGATCTAATCTAGTTAGAGTTGAAACAGGTGCAAACCTAAAAAGACTTAACAGATTTTATGAGAGATAAAAAAATTATTCTGGAATTGAAAGCCTATTTGGGATACCAGGCTCTATTGGTGGACTTGTATATATGAATGGTGGAGCTTTTTGGAACAGAAATATTTGATAAAAATAGTATCAATAGAAGTGTTTGATGAAAATCATCAAATAAGAGAAATAAAAAGAAGATTTAAAAGTAGCATACAGAAAAACAGAAATTCAAGATAAAAAAATTGGTTAGTTTTAAGTGCAACTTTTAAATTTGATGATGGTTTTGATGACGCTAGAGTAAAAAGAAATAAAAAGAATTAAGAGAAAGTAAGCATCCTTTAGATAAACCAAGTTTAGGAAGTACGTTTAAGAACCCTGAAGGAGATTTCGCAGCGAGATTAATTTCAGAATGTGGTCTAAAGGGAACTATAATAGGTAATGCTCAAATAGCAGAAAAAAACATCCTAACTTTGTATTAAATTTAGGTGGAGCTACATTTGAAGATATTACAAATATTTTAACTTTGGTTAAAAAATCAGTATTTGAAAAATTTGGGGTAAAATTAGAAGAAGAAATAATAATTGTTAAATAAGAGGCGAAAGAAGAAATGAAAATAGCAGTTTTTATGGGGGAACTTCATCAGAAAAAAAGAAATATCTCTAAGAAGTGGAGAAGCAGTTTTAGAAAGTTTACAAAGACAAGGTTATGATGCATATGGAGTTGTACTAGATGAGAATAATCAAGTAACAGCTTTTCTTGAAAATGATTATGACTTAGCATACTTAGTTCTACATGGTGGGAACGGAGAAAATGGTAAGATACAAGCAGTATTAGATATTTTAGGAAAGAAATATACAGGTTCAGGGGTACTTGCAAGTGCTTTAACTATGGATAAAAATAAGACTAAGCAAATTGCAGAAAATATTGGAATAAGAGTACCAAAATCATATAGAGATTTAGACTCTATTGAAAGATTTCCAGTAATAATAAAAGCCTGTTGATGAAGGATCAAGTAAAGGACTATTTTTATGTAACAATAAAGAAGAGGCAGGGGAAGCTCTTAAAAAACTTAGAAAACCTATAATTGAAGACTATATTGTTGGAGAAGAATTGACAGTTGGAGTTTTGAAATGGAAAGGCTTTAGGAGTATTAAAAATAATCCCTCAAGCAGATGTTCTATATGACTACGATTCAAAAATATGCAAAAGGTGGGTCAATTCATGAATTTCCAGCAAAAAAATAGAAGATAAAGCATATAAGGAAGCTATGAAAAATAGCAGAAAAAAATTCATAAAGAATTTAAAAATGAAAGGAATTTCAAGAAGTGATTTTATACTAAGTGAAGGTAAACTTTATTTCTTAGAAGTAAACTCTTCACCAGGAATGACAAAAACAAGTTTAATTCCTGATTTAGCAACTCTTCAAGGATATACTTTTGATGATGTTGTTAGATTGACAGTTGAAACATTTTTGAAATAATTAGGGGAACTTAATGAAAAGTAAGATTGTTGATATTGAATATAATAATGTATTTAGTATATATGTTGCCTCAAAAATTTCTTTAGATTAGATTACTTTAATATAAATAAAGTAGATATTCAAGAGAGTGCAAAGATGTTACAGCCAGAATTGACAAAATTGAGTGAAAAATTATATAATAAAAAAATATTATTTATATAGATAGCAATGAAATAAAAAGAATTTTTAGAAAAAGATGTAAGGGTTGAAGATGTAACAATTACAAAAAAATCCTTAGGAGAAATTAGTATTAATGTTAAAGAGAAAGACTTATCTTACTACGCAGTTATAGGAAAAAAATATTTATTTAGTGGATAAAGTTGGAGAGATATTTGCCTACTTAAATGAAAAAAAGATGTAGAAGAAGTACCTTTTATTGTAGCAAATAGTGAAGATGAAATCAAAGAAATAACAGAATTTTTAAATGAACTCTCAGATTTAGCAATATTTAAAAAAATATTTCTCAAATATATAAAATAAAACGATAAAGAATTTGTTATAATATTGAAAGATGGAGTTAAAAATAAAAACTAATAGAATAGAAGAAAATGACGAAGTTAATAAAGAAAAAAACAGAACAAAAAGATATTTGATTGCACAACAACTTTATTTTAATATGTCAAAGGAAAGGAAAAATAGACTACATAGATTTAAGATTTAATGACTATATAATAAAAATATTTAGGTGATAACAAATGAGAGATGATGTAATAAGAAAAAGTAGCTCTGGACATCGGTAATGATACTATAAAGTTACTTATTGGTGAAATGAGTTTAGACTTTACAAAAAAATAGCTGTTACTGATTATGTCAAAGTTAAACACGGAGGCTTGATAAAGTCAGAAATTTATGATATGAATGCCTTAAGTGAAGGGCTTAGAACAGCAATAAATAAAGTAGAAAGCATTGAATCTCAATAACAAAAACTATCTCTAGCTTTAGGTGGTTCTAGAGTTGGCTCAACAACAGTAAATGTCAAGATTTCCTTTCCTGAAAAGGAAATTGAAGAATCAGATATGAATAAATTGCTAAAAAAAGCAAAAAGACAGATTTTTGGAGAAAATGAAGATAAGTTTAAAATACTATATAAAAGAAGTATATAATAAAAAAGGTTGATGAATCAAAATATAATAAAGCAACCTGTGGGTATGGTTGGTAAAGAATTACAAGCAGATGTACACTTTGTATATGTGGAAGAAGAATATGTAAAGAAATTTAGAGAAGTCCTGTATGGGCTTGGAGTGGATATAGATAAGATATATCTAGACTCATACGCTTCAGCTAAAGGAACTTTAGATGAAGAAACAAGAAAAATGGGAGTAGCCCATGTAGATATTGGTTATGGCTCAACAAGTGTCATAATCTTAAAAAAATGGAAAAGTTCTCTATGCTAAGACAAAAATCACTAGGGGAATTACACTATATTTCTGATTTATCAATAATATTGAAAAATACCTAGAGAAGGGGCAGAAGAAATATTATTAAAATTAAAAAAATAAGAATATTGAATCAGATGAAACAATAAAATATGGAACAAAAAGAATACCTTTTAAAAAGTATAAAGGATATCATTGCAGCTAGAACAGATGATATTATAGAATTCATTAATACAACAATAGATGAATCTGGTTTCAATGGACTTCTTGCTAGGGGTACAGTTCTAACAGGAGGAGCAGTTGATATAGATGGAGTGGCTGAACAAGTTTCAAATAGGTCAGGATATCTAGTTAGAAAGATGTTACCAATACCTTTAAAAGGTATAAAAAATAGTTTCTACAGCGATGCAACTGTGGTTGGAATATTTTTAGAAGATATGGAAAGAGAATATAAGAAAAAGTACAGAAAAAAATTAAGGAAGAAACTATACAAATTACTAGAAGAGATGCAGTAAGAAATAAGAGTGTAAAAGATGAAGTGGACGTTTTTTTAGAAGAAATAGATGACAGTAGATCTAAGAAAAAAGAAGAGAAGTTCGATTTAATTAGATGGCTAAGAGAACTTTTTTAGTCTAAAGTAAGGAGGATATTTATGTCAGAAGGAATAAAAAGATCTTGTTAAAAATAAAGGTTATAGGTGTTGGAGGTGGAGGAGGAAATGCCATCAACGATATGCTTTATTCAGGAGTAACAGGAGTAGAATATATAGCGGCTAATACAGATAGACAGGATTTAGAAAAAAATCATTAGCTGATAGAAAATTACAAATTGGTGAAAAAAATTAACAAAAGGGCAAGGAGCAGGTGCTGAGCCTGAAATAGGAAGACTTGCAGCAGAAGAAGATATAGAAAAAAATTCAAGAACTTTTTAAAAAGGAACAGATATGCTGTTCATAACTGCTGGAATGGGTGGAGGTACTGGGACAGGAGCAGCTCCAGTTATTGCAAAAAGTTGCAAAAAGAATTAGATGTTCTTACAGTTGCAGTTGTAACAAGACCTTTTTAATTTTGAAGGTGAAAAAAAGAAGAAGAAATTCAGAAAATGGAATTGAACTTTTAAGACAAAATGTAGACAGTTTAGTTATTATACCAAATGATAAACTTTTTTTGATTTACCAGATAAAAAAATATAACTATGCTTAATGCATTTAAAGAAGCAAACAATATCTTAAGAATAGGTATAAAAAGCTGTTGTGGATCTAGTTTTAGGACAAGGATTCATAAACCTTGACTTCGCAGATATTAAATCTGTATTAAAAAAATTCAGGAATCGCTGTTTTTAGGATATGGAGAAGGTGAAGGAGAAAAACAGAGCTATAAAAAGCTGCTGAAAAAAAGCATTAGAATCTCCATTACTAGAAAAAAATCTATTCAAGGAGCAGATAAGATACTTATCAACTTAAGAACTTCTGAAGACGTTGGATTAAATGAATCACAAACAGTTACAGAAGTAATAAGACAAGCTACTGGAAAGAAAGTAGAAGATGTATTATTTGGAATTACAATAGTACCTGAATTCTCAGATAAAAATTGAAATTACTATCATGGCAAAATAATTTCAAAGATGAAATGGAAACTAATAATGAAACATTCATTAGAATGGAAACAGTTAAAAACTACTGCTGAACCTATAAGAGAAGTAGAAAGAAAGAAAGAAAGTGCCAGATGATATAATTGATATTCCACCTTGGATGAGAAAAAAATAATAGATAAAAGGTTATTTGTCAAATAGTGTTGATAAAAAAAGTTTAGACTATGACCTGATAGAATTAAGAGAATTTTTGAGAATTAAAAAAACTTAAGAATTCTCTTTTGTATTGAAAAAAATGGGCTGTTGCAATTTTAATTTTGTACTGACCCCAAAAAGTTGGACAAATTAATTTAACTTACTAATAAGGATTGACTTCTGTAAGAAGCAGGAGTTAATCCTTTTAATTTTTTTCTTTATTCTTTTTGTTGTTGTAATAATATATATAATCTTCTATTGCTTCTTTCAATTCTTCTAATGTCTTGTACTTTTCTTCTTGTTCATAAAACATTTCTGTTTTTAACAACCCAAAGAAACTTTCCATTAATCCATTATCTAAAACTATTTCCTTTTCTTGACATGCTTTTGAGTTATCTTTTTCTTTTTTTCAATCTTTCTTGATATGAAGAATGTTGATATTGCCATCCTTGGTCACTATGAAATATCAAATTTTCATAATTTTCATTTTCTTTAAATGCTAAACTTAACATATGATTTATCTGCTCCAAGTTAGCACTGCGCGAAATATCATATGAAACTATATATCTTCCATAAGCATCTAATATTGGAGATAAGTATAACTTTTCTCCTCTTAAATTAAATTCTGTTACATCTGTAAACCATTTTTGATTTGGAGCTGTTGCTTCAAAAATTTCTTTTAATATGGTTATCCGCTATCTTTCCTATGCGACCTTTGTATGAAGAATATTTTTCTTTTTTTACGGATAATACTTTTGTAAATTAAACTTTTTCATAAGTCTTTGAACTTTTTTTTATGATTAATATTAAAACCTTGATTTTTTTAATTCCAATGTTACTCTGCGATAACCATACCTTCCTTTATTCACGTAGTAAATTTCTTTGATTTTTTTCAATGATATCTTTATTCTTCTCATCAATATCTTTTTTTATCAATATAGTAATAATATACTGATCTTGATATTCCAGCAATCTTTAATAGCATTTTGAAAGGATATTTAGCTCTAAGTTCGGCTATTACTCTTTACTTTTTTTCTTCTCTTTTTAGCTCCCTTTCTTGAACTAGAGCTCTCAATTTTTTTAAATATTCATTCTCAGCCTTAAGATACAAATTTTCTTCTTCTAATTGTTTAATTTTCTCTTTTTCAGATAATGTCTTATCATTTTTTTCTTAAGTTTTAGTCATAGATTTAGGTTTCTGTACTGACCCCAAAAAGTTGGACAAATTAATTTAACTTACTAATAAGGATTGACTTCTGTAAGAAGCAGGAGTTAATCCTTTTAATTTTTCTTTTATTCTTTTTGTTGTTGTAATAATATATATAATCTTCTATTGCTTCTTTCAATTCTTCTAATGTCTTGTACTTTTCTTCTTGTTCATAAAAACATTTCTGTTTTTTTAACAACCCAAAGAAACTTTCCATTAATCCATTATCTAAACTATTTCCTTTTCTTGACATGCTTTGAGTTATCTTTTTCTTTTTTTCAATCTTTTCTTGATATGAAGAATGTTGATATTGCCATCCTTGGTCACTATGAAATATCAAATTTTCATAATTTTCATTTTCTTTAAATGTTAAACTTAACATATGATTTATCTGCTCCAAGTTAGCACTGCGCGAAATATCATATGAAACTATATATCTTCCATAAGCATCTAATATTGGAGATAAGTATAACTTTTCTCCTCTTAAATTAAATTCTGTTACATCTGTAAACCATTTTTGATTTGGAGCTGTTGCTTCAAAAATTTCTTTTAATATGGTTATCCGCTATCTTTCCTATGCGACCTTTGTATGAAGAATATTTTTCTTTTTACGGATAATACTTTTGTAAATTAAACTTTTTCATAAGTCTTTGAACTTTTTTTATGATTAATATTAAAACCTTGATTTTTAATTCCAATGTTACCCTGCGATAACCATACCTTCCTTTATTCACGTAGTAAATTTCTTTGATTTTTTTCAATGATATCTTTTATTCTTCTCATCAATATCTTTTTTTATCAATATAGTAATAATATACTGATCTTGATATTCCAGCAATCTTTAATAGCATTTTGAAAGGATATTTAGCTCTAAGTTCGGCTATTACTCTTACTTTTTCTTCTCTTTTTAGCTCCCTTTCTTGAACTAGAGCTCTCAATTTTTAAATATTCATTCTCAGCCTTAAGATACAAATTTTCTTCTTCTAATTGTTTAATTTTTCTTTTTTCAGATAATGTCTTATCATTTTTCTTAAGTTTAGTCATAGATTTAGGTTTCCTTCCTTTTTCTTTTCTACAACATTATACCCATTTTTAAATTTTGAAAGCCAATTATGTAAAAATACCAGGAGATACTAAACCAATATCAAGAGCAACAAAATTAACAGACTCATGATTAATTAAAAATTCTATTAATTATTTGTAGTTTAAAAATCTTTAGAATAAGCTCTATTTTTATCTTTTCTTAAAATATCATATCCATGTTTTTTTCAATTAAAAGCAATTAAATATTTAATATTAGATTCCTGAACATCAAAAGCTTTAGCTAAAGAAGGAATAGTTTCCATTTTTCTTCTTTCAAATATTTCAATTTTATTTTCTCTTGTTAATTTACTCATAAAAAACTGCACCTCCAATCTTGTGTCCAAGATTTTGGGTGCAGCTCATTTCTGCAACAGCCCCTTTTATTATATAACCCTTTTATATTAGTTTTTACTATTTTTAAAATAAGAGAATACAGTTCTAAATACTTGTCCTGTAGCTCCTTTTTGAGAATAATATGGGTTAGCTCCACTCAGCCCAAGCAGTTCCAGCTATATCTAAGTGAGTCCATTTTATATCATCAATAAATTCTTCTAAGAATTTAGCAGCATTTGTTGATCCACCCTCATCTAGTACCACTGTTTTGCATATCAGCATAAGGTGATTTTAAAAATTCTTTTTGAAGATGTCGAACATTGGCATTTGCCAGAAATATTCGTTCCAGTTGTCTGAAGCAGAAATAATTTCTTTTGCCATTTTCATCATTATTAGTAAATACTCCTGTTACATCTTCACCAAGAGCCACCATAACAGCCCCCAGTTAAAGTTGCAGCATCTATAATTTCATCAACTTTTTCTTTTCTAACAATATAAGTTAAAGCATCAGCTAGAGTTAATCTTCCTTCAGCATCAGTGTTAGTGATTTCTATAGTTTTTTTCCATTCATAGCAGTTAGGATATCTCCAGGTCTGTAAGCATTATAGTCCTATAGAATTTTCACAAGCAGCTATAACACAAGTTACATTCTTTTTAACTTTCATTTTAGCAACAGCACACATAACTCCCATCATAGTTCCTGCTCCACCCATATCACATCTCATAGTAAGCATACTAGCAGTAGGTTTTTAAAGATAGACCTCCTGTATCATAAGTAAGTCCTTTTCCTACTAAACCATGAGTATATTTAGATTTTTTTCATCTCCTTTATATCTCATAACTATAAGATAAGGTCTGTGATGAGCTGCTCTTGCAACACCAAGATAAGCATTCATTCCTAATTTTTGGATTTTCTTTTTCATCCATGATTTCAGCTTGGAAACCAAATTGTTTACCAAGTTCAACAGCCTTGTCAGCAAGTGCTTTTTGGTGTCATAACTTCTGCTTGTTCATTGATTAAATCTTTTACAATATTAGAAATTTTTGCAAGTTCATAACCTTCTATTAGTTTAGGAACTTTTTATCTGTTAAATAAGAAACTTCTAAGAATTTATCTTTTTTTCTTAGAAATATATTTATCAAATTTATAGTTGATATGTTCAACTACTTCAGCAACAATATCCATATTGTCTAATTCTTCATTAGCAAAGCTTTAATAAAAACTTTTACCTGTTTCATTTTTTTAAAGTATCAAAAAGATATTGTCTTATATTTTTACAATTTAGTTTAGCTTTTATCTCCCTAAACCAACTATTACAAAAATCTATAACCTTTTTATTATTTACTAATGTCATTGCTAATTTTTTTCAGATGCTTTTGCTGTGAATTCATTTTTTTCAATAACAGCTTTTAGCAAGGTCTTTACTCTTTTTTGTCTAGATAATCAGGTAGATTTATTTTACCTGTAGTACTTACAAGTACATACTTATCATAATCGTTTTCAACTTTTTTTTACACAATTAAAACTCATTTTTTTCCTCCTAATAATTTTATTTTTTTAATATAATATATAAAAAAATATATCATTAAATGCTCAAATTTTCAACTTTTTTTAATAGAAAAAAAGGGGAAGTGTATCTAAAAACCCCTCAAATTCTAAATCTTATACATTAAATAAGAATTCCATTAAATCTCCATCATGAACAATGTATTCTTTTCCTTCCAGTCTTAGAACTCCATTTTCTTGAGAACCTTTCCAACCTGAATATTTAATAAAGTCATCATAAGAAACAACTTTCGCTCTTATAAATCCTTTTTCAAAATCTGTATGTATTTCTCCAGCAGCTTTAGGAGCAGTATCTCCTATTCTAATAGTCCAAGCTCTAACTTCTTTAACACCAGCTGTAAAGTATGTTTGTAGACCTAAAAAGTTTAAATCCAGCTCTTATAAGTCTATTAAGTCCTGCTCTTTAACTCCTAAAGTTTCTAAGAATTCTTTTTGCTTTCATCGTCCATTTCTTGTAATTCAGCTTCAACTTTAGCTGAAACTATTACAACTTCTGAACCCAATTTTTTCTGCATAATCTTTTTACTAAATCTACATATTTATTCCCAGTTGCTAAATCATCTTCTGCAACATTAGCAGCAAATATCATAGGTTTTAAAGTAAGTAATTGATAGTTTCTTTTAAAAACTTGTTTTTTTCTTCATCAGTTAAATCTAAAGTTTTTAAAAAGTTTAAATTCTTCAAGGTGTTTTTACTTTTTGGTAGAACCGCCATAAGTTCTACTGATTCTTTTAATTTTATTTCTTGCTAATTTTTTTCATGTTTTTTTCTATTGCTTTTTTTCAATAGTTTCTATATCAGCAAAAAAATTAACTCTGTATTTATTACTTCTATATCACTTATAGGGTCTACTTGACCACTTACATGGATTACATTTTCGTCATCAAAACATCTTACAACTTGACAGATAGCAGATGTTGCTCTGATATTTGATAAAAAAACTTATTTCCTAAACCTTCCCTTTTGAAGCTCCTTTTTACTAGTCCTGCTATATCTACGAATTCAACAGTTGCAGGAACTATTCTTTCAGGGTTTATAATTTGTGCAAGTGCATTTAATCTTTCATCTGGAACAGTTACCATTCCAACATTTGGTTCTATTGTACAAAAAAAGGATAGTTTGCTGCCTCTGCTGCTCCTGCCTTTAGTTATTGCATTAAATAATGTAGACTTTCCAACATTAGGTAGCCCCTACGATTCCTATACCTATCATTTAAATTTTTCCTCCAATATATTTTTAATTTCCTGCTTTTATAATTTCAAAGAATGAATCTGCCTTTAATGAAGCTCCTCCAACAAGTCCTCCATCAATATCTTCTTGGCTCAATAAATCTTTTTGCATTTTCAGGTTTCATTGATCCACCATATTGAATTATCATCTTATCAGCAACTTCTTTTCCAAACATTTCAGCTAGTACATTTCTAACTTCCTTATGAGTTTCTTGTGCCATTTCAGGAGTTGCAGTTTTTTTCCTGTTCCTATAGCCCAAAACTGGTTCATAAGCAACTATAACTTTTACAGCTTCTTCTTTAGATAAATCAGCAAGTCCACCTTTTTATTTGAGTAGCTAGAACTTCAAGAGTTTTTTTCTCCTTCTCTTTCTTCTAGCTTTTCACCAATACAAAGTATAGGTTTCATTCCTATTTCTAAAACTGCTTTTAACTTTTTGATTTATGAATTCATCACTTTCTTTTAAAAGTATTCTCTTCTTTCAGAGTGACCTAAGATAACATATTCAACTCCAATATCTTTAAGCATTTTAGGAGAAATTTCTCCAGTGTATGCTCCTTCTATTTTTGGATATACATTTTCAGCAGCAATTTTTAACATTACTTCCTTCAACAGCTTTAACTGCATCTGAAAGACAAGTAAAAGGCGCCCTATAACTATATCTACATTGTTTACATCCTTTGTTAAATTTTTTTAATTCTGTTAATGTTGCAACAGCCTCGCTATTATTTTTTTTATACATTTTCCAGTTTCCTGCTATAACTAATCTTCTCATAAAAACCTCCTATTTAAAAATAAATTCTTCTTTTTGTGCCTCATCATTCAATATACAATTTTTGATAATAATCTATATTGACAACAAATGTTTCAAGTATGTCAGAAACACAGTAATTTAAAGTACTTACATAAGCAATATAGTCTTTCTTTTCTTTAAACTCAGATAAAATAGCTAATTCTCCTTTAAAAAGTTTCAAAAGTTTCTTCTAATTCAGGAAAAAGTAAAACTATAATTAGTAATTAAAAAAATATAATAAATCTGAGAACCAATTTAGAAAAACATCAGTTTCTTCAATTTCAATTGCAGAAATTTCTTCTTTTTCTATAATATTTTCTTGAAAACCACTATTTATATCAAAAAAATTTCAATATATTCTTTTTGAAAGGTTTAGGGATTCAAGAGATAAATCAACATAAGATTTTTGTAGTGACTTCCATCACATTTTTTTCATATCCATATCTATGAAAGGGAACTCTTCTATTGAATTTCCATTAATATAGATATTTTTCTATAACTTTATTATTTTTTTCAAGTTTTTTTGCTGATAGCTTTTTAAGATTTTTTTCTAAATCTTTACTTCGTCTACCGAAATTTGTCTTTTGATTATCTATATATACTTCCATTTTCCCTCCTTTGCAATTTAATTATTAATGAAGTGTCTTGCCATAGCTATTGAAAAATACTTTTATATTGATGTTTTCATTAGTTTTCTCAACTCTTCACATATGGAACGAATAGTCGCTCCACTTGTTACTACGTCATCCACTATTAAAAACATTTTTTTATCAGTTAAATTCAACTTATTTTTTTAAAAACATTTTTAACATTTTTTTGCTCTTTTTTTAACATCTTTTAAACTATACATATGTTTTGTGTCTTTAATTCTTTGAATTTTTTTGTAATTGACAGATAAAAAGATCCAAAAAGATATTCTATTTGATTAAATCCTCTTTCAAGCATTCTTTCATCACTTATTGGAACAGGTATTATAACATCAATTTTTCTTTTTCAAGCAACTGAAAAAAGGTTTCTGAATAAGATAGGCTAAATCCTTTGCTAAATCTTTTTCTATTTCTCAATTTGTAGTCAGCTATAATTTGTCTCACAGCTTTTTTTCATAGATAAAAAAACATAGAAAAAAATTCTCCTTATTTTTTTAAGTAGGCTTCTTTTCAAATTTTTCTAAACATTTAGAGCAGATAAAGCCTTCTCTATCTAAAAGTATTATGACAAGAGGTACAGCTATTGTCAAAGAGTAAAAATCTTAAACTTTTTTTAATAGCTTCCTTCAGGTTCAGCATTGTCCTTACATTTTTTTCTCAGTTTCATCATCTACAATTTTTGCAGAGTAGAACTCAGTATAGCCACAATTTAGACAAGTTTTAGCATAGTAAGTATTAAGCTCTATTTTTATAAAATTCTTCTTTTTTTCAGGTAAGATAATGCTTTTTTCTTCACAATGTCTACATCTACATTTAGGACAACTAAAAAGCCAATTTCATCACCCCATACAATGTTTTTTTATCCAGTCAAGTTCATCTTCTAAGTAACTCATACAGTCAAACCTCATTTTGTATTTTTTTCATATTTTTTTAGACTGCATATAGAGTTGAGCTAGTTTAACAATTTTAAATAATTTTTTTCTGTCTACAGCTTCATAGCCATAGCCAAATTTATTTGTCTTTCTGTATTTCACTTCAATAAATACAATTTCATCATCTTTTTGTGCAATTATATCTATTTCACCATATTTATTTTTGATAATTTCTTTTCAAGTATTTTGTAACTATTTTTTTAATTAAGAATTCTACACTTTTTATCTTCGTATTTATTTCCTATTTCTCTTGTATTCAAAAATTATCACTGACCTTCACATTAAAGTATTCTTAATTGTACTTCCTTAGGTTCATCTTTTAGTTTCATCTAAAAATTTTTTTCTTAAAAAGACTTTTCTATGAACATTCTTTAAAAACACCTTTAGTCTTAATTGCTTCCACATGTTTTTAGTTCCATAGCCCTTATTTTTTCAAAATCATAATCAGGATATTTAAGTCCTAAGTCCTTCATAATTCTATCTCTGGTAACTTTTTGCAATTATAGAGGCAGCTGCAATACTAAGACTTTTTGCATCTCCTTTAACCACAGGCAACTGTTTTCCTTCATACTCTTTTGATTTTTAAATTTCCATCAACTAGAACTATGTAATCTTTATCAACTTCATGAAATTTCTCAAATCTTTTAATGCCCTTCTCATTGCTAAAAAGTCAGCATTGAGAATGTTTAATTTGTCAATTTCTTCCACACTTGCAATTCCTACTGCAACATTGAAGTTATTTAATATTATATCATATAATTTCTCTCTTTTTTCTCAGTTAACTTTTTTTAGAATCATTAATTTCATCTAGTTCTTCACTATATTGTTTTTAGTATCACAGCAGCTGCAACAACAGGACCTGCAAGTGACCTCTTCCTGCTTCATCTACACCTATGACATTTTTTTATATTCTAAATCGTATAGATACAATGGATTATCCATAAATTCCTCCAAATTAAAAAATACTTCGTCACTAGCTAAATGGAAAGTAAAAACAGTTCATTGCTAGCTAAATTCCACTTGTTTTTACTTTTTCCAACTATGTGACTCGTTTATTTTTTTATTTTATTAAATAATGTATTTATTAATATCGAATTTTAAGTTTTTGCAACTTCTATAAAGTCATCAAATAGTTTTTCCTGTAAATGTATATTCTTTGTTATCTAAAGGATTTAAAAAAATTCTAATTTAAATGCATGTAACATTTGTCTTTTACATTTTTTTATCTTCACTACCATAGATAACATCACCCTAAAAATAGGGTGGTTTATACTCTTCATATGTACTCTTATTTGATGAGTTCTTCCTGTTTCTATAAGAACTTCTACCAAAGAATAATCTTTTACTTGTTCCACAACCCTATAATTAGATATAGCAAGTTTACCATTTTTCCTTAACTACAGCCATTTTTCTTTTCTATCTTTAGTATCTCTACCAATTAAATTTTTCTATTCTACCTTCTAAATTTTCATCTGAAAAGTTACCTTTAACTATACAAAGATAAGTCTTATGTATAGTTTTATCTGTAAACATAGAAGCAAGTTTTGCATGAGCAAAATTATTCTTTGCAACCAATATAAGTCCACTTGTGTCTTTATCTAGTCTATGAATAATACCAGGTCTTATATTTCCATTTACAGAAGAAAGATTATTTGTATAGTATAGAAGTGCATTTACTAGAGTACCAGTATAGTTTCCATAGGCAGGATGAACTACCATATTATATTTTTTTATTTACTAAAAATAAAATCATCATTTTTCAAAAAAACTATATCCAAAGGAATATTTTCAGCTTCAATATCTATATTTTCTTCTTCAGGAATAGAAATTTCAATTTTTTTCACCTGATTTTTAATTTTCTACCATTCTTATTTATAACTTTTTGAATTTATTTTTACATAGGAATTATCTATAAGTTTTTTTCTAAATAAGAACGAGTTGCTTCTTCAATCTGTTCAGCTAAATATTTATCTAATCTCATTCCTTCATATTCAGGACTGACTTCAAATTCAAATTTTTCTTTTTATATTTTCCATAATATTTTTCCTAACATAATTATATATTTTCTTTTATTTTAGCATAAATAGATAAATATATAAATAAGTAAAAACAATACTGTGACTATATCACTGAAAAATATATAAAAGCTATTTTATAATGTATACATAATTAATAATATAAAAAAATAAATTTATAGGAGGATAAAAATGGCAATAATAAAAGGAACAAAAAGACAATTTTGAAGCTGAAGTATTAAAAAGCAGAAGGAATAGTAGTAGTAGATTTTGGTGCAAACTGGTGTAACTTTGTAAAAGTTTAGTACCTATATTAGATGAAGTTGTAGAAGAAGATCCAAAACAAAAAAATAGTTAAAGTAGATATAGATGAAGAAGAAGAATTAGCAGCTCAATACAAAATTATGAGCGTACCTACTTTATTAGTATTTAGAAATGGAGAAATCATTGATAAATCAGTAGGATTAATCCAAAAAAACATGAAGTAAAAAGCTTTATTCTCAAAATAATATAATAATCAGAAAGCCAAGTGTGAGCTTAAAACTTACATTTGGCTTTTTTTATTTATAATAAAAATTTTGTAAACTTATATAAAAAATAGTAAAAATTCTTGTAAATACTAAAAAAATAAGGAAAAAGTAGAATATGAATAAAAAAATTATGTAGGAACTTATGGAGTAATTAAAAATGGAGGAATAGATCTTATTTATTCAGAAACTGAAGGAGAAGGAAATATATTTTTTTCAATATTAAAAATGTATTGAAGAAAATGATAATTATTTAAAAAGTTGTAGTAATAGGGAAAAAGTAAAGGGCATACACCAAAAATAGCAATAATTAAAAAGAAGGATATGAAATAATAAGAAAACCTAAATTTGATGTAGGAGATAAAGTAAGATTAATTAAGTATCCCAATGAAAAAGCAATTGTAAGATTAATAATATGGCATGAAAAAAAGACAGAAGAATTTATTATATTTTAGATGTTGAAGGAAATAAAAAGAGAAGTAATAGTTGGTATTATGAAGATGAAAAATAAGTTTGAAAAATAAATGAATAAAATTTAATTACTTCCGAAGAAGTTCCTACTTTTTACAAGTGGGAGTAGTTCACTATTCAAAAAGATTTTGGAAAAGTAATAAAAAGTTATCCTATTAAATAGCAAATGAAAGGAGTTAAATAATTATGATATGGGAAGAATTAAAAAGCAGAAAAAATTTTTGTAGAAGAAGATTTTACAGAACTTAGGGACTCAGTAGAAGAACTAATAAGTGTAATTGAAAAATATAAAGATATGAGAAAAGATTCAGATGGATATATAAAGGGAATTAAAAAAAGTTTTTTTAGGAGAAGTTAATTTAACATTGGAAGAAAAAATAACAGATAATGAATTAAAAAAACTTAAATTCTTTAAGAGAAAGTTATTTTTAATTCACATATTAATAGTATTTCAGAATATGGAGTTTATGATAAAAATGATTTAGAAAAAAACACATAAAGTTAACAGAGAAATAACAGTAGCAGTAAATAGATTTGGAAAAAATCTTTATAAGATTACAGAAAAAGTTATGTATCATATGATTTAGTGTAAAATAACTAATTTTTAGAAAAGAAAAAAAGAATTAGTTATTTCTAGTAAAAAAATAAAAATAGCTGAATATAATAAGAGGTGAAAAAGAAAATGAATTTTTAAAAATTAAAAGATGCAGCAAATAAATTATTAGATTTTATGGAAAGATACAATTTAGATGATTATAATGAAAGATTAGTAAAAAAAGAAATCTAAATGAGCTGATATATGTGATAGATACAGATGAAATAGATGATATTAAAAAAATATCAAGAGGTTAAGGAAATAATAGTTGGGTTATATCCACCAAGAGGAGGCTTGACAGAAATGTATGTAGCTGATGAAGATAGAGAGAAAATGAATAAAATAAATCGTGAATTAAAAAGAATTAAAAGAAAAAAATAACTTTATTAGATTAATCAATAGAATTATTTTAAGAATTAGATTTAAATCAGATATAGTAGATAGAAAAAGAAGATGGACAAAGTAATTTTTTTGTAGAAAAAAAGGAGAAAATAAGTGAAATATGAATATCAAGGAATTAAATTAGGGGATACAATAGAAAAAAATAATACATTTATTAAATAATAAAAATACAAAAATTTGATGATTTTTATAGTTATTTAATATATGAACCAGGGAGTACTATAGAAGATATTCCAACAAAAAATATTTATTTATTTATATACAGGAACAGTAGTTATGATTCAAGTGATTGATGAAAAATTATTGTTTAACGGAAGATTTAAGAGTTGGAACTCCGATTAGTAAAGAAATAATAGAGAAATATGGTTTATATGAGGATGATATAGCAGAAGATGAAGGATATTATGAGTCAACAAAAATATAAAGAATTAGGAATAAATATTGATTGGGGAACTGGTAGATTAAAAAGATACAATGATAGAGTTGAAAGAATTATTGGGTATACTTTTGATGGACAAGGTGAAATAAACTTGAATATTAGAAAAGATAAAGTTGATAATTATTTACAATGTAAAAATTTAAAAAGATATATTTCATTCTTTAAAGAAAAATATATGCAATAGAAGTAGATGTAGATAAAAGAGAAATTTATGGGCAACTAGATAATTATAAATTCACTTTTTGATTTAGTAACAAGAGATATAAAAAAAGTATTCAAAAATTTAGAAACAGGAGAGTTTTTAAAAAACTTATAATTAAAATTTATTTTTATATAGTTAAATCAATAACATTTGGAAAAATAGTGCATTGAATTGAAAAAAATGACTATATTCTAAAAAACTATTTATTCCATAGAAGTATATCAGTCCATATAGAAAAGGAAATAAGAAAGAAAAATAAGTTATTATTAATTCATAACAAGGCAGCCAAGTTAGAAAATAAAAAATTATAAATTATGGAGGTAAAAAGTTATGAATGCAACTGAAAAAAAGGAACTAATGGGAAAAATATGCTAAAAAAATTGGAAAATGCTATAAAAAGGGAAGCATCAGTAATGAAAGAAATAGAAAATGATAAGGCACTGATAAAAATACCTTGAAGGACAAAAAAACTTCAGGAGCAGCCTTTGATAACACAGTCTAGAAAGTTATGATGCTTGGATAGAAACAATAAGAAAAACAAATAAAAAAATCTGAAAGCACTCTAACAAATATAGAGTTTAAAAAGGTTGAACTAGAAGCAATACAAAAATATATAGCATAATAAAAAATTAAATATCAGTTGATATAAAGAAAATGGAGTTTAGCGACTCCATTTTTCTGTTATATAAAAATAATTGATTAAAAACAAAAAAATACAATACAATTAAAAAAAGGAACTAATAAAAAAATGATGTTATTTAACAATATTTAGCAAGAAGGCCTCTACTTCTATAAGTAGGGGATGAATTACTTTTTATTTTCTTGAAATTGTTTCAAAAAAATATGATATAATAAAATCAATTAAAGGTAATAAAAAAAGGAGTATTTTTTTGGAGTAGAAGTTTTTTTGTATTGAGTATTGGTGGAGCAAGTAAGGAGGAGGAAATGAAGATAATTAAAAAAAGCATATAAATTCAGAATATATCCTACCTTAGAACAAAGTAATCTTTTTCTCAAAAAAACTTTGGTTGTGTTAGAAAAAGTTTATAACCTTATGTTAGATGATAGAAAGAAAGATTATGAAGAATATAAATCAACAGGAATTAAAAACTAAATATCCTACTCCTGCTAAATATAAAGAAGAATATCCTTATTTAAAAAGAAGTTGATAGTTTAGCTCTTGCTAATGCACAATTAAATTTAGAAAAAGGCTTTTAAAGAATTTTTCTTAAAAAAATAAAAGATTTTGGTTTTCCAAAAATATAAGTGTAAATCTAAATCCAGTCCAAAGCTATACTACAAATAATCAAAACACAATATATATTAAAGATAGCTACATAAAAACTTCCTAAATTAAAAATCGCTAGTTAAAATCAAATTACATAGAGAAAATAAAAGGTATAATTAAATCAGTAACAATAAGTAAAAAAATAGTCTTGATCATTATTTTGTTTCAATATTATGTGAAGAAGAAATAGAAGAATTACCAAAGACTAATAAAAAAATATTGGAATAGATTTAGGAATAAAAAGAATTTGCAACAATGAGTGATTGTACAAAAAGTAGAAAATTTAAAGCTATCAAAAGAATATGAGAAAAAATTAAAAAGAGAACAAAGAAAAACTATCAAAGAGATGTAAACTTGCTAAAGATAGCGATAAAAAAACTATCAGATAGTAAGAATTATCAAAAAGCAAAAAGAAAAAAAGTAGCAAGAATACATAATAAAAATTAGAAATAAAAAGAAAAGACTTTTGTAAATAAGTTGAGTACAAAAAAATTATCAATAACCACGATATAATCTGTATAGAAGACTTAAATATAAAGGGAATGTTAAAAAAATCACAAATTAGCAAAAAAAGTATATCAGATGTAAGTTGGAGTGAATTTGTAAGACAACTAGAATATAAAAGCAAATTGGTATGGAAGAAAGATTATAAAAAAATACCTACATTTTTATCCAAGTAGTAAGACTTGTTCTAGTTGTGGTAATATAAAAAGAAACTCTAAAATTATCAGAAAGAATATATCATTGTGAATGTTGTGGACTAGAAATAGATAGAGATTACAATGCAAGTATAAATATATTAAGAAAAGGTTTAGAAATATTAAAAAGAAGAAAAAAAGTAAGTTAGAAAAAAATATATCAGGGTAGGGACTACCCGAAGAGCTTGGTAAATATATGTGGCTAACAAAAAGCACATACTTTCCAAGAAGCTTCCCACTTCTATAAGTGGGAGTAGTTCACCTTACCTAGAACTAGCAGAAAAAAATTTAGGAATGAGCCACAAAAAGTGATAAAAATTTTTTTATGAGATGAACAAAAAGATATTGATAATGATACAAAAATATATTATTGAAATATTAACATCTTTGATTCTAATTATAATTGAAGATTACTATTTAGAAGATGATTCTTTTAATGAATTGTTAATTGAATTTATATATGATAAAAAGCATCATAAACATGAAGATTTAGCTTTTTACTTGAAAAAAACATTCTCCTAAACTAATAAAACCGTGTGTATGATTTAGCAGTTATGGAACTTGATTATACGAAAGAGGATGAATTTTTCAATATAGCTAGAAAAATGTACTTATGCCTTGGGATATACTAATACTCCAAAAAGCAAAGGGAGAAATTAGAATTATTAGCTAAAAATGAAAATGAACTTATTAGAGAATATGCAATAAAAACAATTAAATAGACATGATTTTACAGATAAAGATGTGGAGGAACAATATTAATGAAGTATGAAGAACAAGAAAGAAAAAAATTTATGCAAAAATATGATGATAAAACAATAAGAGTTTATCAAGCATATAACAATGTAATTGCTGATGAAGCAATAAAATTAGGAACATTTGGAGAACATTTTAGCTTAACAAGAATGACTTGGATAAAAACCTTCATTCCTATGGATGATGTATAGATGTGGTTGGGCAGAAAAGGAAAAATCAAGAGAGAGTTTTGGCTATTGATATTAAAAAGAGAGGCTTTTGATGAAATAGTTAAAAATTCTGTAATCTCATCATATAAACCTAATTTAGGTATAACAGAAGACGAATGGAAAGAAGAAGTTAAAAACTCATTAGTTAGATGTCAGTGGGATCCTGAAAGAGATATTTATGGAAAACCAATAGGAAGAAGGTCAATACAGCTTGGAATAAGAGGAGAAGCTGTTAAAAAAATATGTAAAATGAATGGATAGTAAAAAAATAACAGATATAACTGATGATGTTAAGAGAATAAAAAAAGTATTGATAATGGAACTTTTAAAGAAAAGTTTATTACCAGAAGAAAAAGAGTACATAATTTAATAAAAAAATAGAAAAGTTCTTGTAAATACTAAAAAAATAATATAAAAAAATTTAAGCTACTTAAAAAGTAATATGAATAAAAACAAGGGAGAAGAATATGTTAGTTTATAGTTTTGAAATGTCAGAAAAAAAGAAAAAAAGTTTATTTAAGTGCAGGAGTAATCGATACTATATTTGATAGTTTAAAGTTTTTTTAAAAAACATCAGATAAGCTAAAAAAATAAAGAAAAAAACAAAGGTTTATTTTTATAAAGGGAGTACATATATTGAAAAAGAAAATATATCAAAAATTAAAAAAAGATAGTTTCCTCTTGGAAAGGATTATTTAGTGAAGCTACTCAAAAATTTTTGTATTGATAGGCTTTTTTTAATAAAAAAATAGATGGTTATGAAAGACGGAATTGTAATAAAGAAGAAGTAATAGAAAGTTTAGAAAAAAATTGGTTATTTTATGTGAAAAAGCAGAAAAAGAAAAATAAGATAATAAGATGTAGAAAAACTAACTGTTAAATTAGCTGATAATAGAGGGGAAAAGATAAATATGTTGAAACATGATTTTGGAATAGTTGGAGAAAAAAAGAATTTTTTTGGAAGATAATCTAATTTTATATATGATAGACAGTTTTTGAATGGATAAAAAACTTTATCAGAATTAGAAAAATGTAGAAAAAAATATGGATTGAACTATCATGGAATAACTTATTTTAAGGGAGAAAGTATAACTAAACTAAAAAAATATTATTCTTCATTGGATAAACATATTTAGTTTAGGAGAAGATGTAATTGAATTAAGGGGAATGTATTATATAAATATTGGAAAAACATTCTTATAATAAATATAAGAAAAAAATACTTAATAGAAAGTTTGAAAAATTGGTTGTTTTATGTGAAAAAGCAGAAAAAGAAAAATAAGATAATAAGATGTAGAAAAACTAACTGTTAAATTAGCTGATAATAGAGGGAAAGATAAATATGTTGAAACATGATTTTTGAATAGTTGGAGAAAAAGAATTTTTTTGGAAGATAATCTAATTTTTATATATGATAGACAGTTTTGAATGGATAAAAAACTTTATCAGAATTAGAAAAAAATGTAGAAAAAAATATGGATTGAACTATCATGGAATAACTTATTTTTAAGGGAGAAAGTATAACTAAACTAAAAAAATATTATTCTTCATTGGATAAACATATTTAGTTTAGGAGAAGATGTAATTGAATTAAGGGGAATGTATTATATAAATATTGGAAAAACATTCTTATAATAAATATAAGAAAAAAATACTTAATAGAAAGTTTGAAAAAAATTGGTTGTTTTATGTGAAAAAAAGCAGAAAAAAAGAAAATAAAAATAATTGAGCATTGGGGAATATAAAAAAATTAGTAAAAAAAGGAGCCAATATGAAATGTATTAGAAATATTTGTCTCTACCTAAAAAAATATATTTCAGACAAACAATTTGAAAAGAATTTTTTTATCAAGATATAGATGATTTTAAGAGTATCTTAGAAGAAAATATATATTGGAAAAATTTTATCTTCAAATTTTAATAAAAAAAGAAGATATAATTAGTATGAATACGTACTTATATGATTATGTAGAAAAAAATTATAAATCAGTATACAATGAAATAAGCGATGCATATATAGAAAAAAATTGATTGAAACTAATGAGAAAAAAATGAGGTTATAGATATTTTGAAAAAGAAATATAAACAAAAAAAGAAGAAGTTTTTCATAAATTGTTGTATGATTGACACCAAGTTAGAATTAATTTATTCAATAAAAAAAGCTTTTAAATTATCCAAAAACATTGTGCTAATAATTGGGATGCAATTGAAGATTTTATCTATGATGTTGTTCTCCCCAAAAATTGTTTTACAAAATTGGGATAGTATAAAAGAAAAAATTACCTCAAGATACAATAATTTTTAAAAAGAATTTTAAATAAGATAAATTCAAAATACAGCACAGTTTTATATGAGTAAAAAAATGTAAGATGATATAAAAAAAGATAAAAATAGAGGGATTAAAATGGATGTATCAATAACAATTTATAAAGAAAAAAAGGAAAAAAAGATTTTTAGAATGTAATATTGTCTTAAAAAAAGTAGCAATATTAGTGTTATACTTACAGTTTCATATTAGACAGGAAACAATTCTCTAGTATTATATGATAAAACAAAATTTTTTTACCTGTACCAGTAGTAACTAAAAAAATAAAAAAATTTTTAAGGAGAGTATTACAAAAATGAGAACTTACGAAGAAGATAAAAGAGATTTAATTTATTTAATTAATAAATATTGTATAGATGATTTAAAAAGAAGAGCTTTTTAGATATAGTTAAGAATAAATTTTGCACCAAAAATATGTATTTAGTAAGTTTTCTTCTAATTCAAAAAAATGACAAAAAGAGGATGCTGATTTGTATTCAATAATTATACATGAATATATATAATTTAGAGTAGTGGATACCAGAAAAATTGAAAAATTTTATAAAAATATTAGATACCCAATTTTAACAAAGTATTTATATATTATTAGTGTTAATGACCCTGAGTATTATAGAGATAATTTTTTTATTTATATAAGGTATAATAAGATGGTGAGTTAAAGCTCTAATGCTGAAATTAGGATAACAGAATATGGAGCTGATAAATTAATATTTGGATACAATGTATTTATATTGAATTTTCAGAAGGTATACTTAAATATAAAGACATCAGTGGGTTATCAGGGAGGACTAAATCAAGAACAATATTTTATTCCAAATTCAAAAAAATTTTGGTAAAGTAATAAAAAAAGTTACCCTATTAAATAGCAAATGAAAGGAGCTATATAATTATGATATGGGAAAAAGATATGGGAAGAATTAAAAAGCAGAAAAAAATTTTTGTAGAAGAAGATTTTATAGAACTTAGAGACTCAGTAGAAGAGCTAATAAGTGTAATTGAAAAAAATATAAAGATATGGGATATAACTCAAGCTTATATATAGATGATTTAAAAGATTTTTTTAGCTGATGTTAATTTAACATTAGAAGATAACAGATAAGGAATTAAAAAAATTTAAATTCTTTAGGAGAAAGTTACTTTAATTCGCGTATTGATAATAGTATATATTCATATTATGTTTATGATAAAAAAATAATTTAGAAAAAAACACATAAAGCTAATGATGAAATAGAAATTGCAAAAAGATTTGAAAAATTCTTTATAAGATTACAGAAAAAGTTAAGTATCATATGATTTAGTGTAAAAATAACTAATTTTTAGAAAAGAAAAAAAGAATTAGTTATTCCTAGTGAAATAAAAAAATGGAAAGTGATAAAATGAAATATTTGGAATTAAAGAATACTGTTGAAAAAATTATTAGATTTTTATGGAAAAAAATACAATTTAGATGATTATAATGAAAGATTAGTGAAGAAATTTCTAAAAAGAGTTGATATATGTTATAGATATAGATGAAATAGATAATGTTAAAAAAATATCAAGAAGTTAAGGAAATAATAGTTGGATTATATCCACCAAGAGGAGGCTTGACAGAAATGTATGTAGCTGATGAAGATAGAGAGAAAAATGAATAAAATAAATGATGAGTTAGAAGAATTAAAGAAAAAAATCACATTATTAGATTAATCAATAGTAATCAATAGAATTATTTTTAAAAAGTTATATAAGTTTAAGAATATAATTGAACTGCACCTATAATATTGGGGGTATTTGTCAAATAGTGTTGATAAAAAAAGTTTAAACTATGACCTGATAGAATTAAGAGAATTTTTGAGAATAGAAAAACTTAAGAATTCTCTTTTTTCTTTTGTAAATGTTAGTATAAAAATTAATGAAAAATAATGGCGAAATTATTCTCGCCATTATTGATGTTTCATAGCCAAATATGATATAATGGCTACGAAAAAAAGGAGGTGCTGTTTTGAGGAAATTTAATTATTTAAAAACTTATGGGACTATCTTTACCTGTTAGTATATATCATACTATTGCAAAGATTCACGAATATAAAGGGAAGCAGGAACTCTATGTAGAAAAATTATTCAGACATTTTAGAGAAGATGATAGATGTTGCTAAAATACAAAGTACCAAGTCTTCCAATGCTATTGAAGGAATTTTTTTACCAGTGATACAAGACTTAAGGAACTGATGAACAAAAAGCAGAACCTAAAAAAACAGAAATGAAGAAGAAATTGCAGGATATAGACATGTGCTTGATATTATCCATGAAAATTATACATATATAGAATTTAATAAAAATGACATTTTAACACTTCATAATCAGTTATATTCTTATTCCTATATAAATAACAAGGGAAATTTAAGACTATGGATAACACCATTGTAGAAGTAGATGCTTTAGGAAATAAAAAGTACGATTTCAGCCGGTAAGTAGTTTTGAAACGGAACATTACTTTTGATGAAATGGTGGAAGCTTACAAGAAAGCAGTGAAAGAAAAATATTCCACCATTAATTCTAATACCTGCACTTATACATGATTTCTTATGCATTCATCCCTTTGATGATGGTAATGGAAGAATGAGTAGGATACTAACACTTCTTTTTACTTTATAAGTTCGATTATTTTGTTGGAAGGTATATCAGTATAGAAACGCTAATTGAAGAAAGCAAAGAATCTTATTATAAAGAATTACAAAACTCCAGTGAAAAATGGCATACTGGAGAAAATGATGAGCTTCCATTCATAAAGTATATGCTAGGGGTTTTCTTAAAAGCATATAAAGAATGCGATGACAGATTTTACCTAATTGGAAAAAGAAAAAAATTAACTTCAGCAGAAAGGGTATTTTCTGTTATTCAAAAAAATCATTAGAGCCACTTTCCAAAAAGATATTATGATTCTTTGCCCGAATATATCACAAAGGACAATAGAAAGAGCTTTAAAAAGAATTACAGGATAATGAAAAAGATAAAACAGGTAGGTAGTGGTCGTTCAACAAAAATATATAAAAGATTTAAATTCTATTTTAATAAATAAAAATTATTCATAGAAATTTTACGATTTCTATTGTAAAAATATAGAAAGTGAATGTATAAATATAAAATCAGTTTCTTACTAACTAAATTTTTATTGACTACTTTGCTCGCCATTAGTGTTTCAAGAGCTCCACAAAGGCTCTTTCAACAATAATGGACGTCGCAGTAGCCTAAAAATACAAAAATGTAAACCAACTGCTTTTATATTGTGAAATGAGGAGAAAAAATGAATAAGCATAGTTTTAATGTTTTAGAATTTGATAAATTAAAAAGAATTAATTTTTAGAAAATATCGTAATTGATGATAACAGAGAAGTTATAGAAAATTTAGAGCCATATAAAGATTTATCAGCACTTAATAATGAATTAAAAAAACTGTTAAAGATTTTATGGATTTAATTTCTTTTGATGGTGGTTTTGAAGCTGTTGGGCTTAGAAACATCAATAGTCTTATGGATAAAAATAAAAACTTATAGGTACTTATCTTGAAGTTGAAGAACTTTGGGATATCAATGTGAATTTAAGAACTGTAAGAGTGTTTTAAGGCTAGATTAGATGAATTAGGAAAAATATAAACAACTTAGAGATACAATAGGAAATATTCCTAATTTAAGAATGATAGAAGATATGATAAATAAAACTATCAATCCTGAAAAAGAAATAAAAGATGATGCCTCTCTTGATTTAAGAGATATCAGACTACATAAAAAACTTTAAATATGAATATTAAAAAGAAAGTTTGAAGAACTTTTTGATGAACCATCTTTAGCAAATGCTTTCCAAGAAAGAATAATAACAGAGAGAGATGGAAGAATGGTAACTCCTGTAAAAATTTGATTTTAAAGGACTTATCAAAGGTATAGAACACGATAGAAGCTCAAGTGGACAAACAGTTTTTTTATTGAGCCACTTTCAATAGTTTCTCTAAACAATAAAATGAGAGAATTAGAAACAAAAAGAAAAAGAAGAAATTAGAAAAATCCTATTGAGAATAGCTGAACAATTAAGAAATAATAGAGATGATATATTAGCTATTGGAGATAAAGCCTTATATTTAGATATATTAAATGCCAAAATCTATCTATGCAGTAGATAATAAATGCGAAATTCCAACAGTTAGCAATAGAGAAGTTTTATCTCTAGAAAGAGCAAGACACCCATTTTATAGATAAGGATAAGGTTGTTCCTTTAACTTTTTGAAATAGGAAAAGATTACGATATCTTGCTTATAATATGACCAAATACAGGGGGAAAAAACTGTTGCTTTAAAAACAGCAGGGACTTTTTAACTTTAATGGCACTTTCAGGTATACCAATTCCTGCCTCAGAAAAATTCTAAAATTGGATTTTTTTGAAGGAGTTTTTGCAGATATAGGAGATGAACAAAGTATAGAGCAATCTCTATCTTCATTCTCAGCACATCTAAAGAATGTAAAGGAAATTTTTAGCAGGAGTTACTAAAAAAATTCATTGGTATTACTTGATGAATTAGGTTCAGGAACAGATCCCATAGAAGGAGCAGCTTTTGCAATGGCAGTTATAGATTACTTAAAATGAAAAGAAAGGCTAAATCTTTTATAACTACTCACTATAGCCAAGTAAAAAGCCTATGGTTACAATGAAGAAGGAATAGAAACTGCCTCAATGGAATTTAATACAGATACACTTTCTCCGACATACAGACTATTGGTTGGAATACCAGGGAAAAGTAATGCCTTAACTATTGCACAAAAGAATGGGCTTACCTGAAAGTATAATTTCTAAGGCAAGAGCATATATAAGTGAAGATAATAAAAAAAGTTGAAAAAAATGATAGAAAAATATCAAGACTAAATCTCAAGAATTAGATGAAATGAGAGAAAGATTTGCAAGATTACAAGAGGAAGCAAGACTCGATAGAGAAAGAGCTAAACAAGAAACTTTAATAATAGAAAAAAACAAAAATGAAATCATTAAGGCTGCTTTATGAAGAAGCTGAGAAAATGATGAATGAAATGAGAGCAAAAGGCTTTCTGCACTTGTTGAAAAAAATTCAACATGAAGAAAAAGAATAAAGAGGACGCAAAACAAATTCAAAAAGAATTTAAATATGTTATCTACTGCACTTAGAGAGGAAAAATAAGACAGTGGAAGTTGTTAAAAAAAGATTAAAAACTAAGGTTAATTTTAAAGTTGGAGATAGAGTTTTTGTTAAAAGTATTAACTCAATTTGCCAATATTTTAAAGATTAACACATCTAAAGAAAGTGCAAGTGTACAAGCAGGAATTTTAAAAATTGGAAGTTCCTTTTTGAAGAAATAAAAAAATAGTAGAAGAGAAAAAAAGAAAAAGTATATAATGTAAACACGCATAAGAAAACTCCTGTAAGAAGTGAAATAGACTTAAGAGGAAAGATGGTAGATGAAGGTATCTATGAGTTAGAAACTTATTTAGATAGAGCCACTTTAAAATGGATATACAGAAGTTTATGTAATTCATGGAAAAGGAACAGGAGCTTTTAAGAGAAGGAATATTAAAAATATTTAAAAAAACTTCTAAATATGTAAAAGAATACAGAATAGGTGGACATGGCGAGGGAGGACTTGGATGTACAGTGGTGACTCTAAAAATAGAAAAAGAAAGTTACTTTTATTCTTGCAGCAGCAGGACAGGGTAAAAGAATGAATATGAGCCTAGCCAAACAGTTTTTAGAATATAAAGGTGAACCACTTTTTACTCCTCTTTAAAAATTGCTTTTGAAAAATCAGTATATAGATGATATTATTATTGTAACGAATAAAGAAAAATATAAAAATATAAGAGAATTTTGTGAAAACAAAAAGCTATTATCTAAAGTCAAATATATTGTTGAAGGTGGAAGTGAAAGACAATATTCTATTTTTAATGCAATAAAAAAAGATAGAGAACACAGATATTGTCATAATTCAAGATGCAGCAAGACCATTTTTTTAAAAAGATAAGTATATAGAAGAAAGTTTAAAAAAATTTTAGATAATACTTGTGATGGAGTGATTATTGCTGTAAAATGTAAAGATACGATTAAAGTTATTGATGAAAAATGGTATAATAGTAGAAACACCAAATAGAAATAACTTAATAGCAGTACATACACCACAAACTTTTTAAATTTGAAATTTTAAAAAGGCACATCAAATGGCTGAAGAAAAAAATATCTTGGCTACTGATGATGCAAGTTTAGTAGAAAAATATTTCTGGTAGGATAAAAATTTATCCATGGAGATTATGATAATATTAAAATTACAGTACAAGAGGATTTAAAATATTTAAAGTAAGGGAGACGAATGAAATGATAAAGATTTACAATACACTGACAGGGCATTTAGATGAATTTAAACCAATAAAAGAAAAACGAAGTGTCTATGTATGTCTGTGCACTCAACAGTGTATAATTACATTCATATAGGAAATGCAAGACCAGCTATTTTCTTTGATACAGTGAGAAGATATCTAGAATATAGAGGATATAAGGTAACTTATGTTCAAAAACTTTACAGATGTTGATGATAAGATGATAAATAAGGCAAATGCTGAAAATGTGTCAATAAAAAGAAATAGCAGAAAGATATAAAAAGCATACTTTGAAGATACAGCTCAAATAAATTTAAAAGAAGATGGAATGATAAGACCTAAGGCAACTGATAATATAGATGGAATGATAAACATTATTAAATCTTTTAGTTGATAAAGGTTATGCCTATGAATCAAATGGAGATGTATATTTTGAAGTAAAAATATAAAGAAGGTTATGGAGAACTTTCAAAAACAAAATATAGAAGACTTAGAAAGTGGAGCTAGAATAGATGTAAATGAAATAAAAAGATGCACTAGACTTTTGCTCTATGGAAATCATCTAAACCCTAATGAACCAAGTTGGGATTCACCTTGGGGAAAAAGGTAGACCTGGTTGGCATATAGAATGTTCAGCTATGTCAAGAAGATATCTAGGGGATAGTTTTGATATACATGGTGGAGGATTAGATTTAATATTTCCACATCATGAAAAATGAAATGGCACAATCAAAGTGTGGTTGTGGAGGAACATTTTGCAAGATATTGGATGCACAATGGTTACATAAATATAAATGGTGAAAAAAATGTCTAAATCATCAGGTTCTTTTGTACTTTTGAGAGATATTTTAAAACATTTTTGAAGGAAGAGTTATAAGACTTTTTTTGTTCTAGGTTCTCATTATAGAAAAACCTATGGAATTTTCTGATACAGAATTAAATCAAACAAAAATCTTCTCTTGAAAGAATAGAAAATAGTTTAAAGAGAATAAAAAGAACTAAATAGAGAAAAATTTAGATGGTACAAATGATTGTCAAGAACTTTTAGCAACTAAAAAAAGAAATGGAAGCTAAGTTTATAGAAGCTATGGACGAAGATTTTAACACTGCTCAAGCTTTAGGATATGTTTTTTTGAGTTAGTAAAATCAGTTAATAAAAGCTTTAGATGAAGAAAATTTCTCAAAAAAACTGCTATAGAAGTTTTTAGATGAAGTTTATTCATATCTTGTTATGATAATAGAAGAAGTTTTTAGGAGTTAAATTAAAAATTAGAAGCTGAAGTAAATAATATTTCTGCTGATTTGATAGAACTTATACTTGAACTTAGAAAAGATGCTAGAGAACAAAAGAATTGGGACTTCTATCTGATAAAAATAAGAGACAGACTTTTAGAATTAGGAATAAAGATAAAAGATGGAAAGGATAAGACTACATGGACAATGTAGACAAATTATCAAAAAAAGGACATAAGAGATTACACAGGTTTGGAATTGGCATTTATAGGAGATGCTATTTGGGGAATTGGAAATAAGAAGATATTATTTACAGTTTGGCTACAATATTCCAACTTTAAATAAGTATGTCAAAAAAATAAAGTTAATGCAAGATATCAAAGTCTAATCTATAAAGCAAATTATAGAAAGAGCTAGATGAGGAATTTAAAATCATAGGAAAAAGAGCTAAAAAAATAGCAATATAAAAAAACTTTTCCAAAGACTTGTACAGTGATGGAATACAAGGAAGCCACTGCCCTTGAAGCTATTGTTGGAGCAATGTATTTACTTAATAAAGAAGAAGAAATATTATAAACATAATTATAAAGGGAGAATAGAATAGAATGGGATTTTTAATTTTTAGAGCAAACAGAAGTATAGGAATAGACTTAGGAACAGCTAACACGTTGGTATACAGTAAAAACATAAAAAGATAGTTTTTAAATGAACCATCTGTTGTGGCAGTTGAAAAAGAAACAAAAAAAGTATTAGCTGTTGGAAATGAAGCAAGAGAAATGCTTGGAAAAACTCCTGATACAATAGTTGCAGTTAAACCTTTAAGTGAAGGGGTAATTGCAGACTACGATATAACAGAAGCTATGATTAAATACTTTATCAAAAAGATATTTGGTTCATATAGCTTTTTTTATGCCAGAAATTATGATATGTGTACCTATTGATGTTACTGGTGTAGAAAAAGAGCCGTTTTAGAAGCAGCAATATCAGCTGGGGCAAAGAAGGCATACTTAATAGAAGAAGCAAGAGCAGCAGCTCTAGGTTCAGGAATGGATATAGCAGCTCCTGAAGGAAATATGATAATAGACATCGGTGGAGGATCTACTGACGTAGCTATAATCTCTTTAGGTGGAACAGTTGTAAGTAAGACTATAAGAGTTGCAGGGAATAACTTTGATAATGATATAGTAAAATATGTAAAGAAAACATATAATCTTTTAATTGGAGACAGAACAGCAGAAGAAATAAAAAAATAAAAAAATAGGTACAGCTTTACCTTTAGAAGAAGAAGAAACAATAGAAGTAAAAAGGTAGAGACTTATTAATGGGATTACCTAAAGTTATAACTATAACTTCTGAAGAAGTAAGAGAAGCTATAAAAAGATTCTTTAGACCAAATTTTACAATGTATAAGAACTGTTCTTGAAAAAAACTCCACCTGAATTGGCAGCTGATATAGTTGATAAGGGTATGATAATGACAGGAGGAGGTTCACTAATAAGAAACTTCCCTGAAATGATAACAAAGTATACTAACTTAAAAGTAAACTTAGCAGAAAAATCCATTAGAAAGTGTTGTTATAGGAGCAGGACTTGCTTTTAGATCAAATCGATGTTCTTAGAAAAATAGAAAAGGCTGAAAGATAAAAAAATGTTAGATGAATTTCTAAAGAATGAATTATCATTTAATAGAGAAGCAGGAACTTATTTATTTTACGGAGACGATTTAGAAAAATTATAGAATAGCCTTTAGAATTTTCAGCAGCATTATTCTCAAGAAATATAGAAAAATGAAGATGAGAAATCTAAGATAAAAGATAAGACTTTAAGGAATCTATACAGTGATTTAATGGTAGTAGATAACTTAAATATAGATACAGTAAGAGATATTATAAAAAGACCTATACTAGCTCTCATGAAGGAAGAGCTAAGGTTTTTTTATATTAAAAAAATATTCAAGATATAAGAAAAGAAAGTGCAAATGCAATGCTTAAAAATTATTGAAGAGCCTACTAGGGATAACTTCTTTATTTTAATATCTAAAAGATTAAATATATTGTCAACAATAAAAAATCAAGATCAATTATTTATAGAGTCAGAAAAATCAACTCCTGAGGAATTAGGGGTTGATAAGTATGTCTATAACTTTTTTTCTTGGGTATTTCAAACGATATAGCAGAGTATAAGGAATAAGAAATAGATTTGATGCTAGAGAAGTCATACAAATCTATTGCTGGAGTTTTAAAAAGAGTATGAAAAAGAGAAAAATATTGTAGTAAAAATAGATCTATATAAGTGCTTGAGAAATTTTTGTACAAGAATCTACAAGTTTAAAAAAATATGAAAAAAATTAAGTTTGCTGAAGATATTTATTCAAATGCAAGTAAGGAAAGTATAAACTTAATTGTTGACTATATTATTAATTTAGTTAAGAAAAATAAGAATTTAAAAGAAAAGTTGGAATATAAAAAGATGTTAAGGTATCCAGTGAATATGAAATTATTATTGATCAATTTGCTATTAAGTGTTTAAAGGAAATTGAGATGAGTTTTTATCTATATATGTTGAGATGTGAAGATGGAAGTATATATACAGGCACTGCCAAGGATTATTTAAAGAGATATGAGGAGCATTTAAATGGAAAAAGGTGCTAAATATACAAGGTCACATAGGGTAAAAATTGAAAGAGTATTTCTCTGTGAAAAACAGATCTATAGCTTGTATTTTAGAAAGTGAAATAAAAAAATTAACAAAAAAATAAAAAAAGAAGCAATAATAATTGAACCCGATACCTATGTAAAAGAACTTGAAAAATGCTAGAAAAATAAAAAAATTTTTAAAAAAATTTAAAAAATTAAAAAATGTTTGACAGAATGTTATAAGTATGATATTATAATTAATGTTCCGAGAGGGACAAACAAAAAAATATAAATGCCTGGATGGCGGAATAGGTAGACGCACGGGACTTAAAAATCCCGTGGTACTTAGTACCGTGCCGGTTCGATTCCGGCTCTAGGCACCATTTATATTCTTATCGCGGGGTAGAGCAGTCTGGCAGCTCGTCGGGACTCATAACCCGAAGGTCGTAAGTTCAAATCTTACCCCGCCACCAAAAATTAAATAGTAAAAAGGATTATGCGGGAATAGCTCAGTTGGTAGAGCGTCAGCCTTCCAAGCTGAATGTCGCGAGTTCGAACCTCGTTTCCCGCTCCAATTATTTATGCGTCATTAGCTCAGTTGGTAGAGCACACGACTTTTAATCGTGTTGTCACAAGTTCAAATCTTGTATGACGCACCATTCATATGTATCTGTAGCTCAGCTGGATAGAGCAACGCCCTTCTAAGGCGTGGGTCGGGGGTTCGAATCCTCCAGATACGCCATATACGTGGATCCATAGCTCAGTTTGGTCAGAGCACTCGGCTCATAACCGAGTGGTCGCTGGTTCGAGTCCAGCTGGATCCACCATTTTTTTAACAAAACCGCCCCGTTCGTTCAGTGGTTAGGACATCAGATTTTCACTCTGGAAACAGGAGTTCAATTCTCCTACGGGGTACCATAACACGGAAGGCTATCCTAATTGGTAAGGAACCGGTCTTGAAAAACCGGCGTCGTAAGACTTTAGAGTTCGAGTCTCTAGCCTTCCGCCATTTATTAATTAGTAAGTAGTGCCCAGATAGCTCAGTCGGTAGAGCAGGGGACTGAAAAATCCCTGTGTCGGTGGTTCGATTCCGCCTCTGAGCACCATTTTTAAAGATGGTCGCATAGCTCAGTTGGGAGAGCGACCTGCCTTACAAGCAGGGGGTCATAGGTTCAAGTCCCTATTGTGACCACCATTTTTTTATTTATGGGGGTGTAGCTCAGTTGGTTAGAGCGCCTGCCTGTCACGCAGGAGGTCGCGAGTTCGAGCCTCGTCACTCCCGCCATAATAAAATAATAAACAAAAATAGAATTAGGAGAATTTTTTTAAGAATATAAAACTTAAAAAGTTCTCTTTTTGCTGTTACAAAAATAATAAAAAAAGTAAAAAAATAGTTTGTTACTGAGTAAATTTCTTATCTAAAATTTCCATTCATAACTCACTTATTTTTTTACTTTAAGATTGAAATTTTAATTTTACAACAGTTCCATTTAAAAAGATGCTAAAATACAAAAAAATGTTTTTTTAGCATCTTTTTTTCTTTTATAATCTCATTCTGTTTTTTTATAGTTTATTTTTTTAGAATTAGAATATAACTCTTAATCCTAGTCCACCTCTAACATTATTTCCTTTTTGTATCGTATCCTATGTTTCCAGTTATTCCAAATCTTTGGTTATCAATTCCGATATTTAAGTCAGCTTTTTGCATTTCCCTTTCTATCTTCTTTTTTTCACCACGGATATTAAACCAATCAGCAGTTGTTCCTGCAACTCTTGCTTTATTCTTTCCATTTGCAACTCTTCCTAACTCATTTTCATAGGCTACCACTACAGCAGTTTTTAATGCCTTATTTCCAAAGTAAAGTTTATATGCTAGTTCTGTTCCTACTTCTGGTTTTATAGATAAGTAGTCATTTTCTTTTAACTTCTAACTTCATTTCACCAGATTTTTTTCTTTTTATCTTAGACACTCTTCCATATTCAACTTTCAATGCTCCATAAGGTCTTACTGAGATTCCTTCTGTTAATCTAAACTTCTTTTCCTATTTCATTTTTAATTCCTATTCCATAAGTATAGTATTTAGATTTTTGCTTGGAATATTTCATCCACAACTAAGAATTTTCTATTTAACTTGTTATATCCTACAAAAAAATATCTCCTGATATTGTCCAATTTAAGCTATTATTGTGATCAAATGGAACTGATTTAAACATTCCAATCTTAGCTTGTAATTGTTCTTCTTTTGATTTTCCAATATCTTCAAATTTAAAAAGTATTATGAACTATACCAGTATACCAACCTACAGATTCTCCAAGTCTTACAGTTTCATCTTCATGAATATAAGCCACTCCATAAGCATTATTTTTATAGTCTATTATACCAGCAGTATCAGTCTTATACTTCCACTCATTCCAAAAAGTTTTTATCTTATTAGAATCTTTTTGAAGGGTTAGACCAAGAATTTTTTTAAGTAAGAGAATTCTTTATCTAATATTCTTCCTGTTGCTTGTATTCTTTGTTGAACATTAGCATATTGGTGTCCCATCATTTCATCATAAGCTTGAGTTAATACTGTTTCTTCATTTTTACCTATACCATCTAATTTAGTGAATAATCTCTTTTCAGCTGAACCAAGTGGATTAACATTATATCTTTGTTCCAATCCATCAGTAAAGTTATATGCATTATCTTCAGAGTTCACAGTATTCTTATAATCTATCCTAATCATTCCTACACCTACTATTTGTCCATAGTTATCTAAAACAGGTGTAGCTATCCAAGTTAATGAACCTGCTATAGTTGTTATTTTATAGTTTCTTCCTTGAATTTGATCTAAGAAAGGTTTAATTACATCTCCACTTACTAACCATTCTTTCTTATTAGTTCTTTTTCTGAATATTCAGTACCAATTATTAATTGGCTATCTACAGGTGGGGCTACTCCATCAAAAAGTAACAGGTTTTGTTTTTCCTAATGTATCCACATAGAATCCTACATCAGACATTGCTAGATTTGGTTGATTACCAATTAATTTATTTATCTTTTCTACTTCACTATCTGGTACTGGTACTCCATTTCTTAAGAATGAAGCTTTACCATTCTTCACAATGATAGAAACTCCTTGATAATCCTTATCAGTTCCAGAAGCTTCTCCTAATTCATGTCCTTTAGGATTTGTACTAATCAATTTAGCATTAATTTGTCTTTCTAACTCAGCAATATCTGCTGGAGTAAGGTCTTTCCAACTAATTGCTTTTACCTTTATCTCCTCTTACTCTGATTTCTCCATAGTTTTTTTAATTATAGCTTTTCTTATTAATTTTCCATCAGCATCTCTTTTTCCTCTGATAATAACTCCCGTACTATTGTCAGCATCAATTAAGATACTTCCTGTTGCTTCATTTATAAGAGTTGAACCATTCATTACTGCAACACCAACAAGTCCTGCTACATTATCATTTACTTTTTCCATTTCTTCCCTGCATAAGAATCTGTTGTTTTTAATAGTTCCATAGTTTCTAAAGGTAGCTCCATCATCGACATAAACTCCTGTTAAACTTCCAATTTTATTAGTTGCTGTAGCTTTGCTTCCATCTAATAAGATATTTTCCTTTATTTTCTACAGTAGTTCCAACACCTGCTCCATACATTCCTATAGATTTATTATCAGATATTTTAATATTACCTTCATTTTATAATGTGTCCACCATTGTCAGCAGCCATTCCTATGCCATAAACAATCTTAGTAGGATCAGAGTAGATTTTTCCAGTTGCTGGATCTATATCATCAGTAGGTCCTACAAAAATATTGCCTTTATTAGTTGCTTTTCCATTTGGTGTATAGATTCCTATATTTCCTTTTTCCTGTTGGGAAATCAATTGTTCCATTATTAGTTAATTCTCCACCATTTTTAACATAGAATCCTATCAAATGATCTGAATTATTTGAATTAATATTTCTATTATTGGTAATGTCAGCTTTTCCATTAGAATATAGGAATACACTATCATTTCCTAAACTTACAGGTCCAGAATTTATATTTGTGTATACATTTGTCTTATTTGGATCTGTATTATTTAGAATAAATCCATAAGATTTTTTTCTCCAACAGTAATCTTAGAAGCTTGATCAACAACTTCTGCTCCATTTACTCCATACACTCCAACAGGCTCAGTATCTTTTTGCTGTTGCAACATGTTTATCAACTTCTAACTCACCTTTTTACAGTAAGTTTTTCCATTCTCTTTATAGATTCCTATAGCTTGATCTTTAACGTGGATTTTTCCACCATCCATTTCAACATTTGAAGAAGTCTTAGAATAAATACCTATTGATTTTTCTCCAACTTCTATTGTTCCAGTTGTATGTTTTATATTAGAAGTTCCATCAGCTGCATAGATACCTATTGTTGGTTCTTGTGAATTTACTGAGTCAGCTATATTTATATTAGCAGTATTTTCAAAAGATTGTCCACCTTTCAAAAAAATACTCCCTAATGTCTTCTTTCCAGCTATTGTTAATTCACCATTATTAGTAACATTCTTAGTAGCATCTGCATTAGAATAAATTCCAATAGAATTATCTCCACTCAAATTAATTTTACTATTATTAATTAAATTAGAATTTGTTTGCAAGAAGAGCTTTTAGCTCCTTCTTTTGTACTTATAATGTCATCTACATTAGATTCAAATTCAGCATCTTTTAAGAAAAATACCATTAGAATTTTTACCTATTTCTATCTTCTTAACTCCATTTAATTCTGATTTTCCTTCAACATATACTCCTGCAAATGAATCGCTTGTTGTAGCTTTTATCAGGAACAGTTATATCTATATCAGTTCCAGCTCCATTCATATTTGCTATACTGTTTATCAAGAATAACATAGTATTTTGATGGGCAGTTAAATTTCCATAATGAGAAGTAAAATTAGATTTTTTTCTAAATATGCTAATATTCCTTTATTACTATAGTTAACTGTACCTTTTGCTTCTATTTCACTATTTTTCCATAGAAAGCTATACCTTTTTCTCCCTACTGTAATAGTTGGAGTAGCTGAAGCTGTTCCATTAGTTAATTTAGTATTTTTCAGCATATACTGCTACTGCTGGTGCATTTGTTAAAGTCTTACCTACAGTAATATTTCCTGTATTTATTACTTCATTTTTTTAATTGCAGTAGGTATAGTTGTCTTATCTTGTCCCTTACTATATAAACCAACTGAACCATCTCCTAAGTTAATGTCAGTAGCTGTTGTCATAGTTAATTTTTTTATAATTTTCTAAAAACATTATAAACTGTTGTTTCTGCAACAGTTTCTTTATCTACTGCTCCATTTATAGCATAGATACCAACATTCTTTGTAGCTCCACTTGTAGAAGTTATTTGTGAACCTGTGGCATTTGTAACAGTTTCTGCATTTATTAAGTACATTCCTGTCGAGCTATCTCCCTAAACTGATATTAGAAGTTGCTGTTGTTTCAACTGTTAATTTATTAGGATCTGAACTTGTAGGGAGCTCCATCATATTTTCTAGTATTTTTTTATCATAGAAACCATAGATGGCAGTGGAATTCTTTCCAACTTTGATATCTTTTATTATTTTTTTACTCTAGCAGAATTTACATAGATTGCTGTTGATTTTTTTCTGCAGCTGAAAAATTAATAATTCCATCATTTACAATTTCATAATTTCCTTTTACCCAAGTCATAGCTGGATTTTTAATTCCTTCTGCCATAAGCCCTATATTAGCTGCTGCTTTATATGGAAGATCATCAACAGAAACAACTGTAGTTGAACTAGAAATAGATGTTTCTCCATTGATAACATGGCTTAAAAACCATCTTAGGTTTTAATTCTTTTAATGTTGCATTGATATTAGCTTTTTCCTTCTTCTGAACGTACTTCTTCTGCAGCATTACCATTATTATTAAAAGTCCAATTATCTATATTGACATCAGAACCTTTTTTAGCATAAACTCCTACACCTTTAACATCTGTTCCTACTAAATTAATTGTTGCATTTCCTCCATCAAATTTTGTATCTTCAGAGGCAATAACTGCAACTCCTCCTGTACCTTTTTAATGTGATACTTGTATCTGTCTTACTTCCAACTAAGTTAACTGTACCAGTATTTCCAGCGGTACTCTTTAGTTATGTATATACCTATTCCAGCAGTTACTTCATCATCTTTAGTTGCTGTTGTCCCATCTCCTACTGTTATATGTCCCTTTATAGTCTATAACACTGTTACTATCAGAAAAAATTCCTACTCCTTCTTTTTCCTGTTGTTACATCAGTATTAATTTTATAATGACTTCCTGTTGTTCCTTGTTTATCAGCATAGATACCTATTGCATATTTTTTTTCATCATTTGCTATAGTAGGATCCGCTTGAACTGTATTTCCAACTACTATCCCCTTTGTATAATTTTTCTATTTTAGTATCTCCACTTAGGAATAATCCTATTATTCCATTTCCAGTAGTGCCTAAACCAGCATTTGTAAAAGTGTAATTTTTGGTGTATCTTTATCTAATTCTGCTGTACCTACTTTTTGAACTACCTTCAAGATATACTCCAACTCCATATCCTGAAATTTTTTTCCAATATTATCACTTATACCACTTCTTAAGATGCTATTAGCTCCATTTACATAGTAAGCAACCCTATTTTTGATTTGCTGTTCCTAAATTAATTTCAGCAGTACTTGTATCTTCAACTTTTTCCACCTTCTGAAACATACACTGCTGAAGAACCATTACTAGCATCTGAATTCTTCAAATTAATTTTTCCTACTTTTTGAAACAGTTGTCTTTGGAGCATAAATTCCTGCTGAACCTGTATTATTTATATTAATAGTTCCTGCATTATGTAAATCAATTGAAGCTTCTGTATTTGTAGAATCATTTTTTTAGCATACATTCCTACTGATTTTTAGTATTTACATTGATAATTCCACCAGCTTCATTTTTTTACACTAGCTATTTTTTTCCTGAATCTGCTTGTGCAAACATTCCTATTAATGATTCATCAGTTGTCGTTCCATCTGTTTTTTCCTAAATTAATAGTCCCACTATTTTTTTAGCTGTGTGAGTATTTCCATTATTTTTTTAGCAAATACTCCTACTGTTTCTTTATTCTCTAATAAAATTTTTTTCCATTAGGAGCAGTATTTTCCCCTTTTTCCTGTATCAGATACAAAAATTCCTACTCCATTTTCGGCAAGTACTTCTATTTCTTTTATTATTTTTTTAACATCTCCAGAATCTTTTGCATACATTCCTATTGATTTTTTTAGCTGTTGATGTAATAGCAATTTTAGCATTATTTGTAGCAGTAGAAACTTCATTATTTGAATTTTTTTACCTTCTGCTAACATTCCTACTCCATCTTCAGCTTTTTAAATTAATTCCATATTCTTGACCAACACCTGGAGGATTAGTTGGGATAGTAGTATTATTTTCTATCTTTGAACCTTCTTTAGCTAGCATTCCTATTGATTTTACACTATTTACATTGATGATTCCATTATCCTTATTAATAGCAGTAGAATTTTTCTTAGCTAATATTCCTATATTTTTCTTTATTAGTTGCAGAATTTTTTTAAAAGTAATAACTCCTGTATTTTTCAGCTTTTACATTAGCTCTATCTAGAACATCATTTTTGAATCATTTATCAACATCATTCCAACAGATGATTTCGTTATCTACATTAATAGCTTTTTTTATTAGATAATGTTAATTTTGAAGTTGCTGTTGTCACTGAATTAGTAACTTTTTCCAAGCATTCCTACTGAATTTTTTTATTTTTATTTCAATAAGTCCATTATCTTTATCAATAACACTATTGTCTGCAACATCATTAGTTCCAGTTATCTCTTTATTATTCTTTGTTAATTCAACTAATATACCTGCTGAATCTTTTTCCTTCAATAGTTATCTTCTTTTTATTTATAGCATTGCTATTTTTTTAGCATACATACCTGCTGATTCATCTTTTTAGTTGTTATAGAGGCAACTAGAGCTGTGCTATCTCCAGTATTTTTCAATATTAGCTTCATCTCCATACATACCAGCTGAGCTTTCTTCTTCTATAAGGATAGTTCCTTTATTTACAGCTGAAGCTTTTTCTGTACTAACAAATATTCCTACTGATTTCTTTTTTTCTTAGTTGTAATTGTCCCAGTTAAATTATTTTTATCATCATGTTCATTAGTCACAACAGTAGTTTTTTTGTACCATCAGTAGTTCCAAACATTCCTACTGACTTTTTCTTCTTCTAATAAAAATTATATTTTTTTATTTGTTAATTTAGAATTTTCTCCTGCCATTCCTATAGAATCTGTTTTTAGAGGCTTTAATACTTCCTTCATTAACTAAAAGTGGATTCATTTTTTTACCATAAATACCAGTAGAATATGCTGTATTTAAAAGTAATAGTTCCTATCATACCTGTTGAATCTTCTTTATTTTTATTAATAACAGTTGAATTATCAGCTGAGATTCCTACTAGACCCTCACCTATCCCAACAGAAAAAGCAGTTGTTTCTATTGTTCCATAGTTTATTACTTCTGATTTTTATTTGCAATAATACCAGCTGTCTTTTTAGCAGAAAGTTCTATTACTCCATTTTTAGTTAGTGGATTTCCATTAGTAATTTGTGAATATTCTCCCTATAATACCAGCTGAAGATTCTTCTGTTACATTTATAGTTCCTTCATTTCTTACTAATGAAACAAGATTAGTACTTGTTGTTCTATTATCTTTTACATAGATACCTGCTGAACTTTTTGTACCTACATTAATTATTCCAGTATTTGCTATTGTTTGTGTGTTATTAGCTTGAACAGCTTCGTCCTCAATCAAACTATAGATACCTACTGAAGATTTTTTTTGTACTTCCTCCATTTAAAGTTATTGTTCCTTTATTTAATATATATTGAAAAGGAAAAGGAGCATTTTTCAGTTAATTTTGCAAAGATACCTACTGAACTTGATTCTTTAACTTCAATTTTACCAGTAGTAAGACTATTAAGTACATTTCCATCTGTTGAAGCTATTCCCACACTATTTTCTTTATTTAATATAATATTTTTATTATTAGTGATTAATCCTCCCTTACCACTAATTCCTGTACTATAATCGTTATTAACAGTTATAGTTCCATCATTTATGGCAGTAGAAGTGTTATCTAAAGAAATTCCTACCAATCCTTCTGCTGAAGAACTTGGTTGAGATGTACTGCTTTAAAGTTATGTCTCCTGTATTTTGTAACTTCAGATTCATTATTTCCTATTATACCTGCTGTTTTCTTTAGCCAATAAAAGCAATACCTTTTCCATCTGCTGCTAATCCTGAATTCTTTACAGTAGATTTCTTACTTGCATAAATACCTACTGATGATTCTTTTTGTTACATTAATAAGTCCTTTATTTTCTGCAACTAATTTTTTTCTACATCATTTACCTCATTTTCAGCATACATACCTACTGATGATGTTGAACCAACTTGGATATCTCCAGCATTTTCTAATGTCAATATTTTTTTGTTGCATTAGCCTCAACTTTTCCATACATACCTGCTGCTGATGTTGCATTAGCTCCTATTTCAATAGTTGCTTTGTCTGTTCCAGTTTCTTCATTCAGTATTTTTTATTTCCACTAGCTAAATTAGTTAATACTGCATATATACCTGCTGATTTTTGTTTTTCTAAACCAATTTTTAGCTTTTTACTAGTGGTATTCAGCTATTACAGTATTAGTTGCATTAGAATCTTTAGCATATATACCTGCTGATTCTTGCTCTTTCAATTCTATAATATTCTTATTTTTAAGCTCAGAATTATTTTCTCCTAAGATAGCTGCTGAACCTTTATTTTTCCATAGTGATTTTTTTCCAGTAGTTTCATTTGTTGCTTCACTATTATTATTAGCATATAGTCCAACTCCACCATTTATTTTAGAAATAATTGTCCCTACATTTATAGCCTTAGATTTATTTGTAGAAGTTCCATTAGTTGCAACTAAACCAATATTTGTATTAGTTGTCAATGTTTTACCAGCATTTACTTGCACTGTTGAACCATTGCTAGCAACTAAAAACTGATGTTCCACTTTCTGGAGCTGTAACAACTTTTGCCGTGTTTGTTGTATCAAAAATCTTGATCTAAAGTTACAGTTGAGCCTCCCTTAACATAGCCAAAAAGTTGCTCCTTTTTTTCATAATAGTAAACTTTATATTTTTTTATTAAGTACTTCAGCAATGTCTGTAGTTCCAGTACCATTAAAAAAATGCAAAAGCTGAATTTTCATCTAAGCTCACTTCTAATTTTTTTAGTTGCTGAGTTATTAAATTGGAAAAGTATTTTTTTAAAATTAGCTGTGATTTGTGAAAAATAATCCAACAGCTTTTTCCTACTATTAGTTTTTGAATCATCTTCAAACTTAACATTAGCATTTCCATCTGAATAAACTCCAATAGTTGTTCCACCATTACTATCTGCTAGTTCAATAGGAGCTTTTATATTTACATTACCTGTATTGTCTTTTTGCATAGATTCCTATAGCATTTGAGCCTACAGCTATTTTATTGTTTCCAGCAGTATTCTTTTTCATGATTAAAAGTATATTTCCTTCTGCATAAACTCCTATATTATTTTTTTACCATTTACTGAAATATCTCCCTTATTATCAAAAGTAATTCCAGTTGCATTTCCTTTTTAAAAGTATAGCTTTGTTTCCTGTTCTACTTTGGGGTATCAACAGCTATTGTTCCTTCATTGGTAAATTTATCTTGCTCTCCATAAAAACCTACTGAATTTTGAGTTAAATCATATTGTGGTTGAGAATTAACAATTCCAGTTACAGGATGCCAAGATGTTATATCACTTTCTTTTTAATGTTATTTCACCAGTATTCTTAGAATTTCCTCCTTTTAAAAGAGCAAAACCAATAGAATTAATCCCCTTGACATTAATTTTTCCTTCATTTATTCCTATACCATGACTTGCTTTTTATTATTATTACTTTGAGTCAATTCATCAAGTTTACCTTTATATTCTGAACTATAAGATTCACTATTAACTACAAAAACCATAGTTTTTTTATCTCCATCAATATTGATTTCACCATCACCTAAACTATTTCCTAATATATTAGTATCCAGCTTTTTAAAAGTAATTGATCCTGATCTTAATAATTTTCTAGTTTGGTTAGCTACCCATTTAATACACCTTTATTTAAATCTTCTGAACTATCACCCTACTAAAAAGTCCTATACTTTCTCTTGCATTTCTTCCAATATTAATTGCACCACTAACCTCTGTAGTTTCTGTACCTACAGTTGCTCCTGTATTATTTGTATTTCCCCATAGTATCAGCTTTCTCCAACTTTTTACTGGTAAAGTTGGAACTCCAGCAAACACTCCTACTGCATTGTTGACTACTTTTGTTTGATCATCAGTTTTAGTAGATTTTGAGTCTGATACATCTTTAACTTGATTAATAACTCCTGTACCAATATTTATAATTCCACCAATTTTTTTACTTCTTGTATTTCATGAAGTATTCCAACTCCAACACTTTCATCACCTTTTATATTGATAGTTCCAGTGTTATATACTCCACTTGTATATTTAGAGTCAGTTAGAGCAGAACGTCCTATTTCTCCACCTGGCAAAAATCTTTTGTACCTATCTCTTTTGTGATCTTAAATTATAGTCTTTTGTAGGATAGGGTCGCCCTATTTACAGATATTGTATTAAGCTCAATAATACCAGGATTAAAGACTGTTATCATTCCAAAAGCTTCCTTTTAGAATTTAAAGTGATAGTCCCTGTATTTTCAGCTTTCATTAAAAACTTTTCCATATATCCTAGCATCTCTTTTTGCTGTATCAAGCTCTTTTATAGTCATTAAGTTGTCAGGGGTAGATAAAAGTTTCCAATTAGGTTTCCAATAATTAGGATCTTCTGGCTTTTTAATTGCATAGCTGCACTTGATGGAGCATTTAGAGTTATTATTTTTTTGATTTATAATATGAGTCATACTTACATTGTGTGAAGCATCCGCATTACTAAACCAAAAGCTATTTGTTCTTTATTATTTGTTGTATTAGATTTATTTTTTTGCTTGTCCTATAATTTCTCCATCATTTATAATAGTTGTCACCCAAGGTGATATTTGGGTAGCAGTTCTATTGGAATCATTATCATGTGTTCCTTGTAAATCTATTCCCATATTTTGGCTACCATATAGATTAATTGTAGATTTTACTGCAATTTTTATATTCCCTTTTGCTTCATCTATAACAAGCGCTCTATTATTATCAGCTAATACATTAAAAAGTTTTCGGATTTATCATAGTTAGATTACTATTAGGTGAACTAATTGTAACTATAATTTTTCTATCTTTCTTTTCAGTTACATTGATTTCAGAAGAAAGACTATCTATCCCCGCTTGATTACCTTTCTTATATTTATCTAACGGGTCTATAGTAGGAGCAACAGAAAAAAGCAACAGGTTTTATAGCTGATACTGTTGGTGGTGTTACACTCACTGTTGGTGGTGTTTCTATATTTAATGCTACTATTTTTGGTGGTGTTACAGGAATATTTATAGTAGGTGCTCCCTAGTGCACTCAGGTTCATTTACACTTACACTTACACTTGGTGGGAACTGGTTTACTTGGTGTAGCTATTGTTATTCCTATACTTGGTACTGAAATTGCTCCAGGTGCACTAGGTGGATTTATAGACAATGCTTCTATTGTGACTTTCTTTTATACTTGGTAAATTTATTTTTAGGAGCTTCTATTGGTTTATTTGGCTCTGGTTTTACAACTGGTGCAGGAATAGTTTTAACCTCAGATCCCTTTTATATCTAATGGCTCAACTTTCTTATTAACTTCCTTTGGAGAAATACGAGCAAGTATTTCAACTTCATTAGTAGGTTCTTTTTATTTTTTTAATAGATCTACTAATCCCCAACTTCTATTTCCATTTGTTGATGAATTTATTGCTGTATTTTTTTCAATTTTTACTCCACCACTTGATGTACTACTTATATTCTTCCAAGTATTTAATGAATCATTTCCAGGAGTTAATGGATCTCCAGCTACTTTTTTTGGCTTTTCAAGAGCATCCATAGCATTTCTTTTCTTTCCAATCTCCTCTTACATATATTCCATTAAAAAAGATATTTTTTTGATTTATCTCCTCTACCTTTATATGTATTTTCCCAATTTTCATAGAAATAGTTCATTCCAAATTGCCATGATGCCCAAGGAGATTTTTATTACTTGATTCCCTTGTTCCATTAACTGTATTAATTCTAATTTTAGATTTTTTATTTCTTTTTCATTATCATCTCTCAATACATTTAACCTTGTTTGAAACATCTCCAACAGAAGTTTTTCAATTCTTCTCTTGTTGCTATTTGAGCAACTTGGGTTTTTGTATTAACTTCTTCAGAAAAATGCACTTACTCCCAACATTAGAAAAAAAGATTGCTAAACCTATAGAATATTTTTATTGACTTATATCTTTTTGGCTATTGAACGTAAATCTTTTTCAATTCTATGCAATTATTTTCCATCTAAAATTTCCCCCAGTATTTATTTGTATCTTTTTGTTTTGTTGTTTTTAATTTTTATCTTTAGAAACTTTATTAAGTGTATTAGAACACTCATGGCTTTAGCGTGAGAGATCGATAATCTTTACCACCTTTCATATATTTTTTTATCAATATTATATCACATTGTATAAATCAAATAATAATATTTCTATATTTGTTTTTAAATACTCAAAAACTTTCTTTTTCAGGCTTAGTTACTAATTTTCTATGATCATAGTCTAAACTTTTTATCAAAACTATTTGACAAATATCTACTAATATATAAAAATGGAGCTTTAAAAGGCTCCATTTTTTTAAATCTTCTTAGGGGTTTTCGTATGAAAAATTTTTATTTAGTGTCTATTATTTATTTATGATTTCTAACATATCTTCAACTGTTTTTCTCCAAAAATAAACATGTTGGTCATCTACTATAATAGCAGGTACACTCATAATATCATATCTATTTTTTTGAAATCTTGGAAAGTGAAGATATTTATCATTTCCATTTCAATATTTTTATTTAAAGTTGCAATTCTTTTGAGTTGCTTGAACTGTCTTTGGACATTTAGTACAAGACAATGAAATTCCAATTTTAATATTTATTGGTTTATCAATTTTTTTCAATTTTTTTCTAAGCTTTCAGGAGCAACTTTTTGTCCTGATTCAGCAACATTGTATAGTCCTAATATGAAAGAGTTTAATTCATGTCCACTTGGTAAACTTGAATATTTTAATCCTGAGAAGTTTCCATCTTTATCTAAAACAGCTATAGTAGGTGTTCTTTCAACTTTTACCTTAGCTTCTAATTCTTTATTTTCTCCTTCGTTGTATGAAGAGAATCTTAATTTTTCAGGAGCTATAGAAGCTATATCTTTTACAGCATCTTCAATAGCTAGAGATTCTTCGATAGCAGGATTTTTGAAAAACTACTATTTCTACAGGATTTTCAAATCTATCAACAACTGTTACTAATTGTTGTTTCTTAAATCATCATCTAAGAAAGTGTTCTTTTTCTGTCTTTAATAGATGTTGTCTTTTTGTTCTTCTTTTTCTTCTTTCTTAAGTCCTAATTCTTCCCTTAAGTCATGAACATATTTTTTTCTATACTTGTAGCAGCGATAGCTCCATCAGCAACAGCTGTTACAACTTGTCTTAATCTCTTAGGTCTGATATCTCCTACTGCAAATACTCCTTTAACATTAGTCATTAAATCTTCATTAGTAGGTATGAATCCACCTTCTCCTATTTCAATATGTCCTTTGAATATTTGGCTTGAAGGAGCATATCCAACGAATACGAATACTCCAAATGTTTCTCCAACTTTTTGCTTTGTACTCAGTGATTTCTCCTGTTACATTATTTTTAAATTTAGCAGCTGTTGGTTTCATATCTCCAGTTAATTCAATCAATTCAGTATTGAATTTAGTTGTAACTTTTTGGATGAGCTTTTACTTTATCTCCTATAGATTTAGCACAAGTAAAGTCAGGTTCTCTTGCTATTATTGTTACAGATTTTTCCATATTTTTGTTAAAGAAACATAGCTTCTTCTGCAGCAGCAAATCCTGCTCCAATAACAAATATATCCATTCCTGTAAAGAATTCTCCATCACAAGTTGCACAGTAAGCAACTCCTCTTCCTGTAAATTCTTGTTCTCCAGGGAAACCCTAATTTTTCTAGGTGCTGCCCTGTTGCTATTACAACACTTAGAGCTGAGTATTCAGCATCTTTAGTTTTGATAGTTTTTATATCTTTAGTAAAGTCCATATCTACAACTTCACCTTGTACAAAAATTAACTCCAAAAACCTTCTAGCTTGTTTTTCTAGTTTGAGTCATAAACTCAGTTCCAGAAATTTCTAGTATACCTGGATAGTTTACAACTTCACTAGTTAAACTTATTTGTCCACCTTTATTTTTCTTTTTTTCTATAACTAAAAACATCTAATTTTGCTCTTCCACCATATATTCCAGCAGATAGACCAGCAGATTCCTCCACCTATAATAATCATATCATAAATTTTTTTCCATGTCTCTTCCTCCTTGTTTAGGGCTTATACCCTTTTATATCTCTAAAAAAATACCTATTTTTTTATTTTCAGTTATATAAAAGGGGATAATAATACCCCTTTATAAAATGTGCTAGAACACTCGTGACTTTAGTCGTGAGATGAATAACACCAACATTGAAAAATGTTGCACTAAAATTTGCAATTTTACTAGTTTTAGTGTATAATATATTTAGAACATTAGCAACTGAATATATGGAGTTAAGGCTAGTAAACAGTAGCCTTGTAAAAATATTCACTGTTCTGTATAGTTGTTCTTTTTAAATATAATATACAGATAAAAAGTAGCGGGTGTAGACGCAAGTCTTATCCAGTAGTGGCTATCGTGGACTAGCCAAAAAGAATAAGGGTTTTAAAACCAAACTTCTTAGAAGATAACTTACTTTTTCAGTTATCTTATGAAGCTCTCGACTCTAGCACTCGTAGGGTGTTAGTCGTGAGTAGTTCACATATCTTATAATTCTCCGATTAAGTCTAAGCTTGGTTTTTAAAGTTTCGCTTCCAGGTTGCCATTTAGCTGGACATACTTCTCCGTGTTCAGCAACAAATTTTGCTCCTTGAAGTTTTTCTTAATAATTCTTTAGCTTCTCTTCCGATTCCATTGTCATGTACTTCATAAGCAACGATTTTTTTCCTTCAGGATTGATTACGAAACTTCCTCTTAATGCTAATCCTTCTTCTTCTATCATAACTTCAAATGCTCTTGCTAAGAATCCAGTAGGATCTGCGATCATTGGGATAAGTTACTTTTTGAAATTCTTTCTGAGTGGTCTGCCCATGCTTTGTGAACGAATGCTGTATCACAAGAAACTGAGTAAACTTCTGCTCCTTCTTTTTGGAATGCTGCATAGTTATCTTGTAAATCTTCTAATTCAGTTGGACATACAGAATGTAAAGTCTGCTGGATAGAAAACGAATACTGACCATTTTCCTTGTAAATCTTTATCTGTAACTGTTATAAAAATCTTTTTCTCCTTTTTAGAAAAGCTTGTGCTTTGAATTCAGGTACTTTTTTTCCTATTAATGACATAATATGCCTCCTTTAAATTTTTTTAATATTTTCTAAACTTTTTAAACTAATAATTAAATTGTAATCATTACAAATACATAATACTATATCTGACTTATCTTGTCAAGTATTATTTTAAAAAAATTTTTTAATTTTTATTTTTCGTTGAAAATAAAAAAAGAATCTTTTAAGTAAGCACTTAAAAAATTCTTTAGTAAATTTAAAACCTTGTTATAACTGGATTATCTTCAATAGTTAATAATGCAATATATGTAGTAGATTATGTAAATCCATCAGTTTTAAAACCTTATTATAACTGGATTACCTTCAATACAGAATATAATAATGTATTAAAAGACGTAGAAGAAGTTAGAGTTTTAAATCTTATTATAACTGGATTACCTTCAATACTCTAACTGCAGCAGTAGATGAAGAACTAATAGCTCCGTTTTAAACCTTATTATAACTGGATTACCTTCAATACTGTGTTACCTTCTTTGTGAAGACTTAGTTGACTACATAGAGTTTTAAACCTTATTATAACTGGATTACCTTCAATACTTAAGGATAAAAGAAAAAAGTGTACTTATGGAGACGTAAAGTTTTAAACCTTATTATAACTGGATTATCTTCAATACTAATGAAGTATATTGGCCATTTGTTTTAACTATATGCGGTTTTAAACCTTATTATAACTGGATTATCTTCAATACTTCTCGTGAAGGTGTTCGTAATATGCATGGAGGAACTGTTTTTAAACCTTATTATAACTGGATTATCTTCAATACCCTTTGATTTAAATAAGAATATTGATTTCATAGCTATTTAGTTCAGCTTTTAGAGGGTAGCAAGAATTAACCATTTTTTTCGATTTCTTAGTCTTTTTTTAAAATTTTGTTTGTATTAAATATCTATCATCCCTTTTTTTTATTTTTTTCAAAAAGTGAGCATATTCTCTTTTAATACAAAAATAGAAATATGAGATGTTAAAAATTACCCATCAATGAACTAAAAATTACAAACAATTAGCTTCTAATTTATTATATACTCAATTTAAGAAAAAAGTAAAGTTATATCTCTATATTTCCAAGCAGTTATCATAGATTATATTTATACTTAATATATATAATATATATTTTTATTTTTTTGAGATATTTTTTTATATAATGTACGAAATAATTTTTTTGAAAGGAGCTATTATACGATGTTATTATCAATTCTAATTCTGATTCTAGTCATACTTATTATAACTGATAAAAAAATTTAATAAAAATCAGCCTTATAAAGTTTTTTTAGAATTGTGATTTAGGATTTAGTTAGATAATATCAATATAGCTAGTTTATAAATAGATACAATGCAATTATTAACTTTAAATTTAAATAGTTTTTAAATGAGGCGATTAGAAAAAAATCGTCTTTTTTTGTAAAGAAATTTTATTTTTTTACCAAAAATTTAGTTTAACTGTACTAGAAATTTAAACAAAAATTAACTATATACTAAGGAGTGAATTATGTCAAGAAGTAATAATCTAACAGAGGGAGCAGCAAGAGCACCTCATCGTTCGTTGTTAAAAAGGTCTAGGGGTTTCGTAGCCGAAGAAATGGATAGACCTATAATTGGAATTGCCAACTCATTTCAATGAAATAATACCAGGGCATGTACATCTACAAACTTTGGTACAAGCTGTTAAAGATGGAATTAGAAATGCTGGTGGAGTTCCTATGGAATTTCAATACTATAGGAATTTGTGATGGACTTGCAATGAATCACTTAGGTATGAAGTATTCATTAGTAACAAGACAACTGATTGCAGACTCTGTTGAAGCAGTTGCAATGGCAACTCCATTCGATGCAATAGTATTTATCCCTAACTGTGATAAAGTTGTGCCCTGGAATGTTAATGGCAGCAGCAAGATTAAATGTACCTTCTATCTTTATAAGTGGAGGAGCTATGCTTGCAGGGAGTATACAAAAGGTAAAAAGTTGGGCTAAGTAATGTTTTTGAAGCAGTTGGACAATATGAAGCAGGACTTATAACAAGAAAAGAATTAAATACAGTTGAAGATCTAGCTTGTCCTACTTGTGGTTCTTGTGCAGGAATGTACACAGCTAACACTATGAACTGTTTAACAGAAGCTTTTAGGTATGGGACTTCCTGGAAATGGAACTGTACCCGCTGTATTCTCTGAAAGATTAAGACTTGCTAAAAAAGCAGGTATGCAAATATTAGAAATTTTAAAAGCTGATTTAAGACCTAGTGATATTATGACTAAAAAAGCTTTTGAAAATGCAGTTGCTGTTGATATGGCTTTAGGAGGATCATCAAATACTGCTCTACACTTACCAGCTATAGCTCATGAAGCAGGAGTAGATTTAACTTTAGATGACTTCAATGAAATCGCTAAAAAGACTCCTCAATTATGTAAATTATCTCCTTCAGGTGAATACTTTATAGAAGATCTATATAGAGCAGGTGGAGTTACAGGAGTTATGAAAAGACTTTATGAAAATGGAAGATTAAATGCTGATGAAAAAAACAGTTGCTCTAAGAACTCAAGGTGAACTTGCAAAAGATGCCTATATTAATGATGATGATGTTATAAAACCTTTGGGATAAACCAGCTTATACAACAGGAGGAATTGCAGTTCTAAAAAGGAAACCTTGCAGAAGATGGTTGTGTTGTAAAAAGAAGGAGCTGTTGATAAAGAAATGCTTGTTCACTCATGGGATATGCGAAAAGTATTTAACAGTGAAGAAGAAGCTATAAAGGCTATGAGAGAGAAAAAAATAGTTGCAGGAGATGTTGTAGTAATAAGATATGAAGAGTCTAAAGGTCACTCTGGAATGAGAGAAATGCTTGCACCTACTGCTACAATCGCTGGAATGGGATTAGGAAAAGATGTAGCTCTTAATAACTGATGGAAGATTCTCAGGTGCTACAAGAGGAGCTTCAATAGGACATGTTTCTCCAGAAGCTGCTGCAGGAGGGACTATTGCAATAGTACAAGATGGAGATATTATCGAAATAGATATTCCAAACAGAAAAAAATAAATGTAAAAACTTTCTGATGAAGAAATTGCAAGAAGAAAAGCGGAATTAAAAACCTTATGAACCAAAATGTTAAAGGTTACTTAAAAAGATATGCAGCTCATGTTTCATCAGCTGCTGCAGGAGCAATATACGTAGAATAAAAAAATATTAAAAATAAGGTATAGGAGAATTTTAAAATGCACAAACTTTATAATTTTTATAGAAGCAAGAGAAAGATTAACAACAGTTGTGGTCAAAGACTAAATTGATGCACAGCCCTGTGTTCTCTGAAGAATCAGGGAATGAAATATATTTAAAAACCAGAAAAACTTACAAAAAGACTGGTTCATTCAAGATAAGGGGAGCATACAACAAGATTGCTAAACTTACAGAAGAAGAAAAAGAAAAAAAGGGAGTTATAGCTTCATCAGCTGGTAACCATGCTCAAGGAGTTGCTTATGCAGCAAAAAGATTAGGAATCAAAAGGCTGTTATAGTTATGCCTAAACATACTCCTTTAATAAAAAGTTGAAGCAACTAGAAAAATATGGAGCTGAAGTTGTTCTTCATGGAGAAGTTTATGATGATGCTTATAAAAAAAGGCTTTAGAACTTCAAAAAAAGAAAATGGTTATGTCTTTGTACATCCTTTTCAATGATGAAGATGTTATAGAAGGGCAAGGAACTATTGCTCTTGAAATATTAGATGAATTACCTGATGCAGATATCATACTTGTTCCACTTGGTGGAGGAGGTTTAGTTTCTGGTATAGCTTCTGCAGCTAAACTTAAAAAAATCCTCAAGTAAAAGTTATAGGAGTTGAGCCTGAAGGGAGCTGCATCTGCAATAGCTGCTCTTGAAAAAGGAAAGGTTGTAGAACTAGCTGAAGCTAATACTATAGCTGATGGTACTGCTGTTAAGAGAATAGGTGAAAAAGAACTTTGAATATATCAAAAAAATATGTTGATGATATAGTTACTGTTTCAGATTATGAGTTGATGGAAGCCTTTTTACTATTGGTTGAAAAAAACATAAATTAGTGGCTGAAAAACTCAGGTATCTTACCTGTGGCAGCAGCTAAGAAATTAAATATAAAAAGGTAAAAAGATAGTTGCAGTTGTAAGTGGAGGAAATATAGATGTTTTAACTATTTCTTCTATGATAAATAAAGGACTTATTATGAGAGGTAGAATATTTACTTTCTCTGTTCAATTAGCTGATAAACCAGGACAACTTTTTAAAAAGTTTCTGAGATTTTAGCAAAAACAAAAATGCTAACGTTATTAAATTGGAACATAATCAATTTAAAAATCTATCAAGATTTAAAGATGTGGAATTACAAGTTACAGTTGAAACAAATGGTGAAGAACATATCTCTAAGATTGCTGAAGCTTTCAAGAAAGAAGGTTATGACATAGTTAGAGAAAAATACACCGATGTAAAGGAGTTATTATGGCAAACGAGATGATAAAAAGGAGCTAGAATCCTACTTGAATGTTTATCAAGATTAGGTATAAAGGAAATCTTTGGTTATCCTGGTGGGAGCTGTTATACCTATCTATGATGAACTATATTCTTTTAAAGATATTAAACACTATTTCGCAAGACATGAGCAAGGAGCTGTTCATGAAGCAGATGGATATGCAAGATCTACAGGTAAAGTAGGAGTATGTCTTGCAACTTCAGACTAGGAGCAACAAACTTAGTAACAGGAATTATGACTGCTCATATGGATTCTATTCCTTTACTTGCTATAACAGGTCAAGTTACAAGTACTTTATTAGGAAAAAGATGCCTTCCAAGAATCAGATATAGTTGGTATCACTGTACCCTATAACAAAAGAAATAACTATTTGGTACAAGATATCAGAGAACTTCCTAGAATTTTTAAAAAGAAGCTTACTATATTGCTAGTACAGGAAGACCTGGACCTGTCCTTGTAGATATACCAAGAGATATACAGTTAGAAGAAATTCCTTTATGATGAATTCAAAAAAACTATATGAACAAGAATTTGAACTTGAAGGATATAACCCTGTATATGAAGGACATAAGGGGACAAATAAAAACTGCCATAAAAAATGATAAAAGATTCTAAAAAAACCTTTAATAATTGCAGGAGCAGGAATTTTAAAAAGGACATGCTTATGATGAACTAAAAAGAATTTGTTGATAAGACAAATATCCCTGTAGCAATGACACTATTGGGGCTTGGTTCTTTCCCTGGAGATCATGAATTAGCTCTTGGGATGATAGGTATGCATGGTACAACTTATGCTAACTATGCTGCAAATGAGGCAGATTTAGTTATTGCTGCAGGTATGAGATTTGATGATAGAGTTACAGGAAATCCCCTAAAAATTTCTACCTAATGCAAATATTATTCATATAGATATAGATCCAGCTGAAATTGGAAAAAAACAAACTTATAGATGTTCCTATAGTTGGAGATGTAAAGAATGTTTTTAGCTGAATTAAATCGTAAAAATTCCTAAACTTTCTCATACTAAATGGCTAGATGAAGTTGCAAAAATTAAAGAAAAAAATACTCTTTTAACTTTTAGAAAGACTGAAGAAGATATTTTAATTCCTCAAGAAATATTATTTGAGATAAATAAACTTACTAAGGGTGAAGTTATAGTTGCAACAGATGTTGGACAACATCAAATGTGGTCAGCACAATTTATAAAATTCAATAATCCTTATTCAATATTAACATCAGGTGGAGCAGGTACTATGGGATTTGGACTTCCTGCTGCAATAGGAGCACAAGTTGCTAACCCTGATAAGAAAGTTCTTGCTATCGTTGGAGATGGTGGTTTCCAAAATGACTTTCCAAGAATTAATGATGGTTAAAGAATATAATCTTCCTGTTAAAATTTTTCATAATAAATAACTCTTATCTAGGAATGGTTAGACAGTGGCAAGAATTATTCAACGATAGAAGATATTCTTCTGTTGACTTAAGTTATAACCCTGATTTTATAAAAAAATAGGTGAGGCCTATGGAATTAAATCTATACAATTAAAGACTAAAAAAAGATTTAAAGAAACATCTAAAGAAAAATTTTTAGAATCTGATGAAGCTGTTTTTAGTTGAATGTATAGTTGAAAAAAAGAAGAAAATGTTTATCCTATGATACCAGCAGGAAAAGATGTAAGCTGTATAGTTGGGAAAAAGAGGTGTTTTAGATGCTGAATAAAGAACATCAAATTTTTAATAATTGCTAAAAAAATACCAATGGAATTGTTGCAAGAATTATGTCTCTTTTTAATAGAAGAGGATATTTTGTAAAAAGATGTCTGCTGGTGTAACAAATAAAGAGGGTCATGCAAGATTAACTCTCACAGTTGATGGTGATAAAGAATCTTTAGACCAAATTCAAAAAAACAAGTTTATAAGATTATAGATGTTGTTAAGGTTAAGATATTTCCAGAAAAAGATGTTATCAGAAGAGAACTTATGCTTTTTAAAAAGTTAAAAGCTGATGAAGAAACTAGATCTCAAATCGTTCAAATTGCCAATATCTATCGTGGAAACATCCTTGATGTTTCTCCAAAATCACTTGTAATCGAACTTACAGGTGATATAGAAAAACTGAGAGGTTTTGTTGGTATGATGAACAATTATGGAATTTTAGAAATGGCTAAGACAGGTATAGTTGCAATGAGTCGTGGGAAAAAAATGTAAACATTAGTTATTTATCCTTCTGTCAGACTACTTTGCTCTGCCATTAGTGTCTCGAGAGCTCCACAAAGGCTCTCTCAACAATAATGGACGTCGTAGTAGTCTGGATAACTAATGATTTACATTTTAATTATAAGAGGTGAAGTTATGAAATGTATAAAAAAATATTTGACACGACATTAAGAGATGGTGAACAAACACCAAGAGTCAATCTTAATGCTAAAGAAAAAAACTAAGAATAGCCAAACAATTGGAAGCTTTAGGAGTAGACATAATAGAAGCTGGTTTTGCAGCTGCTTCTCCTGGAGATTTTGAAGCTATAGAACTGATAGCACAAAAATATTAAAAAAATTCTACTGTTACAAGCTTTGGCAAGAGCAGTAAAAAAAGTGATATAGAAATGGCTGCAAAGGCTATAAAAAAAGCTAATAAAGCTAGAATACACACTTTCATTGCAACTTCACCTATACATAGAGAATTCAAATTAAAAATGTCTAAGGAAGAAATTTTTAAAGACAGTTGATGAAATGGTAAGATATGCAAGAACTTTCACAAATGACATAGAATTCTCAGCTGAAGATGCAATGAGAACAGAAAAAGAATATCTTGTTGAAGTCTATGAAACTGCCATAAAAAGCTGGAGCTACTACTATAAATATCCCAGATACAGTTGGATATAGAACTCCACAAGAAATGTATGACACTGTAAAAATATTTAAAAAGAAAATATAAAAAGGTATAGAAAATATAGATATTTCAGTACATTGTCATAATGACTTAGGACTTGCAGTTGCTAACTCAATAGCTGCTGTTCAAGCTGGGGCTACTCAAATAGAATGTACTATCAATGGAATAGGGGAAAAGAGCAGGAAACACTTCTCTTGAAGAAGTTGTTATGCTTTTTAAAAACTAGAAAGAGATTTATTTGCAGATTTTACAACAAATATAGACACAAAACAAATTTATCCTACAAGTAAATTAGTTAGCTTATTGACAGGAGTTACAACTCAACCTAATAAGGCTATAGTAGGAGCAAATGCTTTCTCTCATGAATCAGGTATACATCAACATGGAGTACTTGCTAATCCAGAAACTTATGAAATTATTAAACCTGAAGTTGTTGGAAGAAATGTTGATAGCCTTGTGCTTGGAAAAATTATCAGGTAAACATGCCTTTGTAGATAAATTAAATAGCTTAGGTTTCAGTGGTTTTTGACGATAAAAAAATAGAGGAACTTTTTGCTGATTTCAAAAAAACTTAGCAGATAAAAAAAGAAATATGTTTTTAGATGAAGATATCATTTCATTAATCAGTGGAGATGCTGCTGAAGTAAAAAGGAAGATTCTCTCTTGAACACTTTGAAATAATAAGAACTGATATTAAGGCTAAGGCTGAAATTATTATGTATGTAGATGGAGAAAAAGATGTTTCTTCTTCATATGGTAGTGACTGTAGATGCTGCATACAAAGCTATTAATAGACTTTTTAAATGACAATTTTATTTTAGAAGAATATAAACTTGAATCAATAACAGGTGATACTGATGCACAGGCACAAGTTGTTGTTATCATAGAAAAGGATAATAAAAGACATATTGGTAGGGCACAAAGTACTGACATAGTTGAGTCTAGTATAAAAGCCTATATCAATGCATTAAATAGACTATATAAAGAAGATTAAGGAGGTCTTATGAAAAACTTTATTCGACAAAGTATGGGAAAAAGCATGTTATCACAGGAAATGAAGGAGAAGCACAACTTCTGTATATAGATTTACATCTGATCCATGAAGTAACTTCACCACAGGCTTTTTCAGGACTTAGGATAGCTGGGCGTAGTGTTAGAAGACCTGACTTAACTTTTGGAACTATGGATCATAATACTCCGACTATTATGGCTGACAGATATAATATTGCAGATGAAACTTCAAAGGCACAACTTGAGGCTTTAAAAAAAGAAATTGTGAAGAATTTGGAGTTGAACTTGCTGATATGTTCAATGAAAGAAATGGAATTGTTCATATGGTAGAGACCAGAATTAGGGCTTACTCTACCTGGAAAAACTGTTGTATGCGGAGATAGTCACACTGCAACCCATGGAGCTTTTGGAGCTATAGCTTTTGGAATAGGTACAAGTGAAGTTGAACATGTTTTTAGCTACTCAAACTCTATGGCAAAAAGAAGCCTAAGACTATGGGAATTGAAATCACAGGAAAAATTACAAAAAAAGGAGTTTATGCTAAAGATATAATCTTACATTTAATAAAGACTTATGGAATTGGTTTAGGTAATGGTTATGCTTTTTGAATTTTTTTGGAGATACTATAAAAAGTTTATCTATGGAAGAAAGAATGACTATTTGTAATATGGCTATTGAAGCTGGAGGAAAGTCTGGTATCATTGCCCCTGACGAAATAACTTTTGAATATATAAAAGGAAGAGAATTCTCTCCTAAAGATGAAGAATTAGAAAAGAAAAATAAAAGAATGGAAAGAGCTTTACACAGATGATATATCAGCTTTTGATGAATATATAAAGTTAGATGTTTCAAATCTTGTTCCACAAGTTACTTGGGGAACAAACCCTGAAATGGGAATGAATATCACTGATACTTTCCCTGAAATAAAAGACTTAAACTATGAAAAAGCATATAAGTACATGGATTTGAAACCTGGAGATTCTCCTAAAAATATTAATTTAAAGCATGTTTTTCATCGGTTCTTGTACTAATGGAAGGTTGAGTGACTTAGAAGTTGTAGCTAAGATTGTTAAAGGTAAGAAAGTTCACCCTAATATCAAAGCTGTTATAGTTCCAGGTTCTCAAATGGTTAAGAAACAAGCTGAAGAAAAAAAGGTTTTGCTAAAATATTTTTTTAGATGCAGGTTTTGAATGGAGAGAAGCAGGTTGTTCAACTTGCTTAGGAATGAACCCTGACTTAATACCAAGTGGAGAACATTGTGCCTCAACATCTAATAGAAACTTTGAAGGTAGACAAGGAAAAGGGAGCTAGAACTCATCTTGTGAGTCCTGCTATGGCTGCAGCTGCTCTATCCATGGACACTTTATTGATGTTAGAGAATTAGAGGAGGTGCAAAACTAATGAAACCTTTTTATAAAAATTTGAAGGAACTATTGTTCCTATAATGAATGATAATATTGACACTGACCAATTAATTCCTAAACAATATCTAAAAAAAGTACTGAAAAAAACAGGTTTTTGGAAAGTATCTTTTTGATGAGTGGAGATATAACGAGGATGGAAGTGATAATCTTGACTTCAATCTGAATAAGAGTGAATATAAAAAAAGGAACTATTTTTAATCACAGGAGATAACTTTGGTTGTGGTTCTTCAAGAGAGCATGCTGCTTGGGCATTGCAAGACTATGGTTTTCATGTCATTGTAGCAGGAGGATATTCAGGTATATTCTATATGAACTGGCTTAACAATGGACATCTTCCAATAACTTTATCTAAGGAAGAAAGACTTGAGCTTTCTAAGCTTCCTGGAGACGCAGTAATTACTGTTGACCTAGAGAATAATAAACTTAGTGCTAATGGAAAAGATTACTTTTTTTCAACTTGGAGGAATCTTGGAAAGAAAGATTGTTAAAAGGTTTAGATTCTATTGGTTTAACTCTTCAATATGAAGATAAAAATCAAAGAATATGAAAAATAAAAAAATTAGTAATATTTATAGAAAAATTAGTGAGTTACATTCCAGATTTTAGAAGAAAAAAATTAAATAGAATGAGCCGAGTAAATCTCGACATGTCTGAGCTAACTTGTTAGCGAGTTGGTCGAATTTACAGCGAATTCTTAATTTTTATTCGTTAAGAAATCTGGCTAGTAACGAACTATTTTTCATAAATTTTATATTTTGGAGGTAGTATGGAATATAAAATTGCAGTTCTAAAAGGTGATGGTATATATCCTGAAATTGTTGATGTTACCACAAAAGTTTTAGAAAAAAATTGGAGAAAAATTTAATCATAAATTTATTTTTACAAGAGGATATTTAGGTGGAGAATCTATAGATAAATATGGTGTACCTCTGTCTGATGAAACTATTGAAATATGTAAAAAAATAGTGATGCTGTTCTTTTAGGAGCAGTTGGTAATCTAAGTGGGATAAAAATTGAAGCTGAGCTAAGACCTGAAAAAGGACTTTTAAAAAAATAAGAAAAAGAATTAGAAGTATTTACTAATCTAAGACCAGCTATTCTTTTTTTAATGAGTTAAAAAAATGCTAGCCCACTAAAAAGAAGAAATTATTGGAGACGGACTAGATATAATAGTTGTTAGAGAGTTAACAGGTGGACTGTATTTTTGGATCTAAAAAAATACAGTGAAGAAGAAGCCTCTGATACCCTTGTATATAAAAAGAGAAGAAATTGAAAGAATTACTAAAAAAAGCTTTTTGAAATTGCAAAAGCTAAGAAGTAAAAAAATTAACAAGTGTGGATAAACAAAATGTTTTAGATAGTTCAAAACTTTGGAGAAAAAAATTGTAAATGAAATCTCTAAAGACTATCCTGAAGTTAAAGTTGACCATATGTATGTGGATAATGCAGCTATGCAACTTGTTATTAACCCAAGACAATTTGATGTAATTTTTAACTGAAAATACTTTTGGAGATATTCTATCAGATGAAGCTTCTATGCTTACTGGTTCTATTGGAATGTTACCTTCTGCTAGTTTAGGTTATGGTAAAGTTGGTATTTATGAGCCTTGTCATGGTTCAGCACCAGATATTGCTGGACAAAAATATTGCCAATCCAATAGCAACAATATTATCTGCTGCTATGATGTTAAGATATTCATTTAATCTTAATGTTGAAGCTGATACAATAGAAAAAGCTATAGAAGATGTTTTAAAAAGATGGATATAGAACAGCAGACATCTATTCTGAAGGATATAAAAAAAGTTGGAACTATTGAAATTGGTGAGGAGATTATTAAAAAGAATTTAATAATTTTTTTAATAGAATATTTCAACTACTTGCCAGCCATAAATGTTTTTCAAGCTCCACAAAGGCTTTCCAAACATTTATGGACGTCGCAGTAGTTTCATTTATTAAATTTTTTTAATAAATAAAGGAAAAATGGAAAAAGATTTTTATCATATAAAAAAATGTTTCTTTTTAGAAGAGATGGTAGAGATATTTTTAAAAAATATTAATTGGGAAATAAAAAGGTGAAAATTGGGCTTTGCTTGGACTAAATGGTTCAGGAAAAATCTACTCTTTTATCTATGATACCTGCATATACTTTTGCTACAAGTGGAGAAGTTTCTGTTTTTGAAAAAGAAGTTTGGTACTTGTGTTTGGGCAGATGTTAAAGAAAAAAGTTGGTTTTGTCAGTTCAAGTTTAAATACTTTTTTTCTGATAGTTTAAATAATCAAACTTTAAATAATATTGTTCTATCAGGGAAAATATAACTCAATAGGTATCTATCAAGAAATTACTCAAAAAAGATAGAGAAAAAGCCAATAATATTATAAAAGATTTTAAACTATCTCATTTGAAAATTAAATAAATATATCACTTTATCTCAAGGTGAACAAAGAAAAAAACCTTGCTTGCTAGAGCTTTTATGAACGAGCCTTCTCTTTTTAATCTTAGATGAACCTTGTTCAGGGCTAGATATAAGAGCGAGAGAAATGTTTTTAAAAAAACTTTAGAGGAAAATAAAAAGTGATATTCCATTTATCTATGTAACTCATCAGATAGAAGAAATAATCTCTTCTATCACTCATGTGGCTATACTGGATAATGGAGAAATAGTATCACAAGGAAATAAATTTGAAGTTTTAACTGAAGAAAAATCTATCAAAAACTTTATGGTATAGATTTAAAAAAAATTGAATGGTCTAACAATAGACCTTGGCTAATGTGAAATAATATTAAAAAAATAGTTCGTTACTAACAAGTGATTACTTGCCAGCCTATAATGGTTCTAGAGCTCCACAAAGGCTCTTTTCACCATTATAGGACGTCGCAGTAATCTTGAGTATAATTAACTTACTTATTTTTTTAATATATCTTAATAAATATGTAGGAGGATTTAAAAAATGGCAGGAAATATTTTAGGAACAACAGTTTATTATGATGCAGATTGTAATTTACAAAAAAATTAGTAGGAAAGAAAAATTACAGTTTTAGGTTATGGTTCTCAAGGACATGCTCATGCACTTAACTTAAAAAGAAAAATGGAATGGACGTTACTATCGGGCTTAGAAAAAGATTCTAAGACTTGGTCTGTTGCTGAAGAAGCAGGATTTGTTGTAAAAAGAAACTGGAGAAGCAGTTAAAGATGCAGATGTAGTTATGGTATTAATACCTGATGAAATTCAAGGAGATACTTATACTAATAGCATAGCTCCAAACTTAAAGAAAGGTGTTTACCTTGGATTTGGACATGGATTTAACATTCATTTCAAGAAAAATTCAACCAAGAGAAGATGTAAATGTATTTATGGTTGCTCCAAAAAGGACCTGGACATTTAGTAAGAAGAACTTTCCAAGAAGGAAGTGGAGTGCCTTGTCTAATAGCTGTATATCAAGATCCTAGTGGAGATACAAAAGATGTTGCTCTTGCTTGGGCTTCTGGTATTGGTGGAGGAAGAGCAGGAATTCTTGAAACTACATTTCAAACAAGAAACTGAAACTGACTTATTTGGAGAACAAGCTGTTCTTTGTGGAGGAATTACAGAACTTATCAAAAACTGGATTTGAAGTTTTAACTGAAGCTGGTTATGATCCTGTAAATGCTTACTTTGAATGTTTACATGAAATGAAATTAATCGTTGACCTTATCTATGAAGGAGGACTTTGGAAAAAAATGAGACATTCTATTTCTAATACTGCAGAATATGGTGATTTCTTAGCAGGATCCAAAAAGTTATAACATCAGTTTCAAAAAGAAGCAATGAAAGGACTTTTAGCAGATATCCAATCTGGTAAATTTGCTGATGAATTCTTAGCAGACTCTAAAAGCAGGACAACCTTTCTTAAAAAGCTCATAGAAAAAGCTGCAAGTGAACATCAACTTGAAAAAAAGTTGGACAAGAATTAAGACAATTAATGTCTTGGATTAAATAGTAAAAATAAAAAAAGCAGGATATACTTGCCCGAGTATATCCCACATAAAATTCAAACTAATAAAAATTAGAGTAACAAAACAACATCTATGCCCGTAGGTGTTGTTTTTTTATTTTTAATCATATTGATTTTTTTATTTTTTTAGTGCTATCATAGAGATATAGTTAATCTTAAATATTTAGGAGGGGTTTAAATGAAAAAAATTTTTCTTTAAAAATTTATGTTGATTTTTTTATTCTATCTTTATTTAGTTCTTTTTACTTATGCTGATGGAGTATTTTCTAAAGTATTATAATGGTAGGTTTAATTATGTTATTAATGTTCCTACTACAAAAATATGAAAATGGAGTTGGAGGAACTGAAAATTTAAATTTTGTTAAAAAAACTCTAACTTAATTCCAACTAAAAAAATTTCTTTCAGTGCTTATGAGGGAGCTAATAGTGATGGGCTAACTATCCAAGATATAAATGAAAATATCATTATTCTTGCTTATGGTTCTTATTTTCTAAATTCAGAAGAAGTCAATGGTTTGAGTAGAGAAACTATAAGAAACTCTTTTGAATATGATAGAGCTTAATTACAATCTATTTTTTTAAGAAAAATACTATAATGGAAATTTACCTAGAAAATATTGATCCTTTAAAAATATGATTATAACAAAAAAACTTATTTATCTATGGTGAAAAATGTAGCCTATAATACTATTGGAAAAAAATTTCTATGTTATTTCTTATATAGAGGAAAAATAAAATTGTTTACAAAGAAAAGTTATATACAGTAAAGATAGCAATGCCTATATAGTATTTCAAGCCTCATATCTACCAAAAAGATAAAAAAAGTTCATGGATAAACTTGTTGTTGAAATGGTAAATAGTATTAGATACTAAAAACAAAAAGCAGGAGAATTACTGCAATAACTCTCCCACATAAAAACTAGCTAATATAAGTTTTTTTAGATAATAAAAAAAGAAAAATTACTATTATTATTACTACAAAATAGTTTACGCATCTTTCTTCTACTTCTAAGGAGTAGCAAATAATAAAGATGTAAAAAAAGAATGTACTGCAATACATTCTTTTTTTATTTTTCCCTTAATTTTTTTAACAAACTATTAACACTTATATCTAAAAATATGCTAAAATATCTACAGATAATTTTTTTAAGATTATATTCAAAAAAATATAGGGAGGATTTATGTTAATTTTTTTACAGAAAAATCTTTAGAAAAAAATATTGAAAAAAATTCATTGAAGATATTAAGAAAGCTAGTAAAAAAATTTAGATAAGGAAAAATCAAAAAAATTTATTGAGGACATTTTTTTCTTGAAAAAAAGGATGGTACTAAATACACTTATTATGCTTCTTATTTAAGAGCAACTTTAAAGCAAGTATTGTTATCAAAAAAAGATGTTAAAGCTTTAATGATATTTTTTTCCTAAAAAAATGTCTATCCTGCTATGGAATTACTTGTAGGAAAGAAGTTTTTTTAAAAAATATTTTTTTAGAAATTTCAAAAGAATGCAACAAAATACTCTTTTTTTCTAGGGGATATAGTCGTAGAATGGTAAGAAGTTCTAGTTACTATAACTATATAGATTTTTTTATTTGACTTATTTACTGATTTAGTTGATTTAAATTTTCTAAATCTTGATTAAAAAAATATGGTCGCACACTTGTGACTCTAGCACTCGTAGGGTGTCAGTCATGAGTTAGACCATTAAGTATAGTCAGCATATATAGAAATATGTATGTAGAGGTAGCAACTTTAAAAAAGCTATCCAATACTACTCGAATTGCTGGAAACCCCTAAAAACTAGTATAACTACAACATAGTACCTAAATAATATGGTACAAATGTGAAAGTGGCGAAAGCAGAAAAAAATATACTAGATGGCATAAGGTTAAATCCTAAGTGTTAAGATAATGGGCAATCAGCAGCCAAGACCGAAAGGTAAGGTTCAACGACTATTCCTCCTGAGGAAAGTACACTAAAGCTAGTGGAAGTGGGTAGACCTAAACAGATAGAGCTGTGGGATAAGATATAGTCTGTGCTTAATAGAAATATTAAGAAGTTCGAGGCTAATCTTCTTAATTTATTAAGGAGTGTATATGCCAAGAGAACTGCATAAGTGGTAGCGTACTTATGTGAACGACAACCTCTAAAAACGACTGAGTCAGTTTTAGGTTCATATATTTAGAAAAAAATTTTTACTTTTTCATTTACTTATAGTATAAAAAAAGTGGTATACTATATATAGGTAAATGGAGGTGAAATCGTATGGAAAAAAAGCATATAAGTTTAGATTTTATCCAACTAAAACTCAAATAGCAATATTAAATTGTACTTTTTGGTTGTGTAAGATATGTCTATAATCATTTTTTTAGGTTTAAAACAAGAACTATATAACAAAGAGAAAAAAATCTATGTCATATAGTGAGTGTAGTAAAGAATTAACAGTTTTAAAAACAAGAGAAAGAATGGTTAAAAAGATGTAGATAAATTTTTCTTTACAAAATTCTTTAAAAAGATTTAGATAAGGCATATAAGAACTTCTTTAGTGGAAGTGGCTATCCAAAGTTTAAATCTAAGAAAGATAATAGAAAAATCATACAGAACCAATTATACAAATAATAATATAGAGTTTTTAGATAAATGGATAAAAAGTACCTAAGTTAGGAAAAACTAAAAAAATAAGAGATAAAATAAAAACCACAAGGAAGAATAATAAATGCAACAATAACCCAAGTACCTAGTGGAAAAATATTATATATCTTTATGTTGTACTGATGTGGAAGTAGAAAAATTAGAAAGTACAAATAAGAATGTTGGAATAGATTTAGGTATAAAGGACTTTGCGATTACCAGTGATGAAATCTCAATAGAAAAATCCAAAAATATTTACAAAAATCTTTGAATAAACTAGCTATATTACAAAGAAAAACTATCACGAAAAACCAAAGGGTAGTTCAAATAGAAATAAAGCTAGAATAAAAAGTAGCAAGATTATTTGAGAAAAATATCAAATCAAAGAGAAGATTTTTTTGCAAAAAGTTATCAACAATGCTAATAAAAGAATATGATATTATTTGTATGGAAGATTTACAAGTAAAAAAATATGGTAAAAAAATCATAAATTAGCAAGAAATATTGTAGATGTATCATGGAGTGAATTTAATAGAATACTAGAATACAAAGCTAAATGGTACAAAAAGAACAATAGTAAGAGTAGATAAATTTTTTTGCAAGTAGTCAAATATGTAATTGTTGTGGATACAGAAATGAGGAAGTAAAAGATTTAAGTGTGAGAGAATGGACTTGTCCAGTATGTGGAGCTGTACATAATAGAGATATAAATGCAGCCAAAAAAACATATTAAAAAGAAGGACTAAAGATATTAGGTATAAGTGCTTAAATATACAATATATGAACCGTAGGAACTATGGGGATAGCTTGGTAAATTTAGTTGGCTAACAGAAGCAACTACTACCCAAGAACCCTGCGACTCTAGCACGTAGGGTGTCAGTCGTGGGAGGTTCAGGATGTAGATGTATATATTAAAATTGACGAATTAGGTCAATCTGAAATTATCTATGAAAAAAAGCTGGAAAAAGAATTAAAAATCTCTACCTACTAAATTAAAGAAAGATAAGTATATTGAAGATATCAAAGAAGTGCATAAGAATTTAAAAAGAACAATATCGTCGTTCAAGAAAAAAATGCTTGAAGAAGCTATGGAAGATGGTACGGAATTCTATGGTTATGAAATAGAAAACCTTATGACTAATCCTGTTATTGCACCTATTTTGAAATCTCTTGTTTTCAAAATGGATAAGAATTTAGGTTACTATGAAGATAAGAAATTAAAAATCTATTAACAAAAAAAGCTATTGCAGTTAAAGATGATAGTTTATTAAAAATTGCACATTGCTTTGACCTATTTGAAAGCAGTGATTGGGCTAGTTATCAAAAAGATATATTTGATAGAGAGTTAAAAGCAACCTTTCAAACAAGTTTTTCAGAGAACTTTATGTTAAAAACTGCTGATGAAAAAAAGGTAGAGATAAATCTCTTCGTTATGCAGGACATCAAGTTCAACCTACTAAAACAGTTGCTCTTCTAAAAAAACTAGAAGATGGATAATTGATGGGCAAGAAGGCTTAGAAAAAGTTTACTATAAGGAAAAATATTATTGCTAAAAATCTATGCACTTGCAGATTGGTTCTCTCCTACTGATATAGAAGCACCTACTTTGGAAGAAGTACAATTCTTTGATAGAAAAACATTTAAACCTATCTTAATAGATGATGTACCAGATTTAGTATTTACAGAAGTTATGAGAGATATTGACTTAGTTGTAAGTGTTGCACATATTGGTGATGTTGACCCTGAGGCAAGCCATTCTACTATTGAAATGAGAAAGGCTATTGTTGAATTCAACTGCAAACTATTTAAATTGAAAAAAATGTTAAATTCAGTGAAAAATCATGTCTTGATTAAAGGTGAAAGAGCAGAATATTCAATACACTTAGGAAGTGGACTTGTTCATCAAAAAAAGCTGGAAGTGCTATAAATGTATTGCCAGTTCATTCTCAACATAGAGGAAGAGTGTTCTTGCCATTTATAGATGATGATCCTAAGACAGCTGAAATTATGGCTAAAGTAATACTATTTTGCACAAGATGAAAAAAATTAAAGATGTATTTATTTTTGGAGCAAATAAAATAGTAAAAAAATATTAGAACTATCAATAGTATTGAGAATATTAAAGTGGACAAAAAAAGCACCTATGCCAGTGGGTGCTTTTTATTAATAGATATAAATTATCTTCTAATTTTATTAATAATCCAAAGTAGAATACAAGCTCCTACTACAGATACAAAAATACTATGGAGATTTAAACCTGTAATTGTCTCAGCTCCAAAAAAAGTTAAAAAAACAAATCCTCCTATGAAAGATCCTATTATCCCTGTTATTATATTATCTATTAAGCCTGTTCTTGAATTCATTAATCTATTAGCTATCCAACCTGATAAAAGCTCCAAGTACTAACCAAGCAATAACTCCCATATTTTCCTCCTTTTTATTTATAAATTGTAGTATTTTTATAAAATTAAAATTTTTTTCTACATTATATATTAATTATAAAGATTATGCAAAATAAGTTCCAAAAGAAAAAAATGCTATTTATATTTTTTTTCTTTTTACAATGTTATAATATAATAAAAATAAACTTAGGAGGACTGATTATGAAAAAAATTTTTTTATTCTTACTTTTTATCTGTGTTTCTTATCTCTAATAGTCTTTTTGCTACTACTAATGACAAACATATTTTCTATTTAGATAATCCAACTGATAAAAAAATATAAAAAAATAACTTTAGATAGTAAGGTATATAATTTAAAAACCAAAGACTTATGAAGTTTTTAAATTTAAAAAAAGAGGAGAACATATTGCTGAACTATCAGATGGAACAAAAGGTATATTTTTAAAAATTTTTTTGCTAACTCTAAGGGAGGTATTATTAATCCAAGTGGAGCAACTTATACTATAAATTATTTTCGTTATCAAAGCCCAAGAATAAGTGTTGACTGGCGAGAGCCTGAAGATACTGTTCTTCCTACATATAATGACTTTATAATGGATAAAAAAATTATATAGCTTGGGAATATGATATTTTTGAAGAGGTTACTAAGGAAAGCATGCCAAAAAAACTTCATCCTGATGAGGACATCCATGTTTTCACTAAAAATATATAGTCCTTCTGAGGTTAAAGAGCCTGATTATACTAAAGGAAAAGCAATAGAGGTTTACAATTTTAAAAAAATCTGATATTGATATAGAAAAATCCAAAGGCTAATTTACCTAAGCTAGACAGTGACTACAACATTCCAAATAGTGATGATGAAGTTTTTCAAAAATTATATAAAACAAATTATAGCTTTAGATAAGGCTTACATGAATACAAATGATGCAAAAAAACAAAAAGAAAAATATTGCAAGAATATGATAAAATAGCTAAAATAATATGGTCAAAAATATTCAAAAATACCATATTGTTGAAGGTTCTTATAATAAAGTAAGTCTAAAAAAATTAAATTTAAAAAAGTTTAGACAGAGGTGTTATCATAACTAAAAATAGAAAAATAACACTGAATCTTTCATAACAGGATATTATCTCTCCTTAACAAGTGAAGCACTTTAGCTTTGTGCTACAAGTGTTCTAATATACTTAATAAAAATAGGGGTTATTGCAAAATTAAATTTTCAATTAATTTGCAACAACCCCTTATTCTGTAGATGTTTTTTTATAACTTAAACTTATTACTTCAATTTTAAATACTGCAACACAATTTAGTATTTTATCAACTTTATTTATCTTTTGTTTCTTTCTTCTTTAACTCTCTTAGAGATATTTTTCAGGAACTTCTTCATATCTTATGAATTCATATTCAAATTCTCCTCTTCCTTGAGTTAAAGCTCTTAAATCTATAGAATATTTTAATATTTCAGCTTCAGGAACTTCTGCAAATAAAAAGTTGTTCTCCAGCTTCATTGTGATCCATTCCTAGAACTCTACCTCTTCTTTTGTTTAAGTCTCCCATTACATCTCCCATATATTCTTCAGGGATAGTAATTTTCATTTTAACAACAGGTTCTAATAGAACAGGTTTAGCTTTTTCCATACCTAGTTTGAAAAGCAAGTATTGCAGCTAACTTAAATGAAAGGTCATTAGAATCAACAGGGTGATAACTTCCATCATATAGAGTAGCTTTTAAAGTTGATAACAGGGTATCCTGCTAGAACACCTTTTTCTTTAGCTTCCATAAGTCCTTTTTTTCAACTGCAGGTATATAGTTTCTAGGAACGACTCCACCTTTAATTTCATCTACAAATTCAAATTCTTTATCAGAAGGCTCAAATCTAATGAATACATCTCCATATTGTCCAGCTCCACCAGATTGTTTTTTTATGCTTTTCCTTGAACTTCTGCTTTTCCAAGTATAGTTTCACGATAAGAAACAATAACATCTTGTAATTCAGCATGAACTCCAAATTTATTTTTTTATCTTACATAAAAATTATATATAGATGTTTTTCTCCTTGTCCACCTATTAATAATTGTTTTTGTTTCATAGTTTCTAGTTACAACAAATGTAGGGATCTTCTTCCATAACTCTTTGTAGAGCTGTACTTAATTTTTTTCATCATCATTTTTTTATCTGCAGGTAAAACTCCAGAGAAAATATTTGGTTTAGGGAATCTTATCTTATTGAATACAACTGGGTAGCTCTTATCACATAAAAGTATCTCCAGTTTGAGTGTATAATAATTTAGTTGTTGCCCCTATATCTCCAGCATGTAATTCTTCAATTTCTATTTGTTTATTACCTTGCATTGTTATAAGTTGAGTGATTCTTTCTTTTTTTGTTTTTTTCTTAGGGTTGAAAACTTCAGTTTCTTTTTTTAAGAACACCTGAGTTAACCTTAAAGAAAGTGATTTTTTTCCAATAAATGGGATCAACTAAAGTTTTAAAAAAACTATAGCTGAGAATGGATTTTCATCAGATATTTTAACAATCTTTTCTTGTTGAGTTATAGGATCTTCTCCAACTCTTTGTCCACTAAATAATTCAGTAGGACAAGGCATATATAGGTCTAAGTAGTTAAGTAAAAGTGTGTATTCCAATGTTTTGTTGAGCTGATCCAACCATAACTGGAACGATATCACCATTAACTACACCTTTGTGTAATCCTTTTACTATTTCTTCTTGAGTGAATTCTTCACCAGCAAAAATATTTATCCATTAAAGCTTCATCAGTTTCAGCAATAGCTTCAAATAATAGATTTCTAACTTCACTTACATCAACATCATCAGGAATAGGAGTGTCAACACATTCCTTTTCCATCAAATACTCTTCCAACCATATCAACAACATTTACAAAACCTTTAAATTCATCTTTTTTTCACCTATAGGAATACAGAAAGGAGCAATTTTTCTTACCAAATTTTTTTCCTTTAGTTCAGTTAAAAGTTTTGTATAGTTAACATAACCTTTATCCATTTTATTTACAAAAAAATAATTCTAGGCAATTTTCTTTCTTCAAGTAGCTTCCAAGCTTTTTCAGTTCCAACTTCGACTCCAGCAGTGGCGTCTAAAAACTAATACAGCAGAAGCAGATACTCTAAGAGATGATATAACTTCTCCAACAAAAATCAAAAATATCCTGGGAGTGTCAAGGAAGTTAAGTTTAACGTTATTATGTTCAACAGGAATCAAAAGATGTATTGATTGAAAAAAATTCTACGAATTTCTTCTTTATCAAAGTCAGAAACAGTAGTTCCATTTTCTACATCGCCTTTTCTCTTGATATAGTCCTTAACATATAGGATAGACTCTATTAATGTAGTCTTTCCAGAGCCTCTATGTCCTAATAGAGAGATATTTCTAATATTATCAGTGGTAAAAACTTTCATACACATTGCCCCCTTTTATTAAAAATATTTAATTTTTTTAAAAATTATTTTATGGTTGTATTTTAACTTTTTTTATATCAAATAGTCAATGTTTATTTTTTTATTAATTGGACTCTTATCACGGATTAAATACAAAATGAATTAAAATTTTTAAAAAAATTATAATAAAAGTATTTTATGAAAATTGTATTTTTATAAAAGTTTTTGAATATAATGATATGAGGATAAAAAAATTATTATAGGAGGGGCTATGAAAAATATGTTGGAATTTTTCCTAGTAATAATGATGGAAAAAAATTTCTGGGATAAGTGAAGCGGGGATTGAAACATTTAGAGGAGATTTATTGAAGTCATTAGCAAAAGAAATTTGTCAAAAATTCTTTAGATGCAAATTGCTAAATCGGAAGAACCAGTTTTTAGTAGAGTTTGAACTTTATGAAGTTCCTTTTAAAAAAATGATGAAAGAATAATTGGATTAAAAAAATATTTTTAAATTGGCTAAAGAATATTGGAAAGAAAAATGAAAAAAACAATAAGGATTTTTAGAAAAAAAGCAGAAAAAAATTTTTGAAAGAGATAGAATTAGAATATTGAGAATAAGTGACTATAATACAACAGGTTTGATAGGGTTCTGATAAAAAGAAGAACTCTACTTGGAATAATTTAGTTAAGTCATCAGGGAGTATCTGATAAAACAGGTAGTTCAGGAGGAAGCTATGGGATAGGAAAAATCTGCACCTTTTGCTTGCTCAGATTTAAGAACAGTTTTTTTATAATACTCTTGATATAGATAATTTACAGGCTTTTCAAGGAGTAGCTAATTTAGTTTCTTTTGAGAAAGAACAAAAACATAACAACACAAGGCACAGGCTATTATGGAAACTCAGAAAGACAACACAGCAATTAGAAAAAAATGGAATATTTTTGGTTCATATATAAGGAAAGATTGTGGGACAGATATTTATGTCATAGCTTTCCTAGATGATGAAGAATGGGAAAAAAGATAATAGAAGCAATTTTTAGAAAAACTTTTTAATAGCTATTCTTAAAAAGTAATATTGAAGTTAAAGTAGGAAAAAAACTTTAATAAATAGAGAAAGTTTAAATTCTTTAATGGAAGAACATAAAGACAACATCTTACTAACATACAATTATTACCAAGTATTATTGGAGAATGATTCAAAAGCAAATGGAATCTCTCTTAGGGATTTAGGAATATTTAGAGTTATACTTAGCAATAAAAAAAGATTTTTAAAAAGGAGTATACTAATTTCAAGAAGTAATGGAATGAAAGATTTTTGGATCAAAAAGAATTTCTTCTTCTATTCAATTTCTCAGGAGTATGTATTTTAGAAGATGAAAAAAATAAATAGTTATTTTCGTGAAATGGAAACACCACAACATAATAACTGGGAAACTGATAGACATAGAAACCCTAAAAGAAGCAGAAAAAAATAAAAAAAGAATTTTTTTAGAATGTTAAAAGAGAAAGGTTTTGGAAAAAGGGTAAAAGAAACAATTACAGCTGAAATGGACGCAGTTGGAATGGGTGAGTATCTACCTGATATACAAGATGTAAATACTGACTCTGAAAAATAAGAAAGAAAAATATTGAGAATGTAAAGAAAAAAATTTGAATATAATAAAGTAACAACAATAGAAGCAACTAATAATAGCTCAATAAAAAGCTCCAGATGTAGAGGAGCAAAGTTATATCAATGAATTGAGTGAAGATGGTGAAATTGAAGCTGATATTCCTTCAGAAGATTATATAAATACAAGTGATGAAAAAAAGAAGGGAACTGGAAATCGAAATTTAAGAGAAGGAGATAAATTTGAAAATTCTAAAATTTTAGTCATATAACCCCTTCGAGTATTAGAATTTTTTTAAAGTTTCTGATAGCGATGAAGAAAAACACATATAAGATGGTATTTAGTCTAAGTAAAGATACTAAAAAAATATTATTATAGCAGTTTCTATTGCAGGGGAACAAGGAAATATACCAGTTGTAATAAAAAAAGTGCAAGAAAGAATAATGGAGAAATTTTTAAAAAGTAGATACAATAAAGTAGAAATGGAAGGTTTATTAAAAGATACTAAATATAATATTCTGTTCTCTTTGAAATGATAGTGAAAAATTATCCAGTGGAGGTGAAAAATCTATGGAGATAAAATATAAGTTATATCCATATCCTGTTTTATGGAATAAAAAAATGATGACTATAAAATGCCTTCAGAATTTTCAGCTGAAATTAAGGCTGAAGAAAAATTTCAAAAAAATACCAAACTAAAAAAATAAAAATTTTTTTCTTAAAAAGACAAAGAAATAGAAAAAGTTAATTAGAGAAAATAAAGCTGAATATGTAGTTCATATAGAAGGAACTAGAACATATTTTCAGAGACTTTATATCTACAAGAGAAACAGAAATTACTTATGACTTAAAAAGATAGAGATATATTAGGAAAAACTTGAGATAAATTTCTTTATTTTAGCAAAGCAGGATATTAGAGGATATAGAAATGATAACTTCAATGAAGATTATTCTTCTGAAGCTTTTTAATTTAAAGAAAGGGAATATAATTGCTATTGCAGATGGATATAGATTTGATATAGAAAAAAATGATGATGAACTTGGTAAGATATCGTCAATCTTTCAGCATCTGTAAAAAAAGAAACAGTAGAACAGACAGGAATGACTGTGGATATGAGTTATGAAAAAAAAATTAGAATAGGTTTGAAATATAACTGATTATGTAAATTATAGTCAATTTAAGTCAAAAATCCTAATAAAGTAGATTCAGTTAACTCTATCATTATATTTCCAGCTTTAATATATTTTTTTGAGCAGTTGAAAAAAAAAGATTTCACTGAGACTGACTACACAGAATATAAATGGTTTAGAGCATTTAGAGAATATCTTTAGAAAAAAATGGACAAGAATTAAATAAAGAATTATTAGAAAATGAAATTTCTATTGACTTTAGCATCAAAGAGTTTTTAAATTATCCTATTGAAAGAGCTTTTCAATTCTTTAACAAACGAAGATGAGGGAGATGATGAAGAATGAATTTAAAATTTATGAAAGAGGATGCCTTTACTACATTTTAAAGAAAATTTTAAAATATAACTATCAAAAAAATTATCTTTTTAGACAGTGCAGATTGGATATACGAAAAAGTATGAAAAACCCTCTTGAAGAATCTAGAATTTTAGCTTCAGATTTTTTTCCTTAGATATGACTCAAAAAAGAAGTTTCAATAGGAGATTGTAATAATGTAAGAATAATGTATAAAAATCTAAAAACATATCTCTAATACGCAGGCGATGGATGAAAGATTATGGGCAGGCTTTAAGTCATAGTATATTTTGGGATTATTTGCAGTATAGAACTAAAAATAAATGAGGAAAAAAATAACAGAAAAATAAGATACTTTTTAGTTATTTTTTTATAAAAGAAGTGGGAAAAAGAATACTTGTTATAAATCCTTTAACTCGTTTATGGTGGGTTGGAAGGCAAGTTTATGATCCTTCAAATGAGGAAAGATCCTTTCTATGCTTTAGAATTTTTTTAAAGAGAGATTTCAGTACTAAGGTTTTAAATTTTATTTTCGTATAACTATACAAATAATCCTAAAATAGTGAGAGCTATATTAGTCGCTTTAGCACAACTAGAAAAAGGAGAATAATATTGTTATTACTAGAAATCCTTATTTAAAAAAATATTAAAATATCTGAATATGCTAGGGTGGAAGTATTATTTTAGATTCATTGGAGCAAGAGGAAATTGTAGAAAAAAATAAAAAAACATATTATTATAAAAAAATCTTGAAACAAAAAAATAGATTATTAAAAAGGGTAAATAAGAAAGGGGGCTGTTGCAAAATAATAAAATGCAACAGTCCTTATTTTTTTATCCATTTACTCCACTCATTAAAATTTCATTATCTTCATCTAATTCAATATTGGCAAGATGTCCAAAAAAAGATAATCAGGTTCACAATCTAAATCAAAAATTACAACTTATATCATCTTCATTTTCTATATAAAAAAATTAATGTATGCAATATATAATGAGTTAGAAAATTCATCTTCTGTGAGAGGAGCAGAGAAATTTTAAATCATCAATTTTAGCTTTTTTTCTTTTTTTGATAGTTGTTTTTTTCTATCTCATCATTTCAAACCATAGAACATTCCTTCATCTTCAATAAAAGTTTTACATATTAATTTCTTATTCTTCTCTATCCAATCTAATTTATCTTCAATTAGTTTTAATGTATCTTCAGAGAAATTGATATCATTTTTCATCATCAAATTCTATTATAATATCAACATCATTTCTATTCCAAAGACTAATTGTTCCATTTATTTCAACCTCGTCTTCAATTTTAGTTTTAGAAAGATATTTGCTATTTTTTTAAAAATATTTTTTTACTTCTTTTAAATTCATAATAGACCTCCTTAAAAAAATTAAACTTATATTATATAAAAAAAGTATAACAGAAAATAAAAAAATGTAAAAGTAAAGAAATTAAGGTTGACAATAAAAAGATAAAAAAAGTTTATAATATCTAAGTTATAATTATAAAGAAAAAAATTAGATTAAATAAGAAAGGAGGGTAAAATGCCTACTCTAAGTCAATTAGTAAAAAAAGGAAGACAAACATTAACTGAAAAGAAAAAATCTCCAGCTTTACAAGGAAACCCACAAAGAAGAGGAGTTTGTATCAGAGTGTACACTACTACACCTAAGAAACCAAACTCAGCTTTAAGAAAAAAGTTGCCAGAGTAAAAATTAACAAATGGAATTGAAGTTACATGTTATATTCCTGGTGAAGGACATAACTTACAAGAACACTCAATCGTTCTAGTAAGAGGAGGAAGAACAAAGGATTTACCAGGGGTTAGATATAAAATCATTAGAGGTGCTTTAGATACTGCTGGTGTTGCAAAGAGAAAACAAGGAAGATCTAAGTACGGAGCGAAAAACGCATAATAAACGAATAAAGGAGGTGTAAAATTAATGTCAAGAAGAAGAGCTGCGGTAAAAAGAGATGTTTTACCTGATTCAAGATACTCTGATAAAGTTGTAACTAAAGTAATCAACTCAATAATGCTAGATGGGAAAAAATCAATAGCTGAAGGAATATTCTACTCAGCAATGGATTTAATAAAAGAAAAAACTGGACAAGAAGGATATGATGTTTTCAAACAAGCTTTAGAAAATATTAAACCTCAAATAGAAGTTAGATCTAGAAGAATTGGAGGAGCTACATACCAAGTTCCAGTTGAAGTAAAAAGCTGATAGACAACAAACACTTGCTATAAGATGGTTAACTACTTATACAAGAGCAAGAAAAGAATATGGAATGATAGAAAAACTTGCAGCAGAATTAATTGCAGCAGCAAATAATGAAGGTGCAACTATTAAGAAAAAAGAAGATACTTATAAGATGGCAGAAGCTAACAGAGCGTTCGCACACTATAGAGTATAATAATATAAATGTTTTTCGTTTTTAAATCGAGGAGGATAAATTTAATGGCTAGGAAAGTATCATTAGATATGACTAGAAACGTTGGAATAATGGCCCATATCGATGCGGGGAAAAACAACAACAACAGAAAGAATATTATTTTTATACTGGAGTTGAAAGAAAAAAATAGGAGAAGTTCACGAAGGTCAAGCTACAATGGACTGGATGGAACAAGAGCAAGAAAGAGGAATTACAATTACTTCTGCTGCTACTACATGTTTCTGGAAAGGACACAGAATAAATATAATAGACACACCAGGTCACGTGGACTTTACTGTTGAAGTTGAAAGATCTCTAAGAGTACTAGATGGGGCTGTTGCAGTGTTCTCAGCTGTTGATGGTGTACAACCACAATCGGAAACAGTATGGAGACAAGCTGATAAATATAAAGTACCAAGACTAGCTTTCTTTAACAAAATGGATAGAATTGGTGCAAACTTTGATATGTGTGTATCAGATATTAAAGAAAAAAATTAGGTTCAAATCCAGTACCTATACAAATTCCTATAGGTGCAGAAGACCAATTTGAAGGAGTAGTAGACCTAATAGAAATGAAAGAAATTGTTTGGCCAGTAGATTCAGACAATGGACAACATTTTGATGTAAAAGATATTAGAGCAGAATTACAAGAAAAAGCTGAAGAAGCAAGACAATATATGCTTGAATCTATAGTTGAAACTGATGATGCACTAATGGAAAAATTCTTTGGTGGAGAAGAAATAACTAAAGAAGAAATACTAAAAGGATTAAGAAAAGCTACTATAGACAATACAATAGTTCCAGTTGTTTGTGGAACAGCGTTCAAAAATAAAGGTATCCAAGCTTTATTAGATGCTATAGTAAACTTCATGCCAGCTCCAACAGACGTTGCAATGGTTGAAGGAAGAGACCCTAAAAGATCCTGAAAAAAATTAATAGACAGAGAAATGTCAGACGAGGCACCTTTCGCATCTCTAGCTTTCAAAGTTATGACAGACCCATTTGTAGGGAAGATTAACATTCTTCAGAGTATATTCTGGTATAGTTGAAAAAAAGGAGCTACTGTTCTTAACTCAACAAAAAGGAAAGAAAGAAAGAATGGGAAGAATACTTCAAATGCATGCTAACAAAAGAGAAGAAATTGAACAAGTATACTGTGGAGATATAGCTGCTGCAGTTGGATTGAAAGATACAACTACAGGAGATACTCTTTGTGCTGAAGATGCACCAATAGTTCTTGAACAAATGGAATTCCCAGAACCAGTTATTTCAGTTGCGGTTGAACCAAAAAAACTAAAAATGACCAAGAAAAAAATGGGAATTGCACTATCAAAAACTTGCAGAAGAAGACCCTACTTTTAGAGTTAGAACTGATGAAGAAACAGGTCAAACAATTATCTCAGGAATGGGAGAATTACACCTAGAAATCATCGTAGATAGAATGAAGAGAGAATTCAAAGTAGAATCTAATGTTGGTAAACCTCAAGTTGCTTACAGAGAAACTATAACTCAATCTTATGATCAAGAAGTTAAAGTATGCTAAAACAATCTGGAGGTAGAGGACAATATGGACACGTTAAAATTATCCTTGAACCAAACCCAGGTAAAGAATTTGAATTTGTAAATAAAAATAACAGGAGGAGTAATTCCTAGAGAATATATACCTGCTGTTGAAAAAAAGGATGTAGAGAAGCTCTTGAATCAGGAGTTATCGCTGGATATCCTTTAGTTGATGTAAAAAGTAACTCTATATGATGGATCATATCACGAAGTTGACTCATCAGAAATGGCATTCAAAAATAGCTGGATCAATGGCACTTAAACAAGCTGCTACAAAAAGCTAAACCAGTAATATTAGAACCAGTATTCAAAGTAGAAGTAACTACTCCAGAAGAATACATGGGGGATATCATTGGAGACTTAAACTCAAGAAGAGGAATGGTATCTGGAATGATCGATAGAAATGGTGCTAAGATAATAACTGCTAAAGTACCTTTATCAGAAATGTTTGGATACGCAACTGACTTAAGATCTAAATCTCAAGGAAGAGCAACTTATTCTTGGGAATTTTCTGAATATCTTCAAGTACCTGCTTCAATCCAAAAAGCAAATACAAGAAGAAAAGAGGAAAAATAATTTACTTTTTTTATACAAAAAAATAGTGTATAATATAGTAATAAAAATTATATGAAAAATAATGTAAAAATAAATAGTTAACTAGGAGGAAAAAAATGGCTAAAGAAAAAAATTTGAAAGAAGCAAACCACATGTAAACATTGGAACAATTGGACACGTTGACCATGGAAAAAAACAACAACAACTGCTGCTATATCTAAAGGTATTATCTGATAAAGGATTAGCTAAAAAAAGTAGATTTTGACCAAATTGATGCTGCTCCAGAAGAAAAAAAGAAAGAGGAATTACTATCAATACAGCTCATATTGAATATGAAACAGCAAATAGACACTATGCTCACGTTGACTGTCCAGGACACGCGGACTATGTTAAAAAAATATGATAACTGGTGCTGCACAAATGGACGGAGCTATACTTGTTGTATCAGCTGCTGATGGTCCTATGCCTCAAACAAGAGAACATATCTTACTTTCTAGACAAGTTGGAGTACCATATATTATTGTTTATTTAAATAAATCAGATATGGTTGATGATGAAGAATTACTAGAATTGGTAGAAATGGAAGTTAGAGAATTATTAACTGAATATGGATTCCCAGGAGATGACATCCCTGTAATTAGAGGTTCATCATTAGGAGCTTTTAAATGGTGAAGAAAAAAATGGATAGAAAAAGATAATGGAACTTATGGATGCAGTAGATAGCTATATCCCTACTCCTGAAAGAGCAGTAGATCAACCATTCTTGATGCCAATAGAAGACGTTTTCACTATCACAGGAAGAGGAACAGTTGTTACAGGAAGAGTTGAAAGAGGAATCATCAAAGTTGGAGAAGAAATTGAAATAGTTGGAATTAAACCTACAACTAAAAACAACTTGTACAGGGGTTGAAATGTTTAGAAAAACTTCTTGATCAAGGTCAAGCAGGAGATAACATTGGAGTTCTATTAAGAGGAACTAAGAAAGAAGAAGTTGAAAGAGGACAAGTTCTTGCTAAACCAGGAAGTATTCACCCTCATACAAACTTTAAAGGAGAAGTTTACGTATTAACTAAAGATGAAGGAGGAAGACATACTCCATTCTTCTCAGGATACAGACCTCAATTCTACTTCAGAACTACTGACATCACTGGTGCAGTTACTCTACCTGAAGGAGTAGAAATGGTAATGCCAGGAGATAACATCACTATGACTGTAGAATTAATCCACCCAATCGCTATGGAACAAGGATTAAGATTCGCTATCAGAGAAGGTGGAAGAACTGTTGCTTCTGGAGTTGTTTCTGAAATAATTAAATAATAAAAAAATTAATAAATAATTTTAATACCCTTGATTTTTCAAGGGTATTTTTTTTTAGTTAGAAAAATGCTTTTTATATGGAAAATTTCTAGATTTTTAGAATTGCGATTTTTGGTAAAAAGCATTAATATTATTGACAAAATAATATATGAAAGTTATAATTGTAATAAATAAAAATAACATTATCGTATCTAAAAAAATATAAAAAATAACTTAGATACAAAGGAATGTTAGTTAAAAGGAAATTATGCTTTAAATTTTTAGGGGGAATCAAAAATGAACAGTAATAATCTAGACACTATGGAGAAAAAAATCTACGATCAATTGCAAAAAGATATGAGAATGTTAAAGTACTCAATTGGACTTGCAGTTCTTTTTCTTGATGAAGGAACAAGTGCATTTTTCTGATGAGAATAAGATACAAGAAGTAGAAAAAAACAAAAAAAGAAGTCATAACAAACGATCAAATAGCAAAAATCAACAGTTAAAGAAGAAAAAAACAAAAACCAAAAAGCCTCTTGGGCAACTATGCAATTTGGTGCTAATGATTTGTATAGCAATTTTTTTGTTACACCAAAAATCTGAAGTAGAAAAAAACTGTTTTAGTAGCTAGTGCAGATAATAGTTCAAGTTTACCTATGTTTGCTAAACTATCATCAGATATAGAGTCTATAGATACTCCCACAATGGAAGAAATTAAAGTAGGTAAAAGAAAATTTAAGAGATTCTGTAGGAAATTTAAAAAGGTAAAATAGATGTGGCAAGAAGAGAAAAATAACAAAAGAAATCAATGGTTTAAGATTAGAATTAATTCAACTTATGGAACAAGGAAACCAAGTAGTAAAAATCACCTTGGGCTTCTTGGCAATTTGGAGTAAACTACTATTATGACAATTGGGGAGGAACTTATAGAGGTAGAGGAGATAAGACAGAAAAAAATATCCTTATGAAGGAATACTTGAAAGAGATACAAATGAAATGTATAGATATATAGCCACTAATAGTGCTATGTATTCAAATTTATCTAAAAAGTACTAATGTGAGGTCTGCTTCAACAAATAGGAGAAAAAGGCTTATCTAATTATGGTATAGCTAGTAATATATCTCAAAAAGGAACCAATAGTATCATTAGAACTAAATGCTGGCATAAGTCCAAGAGTGATTAATAAAAAAATCACCTAACACAGCACCTACACCACCAGATATACTATTACCAACTTTTGAGCCTAAATTTGTTAACCCACCAGTTATACCTAATGCTCCTCACTCACCTACATTAACGCTGCCTAGTTTTAATGTAAATGTGGGATCGTCAAATAATGCTTCTAAAAAAGTTATACTAGGATATGGAGATAACTCTTTAATTCAAGAAGTGGCTATAACAGGTGGAGATTTTAAAATAAAAAGAAACCCTATAAGGGCAGCATACAATGGTACTCAAGGAACTGTACCTTCTGGAACACCGCCTATGTGGCATTATAGTTTTTGTAAATTATTCTGGAAAAATCTCCTTTTTGCTTCAGTACAAGGAGGTCATCAATTTCCATCAACTATAACGAATGCAATGGGTGGATTTTCGTGGAAACCCTTAGGATATAGTTGGTCAGGGTTTAAATGAGCCAGGAACAGATGCAGAAAATACTGCAACCCCTTATCAAAAAAATCTAGCTTTTCTTGCAGTAAATAAAGGGGCAATGCTAAATAATGCAAATTTTTGTATACAAATCCAATAATGACTAGTCAACTATTAAAAGAGTTTGTACATCAGGATGTACATGGAGGAATTGCAACAGCAACAATAAGAACTGGAATTGTAGATTCAGTGGGTTCTAGTTCTTCTCTTGTAACAGCTTATGATGATATGGTTGCATATCAAACTACTGCAATACAACAATCTTTTAGTACCTTATTCTGGGATAACTGAGCAGCACACTTTTTTTAAATGGGGGAAAAAGTGATAATTGAAGGAGCTAATACTTCATTAGGAAATACATATAGTCATATGGAAGGATCAAAAAGTAAGGCAGTCTACTATTAATACTGGAGATATAATATTTCAGCCATATTCTGATGGTACTAATATTTTTTTGAAAAAGAATACAGCAGTTTTTTTGTTATTTCTGAAGGATACACACGAAACTATATCACCAGGAACAACAGTACCTCAAATACAAGATAGTATAAACTATAATGCAGGTAAAATAAAAAAATGTACACAACTAATGCAGTAGGTCTAGTAGCAGATCCTGAACAAAAAAAGACCTGTTAGTTTAATAAATAGAGATACTTTTGAATTATATGGAGAAAATTCAGCAGCAATCTATTTAAAAAAATGCAGTAGCTCTAGATATACAAACAACAAATGATAAAAAAATTTTACTTTAGATACAAAAGATAATTCTAATAGTACTTTAAGTACTAATTCTTCATATAAGCCTATAAAAAAATATCTGGTGATAAAAGTATAGGTTTATATAGTGTTGCAAATGGAAGTACTGTTGAAGGGAACTTTGCTCTTGATATAGGAGCCATTGGAGTAGGAAATGAAAAAAATTCACTACTACAACTATTTCAAATTTAACAGATGGAGTTAATCTAACTAATCATAGTATAAATACAAGTGGAAGCACTGATGATATAGAAGGTTCATATGGAATACTTTCAAAATCACCTACTGATTTAACAAGCCATCAAATTAGAATATTTGATAAGGCAGTAGGAAATGTTGGAGTTTACCCAGCAGATAACGTTGAATTAAAACTTGGTGGAGGAAGTATAGAGTTAAATGGTGGAAGTACTGCAAAAGATAATATAGGTATATATATAGATGGACAGGGAGCAGTTACTTCAACAGGAAGTATTAAGTTAGATGGAGGAGTTGGAAATTTAGGAATCTATGCTAAGGGTGGAAATTTACCTACAGGACTTTCAAATAATGTTACAGTAAGAGAAATAAAAAGGTAGTGGAACTAAAAATACAGTTTTTCATTTATGGAAGTGATGGAGCAAAAAAATTAAACTATCTGATGGGACTTTACCCAATGGAACAGCTTTATCAAAGGGAGCTACTTATGGCTTAAATATAAGTAATGCAACTGTAGATACAGATGCAAGTACATCTAATAAAAAAAGATACAGGAGCAGTTTTTGCAACAGGAGCAGGAACAGAAATATCTATAAATAAGATAGCTACTTTATCAACAACAGCTAGTCCTAATATAAATATAACAGGAACAAAATTAACAGATCCAGGAACAGAGAAGTATGTTGGTTTTTGGATTAATGGCTAAAAGATGGAGCAACAATAAGAGCTAAAAAAATAATTATAAAAAATTACTAATGGTTCTACAGCAGTTGCCTCTGTAGGTTCAGGTTCTAAAGTGGAAATGAATGGAGGAAAGATAGATTATACAGGTAAAGGTTATGCTTTATATGCAACTCCAGGTAATACTATAGATATAAGTGGGGTTAAATTAACTTTAGATGGAAATGCAGTAGCATACGAAAGAGATTTAGCAACATCTTTTCCAATAATAACTGATACAAATACAAGTATACACGTAAAATCAAAAGATGTTGTTGTTTTAAATGTAAAAACACGCAAGTCCTTTAAATGTTTCATCTTTAGAGAGTACCGTAGTAAATAGTTGGGCAGGACTTTCAACAATTCCAACTTATGATATAGGAGCAATCAATTATAAGATGACAACTATTGATTAAAAAAATATGGTCGCACACTTGTGACTCTAGCACTCGTAGGGTGTCAGTCATGAGTTAGACCATTAAGTATAGTCAGCATATATAGAAATATGTATGTAGAGGTAGCAACTTTAAAAAGCTATCCAATACTACTCGAATTGCTGGAAACCCCTAAAAACTAGTATAACTACAACATAGTACCTAAATAAAAAAATATGGTACAAGTGTGAAAGTGGCGAAAGCAGAAAAAAATATACTAGATGACATAAGGTTAAATCCTAAGTGTTAAGATAATGGGCAATCAGCAGCCAAGACCGAAAGGTAAGGTTCAACGACTATTCCTCCTGAGGGAAGTACACTAAAGCTAGTGGAAGTGGGTAGACCCAAACAGATAGAGCTGTGGGATAAGATATAGTCTGTGCTTAATAGAAATATTAAAGTTCAAGGCTAATCTCCTTAATTTATTAAGGAGTGTATATGCCAAGAGAACTGCATAAGTGGTAGCGTACTTATGTGAACGACAACCCTCTAAAAACGACTGAGTCAGTTTTAGGTTCATATATTTAGAAAAAATTTTTACTTTTTCATTTACTTATAGTATAAAAAGTGGTATACTATATATAGGTAAATGGAGGTGAAATCGTATGGAAAAAAAGCATATAAGTTTAGATTTTATCCAACTAAAAACTCAAATAACAATATTAAATTGTACTTTTTGGTTGTGTAAGATATGTCTATAATCATTTTTTTAGATTTAAAAACAAGAGCTATATAGCAAAGAGAAAAAATCTATGTCGTATAATCAATGTAGCAAAGCACTGACAGTTTTAAAAACAAGAGAAAGAATGGTTAAAAAGATGTAGATAAATTTTCTTTACAAAAATTCTTTAAAAAGATTTAGATAGAGCCTATAAGAACTTCTTTTAGTGGAAGTGGCTATCCTAAGTTTAAATCTAAGAAAGATAATAGAAAAATCATACAGAACCAATTATACAAATAATAATATAGAGTTTTTAGATAAATGGATAAAAAGTACCTAAGTTAGGAAGACTAAAAAAATAAGAGATAAGATAAAAACCACAAGGAAGAATAATAAATGCAACAATAACCCAAGTACCTAGTGGAAAAATATTATATATCTCTGTGTTGTACAGATGTAGAAGTAGAAAAAAATTAGAAAGTACAAATAAAAAAATGTTGGAATAGATTTAGGTATAAAGGACTTTGCGATTACCAGTGATGAAATCTCAATAGAAAATCCAAAAATATTTACAAAAGTCTTTGAATAAACTAGCAATATTACAAAAGAAAAACTATCACGAAAAACCAAAGGGTAGTTCAAATAGAAATAAAGCTAGAATAAAAAAATAGCAAAAATTATTTGAAAAAAATATCAAATCAAAGAGAAGACTTTTTACAAAAAATTATCAACAGAGCTAATAAAAAGAATATGATATTATCTGTATGGAAGACTTAGAAGTAAAAAAATATGATAAAAAAATCATAGACTAGCAAGAAATATTGCAGACGTATCATGGAGTGAATTTAGTAGAATACTAAGTTATAAAAGCGAAAATGGTATGGAAGAACAATAGTAAGAGTAGATAAATTTTTTTGCAAGTAGTCAAATATGTAATTGTTGTGGATATAGAAATGAAGAAGTAAAAAGATTTAAGTGTGAGAGAATGGACTTGTCCAGTATGTGGAGCTGTACATAATAGAGATATAAATGCAGCCAAAAAAACATATTAAAAAGAAGGACTAAGGCTATTAAAAGAAAGTGCTTAAATATATAAATATATGAACCGTAGGAACTATGGGGATAGCTTGGTAAATTTAGTTGGCTAACAGAAGCAACTACTACCCAAGAACCCTGCGACTTCAGTCGTGGGAGGTTCAGGGTTTATCTGCATATAATATAGATCAAGATATAAATAAAAAAAGAATGTAGTTTTAGGAACAGCAGATAATAATTCTAAATTATTTGTTAGAAATATGGCAATTCAAAGAGCTAAGATGAATCTAGCTTCTGGAAAGAATGTGACAGCATATTTAGATGCTTCAGATTTAACAAATTTAGAAACTAGTACTGTTATAGGCTTAGATATGAACTCAAGTGCCAATGCAGTTGGTAGAAATGAGACTCAAATAAATCTAGCTAGTGGTTCAAGTGTCAATGCAGACAGAATAGATGCTGGAAGTGGAGCAATTGGTCTATTTATAAACTATGGAGAAACTAACATTGCTAGTGGAGCTAAAGTAAATGTTGAAAAGTCAGGACTTAATGATGCCAATGCAAAAAGCAGTTGGAGTATATGCAGTAAATGGTTCTACTGTTAACAATGAAGGTGAAATCAATGTTGGTGGAGAAGGTTCAATAGGAGTTTTAGGAATCTCTTATAGAAAAGATAGTAATGGAGTTTTAAAAAGAAATGAGTTTGGTACTAAACCAAATGCAGGAGATGTTGGTGTAGTAAATAAAGGTAAAATAGAACTTGATGGTAAAAAAGCAGTTGGTATCTATATAGAAAATAATGATAGTAATACTAGTGCTCCTCATACAATAGAAGCAACTAATGATACTAATGGTACTATAAATATGTCAGGTCAAGAAGCTATTGGTATGGCTGCAAAACTTGGAAATTTAGTAAATAAAAGGTACAATTAATATTACAGCTGACAAAGGAACAGGAATGTTTGTAGAAACAGATGGAGTTAGACCAGCAACTATGACAAATGACTCTACTGGTACTATTTCAATAGGAGATTCTACAAGTGAAAGTGTTCTAAGAACAGGAATGTTTACTAAAAACCAAAATGTAAAAAAATAATAAATAAAGGTAAAAATAGATGCTGGAAAGAATTCATATGCTATCTATGGAAAAAGATGTAGAACTGACATCGACATCTGAATTGAATGTTGGAGATAAGGGAGTAGGAATATTCTCAACATCAACAACTCCAGCAACACCTAATATTGATATACAAGCAGGAGCTAAAATTAATTTAGGTAAAGATGAAGCAGTAGGAGTATTCTTAGGAACAGAAGCAGCTACAGGAGTTCAAGCTAATGGAGTTAGAATAAATGATGCTGGAAGTATTATGAATATAGGAGATAATTCATATGGATATGTTCTAAAAAGGAAGAGGAACTACTTTTTACAAACTCAAGTTCTGGTAGTGTGACTTTAGGAACAAAATCAGTTTACTTATACTCAGATGATACTACTGGAAATATAACAAATAATGTTGCATTAACTTCAAATGGTTCAACTGCAGGGACTGCATTAACAAGTGCAATAGGTGGACAAAACTATGGAATTTACTCAGCAGGAACTGTAGTAAATAATGCAAATATAGACTTCTCTAAAGGAATAGGAAATGTTGGTATTTACAGTATTAAAGGTGGAACAGCTACTAATAATGCTACAATAACTGTAGGAGATTCTAATGCAGACAGTTCTTTATACTCAATAGGTATGGCAGCTGGATATACGAGAACAGATAGTGGAAATATAATAAATAATGGAACAATAAATGTTGTAGGAAAAAGATGCTATAGGAATGTATGCATCAGGACTAGGGTTCAACTGCAATAAATAATGCAGGACATATAATAAATCTATCTGGTGATGGTTCTATGGGTATGTATTTGGATAATGGTGCTATAGGTGTAAATAATGGAACAATAACAACAGTAGGAAATCCAAAAGAAGCAGTTGGAGATAGTTGTAAGAAATGGTGCAGAATTTACTAATAATGGGATAGTTAATATAAGTTCTAAAGATGGATATGCTAAATATGTAAAAAGGTGGAATAATTAAAAAAATTATGGAAGTTTTTGTTGTAAGTAATGGTGCAACAGAAGATTATGCTGCTGGAAACAAGCCAACAGGGAAGGAATTAATTGTAAATGGAGTAAAAGTTGTTGATATAAATGCTCCTTTAGGAGCAACAACTGCAACAATAACTATTAATGGAATTCCACATACACCTGTTATAACAAATATTTCTGGAACAAGAAGTATGTTAACATCTAATGTTGGGATGTATATAGATACTTTGAGAGGAACAAACCCTATAAGTGGTTCATTAGGGATACTTGGTAATTCAGCAGATTTGATAGTAGGCTCTGAAGCTGCTCAAACTACTACAAGTAAAGGTATACAAGTTCCAAATAGAATAATAGCTCCATATAATGTAGTAATGGCAACTAATCCATCAATAAGATATTGGAATATCTATTCAGGTTCTTTAACTTGGATAGCAACAGCGACTCTCAATAAAAACAACAGGTTTAATTGAAAAATATGTATTTAGCAAAAAATACCATATACAGCTTTTTGCTGGAAATGAAGCTACGCCAGTTGCAGTGACAGATACATATAATTTCTTAAATGGATTGGAACAAAGATATGGGGTTGAAGAATTAGGAACTAGAGAAAAATAAGGTATTCCAAAAAAATTAAACTCTATAGGGAAGAATGAAGAAATTTTTATTCTATCAAGCAACAGATGAAATGATGGGTCACCAATATGCTAATGTCCAACAAAGAATAGTAGCAACTGGAGATATCTTAGATAAAGAATTCAATTACTTAAGAAGTGAATGGCAAACTGTATCTAAAGATTCAAATAAAAATTAAAAACATTTGGAGTTAGAGGAGAATACAATACAGATACTGCTGGAGTAATCAATTACAAAAAAATAATGCTTATGGAGTGGCTTATGTTCATGAAGATGAAACAGTTAAACTAGGAGATACGTTAGGTTGGTATGCAGGTATAGTTAATAATACATTTAAGTTTAAAAGATATTGGAAATTCTAAAGAAGAAATGTTACAAGGAAAAACTTGGATTATTCAAGTCAGTACCATTTGATGAAAAATAATAGCTTAAATTGGACAATATCAGGAGATATCTTTGCAGGATACAATAAGATGCACAGAAAAATTCTTAGTTGTAGATGAAATATTTAATGCAAAAAGGTAGATATCATACTTATGGTCTAGGTCTAAAGAATGAAATATCAAAAAGAATTTAGATTGAGTGAATCATTCACATTAAAAACCATATGCAGCTCTAGGTTTAGAATATGGAAGAGTATCGAAGATAAAAGAAAAATCAGGAGAAATTAAATTAGATGTTAAATCAAATGATTACTTCTCAATAAGACCAGAAATTGGTGCTGAATTAGGATTCAAAACAATACTTTGGAAGAAAGACATTAAGAGTTGGAGTATCAGTAGCTTACGAAAATGAATTAGGAAGAGTAGCTAATGGTAAGAACAAAGCTAAAGTTTTTAATACATCAGCAGATTGGTTTAATATCAGAGGTGAAAAAGAAGATAGAAGAGGAAATGTTAAGACAGATCTAAATCTTGGATGGGATAACCAAAGAGTAGGAGTAACAGCCAATGTAGGTTATGATACTAAAGGAAATAATGTAAGAGCTGGAGTAGGACTAAGAGTAATATTCTAAAAATAGAATTAAGAGAATTTTTGAGAATTAAAAAAACTTAAGAATTCTCTTTTTTTATATCTGTAAATTATATTTATTGCTAAATTTTTGAAAAAAATGGTATTATCTATTAACAAATTAAATGTTAGGAGGTAAATTATGAATTTTTGAAACTATTGAAGGAATCTTAAATATCAATTTAAATTCCACAATGACATTAGCATTGGCAGCTAGTACTATTAATTATGGGGTATTCAATCAAATAAAAAGACTTACCATACTTAATAAATATTGTATTCCTGCACCAGTTGTTGGGTGGATTTATTTTTCATGTTTTTTTGACTTGGATTGGACATATTACAGGAACATTCAAATTTAATTTTTGAGAAATATCTTTCAGTCAACTTTTTATGCTTGCATTCTTTTACAACTGTTGGATTAGGTGCAAGTTTTGCTCTACTAAAAAAAGGTGGAAAACTTTTTAATAATTTACTGGCTAGTTTGTGGAATAATATCAATTTTGTCAAAAATATAATAGGGATAACTATCACTAAGATAACAGGTTTAGAAGCACCTTATGCACTACTATCAAGTGCTATATCTATGATAGGAGGACATGGAGCAGCACTAGCTTATGGTGGATACTTTTGCAAAAAAATGGGTTACGAAAATGCACCATTAGTTGGAGCAGCAGCAGCTACATTTGGACTTATAACAGCTGTTTTAATAGGTGGACCTCTTGGTAGAAGATTGATAGAAAAAAATAATCTAAGACCTGATAACAGCTGAAAAAACTTTGATCAGTCTATAATGGAAATAAATAAAAGATGAAAGGAGAAAAAAATTATCAGATTTAGATGTAATAAAAAAATGTTGTTGTTATTTTTAGTTTGTATGGCTATAGGTAGTTATATTTCAACATTGATAGGAAAAGTTAATAAAAATGGACTTCCCTTCTTATGTTGGGAGCAATGTTTATGGCAGTTATAGTAAGAAATATAAATGAAAAAAACTCATTCATATAACTTTTAATTTTCTCATTAGTTGATGGTATAGGGAATGTTATGCTTAACTTTATACTTAGCACTTGCACTTATGACTTTAAAACTTTGGGAACTTTCAGGATTAATAGGTGGAGTTCTTTTTAGTAGTTGCTTGTCAAGTAATATTTATGATAATAATAGCATACTTTGTTGTGTTTAGAATACTTGGATCTAATTATGATGCAGCAGTTATGTGTTCAGGACTATGTGGACATGGACTTGGAGCAACACCTTCTGCAATAGTTAATATGACAGCAATAAATGAAAAAGTATGGAATGTCAAGAAAAGGCTATGATGATAGTACCAATAGTTGGAGCATTCTTGGTAGATATAATCTATCAGCCAGCAACCGTTTGGTTTATAAAAGACTTTTGTACAAAAATTATGTAGGATAGATAAAAAAATTTAATGTAGTTTATGAAAAAGAGGATTAACTTCTAAAAAATAGGAGTTAATCCTTTTTGGTTTCAAGAGCTATTTTTATTAAAAAGTATTAAAAAAATATTGACAAAAAGTGTTTAATAAAATGTATAATTACAATATACAGTATTACAAAATCGTCTGTACTCAAATTAATTAAAAGGCAAATTTATTACATTATAAAAATTTAAGTTAACTAATTTAAAAAATTATAGGGGAGGGCAAAATGGGGAATAATAATTTAAATTCTAGTGAAAAAAACTTTACGATCAATTGCTAAAAGATATGAAAATGTAAAGTATTCAGTTGGACTTGCAGTACTTTTTTTGATGAAGGGAACAAGTGCATTTTCTGATGATAATATGATTCAAGAGGTAGAAAGACAAAAGGAAATTTTAACAGATGTCAAAAAGTCAAAAGCTGAGGTAAAGGACACAAAGAAAACAACTCAGAAAAATCAAAAATTGAAAGCTTCTTGGGTAAGTATGCAATTTGGAGCTAATGATATGTATAGCAATCTTTTTACTAGCTCTAAAACTAAAGTAGGAAAGACTTCAATTGTAAAAAGTGAAAAAACTATTTTAGTAGCTAGTGCAGATAATAGTGCAAGTTTACCTATGTTTGCTAAACTTTTATCAGATATAGAAGAAACTACAGAAAATAGAACAGAAGTTTTAAGTTCAATAGCCAACAGTGAAAAATATATCAAGTGAAACACAAACACCAACAATAGAAGAAATAAAAAGCAGGCAAAGAAAAATTTAAAAAAATTCAGTTGAAAATTTACAAAAATAAAAATAGATACAGCAAGAAGAGAAAAATAATAAAGAAATCAATGGATTAAGATTAGAATTAATTCAATTGATGGAACAAGGAAATCAAGTAGTTAAATCACCTTGGTCATCATGGCAATTTGGAGCAAATTATTTCTATGAAAATTGGGGTTCTTCATATAAAGGAAGAGGAGATAAGAAAGAAAATATCCATTTTGAAGGTGTATATACAAGAAGTGATGACTTTATTTTTAAGAAATGTATCTCCTGACAGTGAGCTATATGGAAAATATATAAAAGACTACTAAAGATGATGCAATAAACTCAGCATTGTCATCTACTTTACTTGCAAGAGGAAGAAAGTACATCTTATGGTTTGGCAAGTAATAATGAGTGCTCAAGAACCAATAACTACAATAGAATTAGGAGCTTCTGTAAAACCAAAAATATAAGCAAATCACCAATAACTAGTATTGGCTCCAGTAATTTCTGTAGCTGCTGTTACTCCTTTACATACACCTAGAGCCACCCTGATGCACCAACACCACCAGTAATAAAAATACCTGTATTTAATCCAGTGGCACCAGAAAAAATAACTGTATCATTACCAACACCACCGACTTTTTAATATTAAATTGGGTTCATATCGTAACTATATGACTCAAAATTTCTTAGGGAATGTTGATGGAGGAAGACATTCAGGAAGTGGACAATCTTATAATGCAAGTGACTACACAAAGCAATAGATGGAGGTACATTAACTCCAAACAGCTATATATTCTTGGGCAAGTCCAAGTGCTCATGTTACAGGGTGCAAAATTTTGACTCAGCATTATTAAAAAGCTATATTTTTGACTATCACTAACTATGTCAGGTTCTGGTGGAGGAACTTTGACTAGTAACTGGTAATATGTCAATAGATTCTATTAGAGGTTCTATTGAGATCCAAATCCAACATGCAAGACCATGGAATAATCAAGACTTTCTTGTTGGAGGTTCAAGAATAGCAACATTGGATAATGCTAGAGGTGGAGGGAATAATAAGAAATGAAGCAACAATAAATATGGATTGGGACTCTTGTAGTAGGTTATGAAATACAAAACGATAATGCTGGTACAGGAAAAAGAGAAGTATTAAATGTAGGAACTTTGACAGATGATGCTGAAAAAGGATATAGAGAGACAGATGGTTTAGGAGGACTTGATGTAGGGTTATCAAAATACGCCTCTAACTCTAAACAAATAATCTTTCTCCAAAATTTAGGGAGGATGGACATACATGGAACTGGAAATGATAATTGTAACTAGAACTCAAAGATGAGAAAAGAGATGAACATGGAAATCCAGTAGTAGGAAAGAGGGAGGATATGTAGGATACAAAAATAGGAATGATTCTAACTCATGAATTTGATGATAGAAATTCTAATAATAACTACTATAGCTTAGTAAATGGAACAAGCACAGATCCTAGGAACAATTTCATTTAAAGGTAAAAAGTTCTATAGGGTATACAAGTATATGCTCCACATCAAAAATGCTATTAATACAAGAGTAGAAGTAATAAATGATACTAAGGGAAGAATAAACTTAGAAGGAGTAGAAAGTTATGGTTTAAAAACTTTCTTCAAGAATTTTAGAAACAATCTCCAAATGGAACTAAGTCTGTCTTTTGAAAACAGAGGTTCTATATCAATTAGTGGAAGTGGAGGAGCTTCTCTTTCGTCTGGTATGGCAGTAGTAGAAGATGAAGATTTAACTGGAGCAAAAAGGAATAAGAGCATATACAGATTTAGTTAAAAATAAAGGAACTATAAGTGTTTCTGGTGGACAAGGTAACACTGGAATATTCTTAAAAGTTAGAGATAACGATGATATTACTAATGTTGCTGGTGGAACAATTTCTGTTTCAGGTAACAGAAATATTGGTATGAGAGTAGATTTAGGAAAAGTCATAACTGATAATGCAGCTGGAGGTTCTCCAAAAGCTATAAATAATGGAAAAATTATTGTAGGTAATGGAGAACAAAAATATTGGTATGGTTGCTAATAATTCTGAAACTTCAGGTATAAAGCTATAGCAACAAACAATGGAACTATAGAATTTGTTGGAGCTGCCTATAAAGCAATAGGACTATTTGCACAAGATGGTGCAGAAATTGTAAATAATGCAACAGGAAAAATAACAGGACCAACTGCAGGAGGACTTAATGAAACATTAGGTATGGTAATACAAGGAAAAAGTAGCTCCTAAAAATGTTCCTTCAAGTGGTATAAATAATGGAGAAATAGATTTAACTGGAACTAAAGTTACAGGCATATATAACCAAGGTACATTTACTATGGAAAATGGAACAACAGGAGCAGCTAAAAGTAACTACTTCGAGATTGACTCTATTAGTTTATATGCAAAGGAAACTCAACAACAACAAATATTAATTCAGGAAAGGTAATAGGTAAAGATGGAGCATTAACTATGTTTGCTGATGACAAAAGCAACTGTAAATTTAGGTACTACTCAAGTGCACCTGAATTAGAATCACATGGAGTAGGAGTCTATTATTCTATAACTATGCTAAGAGTAGTTCAGGAACTTATACAGCTGATGGAATATTTAAAGCTTAATAATCCTAATGTTAAGGCAACATTAACTACTGAGCAACAGCATTTTACTTTAAAAGATACTACACCAGCTGCAGCAGGAGTAGTAACTAACTCAACTGCTGATAAAACTAAATGCTATGTTTGCTGGTTCAGGTACAAATAAAATAAAATTAAAATTAAGTGATAAGGATTCAACTTTATTTGTTTTAGATAACACAACTCCTAATGTAAATCCAATAAAAATATCTGAAGTTGGTGCGAATACAGCTACAGTTTTTAGGAAATTTTGTGAAATAGATAAAGCTTCATCACAAAACTATAAGGCATATAAGGCAACAAAGGCAACTTTAAGTATTGATGAAGATGTTGATTTGGATAATCATAGTGGAAGTGCAATCAGCAAATACTATAGAGTAGATTTCTTAAACTCAGCTGTTACAGTTGAAACAGGTAAAAAGATGGTAGGAACTGATGCAGCACATATTACAGAAGTTATTGCTCAAGCTAACTATGCAGATGCAAAAGACTATAACCATGTAAAAGTTACAAATAATGGAACTATAGAGTTCTCTAAAAAGAAATGGAACTGGAATAGCTGCAGACTATGGGCAAGCTATAAATAATGGAGTAATTAAGGTAGATGCAGCTAATATAGCTCCTACTCCATGGAACAAAAAGGAGAAAATAGTATAGGTCTGTTTGGAGCATCTGGCTCAAAAATTAACAAATAGCTCAACAGGAGAAATTTTATCTTGGAACTAGAGGTGTTGGAATTTGGGGAACAAATGAACTTAAAACATCTGTAGGGACTTGGGGTAAAAACATAGATATTACAAATGCAGGTAAAATTATTGGACTTGCTAACAAAGATAGTGTATTTGGTATTTATGCTGATAATGACACAACATCTTTTTGCAACTGCAACATCAAATATAGTAGCATTCTGGAGAAATAGATTTATCTCAAAATAAAGAGAGCGTAGGAATCTATATGAAGAATGGAGACTTAACTTCAACTGGAAATATATCTGTAAATGAAGGAAGTGTTGGTATAGATGCTGCAAATTCAGATGTAACAATAAATGGTGGTACTTATACAGTAGGAAAAGAATCAGTTGGATTTAAATTAACAAACTTACCAGCAACTAAGAAATTCTTAGGAAACTCAGGAATATTTCTATAACTGGTGAAGATTCAGTTGCTTATTTACTAAATAATTCAATTTTAACATCAGGAACTAATTTTAAAAGATGATTTAACTTTGAATTCAACAAAGGCTTATACATATATTAATACAAATGCTAGTACATTGAATTATGAAAAATATTAAGACTATAGCTAATGATGATTCGATGTTTTATAAATGCAGGAAATAACTCTACAATTAATTTATTGTCAGGAACTAATATTAGTTCAACAAATAAGGCAATAACAGGAGTTTATTCAACAAAAGTACTGTAAAAATGAAGGAACTATAACATTGACAGGAGATAAATCATCTGCTCTATATGCTGAGGGAAGTACAGTATCAAATGAAAGTACTGGGAAAAATAACTGTAGCTAAAGATGGTTCAGGAATCTATGTTAAAGCTTTAACAACAGCACCAGTTGCTCTAGGTTCAGGAACTAACTATGGTGAAATAAATATAGGTGAAGCTTCAGTTGGAATACGTGCAGAAGATGCAACAATAATAAAGTGAAACTACTGGTAAAAATTCTAAGTACAGCTAAAAAGTGCTACAGGAATGTCACAAAGTGGTGGAAGTCAAAAATATTGTAAAATAAAAGGAACTATAACATTGACAGGAGATAAATCAACAGCTTTACACTCTGGAAGGAATAACAACTGCAGGACATAAAGTTATTAACACAGGAGATATAACTGTTGGAGATTCTTCTAATGAATTGAGTCCAAGTGTAGGAATCTACTCAGCAAATGGAACAACTAGTACAGTTGAAAAGTTCTGGAAAGGTTGTTGCTGGAAATAAATCAACAGCAATCTATGCTGGGAAATATTGACTTAATCGGAAATTCTGAAACAACAGCTGGAAATGGTGGAATAGGACTATATTCTAAGGAAGGAACTGTAAATATATCTGCAAACTCAAAAATAACAGTTGGAAGTACATTAGGAACTGGAAAAAGAAGGAGTAGGGAGTATATTTAGCTGGAAACAATCAAATTCTTAATAGTGATACTGATGACTTAACTATTGGACATGGTTCATTTGGATATGTAATGACAGGGACAAGGTAATACTGTAAGAACAGGTATGCCGAGAACAGTAGGAGAAGTAAGTCTATCTAAAGATTCAGTATTTATCTATTCAGGAGATAAGACAGGAACTATAAGAAACTATACTAATATAAAATCAACTGGAGATGAAAAACTACGGTATCTATGCACTAGGGTGCTGTTGAAAATCGTGGAAATATTGATTTTTAGTCAAGGTATAGGAAATGTAGGAGCATATAGTTATGTAGAAGGAGCGACTACAAGACCTAATGCTATAAAGAACTATGGAACAATAAAAGTATCTAAGACAGATATAAGTGATCCAGACAATAGAAAATATGGTATAGGAATGGCTGCAGGATTCACAGAAGAAGTTCCAGCAGGATCAGGAAATTTTGTTTACAAGAGGATTAGGAAATATAGAAAACTATGGAACTATCCAAGTTACAACTCCTGATAGTATAGGAATGTATGCAACAGGAAGAGGTTCAAGAATATACAATAATGGTAGAATAGAATTAAGTGGTGCAAAGAGAAATATAGGTATGTTTTGCTGAACATGGAGCAGAACTAATTAATGATGTGAATGGAGTAATTACAACAGTAGGGAACTGGAAATGTAGGGACAAATAGCTATAGCTGTAACAAAGGTGCAACTTTAGAAAACAAAGGAACTATTCATATAGATGCATCTAAAGGTTATGGACTTTTTCTTAGCAGGGGCAATAGTTAAAAACTATGGTGAAGCTAGAATCACTGTTGCTAATGGTGCAATCGAAAATAAAAAGAAGTAACAGCAGCTGATACATCAAAAGAAATGCAAGATACACAAGGAAATATGAATAAAATAAGAATCCACTCTCCAGCAGGTGTAGCAGAAGCTAAAATAATAGCTAATGGAGTAGTACAAACTCCAACTGTTGTTCATGT
>BNJT01001822.1_pt1 | contig 117842 bp, 211 predicted proteins | sample 8540491 | NCBI WGS metagenome assembly BNJT01 (sample SAMD00202455, study PRJDB9452) | human saliva metagenome | host: Homo sapiens | reverse complement strand
GATTCTGCGCTTCACTACATGAAATGGAAAAGATAATTGCCTTATTGAGTTTTTCTTCTGGGTGCTGTAGACGATGGAAGCGGGCACGATTGACTTCGACAGAGCCGGCCAGCTGGTTTTGCCGCGCATGAAGAATCCGAGCCTGCAGCACGGTCGACAGGAAGAACATCCGCAATGCCCATGGCGCTGTGCAGAGAGATCGTATCGGGCACGTGTCGACTCGCTCGTGACGACCTCAGTTCCTCGGCACTACCTGCTGGTTTACCTGAACTTGGAGGGTGCCCGGCCCGGAGAGATGGACGCCGAAGTTCGACGGCAAAAGCAGTGAAATATCCGCTCAAACAGCGCGACATGGCCGGCGATAAGCGCGTAGATTCACCAATGCCGATGTACTCGACATGCTCATGCCCGACCGCTTATGCGCAAGGAAAGAACCATCCGCTGCACAGGTGAAGGCCTCCGAGCCTGCAAGCAAGACCAATGCACACAGCCCAGTCTGCGACGGCGGCGACCTCCGAAGCATCCGCAGAGCTGCTGGATTATCTTAAAGAACTGGGCGTTACGGCATTGTGAGTTTACGAGTGCTCCTTGCGAATAACTCGCCCAATGAAGGCAATGACCAGCTTATCACGGCATATGCTGCGTACGCAGATTATTATAAGGAGGTAGATCCACGCTGTGCAGCAATGAAGCCTACTCGACAACTGATCGATGGAGAGGCCCATCGGAAGGGACTAAGTGGTTACGATATGATTTTCAACCACTGCGCGCTGAACATCCATGCGGTAAAGGACATGCCGGACGAGGGGCTGGTTGTCTAATACGCCGGAGTGGCTTCATGAGGCGCAAACCGGCCAAAAGTGAGGGTCCAGCGGGGCCAAGGTGAACGACCGGTATCTGCAAACTTCCTCTATAAGTGTTGACGCCCGTGTATTGGACCCCTACGCGTCGAAAGCGGACATGCGTGAGACCGTGGATGGCTGGTCGAGCCCTACTACATGCCCGACCTCACTCAGCGCAATCCGCGTGTCATTGCCGCACTGATCTCAGAACATGAGCAGGTGGTGGTTTGGACCGTCAGGAATCGACGGAAATACGCGTAGATGCTTTCATCCGTATGCCACCGCAAAGGCCATGGCGCAGTGGATGCAAAGGCTGGATGAGGGAATATCCGAACTTCAATACGGTGGGCGAAACGCCGTCAGAAGCCGGCTGATACGGCTGCCATGGCAGGATTCAAAGCACCGACCATCAACAGTTATCCTTTCAAAGACGGTGATGGACTTTCAGTTTTCGACAAATTAAGTCGGAAGGCAAAGACCGAGGAAAACCGATGGTTGGTGGCGGGGACTGAACTCGCAGATACAACAGCATGTAGCTATGATTATCTCTGCGAGAATCCATCGAGCGTGATGGCTTTCACTGAGAATCACGACACAGACCGCTCTCGGGCGAGGGGTCCAGGACACGTCGCTGGCACTGAGGCAGGCATACGCTTTGTTGCTTACCATCAACTCGCATTCCGCAAACTTTATTATGGTACAGAGGTGCTTAGACAGATCGCACCAAGCTGCCGTGACCGATGGTAATGTTCAGACAAAGGATTTCCCAGGTGGTTTTCCCGGCGATAAAGCGCAACGCGTTCACGCCATGAGGGCCGTACGGCCGAAAGAAAATGCCATGTTCAACTGAGCTGACCGACTGCTCTCACCAGGCGTCAGGAGCAGACGGCGGTGCGATCACAGCCGTGGCACGCAAACGCAGTTCGCCTACTCAGCAAAGAGTGTTTTACGCTCATGGCTGCACGCCGGTATGGTCGAAAACGGGTGATGACGGTGCTCAATGGGTTGCGCCGCAACGCCCAGCTCGATGTTCAACGTATGCGTGAAACTCGCCGTGGCATGTTCCAGGCTACGATGATGATGACGGGACAGCACGACGACGTTTATCGGCCAATGATGCCTGTCGCCCCGCCAGACTTTGATATTGGAGTGAGTCGGAATAGTACACGCTGGTCAGGCCAAATTTGATCAGCCTGGATTTAATTCATTTCTCGTAACAAAGAGACCCGTAAGCGGCATAGCCTATCATGGCGGCGATAGGATTGATTTTTAGGTATTTGCGCCCACGTAAGTGATGGCCACGAAGAGGAGCACATACTGATGTAGAAATGCCATGGGTTATCAGATTGAGAAGTTTTCGGCGGTCATAGCCAGCAGCAGTGCAGCGGCCCCAAGAAGTCCTACTACGGCAGGACGCAGGCCTGAAAACACATCCTCTGCATGAGTTATTGTAGTGGCATGTATTTCATCAGCATTTTACCTGATAAGCGGCATGAGAATGAACGACGGCAAAACACTAGCGCGAACGTGGCTGGGCCAAGCCCGATCCAGCGATATGCTATGGGCGCGTCAGTCTGGCATTTTCACGGCACATAGCAGCCTGATGGGTGGCCGAATTGATACCTACAGAGGCCCGGTGCGATCTGACGATGGCGATGACGCTGGTAAACTCCGCCCATCGAAAAGCTGTAGCGCCAGCGACTGACACTTGTCCTTGAATGGGAGCGATATCGTGGCAGCTAGCCACCACCAAAACCGAAAAGTCCGGATCGAAAAACGCCAGAGACAAGTATGGAATATCAGCGTTGCTCTCTACCCGTGGTCTTTAAGAATTGTCTGTAGATATAACCTCCCAGTCCGGCGGCTATGATTACGCAAATCGGATTGACACCCCAAAAGCCATATCACAGCAGCTGCTGCCAGTCATGGGAATCCAGCAATTGGACAGGCCGATTTTTGCATTCTTGGCCGCAGTTCAAACGTAGAACGGCAATCACGGGCGACCACGGCCGGAGCTGATACCGGCAAACATGGCAGCCACGCTTTTTGTTCTTCGGAAAGGCATGGAAGAACATGGCGATGCGGCCAGAATATTGATAAGGAAAAGAGGGGAGGCTGTACCGAATGCCGTACAGATCGCGCCTTCAGTCCGCGCTATGATATGTAGACTATAAAAATGCTGAGGTTGATGGCAAACGCCCGCAGCAGCTGGGCATCACTGCCAAAAGGTCGAAATCTCCTCCTCGTCAATCCATTTGCATTTGTCAACAACATCAGCCTTGATCCATGGGACTATCATGGCATAGTCACCACCAAGGTGAGCTATGCCAATCTTAGAGATATGTTTCACAATGTGAGATACATTATTTATGGTTCCAAATTAAGCTTCTCAGCTTTTCTATGCTTTTGTCTTCTCTTTCTATCCACTTACAGGCGTGACGAAGGCCTCAACCCAAGGAGTTACCTCATCATTGCGTCGGTCGGCGGGGTACCAAGCGTTCTGCCAAAGCGAAGGATCGCACTTTGCTCCAGCGCATCGCGGCCAGATGACTGGCCAGTCCTGCGGCAGATACCGGCCACGTTGTACTACGCTGCCGTTGCTGGCGGGATATTCGGCATAGTTGTATTTGCTAAAGTGACTTGTTGTACCCACTCTTCGGCTTCGGGCAGGCTGAATCAGCGGCCTTCACCGTGGGGCGCAAATATTCCAGTTTCATACCGCTAGAGGCTACGGAACATCACGCCGTCGTTCTGTGGAATGCGTTAAGCGAGGAAAATGCTTTCTAAATTTCTTCTGACGTATTGTGCAGAAGACGGCTGCGATGTTCGTGTCTTCGCTGAGCAGATTGAGCCTACCATCAGCTGACAGCCGTTGCAGATACAAATGACAGCGTATCTCACGTGCGTAGAACTTGTCGAAGCACCTCCTTTTGCCTTCGGATTGTAGAGGAAAAGCTCCCGCCCAACCCTGGCTGAGCTCAAAACGTCGAGAGTTAGAGAAGCCTCCGCAGAGAAGACAATCAGGTTGACTTCTTTCCAGTGTTTTCGCGACCGCGGTGAGGTCGGTCATCGTCACGTCCTTTGCTGTGTCAAAAGCCGGCCAGATAGCTGAATAGGCCACTCGCGCTCATCACGTGGTACCCTTTCTTTACACGAATAATAGCTGCTTTGGGGGCCGGCTGTTGGAGGTCGGCCGTTGCTGTTTTCCATCTGTCGGCGTTGAGACCATAGCTTTCGAGCGTGCCTTCTTTGAAGCCGCTGTTGAACTTCATATTCTACCGCTGCTTCTTGCACTGTCGAATCGTTGCTGAGCCATACTACCATTGAGACTCTGGTCGCGATCCAGCGCATAGCTCGTCAAATTTGTACCACCGCGTCGCGCAGGCTGTCGAGATCGAATGTGCTCGTCAAGCATCGCTCCAGAGCCGCCAATCTTTTCGGCTGTCGGGCGTAGGATAGCAATCTTGGCGAAGCCGATACCTGCGTCGTCGAGGAATTCTTTCTTTTCAACCGTTCTTGTGCGCGTCGCCCACTTGGACTCGCTCACACCGTTCTCCATGACATCAGCATTTTCACCCATATCGCTGCCTGTCAGGCTGTGCAGGTTGACGTGTGAGACCCCACCTTCAGTGTTGGCAAAGGTCATTTTCGAGCAGGGTGGTTATCAAACCGCCCGCACCGATATCATGGCCTGCCATAATCCATCCCCGCTCGATAAGCTCCTCGATCATGGCGTTGTGCCAGCGGTCGAGCAAAATACTCCGGATTTCGGTGGTACTCGTGGGCGCAGCCGCTGCTAATCTTACCCAGACTTTGAGCAAGCGCACTGCCGCCCAATCGCTGCTCGTCGTCAGCTGAGATCAATGGCGATAAAAGGCTTGTGTTCTTGCTCGTTGTGACAAGCACCGGGCCTCGCACTTTTCGCACGTCGCTGACCTCCGCCGCCGGCGCTGAGCGATGACCGTTCCCGGACGCGATAATCGTCTGCTGACATCAAATCGTGTTGCCAGCGAAAGCGAGCGAATCCTTGCCCGCGTTGCGCGCTGACATCGGATGGCACGCACGAAGTCGCTGCTCAATGCCTGAGCACCCTCGTAGAGCGCGTGCGTCACTCACCTTTCTGGCTGCGGCAGGGCCACATCCGGTTGGCACTGAGACTCACTGCGCTGAGCCGAGCCTCATATCGGCCATCAAATCCTTACACGATGTTGGTCAGTGCTTCGAAGCGACCAGGGCACTGCCGACTTTCGGGTCGGCCAATCCCGGCCTGCGGAGCGTGTCAAGTGCCAGTGGCGGGAAGTACCCGCGCAGCCACGATAGTCGAGGCTACGACGCACAATCACTCAACAGGGCTATTATCGCCTGGCATTGCTGGCGTACCTCTTGCCGTAACGGAGCGGTCGACCTTGTTGGTCAATGATCCCTTGCAGGCAACGGCTCAGGTGGAGGCCTGCCTTATTTAAATATTCGTCGATTTTCTTATCATCTGTCTGTACATCGGCGTAGGTACGTGTGACCGTTCATCTATCATAACGGTCTTCGGTGTCAGCCAAACATCTGTGACATCAAGATCAGACAGCTTGGCACATGGCGACAGGCGGAAGTGGGTAATCGCCCGTCATTTCGCCTACCACATACATCAGCACCGTTCGCGTTCGGCAATCTTGCGCACGTGTTCGATGCTAGCTTCTCGTCGATGAGCAGCCCATGCGTTCCTGCGATTCGTTGCTTGTCAATCTTCCTTTGCTGCGCTCCAGCGTCGGGTCGTAATCGGGAGTTCGGAGCAACTGTCAATGCGACCACGCAATCCTCTACCAACTCGCTCAAACAATTCGATGGCGGCCGAGACCATGAGGTCGTAGAATGCTGACCACGGGGTTAGTGTCTTCCTCCAACGAGCACGCGCACCAGATTATAGGCACGCTTCTGCATTTCCGGGATTGGCACGCTGAATGGCAGTGAGTTCGATGCCATTTGCTGGCAACGACCCGGCGTGTCTACCGAAACGACAGAGCCTCCGCCCAGTCCGGTACGATGCGTTGTCACCACCCGACAACCACCTTGTTGCCCGGTTGCCGGTTCTTTTCTTCGAACCGACAGTCGCGCTGGCTTGCCGTAGCCCACGCCACCTGCCAGCATGGTTACCTTGTCGTAACCAGTAAAGTCCTGTCCTGCTTCGTTCGGGGTTCCGTCGTCGATGCGTTGTTTCGTATTCGAAAAGGTCGGTCACGCTGCCGTGATGAGGCGGTTGGCCATGGGCTTGTTGCCGAGAGTCACACAGCGCCGTTAAGACTGGCACGGTGGTGAGTCTCTGTTCGGGCGTCTGATAGAGCGCGCGCGCGCACGATAAGCATAACTTCCCATGTACGGTCGGTATCGGTCTGTCCGTTGTCGACCACCAGTCGTGGATAGACACGTCGTGTAACAAGCTGTTCCGGCGATGGGCCGCTGGACCCTGCGCCACCCGCCGCCACGATCGCGGTCGCCTCGGTGCCCGTTGCAGCGCCGTTGAGAAAACTCTACCGTGTCAGGAAATTATGCGTTTCGGCCTTCAACGGATGACACTCGATGTCTTCCACACCCGAAATAGTCGCTCGTCTTACCGTGATCGGCGGGCGCGAACTGCTCCACGCTTCGGTCCTTCCGGAGAAGAGCCACAGCTGTCTTTATACGCCGACATCACCTTGTTCGGATTCTCCTGTGTAGTCTTCTTGATAAGGGCTGAAAGCGATGATTCTTTTCTCCTCCGTCCCAGACGTAGATTGTCACTCAAATATCTTGTGAGCGGCGGTGTTCTGGGTTGATTTGCGCACAAACCGAAGATTTCCGGAATCGAGTCGAGCGGTCGTCCGTTTTCCTTCTCCAGCGTGTGCAGATAAGGCCATTTCGTCCTCGCTCCGGTGCCAGTCCCTTCCTCCTCGTTGTACTGTTTCGGTCGTCCACTATGCTTAATGAGCTCCGGCCCGGTGGTGGTCAGTGGTAGAGATGTTTTCGATGCGAGACCAGTTTATGCATACGTTGCAACGTAGGGGTCGTGGGTGGCAACTGTTCCGACTCACACGAGAAAGTGCCTCTTCTATCACGCAAAGCCGATCGGGAACTCTATGTTCTGGAAAGGCAGTCTCAGCGGCAGTCGTGCTCCAAAGTAATCATTTCACGGCACGTGGGCCAAACCGTGAGTATCCATTCAGCGTTTGAGCTTCTTCAGGCGTGGCATGTCGCCATAGAGCCGCACGATTTGTTAATCTCATCCTGAACCGGGTTTGATGGACGTCTCTGTCGCAATCTACGGTTTGGGAAAGGAGTTCTAAAGAAAGAATCATGTTTGGTGATTATAGTTATGTATTAAACTCAATGTTGCGAAGGATTGGTCGAAAACTACGATGATGAGCCATTAAATCATGTGATAAGACGGATAAAGTTCCTAATAAAGTTTCTAATAAAGTTCCGGATAAATGACGAGAGAACGCTGCAAATCTGTCGGAAACAACGTGGCGTAATGCTCTATACTTTGATCTAAGGGATCACGCCGGACAACAGAGCACCTTCTGTTGGCCCCAGCCGATTTTGGGCATTTCAGACCGACATGGTCAGAAGCGTCATGTTAGTTTGAAATCCCGTTGGACTGCTTCCACTTTTGGGTGGGCAGCAACAAAACGGAACCAGCGGAGATTGAAATGATGATCAATTTGATGTTAAAAACATCTCTTATTTGTGATTATTCCAAACCATTGCGGTATATTTGCGACGAGGTTTATAAACGAAATACAATCAAAAGGCGCATTAAATACAGGAACATTACATTTGACAAAGCCATATGTATGCGACACACGTGGTTGGGTTCTATGACCCAGAAGTGAGCGATCCTGATAACGGTATAGCACCGGGAACAGCGTTTGAAGACCTACCTGAAGATTTCCTTATGCCCACGTCTGGCCATGCGTAGGTAAAGAGATTTCAGCGAAGAATAATATCGTTCTTCCGCAAAGATAAGAGCCATGCTTCGTCTGGAAACGAGATGAGCATAGCTTTCCGCTGTATCCAAATCATTTGGCGTTTGATATAAAAGGGTTGGCGTTTTGCTGTAAAAGGAATGCCGAGCGCTCAGATCACGTTCAGATAGCGCGAGGCGCACCGCCCTCTTTAGTCGTTTTGGGATCCCATAAACGCCCGCTCGGCGTGGTTTTGTGTTTGGAGCAGGTCAAAGCTATGCTTTTACCTTTGCAGCTTATAGCTTTTAGCAATAGCTACACACAATTGACAACTATAAAAGCTATGCTTTTGACCAACTAGAAAGCATACTGAGAAAAAGGAGCTAAAACAAATTTGTCAAGACAGCCGTAGAAGATCGCTAAGAAAACATAACCGTCTGACTAACAATCACTTGCAAAACTCACTGAAAAACAGACACGTTTTCAGTTTCGGAGACTATTTATTTTCGAAATAACGCAACCATGAAAGAGGCTTTGTGTAAAGATTAATTTAACCAACCATCGGCCCATCAGTCAGCCACGCACGCATGCAAACGTTTGCACAGCGAAAAGGAATAGCTTAGCGCGCTCAGGAAGTGCGGAGTTGACGGAATGTTCCTATTTTTGCGACAACAGCTTTACCTAATCGCTGATTTCCTGCAACATAATTGATTAATTATTTTTATAAGTTCCTGAGCAACGTTTTGTTTGCAGAGTTTTAACCGTATCGCAGTTTTTCACTTTTACCTTGGTGTTTGCGAGTCAAAGAGACAAGAAAACCACCCAACAGGCATAGCAAAGAGTGGCAATAAAATCCGAAAGACTTGGCACCTCCTTTTGGAGGCATAGCTTCCAATCATGGAACTAGATTTGGCCTCCCTTCTCTCCTCTGCAATTGACTCAACGCTTGGGTTGAGATGCAAACTCTATGGTTATCAACCACAGCGAAATCATCCGCTCCACTCCTGTGCGTTTCCCTGCCGCGACGGTTCTTGCGTTGAGAGATGTCACCGCCCACTTAATGAGTCATCTCCCACCTTCACCCACTCACGCACTGTGGCGCCGACACCATCCTTGCGAATAAACGGGCAATGGCGGGAAGCATCTCCTTACCGTCTGATGCCGGAAAGGTCACCATGATTTTCAATGCACGGCAGACACACTCCAACACATTGCTCCTGATTGCCTGTTGTCCACTGCGGGCCCGAAAGAGGCGAGTGTGAGCGTCGACTTGACCACCAGTTCATTGAGAGCGGAAGTACGATACCAAGCCCACGTACAAAGATTTCTTGGTTACCTGGGTCCAGTGTGGCCGTTATCGGCGACATGATTGTCAGCATAGAGAACAGCGACGCGGCACCATATGTGCGCTTTCGCAGGGGACACGCTAAAGAGGTTTGGAGACTTGAAGAAGAAGCTGACAGTCAAACGCTTCCAGGGGCCGACTGCAGCTCATGCTCGAAACATTGTGGATGGTCAGGAAGCATTGCCGGGACATTCACATACCCGCGCCAACCGCTGCTGCTCGCTCTATGATGACATCTTCGCGCTCAGAGGTGGAAAAGGAAAGAGATAAACGGCATCGTGTTTGAGTTGGAACTCCATTCTCGTTGAAAGTGGAAGGGCAAAACCCAATATCGCCTGCGTAATCCAGAGACAGAGACGCATGGGCAGTGGACCGGACCTGTGGGGAGGAATATACATACCGCTGCATCCTGACCAACGATTACGAATCATCCATGAGGGGACATCGTGGAGTTCTATAACATGCGCGGTGGCAAGGGCGCGTCTTTGATGAGCATGAACAATGGGTTTTGGATGGGACAGACTACTAAATCCTTCATGGCGGAAAATACCGTGTTCCTGCTCCTGAGCAGCTGATACGCAATTTCTACAAGGCCATCATGCAAAAGGTTGAAGTGAAGAGTTCGGGCTCAGGGAAACCAGCCGTATCAAGACGTTTTGTCTTCAAATTCATTTCAGTACCTGCCAAGTGGATTAAGACCGCAAGGCAATGTGTGCTGAATATCTACCTCGACAACCATGCATATGCGAAGCCTTCAAAACTCTTCCCGGATGATTTTACATCCTTGTGGCCACTGATTGCGTATTGCCTCAAGTCGCTTTTATGGGGTAAGGGGATGGTATGCGCATTGAAACGGACGCGAGGACTTAATGGTTATCTTACGAATCAAAAAGTCCATTTCTCTTTATGTAGGTAGCACTTCGAGGATATGGAGTTGCGGATTTAAGGCTAATATAAACAATCACAATGAAAAGTCCATACTCACCATGTTATTGGTGAGTTTGCATCACAGACGCAGTCGCAGGATGACCGGCCGGTTGTGGCGGCGTCATGCTGCAAGGGTTCTGATGGGACTCGTTTGACGACAGTAAATGGACCATCTTAGAAGAGCCAGGCCGATGAACTAAGCCCGTATTTTCGCTTCATCTGGGTGCCGCAAAGTGGCAAGTGTCTCAATCCGACTTCATGGGTTACGACCCTTACTACTATTTCAACCCAGAACAGCAGCTTCAGTACGGCTGCCGAACTGAAAGCGCATGATTGCCACGTTTAGAGGCCAAAGGACTGGGGCACCATCGCCGATGTCGTCATCAACCACCACAACACCATGGGCTGGTGGAGCTTCGAGAGACATGCACAACGGCACAACCTATCAGTTGAAAACCACCGACATCGTGGCCAACGACGACCATCAGAACACGGGTTACGTGACGGCTGATCAGGCAAGAGACGGCGTCACGCTCGGCACGCACAATGACGACGGCGACGACTGGTCCGGCATGCGCGATCTCGACCACAAGAGCGACAACGTGAAGACCATCGTGAAGGCCTGCGGCAATTCCTGCTCGAGGGAAATGAGCTACGTGGGCTTCCGCTGCGACATGGTGAAGCTGCGAGGCTCGCACATCGCCGAATATAACGACGCGGCGAAGGGTGGAATGCTCCATTGGCGAATGCTGGGATGGGCTCGACAGGTGAAGAACTGGATTAACTCGACAAGCAAGAAGGGCGCCGCCTTCGACTTTTCCGTTCCGCTACAATGTGCGCGACGCTTTATTCGCGACAACAACTGGAGCCGTCTGAACAGCACGCAGAACTTGCTGCACGACGATTATCGCCACTTATTCGATTACGTTCGTCGAAAATCACGACACCGAATACCGTGGTGCCAACAACTCACTGAAGACCCTATTCGCAGCGATACGCTGTGCCAACGCCTACATGCTGGCCATGCCGAGGCACACCTGCGTATCAAGCGCTGGCAAACTTACAAACAAGACATCAAGTCGATGATTGACGTGCGCAAGGCGGCGAGAATCACCAATACAAGTGACTACGCGTTCCTCGTCGGCAACCAGATGAGCCATGCCGTTATCCAATCAACAGGCCTGAAAACTCATCGCCGTCGTCGGTTCAACGAAGGTATACGCCCGATGCCACACGGTTTACCAAGGTACTGCAGGGTTATCATACGCCTACTACCTGAGCACAGCGACGCGAAACGGCTTTCATCGACCGTGATAGCGGGCAATTATCAAAATAAGGTTGAGGTATTGTTGAGTACCGTTTTCGACCCAATCGACGCCAAATTGGTCTTGACCGACGGTTCTCGCCTACTACCACGCGCGGAACCGGTGGCGAGGCGGCACGGAAGCTCACGCTGACCGACGATTGCACACTGACCCGTGGGACTACTGACCGGCGGCGTGGTGAAAGGACGTGTAAGCGCGCCTATAAAGATGCGTCGTTCAGCGCGCACGACATCAAGACTCTACGTCCGTGCCGATGAGGCCGGAACGAGGTGGGGCGGACGCTACGAACGGCATCAACTACTGGACTTGGGGTGGCGACGGCGAGCCGTGGAGCAACCAACAATAACTGGCCGGGCGACAAGTAACCCAAAAAGAAACTATCGATGGCAAGCAATGGGTTGTCAAAACCTTCCGTATCAACAGCCCTACCGACTATATCAGCTTTGTTTTCAGCGTCGAACGGGCTCGCCTCAGACTGTTGATGTCAATAATATCAACAAGACAGACCTTCATCACCATCGACGGTGCCACCAACGCCGGTGGCAAACATCAAATCAAAACGATAACAACGGGAATCCGTTCGCTCACCGATTCAAATCTTCAAATCATCATAAATGGTATAATCTGCGCGGACATGCGGTCGAAAAGCCGCTACAACCCGGCATTTATATCACAACGGCAGAAAATAGCGATTTAACGCTAACGTTCGAGGCCCGCCCGTGCGGGCCTGTCGCTACCCTCGTCCTTGTCGCTACCTTCTTCCGGGCCTCTCCGGTGTCTTTCCGTGTGAGGGCCTTTCTTCTTCTATATGGATACCGTCGCTCATTCCTACAACCACCTTGCGACGCTCGTAAACTGCGTTGCCGCGCGTCGCCCTTGCCAATATAGAACAAACGTGTCGTTGCCGACGAACTCAATGCGGCTTTCCGGGAACCGTCATCACGCCCTTCACCTCAGCCAATACGATTTCGGCATTGGCACTGTAAGCCGAACGGATGTGTGTCTTGCCGACCGGGTAATGGCCCGCTTTCAGTTCAAACTGGTTGGCGCCATTGCTCTCCACGGCCTTTGGCGAGATATATTCTAAGCTGGCTTGGAACTTTTCGTTCTGCAACGCGCCGATCGTTATCTTCATCGGCATGCCCGTTACGAGGCTTCCCACTTCCGGTTTCGTCGATGTTGCCACGGAAGATAAGGTCGTTCATGTTGGCTACGGTGGCAATGGTCGTACCATCGTTGAACGTGTTGCTGAGAATAACCGTGTTGCCCACCTTCACCGGAATGTCGAGAATGGGGCCGCTGATGGTAGAGCGGATGAGCGTGGAACTGGGTGTTGGCGTTGCCACTCGACACGCCGTCGCGCACCACTTCTAAGTTATCGCTCGCTGCCTGCCGCTCTTCACGGGCCTGACCATAGGCCTGTCGTATCTTTCAAACTCGTCAGCGCTGATCGGTTCCTTGTCGAACAGCTGCTTTTGGCGCTCGTAATTGGCCGTGACCTGCTTCAGATTAATATCTGCCAGACGCACTCGAGGGTGCGCGTTGCTCAACTGTCCATGTCGGGAATCACCTTTTACCCTGACGATAATCTCACCGGCCTGCCATTTTGCGCGGCCTCTTTCATAATCTCGGCGATGATACCGCTGATTTGGGGCTTCACGTTAACCTCGTTACGTGGCTCAATCTTGCCCGTCACGACGGTGGTTTTGCGCATAGTCCATGACCTTCGGCGTAAACTCTTCGTACTCTACGGTCTGCGGTCGGCTCTGTATCCACAGGAAAACAAACGTTCCGATGAACACCAAGACGATGAGGCCCGCAACAATAAACTTCAGATACTTCTTCATATTCGTTAATGCGTATTGCTTAATTTCTATGCTTTTAACCGGTCACTGCTACTCGTCGCGCATGGCGTCGACGGGCTTTACGCTCATCGCACGGGCCGCCGGAGCCAGTCCGGCCAGCACGCCGAGTGCTCAAGAGGACTACCGCGCCGATGGCCGTCCAGAAACCAATCTGGAAATGCGACCCGACAATACCGTCGGTGGTATTGCCATCTCGACGAGGTGCTAAGGATAATGACGGCAAAAGAATACCACTCATGCCGGCAACCGATGTCAGAATGATACTCTCGCTGATGGTTGACTCAATATATTGCGTGGCGTAGCGCCGATGGCACGACGTATGCCTATCGGTGGTACGCTCGCGCACCGTCACCATCATGCATATTCGACACGCCGATGGCCCCGGCCAGCAGCGTACCGATGCCACCAACCATATCAGAAAGTTGACACCGGAGAACAGACTATCGACCATGCCGAACGACCTCGGTAGTGAATACGGTAACGGCTTTTTCATCGGTCGGGTCAATGCGGTGTGTGCGAGCGATGACGTGGCGCATTTGCCGCGTAATCGAACTCATGGTGACGCCCGGTTTTGGCCGTGACACAAATCAGATGAGACCTGATTTCCGTAGTTATAGGCTTGCTGCATGAGCGTCAACGGAATGACAACAGCTTCCTCGGCACGGCCGTTAACCCTCATATTCCCGTATTATAATCACGCCTACCACGCTGTGGTAGATAGAATCGACGCGCACCAACTGTCACGCAAAGGGTCGCCGCCGCCAGGAAACAGCGTCTTATGAGACTTTCTTTCCCAACACGCACACGCTTGCGACGCTGCCGCATGTCCATCTCGTTCAAGTAGCGGCCGTAATAAAGTTTGGGCTCTTCTACCTTGGCATAGTCGGGCAACAGGCCCTTGACGGAACACCGTGACTTCTTATCGGCAAAGACAACGTTGCCGCCCCAGCTGCTCAACACCGGCGAAACGACATCCGGTTCGGGCACCTGAGCGCTTCAAACGCTCCACGTCTTTATACTCCATCGCCCACTGACGTCCCTTCTGGAGGCCTTCAAAGAGGCTTGGTCGTGGGCTGCGCGAAGAATGATGGCGGGTTGGTGGCAAACCTTCAAAAGTTCTTGGAAAGCATCTCCTTCGGTCCCTGACCGCCACCAATGAGCCCCACCAGCATGAAAACGCCCCGAAAACGCCGAATCCTGTCAGGAAAGAGCGGCTCTTGTTGCGCGTCAGCGTGTCGAGAGATCTCCTTGTATGTATCTATGTCTATCTTCATACGTAATGAAAAAGCAAATGGTTTATTCGGCTCTCAACGCCTCGATGGGGCGTATCTTGGCTGCTACGGGCCGGAATGAGCCCGGCAAGCGTTCCGGCAAGCACCATGACCAGCGTAGCCTCGACACAAACGTCGAGGCCCCACCGTGGGATTGACAAACATCGCTGACCGTGAACACGCCCGAATCTACCTGCGATGTGGCCGATGGTGGCGTCCATATACGCGTTGGCCGCAATGCCTGCCAACATGCCGATATAACCAAAAACGTGGTGATGATAATACTTTCGATGATGATGAGGTTTCAGGATGGCCCATGGTTTGGCCCCAATGGCGCTTGCGAGATGCCAAACTCGCGGGTACGCTCCTTCACGGTGATGAGGCATGATATTGGAGACGCCCACGATACCGCTGAGCAACGTAAGAGCCCAATAATCCACAACGCCGTGCGAATACTGGCGATACCGGTGTCCATCTGCAGAACTTCCGTAAAACGGTTTGGTGCAACCATATCGCGCCCTCGTCATCAGGGGCGACCCGGTGGTTGCGATTCAGAACTGGCCGATAACGCTTCTCAAAGTCTTTGTTTTTCTTCCTCCGTGTTAAGTCCATGAAAGGAAAAATGCAACTCATCGGCCTTGTCTCCACGTCCGTAAATGCCGCGAACGGTGTTGAACGCCGTATAGGCACCGCTAATGCAGCCGCTCTGATCGCTCTTATAGATTCCCACAATCTGGAATCCGAAGGCCCCCGACGTCGACCGATTGACCTATCAGAGTGGGCTATATCGCCGGTGGCGAGTTCCGCTGCCTGATCTTCATTGATGACCAAGACCTTGCGCGACAGCTCGTTATCAATCTGATTGATGAAGCGTCCGTAACGCATTTCCAGCTTATGATAGCGGCTTCGTTGGGATAGACGCCGTTGGTGACGTGGCTGTATGGTTTCCACGATATGAAATCGTTACGCCACTTTGCGATATACTCGCCCCATTTCGTCTACGTTTTGAACCAAACAGGGGCCGTCGTCGTCTCGAAATCCTTGTCGTCCAACGTAATTGGTCGGCTTTCTTTCAGTCCTTCGAAAGCCTGCGATGTCCTGCCACCCAATACCGACATAGAGTTGTCCATGAAGCGACCGCTGTTCTGTATGGTGGCATTGATAAACCGTTGCCGGCACCCAACAGGGAAAAATCAGCATAAAAAAATACCCCATGCCACGGCAAAACCGGTGAGTGCCGTGCGCAGTTTTATTGCCTTGGCCGTCGACCATATTTCCGCTATCACATCTCTCATACGTTCGTATCGCTTTGCTTTCTTCCTGTTACTTCATCCCACTATCCATGCCAAAGGGACCCCGCATGGTGGTCGAGATTCTCCTCAATGCGACCGATCAGACCGTCTTTGATGTGTATAATCTTATCGGTTTCGTTGGCCCACCGCTCTCGTGCGTCACCCACTACGATGGTCTTGCGCTCCTCGGCATTGAGTTGCTTCAGCAGTCGCATCACTTCCATCGATGTCTTACTGTCCAACGCGCCCGTAGGTTCATCGGCCAGAATGACGCGGGGCTGCGTAATGAGGGCGCGGGCGATGGCCACGCTGCTTCTGACCGCCACTCATCTCATTGGGATAGTGCTCGGCCCAAGGCAGAAGCTCCAACCGTTCGAGGTAATCGAGGGCCATCCGGCGACGCTTACGACGACTGACGCCCTGATAAAAGAGCGGCAATTCGACATTCTCCACTGCTGTTTTTGAAGCCGATTAGATTAAAAACTCTGGAAGATAAAGCCTATCAGTGGTTACGATATTCGGCCGCACGACGTTCGCTAAGGTCCTTAATGAGCGTGTCGCCAAGGATGTATTCGCCGCTGTCATAGTTGTCGAGAATACCCAATATATTTAATAAGGTGGACTTACCCGACCCCGACGCGCCCATAATGGAAACAAATTCGCCTTCCTCAATATCGAGATCAATGCCTTTGAGCACGTGCAAAGGCTGGGCGCCTTGGTAAGTCTTGTTGATATCTTTTAAGTGTATCATATACAGATCTATATATAATGCTATAATATAGACGCCAGAATGGTATACAATGTTGCGTACAAAAGGCAACAAAAAGTAGACTTAAAACAAGGAATCTTGCTTCAAACGGAACACAAAAGGAACAGTGAAGTGTGCCTAACATTCTTTCCATTACGACGAGCGAACTGCCAATGGGTCATTTTAGCGGTTACACGCAGTGCTTCTCGCTCGAAAAAGATCGCGACACTCCTGCTCTTTCTGCTTCAAAAGTTCCAACGATGTTATCTTGCAGGAAGCACACTGGCCTAACTGTTTGTATTCATAACCTTGATTCCTGCAACTCGCCATCCTCGGCTACGATGAAACTAACCAGCACACGCGCCTCAATCCCCCACCTTCTAGCAGGCCTTAGGGTATTTCACATTTGACCGCAGGAACCGCGTCAGACTACCAACTCCGCCCGGAAACTGCGGTAACGAGAGTTTATACTTCTCTAATTCGCCGATGCTATCAAGTTCGGCAAGTCGCCGTTCCATCTTTCGGCTGTCGACAGTAGCGAGATTTACGGTGCCATCGGGATTGATAAGATACATCGTGGGCAGCCATTTGATGTGATAATCCTTAGAAGTCTGTGTCTCTTTCCACTTCTTTAGTTCCGACAACTGAATACCTACAAGCTTGTATTGCTCCGTAACGCATTTCTTCCATTGCACGGAATCTGTATCGTAGGATATACCAATGAAGGACACACCCTTGCCAAAATACTTTTCAGACATCGCTCTGACGGTGGGCATTTCGCGACGACAATCGGAACACCATGAGGCCCAGAAGTCTAAAACGACATAACCGCCCATGCCATCTTGCTTGAAATTAAATTTAGTTGCGTTGTCCAAACCATGTCGAAGCGTGAAATCAGGAGCCGGCGTACCCGGTTTAAGAAGTTCAGTTCCATACTTAGCGTCAAGATCTTCGGTGGATTCCTGTGCATAGGCTGTCGGTGATAAAGCCAGCAATGCGATTGAAAATAAAGTTGTTTTTCATCGTTATTTCTATAAAACTATCGTGTTATTTCTTTCCTATCGTTAATGTTTGATCACAATATTGTATCACGGCAGGACGATGCGTGATAAATATAATGGTCTTGTTGTGCGACGCCAGAATATTCTGGAGCAACTCTCGTTCGGTCTCGGGTCAAGGGCACTCGTCGCTTCATCAAAGAGCATCACCGAACGATCGCGCAACAACGCGCGCGCTATGGCAATGCGCTGCGCCTGTCCCTCGCTGAGGGCCGTCGCCTTTCTCCGGCACATTTCGTATCAAGTCCTTCGGGAAGCTCGCGCACAAAGTCGGCACAGCTGCGGTGGAGTGCCTCATACATCTCGTCTTCGGTGGCATCGAGCTTGCCCAAACGTAGGTTATCACGAATCGTTCCGCTCAGTAATGTGTTGCCCTGAGGGTACATAAACCAGATTGCAACGATGACGGGGAGTTAAGCGTTGCGGATTGGTTGTTGGATGTTGATGGGACGATTTGCCCTCGCTATAAATCTCGATGCAGCCTTGTTGTGGGGCCAAGAGGGCTAAAATGAGCCTCACAAGCGTGAGTCTTTCCGCTACCTGTCTCGCCCTAATATCGCCGTACACGAGCCCGGTTTGAAATCAAATGATAATCCTTGGAGCATCATCTCCTCGCCATCCGCGTAAGCATACGAAACCTTTGTGAAACGCACACCACAAGCCGGCGGCATTTGGATGGGCGCGCCCTGCTCTTCGAGCGGGTCTTCCTCGAAGTTCCATCAGTCGCTCGGCAGCCCGATAAACACGGATACAATGGCCGGTATCAACTTCGTCGAAGCTACGCGCCGGCGTCTGAATGCGATTCACCAACTGCAGAAAAAGCGGTCATGCCACCGAAGCTTAACGAATGATTCGACATACGGATGGCGCCCAAAGGAACGCCAACAGGTAACCGGCCGCGAAGCCGAGGTGAGAATCAGATTACTGAAAACGCTAAACACCGTGCGCTTACGACCCTTCAGCGCAACTCGCTCTGTGTATTCTCCAGCCGATCGACCATCGTGGCGTCGCTCTCCATGGTTTTGATGAGCATTTTGTTTTGAATCGTCTCCTGCAGAAACGGTCTGAACATACTATCGCTGTCACGCACCAGCCGGGTGAGGCGGCGCATTTGCCTGATATACGGTTTGCTGATAACCATGAATACGGGGTATCGCGACGGCGATAAGCAACGCCAGCATGTGATCCATCATAAACAAATAGGCAAAGGCACCCATGAAAGAGCCGGTGTCGACAAGGTACTGGGCAGCGTTTCTGTGAGAAGGTAATGACATTGCTCACGTCGAGCTCAAGCCGATTGAGCACATCAGCCGAATGAAGGGCCTCTTTGCCCCGCCATTCACTGCGAAGAATACGGTCGAGTACTTTCTGTTGCATCTGATTTTGAGCCTTGATTCCCAATAGATTCTTGATCCAAACCGAGGTTACATTGAGCAAAGAAAATCGCCCAAAATTAAAAATACCCATCAGTCCCACTGCTGTGTAGATGTCGCCTTCGACAACGTGCGAAGCCACGTCAATGGCATGTTTCACGGCCCAAACCTGCGCCAAGCTGGTACCAACCATCAATAAACCGATGAGCGCGTTGAGAAAAATCTGCAGCCGATGGCCACGCATCACCTGCCAGCCATCTCAGAATGATTTTTGGAACCGTATTTAGATTGAGAACAGAAAGGAAATGAAAAATATTCATAGGGAAAACACTTGTTCAACAAGTAATATGCAAACGACAGCAACGCACAGGCTACTGTCGAGTATCGGCACATCAGTTTTTCTTGCAGGGTGGAGAAATAACGCAGATTTTTCTGCTTCAAAAACTTCACAACATAAGGCGCTTTACGAATCGTTAGCCGCGTGCCTACCAGCCATTTTCTCGCTTCGACCATCAACTGCCACAAAGGGTAATTATGGCTACGCGACTCCATCGTCAAGTACAATCTCACTCGTATCAGTGATAACAATTGGGCGGATATTTAAGCTATGCGGAGCAACAGGCGTAATGCAAAGACTGCTGCTCCGAGGCACAATAATCGGGCCACCGTTGCTCAGATTATAGGCCGTAGAACCTGTAGGAGTAGAAATGATCAGCCCATCGGCCTGATAATTAACAAGAAAATCGTCATTGATATAGGTTGCGAATAGAAATCATCGAAGCAGAATCGCGCTTCAATATGGCTATATCATTGAGGGCGTAAGGATTGGATTGCACCGGAAAACCATCCGCAATAATCTGGATAACGGTATGATCTTCTATTTCATAATCATGATTTAATACTTTCGTAAGTGTATGTTCAATTTCGTTTTGGCAACACATCGGCCAGAATCCCAGGCGTCCCATATTGATTCCGATTATCGGTATTTCTAAATTTCTACCCTTCCGGCAGCTTTAAGAAACGTTCCGTCACCACCCATAGATATCACGTAATCGACATCAGACAAGTCATCGCGGGGTCCAATAAGGCCGTGGCATTGTGCGCATCCAGAAACTGTGATGATGCTATCTGTGTTGCGTTGAGTTTCCTGTCGCTTACATTCGTTGCCAGATAATCGCGAATTTCAATCCTTGTGTTGACATAAAAATGCAAGTTTTTATTTCTTTATATTACCATATAATAGCAATATTGTAAACATTTCGTATATTTGCATAAGCAAAAAGTACTGCTTTTTAACGATAAATCGATCCATTAACTATAAAATTATGGCAAAAGTGTATGAATTTGCGTAGCCAACGGCTTTAGAAGAGATTGAAGGCTTGGCTCCGGTTGATATTTTTACGCCGTGGTGGTGTCGACATCAAGACCGTCAGCATAACTGGAAGTGACTTTGTTGAAACGTGCGTAGGTGTAATAATCAAGGCCGACATGAAGTTTGAAGACGCTGATTTGAGCGATGCCGACATATTATTGTTGCCCGGAGGGCTGCCCGAGCACGAACCTGAATGAGCATGAGGGGTGTGCGCGAGGCTCTGAAGAAGCAGAACACGGCGGGCAAACGTATCGAGTGCCATCTGCGCAGCACCCATGGTACTGGCCAGCTGTGGTATTCTCGATGGGCGGAAAGCAACCTGTAGTCGGGTTTGAAAAAGTATTTCAACGCTTCTACTACTTATACGGGCGAACTCTTTCAGGAAGACGGGCATATCATCACGGGTGAAGGACCGGCCGCAACCTTGCCTTACGCCTATCGGATTCTGAGCTATTTCATCGGCGAAGAGCGTGTGAAAGTTTTAGAAAAAGAATATGCAGTTCACCCATCTGATGAACGAAGCGGAATAAGCGGATGAACTATATTATTATTGTAGCGGGCGGAAAGGGACTGCGTATGGGAGCCGAAGTTCCCAAACAGTTCCTCCCCGTGGGTGGCAAACCGATACTGATGCGCACCATTGAGCGTTTTCATGCCTATGACAAGGCCATGAATATCATTTTGGTGCTACCCGAAAGTCAGCAGACTTATTGGCAACAGCTGTGCCGTGACTACCATTTTGACATCTCCCACACGGTAGTCAACGGCGGTGCTACTCGTTTTGAGTCTTCTCAAAATGGTTTAAGTGCCATCCCCGAAGATGTCCAAGGACTGGTGGGAATCCACGATGGCGTGCGTCCTTTTGTATCCATTGATACAATAGAACGCTGCTTCACTACTGCCGAAGATACTTACGCGGTCATTCCTGTACTGCCGTGACCGACACATTACGCTACATCGACAAGGCGGGAGGCGGCAAAAACGTGTTGCGCAGCGACTATCGCATTGTCCAAACACCACAAGTTTTTGACATCGCTTTGGCTCGTCAAGCCTTCAATCAGCCCTATCAGGGTTATTCACCGACGACGCTTCGGGTCATCGAAGCTTTGGGTTGTCAGAGTAGCCATGACCGAAGGAAACCGCGAAAACATCAAAGTTACGACTCCTTTCGACCTTACCATCGCTGAAGCACTGCTCCGTTGATATTCCATCCCCACTCTTTCTCACCACATCCCTAACATTCACCACCCAAACATGACCTCCATCCTTGACCAAGACATCATGTATCTTCCGGCGTTGGCCCAAAGAAGACCTTACTGGCTAATGAGCTTGGCGTAAACTCACTGGCGCGACTTGTTGAGACCTACCCTTATAAATATGTAGACCGCAGTAAGATTTATCATATTGACGAATTGAACGGCCAAATGCCCTTTGTCCAAATCAAAGGCAAGATTCTTAGCTTTGAGGAATTTACTACTTCGCCACGTAAAAAGCGCATTGTAGCACACTTTTCCGATGGACATGGCGTGGTCGATTTGGTGTGGTTCCGGGGCACACAATATATTTATAAGAGCTATCAGGTGGGTGTGGAATACATTATTTTCGGCAAACCAACCATCTACGGCGGCCGTTATCAGTTCGCGCATCCAGAGATTGAGAAGGTCGAAGACCTACAACTCAACGAGATGGGCATGCAACGCATATTACAATACGACCGAAAAGATGAAAAATCACGGCATGACCAGCCGTGCCATCGAAAAAGCTAACAAAAACGCTCGTGAGTAAACTGCCGGAAAACGCCATCGGTGAGACGCTGCCACCATTCATCACTACGCCACTCCACCTCATCTCCAGAGAGCAAGCTTTACGATTAATTCATTATCCCAAGAGCCCTCGACGATTTGCAGCGAGCGCAAGTGCGCCTCAAGTTTGAGGAACTATTCTACGTACAACTCAATATATTAAGGTACGCGAGTGATCACCGCCGCAAATACAAAGGTTATAGTTTTCGCGCATGTGGGCAAAAGCTTTTTAATGACTTTTTACGCGCAAAACCTGCCGTTTGAATTGACCGGAGCGCAGAAACGAGTGATGCGCGAAATCAGGTCGGACATGAACAGCGGCCAACAGATGAACCGTCTTTTGCAGGGGCGATGTAGGTTCGGGCAAGACGCTGGTGGCCCTTATGAGCATGCTCATTGCCATCGACAATGGCTTTCAGGCCTGCATGATGGCACCGACAGAAATCCTCGCCGAGCAACATCTTACCACCATCAAAGAATTTCTGAAAGGTCTTCCGATACGCGTGAACTACTCACGGGTATCGTCAAAGGCAAACAGCGCAAAGCCATTCTGGAAGGATTGGCCACGGGCGAGGTGCAAATTCTCGTTGGAACTCACGCGGTGATAGAAGAAACGGTGCAATTTGCACGCCTTGGACTGGCCGTTATCGATGAGCAACATCGCTTTGGCGTGGCCCAACGTGCACGTCTTTGGGCGAAGAGTCAGAACCCTCCACACATCTTAGTTATGACTGCTACGCCGATTCCTCGTACATTAGCCATGACAATTTACGGCGATCTTGACGTAAGTGTCATAGACGAATTGCCACCAGGGACGCAAACCCATACAGACGGTTCATAAGTTCGACAACCAGCTGACGAGCCTCTATCAGGGAATCCGACAGCAGATTCATCAGGGGCGGCAGGTATACATTGTCTTTCCATTAATTAAGGAAAGCGAAAAAAGCGACCTGAAAAATCTGGAAGAAGGTTATGAAACGCTCCTCCAAGTATTCCCGGAATTTAAGATTAGCAAGGTGCATGGCAAGATGAAAAGCACAGAAAAAGAAACCGAGATGCAGCAGTTTGTCCAAGGCATCACACAGATTCTCGTAGCCACGACGGTCATCGAGGTGGGCGTAAACGTGCCCAATGCCTCGGTCATGGTGATTCTCGACGCCCAGCGTTTCGGGCTTTCCCAGCTCCATCAGTTGCGTGGCCGGGTGGGACGAGGGGCCAAAACAGTCTTATTGTATCTTGGTAACGAATCACAAACTGACCGAAGAAACACGTAAGCGCATCGACATTATGTGCGACACCAACGATGGTTTCCGAGTGCAGAAGCCGATCTCAAACTACGTGGTCCCGGCGATTTGGAAGGCACACAACAGAGCGGCATCGCCTTCGACTTGAAGATTGCCGACATTGCCCGCGATGGACAACTGGTACAGATGGCCCGCGATGAAGCACTGGAAAAATCATCGACGACGATCCCACCTGCGAAAAATCGCAGAACAGCATGCTATGGAACAGGCTCAAAGAGTTAAGAAAAACTAATATAAATTGGGCTGCCATCTCATAGGAGTTCTTCTGTTTATAGGCATTATAACGTCCCTATAATCAATCAGTTATTTGTTAAAAATCCAACAAAAACTGTTAATCCGACCATCACTTTATCCCTTTTTCTTATCTTTGTGCCATCATTAAAGGAAAAATGATGGATTTTTCAAATGGTAATTACCATTTCATTTGTACTCCATCTTCTTTATATTTGTGGATTTTTACTTGAAATCTACATACCTATTTAAACCTAAATAACAAAGTATGGATTTAAAGAAACATCTTCGAAGAATTTCTATAGCGACCTTATTTGTATTGATTACGCTTCCCATGGCTGCACAAGACCCTATTGGCCCGACAAGCTCCGGTCGACCGAAAGATGAAAAGCTGTGGACACATTGATGTTCAAAACACTCACTGCACGTGAGGAAGTAGAATCACCGGCCGCACTACTCTACGAAGATTTCAACAACCAATACGCACATCGCATAGCCAATGTTCCCGATTCTTTCAAGATAAGTCTGCGTCATTTCTGCATGCCGACTACCAGTCGCGTAATCACCAGTAACTTCGGTCCACGCTGGGGAGGTCAGCATAAGGGACTTGACATCAAGGTTTATATAGGCGACACCATCCGTTCGGCATTCAGTGGCAAAAGTGAGAATCGTGAAATACGAAGCTGCAGGCTACGGAAAATACGTGGTCATTCGCCATCCCAACGGCTTAGAGACCATCTATGGACACCTCTCGGCACAACTCGTAAAAGAGAATCAGGTGGTACGCGCCGGCGAACCCATTGGGTTTTGGGTGGCAATACGGGTAGAAGTACAGGTTCCCATCTTCATTTCGAGACCCGTCTTTGTGGCATGGCACTCAACCCCGCGTTGATGTTCGACTTCCGCAATCAGGACATAACGGGCGACTATTATTTCTATAATTCACGCACGTATGACGACGAATCCAAACTGGCCACACGTCTTCGTGGTAAGATCGACAATGGTAGTTACGCGAAAAGACCTTGGCCGCAACGAGGGCAACAACAATGGAAACAGCAACACTAACGAAGAGATTGCTTTCTATAAGGTCAAGTCGGGTGAATCACTCGCTACGATTGCCCGGAAACGCGGCGTAACGATTGATCGTCTATGGAACTGAATCACATCACAAAAATCAACACGAATCCGTCCCGGACAGATTCTCCGTTGCTCATAAAAAGTAATATAAACAGCAACGAATTATTAGCTGAGACTTCTTCTTTATGGTAAAAATAAGAGCCATATCTTTTTCCGCGAATGCGGAGACAGATATGGCTTTCTTCATGTCAGTATGTCATCTGCAAAGATTCAGCGACCCTTATTTCTTAAATATTCCGCGCACTACAAACCACAAGTGAACGGCTATCGTCGACAGCAAAACCATAGTGGCGGCGCATCACTTGGAAGCGTTCGAGCAGCGACGCACGATGATTCTTGACACTCATTCCGCCCGCTAAGTAGTTGACTACGACTGCGTTCACATTACGAAGGGGCAACTGTCGACGCGCCGCGTCTTTCATAATCCGAATACACCAGTCCACATCGGCCGACAATTTATAACGTAAATCATACGGATTGCGCTTGGCCAAGTCAACACGTGCGTAGAAAAGCCTGATGGCAAACTACCATTCCCTGCAAGAAAGAGCGCCACGTCAGCCGCTTGGGAGGCGACAGTCGCCGATGACGCAAGAACTTTCCCGCCTCATCCACAATGTCCGTATCACCATAAAGCACACCGGGATACGTTTCGCCTTCGCCCACACTGTTGGCAATCATTTCCAAAGTATCGCGCGAAGGCAGCACATCGCCCGCGTTCAAGAACACGAGATAATCTCCTGTTGCCATCCCAATACCTTTATTCATCGCATCGTAGAGCCCGTGATCGGGTTCCGATTTGAAGACTACACGATGCAAACAATCTTCCGCCACTTCGTTTTCCTGCCGATAGTTTTGGATTAATTCCACGGTTCCATCGGTCGAAGCGCCGTCAAGCAAAATATGTTCTACCTCTCTCCAGGTCTGTTGTCGCATCGCTGTCGAGCGTCCGCTGAAGCAGACTTGCGGCCTGATAGGTACAGGTTATGATAGAAAAATGTTATCATAATCGGAAATGTTTAAAGGCCATCGCCTGATTATAAACTTCGATATAACGCATAGCCACGCTCTGTTGCGAGTAATTGCGGGCCACCTTAGCTACGGCCTGATGGCTGATGGCTTCGTAATCGGCTTCAAACAATACCCATTTCATGCCTTTTGCCAGGTCTTCTACATCACGAAACCGGGCCACATAGCCATTCTTTAAATGATCTATCTCCTCCGGAATACCACCCACTTTGAAGCCTACACAGGGCACACCACATGCCATGGCCTCCATAATCGTGTTGGGAAGATTGTCCGACAGCGACGGCAAAACAAAGGTATCTACGGCGTTATAGACATCAACAATCGTCTTTTCATCGCTTACATAGCCCAGCGGATACGCGGGCAAAGCTAACTGTTGGGCCACTTCCTCAGAGTGTCCGCCCAAAAATTGCGATGGCCGTATCTTCTTTTTCGTTCGGGCTGTTGGTCCACCCACTGCCGCACGGCATCGATGAAAATAATCCATTCCCTTGCGCTTATCCGTCACTCGTTGCGACACGAAGAGAATGATATCCAATGGCAGCCCCACCCGACAGCGGGCATCGGCTTTATCACGACGACAAAAGACATGTGTATCAATCGGATTAGGGATAGAAGTGACGTGTTGCCCCATCAACAGCGCGCTTTGCTTGGCCTGAGCCCTCAAGCCATCGGCTGCACGACACAAAGAAGATGTTAGCGCCCTTGAGCATATTCAGCTTCTTGCGCCAAACGCTTGCCGCCAAATCGTTGTCACCGCCACCGCCCGGAAGCAGATAACAATGCTTGCATGCCGACTTAAAAATAATTACACTGATGCGAATAATGGCAGATAGCCGTGGCCGGCCAGATATCGTGCATCGTCCATACGACCGACTTGCCACTGGCCAATATCTTCCGAATGCCCCGCAACGAGGCATGCCTTGGTTAATCCAAGAAAGGTGAATCACGTCGGCCTCCTTAAATTCGGGCAGCGTCGTGATGTCGGCACCGGCATTGGCGATGTCGATTTTCAAAAAGGCGGGTCTTTGAAAAATGCAGTCTGAGATAGATACAGAAGCGTTCCCATAAAAAAATTGAAACGCAAACGAAGCGAATTGGGCAGCCCTACCACCGTGATATCATCGGTTTCTTTATCCCGCACCAACATTTTCGCCTTCACGCCGTTGTTGTTAAGCGCGTCTTTCAAACGGTTGGCCGCAACGGCAGCGCCACCGGTTTTCTCACTTGTGTTTACTATCAGCACTCTCATCGTATCAGCCAAGCTTTATTTTCATAGATACAAGGTCAATGAATTTGAATCCGCACGAAGCGTCACAAGCCTAAAAACGGCTTAATAACTACGCTCCATGCTTTCGTCCAAATACGATTGACCTTTGCAAATATAATTAAATTTCGGGAAAATATCCGTCAAACCCCTATAAAATAAAAGTGCCGGTACGTGCCTGTTCAAGCGTTCTGACCCGAAGGAGGAGCAAACATCACTCCAGCAAGTGAACTCTTAGAGGAATGACAACGCCTTCCAAGGAGGTTTCGTTTACGGCTTTCAGCATCAGTTTCAAGTTGAGGAAGTATCCTTCCTTCTTAGCTTCCGTCACTCAAAGATGGGATTTTGCAAGATAAATATCAAGCTCACGCCCCATGCCCGACGTAGGGTTTCCACACGGTAACAAAAGAAGATCCGTTACCATTTTTACTTCTTCGACTGATAAATCAATAAATTCTCCACCACGCTTGATGCTCTTCTGAGCCTTTCCTATCCAAGCGTTTACTGGATATACTTTTCACTTGCGAAAGCTTGTCGCCGTCAGCTGACTTTTCTGAACTTCTTACCAAAATATTGTCCCAGTTCCGTGCTGCCCGCCAAAATCAACTCATCTTTCAAGCTGACAAGCGACTTAAATCCCTCGATCGTTCGTTCAAACTGCGCCAACTTCGTTTCTGTTCCGTCGTTGGTTGTCAGTTCTAAGGTGACAGAAATGCTATTATTACCATCATTTCTCGTCTTATGAGCTATCAGCGGCACGAACTTATCATGGTCGTATTTCAGCAAACTGGTATAGAATATGTCAAGATTCTCATACACGCCGTGCATATAGAGCGACTTGGCCACTTCGGTATTGACCGTCACCTGATTCTGATAATACATGTTCTTGTCGAACAATACCGACGGCGCACCATTCACGCCACTCCCCGTATTGCCCTTCATGCCTTTGTAGGTAACGACAAACGAGATTCGTCCTTTCCCACTATTTTCCGGCACATATTTAACATCACTGATTGTAGTCTTGTCCAAATCTTCGGCCGTAAACACGTAATGGCGCGTACCATCGGGCGCGGAGGCCGTGAAGTCGATAAACCGCGCCAAATAGCCGGTCGTGAATTTCGACGCGTCTTTCAGTCGATAGAGCGTATCGAAGTCAAAATCTTTCTGATAGTCAACGCCGCTTTTCCACGTTGCCACCACCCGTTTGGCCATCGCTTCGTCGGTAGGGTTTCCGCGCAAAACCCGCAAAGGCGACAACCTTCTCAAAGGCTTTGCCGGCCATGGTGCCCACAATCTTCAGGCTAAATACGCCCTCTTGCTCATTGCGGCTCACCTCGCTGACACCCGTAACGCTGATTTTCGCGTCCGCCGATGGTCTTCGCGCCACTGGCAGATCTTTGCTTTTTCCAAAGCCTGATAAACAGTCAGGCTCTTGTCTAACCCTCAAATAGGCTGTTAACTCCTCGTCCTTTATGCCTTCTTCTACCTTTTGTGATGGCGTCGGCGGATGATTCTTGTTATTCTTCGGCTCGTATTTGTCGCATGCCCATAGCATGATACATAAACTAAGCAACAACAAAACTTTCTTCATTCTTGTGATTTCTTTTATCCATTTATCATATAAAAACAGAGGCTTTCTGCCTATTGGCAGACGATAATCGCTATCCCGAATCGCGCACTCTCCATTTTCGTTTGCAAAAATAAGAAAAACAGCCGTTTCCACATATCTTAATATAATATAGCTTATTCGCAAGCTTATTAGTTTTTCTCTCAGAAATGGAAAAATATGCATTGTGTGCGCACACAGACTGTTGACTTAGGTCAAGAATACGCCTCTTTTTGAATATAAATACTATAATTGTTTTGCGCACACAGTCAGACTATTGTACCTTTGCATCATCAAAAGGTTAATAGATTGTTTAGGTTAGTAGTAATAGATTTAATAGATTTAGGTTTTTAGTTATTAGGTTTTTAAGGTAATTTGATAGATTGTTTAACAGGAGGCAATGAAGGCCGTGAGGTTGTCATTTGTTTACGAAAAAGGATTTTTAGTTAAACATAGGCTAAACGCCGGAGCTCGTGTTGAGTTCCGGCGTTTACATTTTACGCCCAGTCTTATGGGTCTGCGACGCTCCCTTAGCTTCATGATAAGAGGGCATAAGAAGAGAAAACACGGTGTCATTTTTATTTTACAAATGCCTCTTCGTGGTTGCGTTATTTTGCAAACAAAAATACTTTGGCCCGAAAAACGCCATTTTTCGCTACTTCCGAAAGCCACTGACTGACAACTACTTAGCTTTTCCTGCCACCCCATTCCATAGATTTCAACGGCTCAAAGCATAGCTTTTGGCACGTAAAAGCTGCTTTTTATCACGCAAAAGCTATGCTTTGAGCGTATAAAAGAGCCACTATGAGCATGTAAAAAGCATAGTAATGAACTGAAAATGACCTGTTTTCTCACTTCATTTAGCCCAATATGAACATTTAGCTAGATGTAGCAAAAAAAGAAAGGCGTTTTAGAGTGAATGAATGTTTACAAATCAGCCTTCTTTTTGAGTGTATGAAGGCAATAAATCGGTATCCATCCCCCAATCAACCATTAGAAAAAAAGGGTTCTATCATTTTCTAATGACTGATTGGATTAAAACCATATAGCAAAAATAATTACACTACTAAAAAGATAGCAACACATTTTGCCATTTTAAGATGTTTTTACTATTTTTTTGCAATGTGTTATTTTTAATGGCACAAAAGACTTTTAAAAAAGCAAGAAGCGTTATGCTCGTCTCGAAGTCAGCTATTTAAGAAATTTAAAACTTTATCCAGAGAAACCACATAGTGATTTTTATGCGTAGCCATAGGGATTACTTTTTCTATTCCCTGAATAAGACTTTTTCCTACAATCTCCAACTTAGACATGAACATAGTCAGTTCCACGCTTTTCATATTTAAACATTTTTAAGCCCAAAAGGGACTGAATAGGCAAAAAAGACATTATGAAAATTGTAAAAAAATTAAAAATCTCGTTCTCGCTAGGTTTAGTAGTAACAACTATGTCTTCTTGCTACAGTGTAACTACCTGTGTTGGTACTATTAAGGCAGATGCCCCTGCCGTAAAAGTAAACTCTGTAAAGAATCATCACTTCTTATATGGCTTAATTGGTGTTGGAAATACAAATATAGAAGACTCTAAGTATATAGGAGATCACAAGAACTACAAAGTAAAGAAAAGTACCAGCTTCGTAGATGGCCTTCTTGAAACTCTCACCTTTGGTATCTATACCCCCTACAACGACAACATATTATTTGCCTACTGATCAGGTTGGTAAATAAATTTCAACAATATAAATCCCTAAGAGGAGTTGCATAGGACAATACCATACAAGCTTCTATAGATATTAGCTTTATTATAAAGCTAATATCTATATTAAAATTGTACTCATTGAGCATCTATCTGAAAAGATAGGTGCTTTTTATTTTACATATTCAACGTGATACCTATATATGAGAATTTATCCCAAATCAGTCTTTAGAAATTAATAAAGATCCTATTTCTAAGGAGTGATTCAGGGATAAGAGTGACTCATCAAGCTTCGACTTGTTATCTTTATATGCTTATATCTGACTACACTGCTAAAATTGAAAAAGAACAATGCTTCCTATTACGCTTTCTCTATCAAACAGACGGCATGAGGCGGAGATGCCTTCTTCCCGACCGGTGAAGCCCAATTTCTCTGTCGTTGTGGCCTTGATGGATACTTGGTCTTCGTCAATGCCCATCACTTCAGCCATACAACGCTTCATGGCCTGCACGTGCGGATTAATCTTGGGCCGTTCGGCGCAGATGGTAGCGTCGATATTACCGATACGATAGCCCTTTTTCGGCAATCAATCGAACTACCTCACGCAAGATAATCTTGCTGTCCATATCGAGCGTAGCACTGCTATTGTCGGGAAAATGATAGCCAATATCGCGCATATTGGCGGCGCCCAACAAGGCATCGCTGACCGCATGCAGCAACACGTCGGCATCGCTATGGCCCAAAAGGCCCCTTCTCATGGTCTATCTTGATTCCGCCCAGCCACAAAATCGCGGCCTTCTACCAACTTATGGACATCAAAGCCCATTCCTACTCGTATCATTTCCTGATGATTTTATCGTTTAAACAAGTCCTTAATGCCATCCATATCAGAAGCTCACCGTGAAGCGGAGCGTCTGGTCGAGCAGGGTTGCTCTTGGCCGTGGCGATGACATATCCGGCGTCAATCGACATCACATTCATCTTGAAACCGGCACCCACCGTGAAATACTTCATGTTGCCTTTGGCTTCACTCTCATGGTGATAGCCCGCACGCACGGTGAATTTGTCATTATAAATGTACTCGCCGCCCAATGACCACTGTACTTCCTGCAATTCTTCCTTGAATCCGCCCGGAGCGTCGCTGAAACTTTTGAAGATTCCACCGATACTGGATTGGTCGTAATAGTCCTTCTGCAACCGCGCGTCGTAGTCGGTTCCCGACTCGTCAGCACCCTGAATGGGATAGGTAGGCACCAAAAGTTTGTTGGCATCAGCCGAAATCGTAAACTTGTTATACGCGTCGACAGGCACCAACAGGGACGCGCCTAAACGCAGATTGGTAGGGATAAACTCACTGTTGTTGGAACCCCCGAACGTGATTTTGCTACCGACATTCGATATATTCAATCCGAGACCCAACTGACATTCACGCTGTCCCAGCATAATATAGTTCTGATAGTAGGCCGCAATATCAGCCGCGAACGCGCTTCCGGGCGTCGTTTCCTGCGTATAATCATAGGTCAGGTCGGAATAAATCCATCGGATGGCCGCGCCCAAGGAGAACTTTTCGCTCAGCATCAGCGAATAAGCCACGTCGAACGACATCTCATAGGGGTTGATGGTCATGTCATATTTGCCGTCGGACGAGCTGCTATCCCCCACTTCACCCAAAGAGAAATAGCGCAGAGGCACTTACCGCACTGTAATCGCCAATGCGATAGTAGCCCGAAAGATAGCCCAAATCCATGTCGCTCACCAACTGACGCAACCACGGCGTATAGTTGATGGCCACGCCGGCACGCGAAATCGTAAACGGATACTTAGCGGGGTTCCAGAATTGCGACACCGCGTCGGGATCGGTTGCCACACCCACGTCGCCCATACCGGCCGAACGCGCGTCGGGCGCAATCATCTGAGAGGTTACGGAGAATCTTACGGGATGAAAAATCTGGTCTTTCTGTGCCGATATACCAAGCGTATATGCCAGCAAAAGAAAGCAGACTTATAAGTCTTAAATGGTGAATCTTCATTTTGTTTTTATACGTTTTTATCTATCATTTATTATCATAGTAGAAACGCATAAGACTATGATTTATTGCCTACAATAATCAGTTTCTCTGACTTCGACGCACTTTTTGCTACCATCGCACGCTACTTTCACACGATAAATGTAGATGCCCGGTTGCATGCGCGTGCCGTCATTCTGCCGCAAATCCCAATCTACACGATAGGTGTTTTCGGTAGAAACGCCATGCTCTACACGCGACCAGCAGAGGCGTCCCGACGTATTGAACACCTCAACGGTCACATCCATCCGACTGCCACGGCGGTCGTGACTAATGAGGAAGGTCGTGGCGGTGCGCGCCGGATTATTGGTCACACCGATATGGCGGAGCTTCGGTGTCAGGGCTCGAAGCCACTTCAAAACGCAGTTCTGTCGTGGAAGAATTGTTGAATACGTCCCATGCCCTGAAAGAAAGCTTGTGGGGGCCGGGCGCGAGTTCGGGGATATTGAAGAAAAGCGAACCTTTTCGTATAGCTACCGAAGTCGAGACCGGAAATAATCGTTCAGCCGATAGGTCGTTGCCGCGTTGCCATCGATGACCAATTCCATATCGTGACCGATGCCCGCGCCCGACACGTTAATGCCGTTCATGTCCTTCAACTCGGCCACAAACAATGGGGTAGGATTCACCTTGTCGCCATTTTTCAAATTCAGGCGTATTGAGATAGCAGAACAACGAGGGGCCTATGCTGTCGTTCACGATGGTTTCCGAACCGCCCACCATAAAGTCATCGCAGGCGCCATGACCTATCAAATGCCGCTCCGCGTCGACCGCATAGAGATTCATCAAGCCGGAACCCGAACTGTAGTTCATGTCTTTGGGCACGGCAAAGGTCAGCGCGAAACGACCCGCACGCACACTGTCAGCACCTTGGAACAGAGTCTGGACACGATCCTTGAACACAAACACCTTATCAACCTCACTTTCTTCGTTCATCCGACAAGTAATTTCTTCCTCCGAATCACGCACCATCAGGTTGACAATGCCTTTAAACTGGTCTTGTCCTCTACGTGACCAACTACCCGAACGATAGCTCCGGCCTTCAAAACCAGGCTTCACGTCGCCTCCGACAGCCACGCCGTTGATGGAGTCGATGACCACTTGGCAGGTGGGCAGATGAAGTCTTACGGCCGGATCGCCCAACAACGCGTATTGCAACTTGTTGATTGTAGGATCCTGTCCCGTTTCTATCATCTCTATCTTGGCCAATCGCTGTGCCTCTCCTATCGTGTTATAACGGCCTTCGGTCTGCCCCAATACGTATTTAACATAGGCCGCGTTGAGCACCCGATTGTAGGAAACGTACACTGTTCGGGTAGTTCCGTAGAAAGCAAAGGAGCCTCCATTGGGATTGAGAACGGCCGCCTCGCCGATGGTCGGTATACTCCCGTCAAACGGCATGATATCGCACGCAGCGGTAATCCACAGCGGCAGATTCTTATGATTGAAGGTTGCGAAATCTGTTATACGCAACACGCCCTCGTGAGAGATTTGGTATTCTATGCCATGGCCTGAATAATCCATGATGAGCGCGCCATTCTGCTGTTGCTGCTTGATGATGCGGGCAACATCAGGGGTAAGTCTTTTCCGTACTCGACGCGACTCGTTCGTAAGCGTCCCACATTACTTTCTTCACCACAAAGCCCGGATATGCCTTCAGTGTTTCTTCGGCTACTTCATCCGCTTGCTCCATGTGGACGTTATGAGTGCCGTCATCGCCCATGAACATCAGCGTGTTCTGCCAGGCTCCGGCATTCTGATTGTTCACGTAGTTGATGGTCTTGTCCACCATTACCCCGGCCTCTTCGGGTGTCGTCACGGGCATTCGGCCAACCGCCAGATCAGGTTTGCCGTAGGAATTTTCACCATCGGCGGTGGTCAACTCCTCATCGTCATCGAGCAACGTGTAGAAATCGTCCGTCACATAACGCACTTGATGGAATTGAAAGAGTTCTCGCTTTCGTAACACAACAGATGATCCGCGGGGCTCTTTTGCCGTCCGTCGCTCGTCAGCATGCGATTGTCCCACAGCCCGTCGCCCATCAACAGCAGATAACGGGGCTGCTCCTGCACGGTCGAAGCACGGTCGTAGAGCATCTTCAGATAGCGTTTGTAGGCCGAAGCATCAGGGCGTGCCGCTCGAAAAACTCATTATACAGCTCGTCGGCAGCCACGATTTTTGACGCGCAAACCATCCTGTTGCTCATGAAAAACGCTGAAGTCTCACGGCCTGTTCCCGCAACTTCCGCGACTCCGGGAATGATGATAACCATGTCGATAACGCCATCGCCATGCAGGTTCCTGATTAGCTACCGCCCCCACATACTCGGGCGACGGGAACGTACCGGTGAGCTTGGGCGCGGCCACAGGGTTTATCCCAAAGCCATCGACACATAATCGAGGCGCATCGGACCGCCTGAAACGACGCGCAGACCGACTGTCGCCGACGCTTTCAGAGCGTTGACGTCATAGACGCCTATGGCCTGATTGCCATGGTCGTACGAACCGCGAAGCTTCACCTCAAGCGTGCCGAGCACCTTGCCGTCAAGCAATACTTCCACCTCGGTCTTTTGTTTGAGCCGTCACGCAGACCGATAACCGGGCGCGATCGCTCAACTGTGGATTGGCAACGAGCAGTTCCTTGGTCTTTCCCAGCACTGATAGCCTCGACGTCAAACAGGTTTCGGCCGCCGTGATACCACGAAAAACCATCGACTTCGTAGAGCGAATGGTAATCGATTGTGGAAGGATAAAAAGAAGAAAGGAAGGTGGTCGAATCCTGCTGCAACGCGGGCGCGTCAGATTCGGTCAGGAAATAATAACCATAGTCTGAATAAAGGATTGCGCGTACGGCGTGTGGCAGCCTTATCACTCCACGACACCGGCCCTTGCGCGTAAAACAATCGGCGACCCTTCACGACACATTGGGCCACCTCATGCAAATCATCGGTCTGCCGCAGATAGTCGCCCGTGAGCACTTCGGGCTGCAACGCTCCGCCATAACCGTAGATTCTGACCTTGCTTGCGTCGCTAAAGCCGGCCTTGCGCGCCAGTTCGTCGGTCAGTTGATAGACACCCGACGACGGCACTCGTATCTTAGCCCAACGTCCCGAAGCCAAAACAGAGCGCTCGGTATAACGCTCGGCCACGGGCACCGGCCCTTTTCGCAGCTCTCCCGCACGTGTGGCGACAGGCCGCGAACGTGCTTCTATCTGGAGCATGAAGCCCACCAAGAAGCGATAACGGTGTTCGTGAAACGCCAAAGGTACCAAATCTATCTGCAAAGCGGCCTGCTTGCGGTCGTAAGTAATTTGCTGATGAATGGGCGTAAGGCTGCTAACGGCTCGTTGGTCTTGCGCAAATAGGCGTCAACGTCGGCCGGCAACATGTCGAGATACTCGGGATAGAGCAGCTAACCTGATAAATTGAGTCTTGATATTGGCCCGAAAGGGGCAAGGAAAAAGCAAAATGAGGGAGCAGGCTGTCAATCCGGACTTGATCATAGGTCAGATTAAAGAATCGTTGATAGGCTTGCGCATGCAGCGTTAATACAAACCAACGATGCAAAAGAAAAAACCTGAAATGCTTCATATTGCGATAAAAAGTGCCCGAAACATGGGGCATAAATGAATTATTTACAATTAAATTCCAACACTTTACGGTCTTCCAAATAACCTTCCAAATGGTCGTTTATATGGACGGGACCGCACGCTGTGGGGCATCCGGTGTAGAGAATGTCACCCGTTTTGAGCGTGAAATACCGGCTGATGTAGGCAATAAAGCTCGTCCACTTTGTAGAGCATGTCGCTCGTACAGCCCTCTTGCACGGTCTGACCGTTGATATCGAGGTGGAAATGCAGGGCCTGAATGTCACGGAACTTGTCCAACTGACCCACTCACCGAGGGCCGCCGATCCGTCAAAACCTTTGCAAAGCTCCCACGGCTGGCCCGCCTGACGGAGTTTCTGTTGCAGTTCGCGAGCCGTAAAGTCAATGCCCACCGTCACGGCATCATAGTAACGGGGCGCAAAACGCTCGGAAATGGTCTTGCCCAACTTGCAGATGCGCACCACGATTTCGGCCTCATACTCGATTCGTCCCAGATGATCAGGGGATGAAAAAGGCTTATGATCCTTCAGTAAAAGCTGAGTCGGCTTTCGTGAAAATGACCGGGGCCTCTGGTTTAAAGAACGAACCTTCTAACGATTTATTGTGGTCGAGATAATTCATTCCCACTGCAAATATCTTCATAACGCTTCTATCATATCATTCTATTTACAAAGGTCTGCATGACACAAGCAAGCATATCCATGGTTTTTGAAATGGCCGGTCGTATGCGCACCCACACGCCGACAATATGAGTGAACGCAAAGGGCAGAAAGTAGAAATTGCGGATGATAAATTTGCTCTAATCCGTTTTTATAATTTTTGTGTCACAAAAAGTATTTGTTTGCGTAATCATAGTAACGAAGAAAGAAATTGATGACAGTCGACGAATATAAAACAAGAGGTAAAACGGACGCGACCACAACTGCTTTTCATTGCCCGAAAGTACATGGGCGGTGAGGAAGAAGCCGAAGACGTTGTGCAGGACGTGCTGCTCGAGTTGTGGCAGATCTGCGATACCTTGCGCATACCGATTGACGGTTTCGCCACGATTCTCGTTCGCAACCACTGCGTCGATCTTCTTCGACGTCGGCCTAAAAGCCAAGACATCAGTGAAAACTTCACCGATGAAAGTCACGAAGATGACGAACGAATCGAGAAAATGATGAAAATCATCGACCGATTGCCCACCCTGCAGCAGACGCTCATTCGACTCCGACACATGGAAAACATGGAGATGAAGGACATAGCGGCCCTCGTCAGGGAGTAACGAAGTGGCGGTAAGAAAAAGCGTTGAGCAGAGCTCGGCAGGCCATCAGAAACAAGTATTTAAACGACAAGGAACATGAATAACGAAGAAAATATCAGACAACTGGTGGACCGCTTCTTTGAAGGCGAGACCACACTTGCTGAAGAACAACGGCTTTATCGCTACTTTCAGGGGCGACGATATTGCGGCCGAACTGCTGCCGCTACGCGAAATGTTCGTGTCATTGGGCTGCATCGGCACGGCACCGGCGAAGCAAACGACTTCGGAAAGCACTGCGCCAAAGCAGGCTGAAAGTCAATTTCAGACGAAGAATCATCGGTGTGGCGGCTGCCGTAGCGGTATTATTGGTAGCGGGCACGGCCCTCATCCACATCGACCATGAGCAAAACTACTGCAAAGCCTACGTCAACGACCACCTCGTGACGGATCAAGTGGCCATCATGAGCAGTGTGGACGCGACGATGGGCGACATCAACGAGGCCGGACAAACGGACGTAGACCGCCAACTGCGTGACATTTTTGGCAGCAGCGGGGACAACGCCCATCATTAGAAATCATCACAAATCAATACAACGGATATGTTAAGACGAATCTTACTCATACTCATCACGCTTCGATTTGGGGCATCACGTATGCCCAACAGGGACTGAACGTCAACGCATTGTTTGACGGCAAGGTCGTGACGAAAGCACAAACGCAGGAAGCAAAGGTGGTGGAAGTGAAGGTGAAAGGCCGTGCGCTCAGCAAATCGACCTCAACTTCTACCGCAGTTACAGCTTTCAGGCTACACCGGAGCAGAAGGCCAAGGTGGACGAACTGGTGGAACGCGATCGGCAGAATGCCGTAAGCAGTGAGACAACACGGCGCGGTCGCAACACAACCATGATCCTAACCATGATTCCCGACGGCGCCAACAACCGCTTCGTGTGCTACATTACCAAGCACAACGACAAGCAAAATAAACCTTACCGTGGTTTATATGGAAGGACGGGTAAAGAACATCAGCGAATTGAGAAAAATTAATAAAAATAAAACGATAAAACTATGATGAAAGCATCACTTTTAGCATTGGCGCTGGCACTTGGATGTCCGGTATTTTGCCAACAACATTGTGGAGAACGACACGATTGTGGTTCGTAATCCGAGAAAAGTAACCATTGTAGCCGGCGATTCGCTGCAATCCATTCTGATAGAAGGTAGCAACGACAACCCGAACTATCGCTACAGCAACCGTATTCAGCTGGTAGACAGCAACTATGTGTCGACATCGACCATCAACCGCGACACATGGGACATCTCGTTTGGCCCTTTCAAGAAAAAGGGAAAGGGGAAAACGCAGTTTGAATTCACGTCAGACTTCGCGCTGGGATTCTGCGGTGCCACGGACGCACCTGAACAAATGGATGTCAAACCGTTCAAGTCGTGGGAAATCTGGTGGATGATTGGCACCTACCGCTATCGTCCATGGCGCGACAACCACGCTTTTCGGTGGGCATGGGTTTCGACTGGCGCAACTATCGCATGGTGGACAACTACCGTTTTACGGCCAACGACGACAAAATTGTGACCATAGAAGTATGCCGACAATGCCAAACCTCGCTTCTCGCGCATTCATACGGTCGATCTGGCAATCCCTTTGCGCTATGAATACAAGGCAAAAACGCTTCGGTTTTTCATTGGGACCGGTGGTGAATCTCAATACCAGCAGCAATCTAAAAACTCGCTATCGCATAGACGGAGCGAAACATAAGGACACTACAGACAACCTGAAGACCAACTTCGCGACCATCGATCTGATGGGTACGATGACGCTTTGCAGCACCACTTTCTACTTTAAGTACAGCCCGAGCAGCGTCTTCAAAAAGGCTACGGCCCACAGTTCAAGACGTTTTCGTTCGGACTTATCCTGTAACGGCGGCACTCAACACGCCTCTTTCCCACAAATACTCTATCCAACAAGCAAGAAAATGAATACCCAAAAGGGTGCACTTCATTATGAAAAGTGCACCCTTATTATTTCAGTTTTTAAACGTTAGCGGAATTAGTCAGCTACGAGAGTGAAGCGCTTAGTAAGTAACAATCTCAAGGCCCTGAGCCTTCAACCAATCCTTAACGGTAATCTTGTCACCTTCTGCGAACTGGAATTCCTGATCAACGAGGCAGTTCTCTTTGAAGAACTTAGCCAAGCGACCCTTAGCGATATTCTCAATCATGTTCTCATTGAGGGCTGGCAGCTTTCTCGGCAGCAACGGTCTCTTTGATCTGCTTTGCCTTGTCTGCGTCCTCCTGGGTGAGCCATCCCTTCTTCACATTACTTTCGATGTGATCCTCAGAATCTACGTGAGCGGGGGTTGATACCAGCCTTCTTCAAAGCGGCAGCAACAGCCTTCTCAACCTGCTCTTCCTTGGTCTTTTTCAACGGCAGCCTTGTACTCCTCGTCCTTTACAGACTGGGGAACAGAGCTTTCGTCGAGCGCAACCGGCTTCATAGCAGCTACCTGCATAGCAATCTTGTGACCGGCATCTTCGTTCTCAGCATTGAACTGATACCATGGTAGCCAGTGTGTGCCTTTACCCATGTGATCGTAAACAGATGCGTTGTCACCTTCGAGGAAGTTGCTAGCCATCCAGCTCCATCTTCTCACCGGTGATACCCGAACGCTGAGTTACAACAGCCTGAGCTTCCTCGCCGTTAGCCAGCTTCAGCACCTTCACCTCGTCCAAAGACTTGGCGCGAGCAGCAACAGCCGCGTCGAGAATTTCTTGTGTCATCTGGATGAAATCCTTACCATTGGCAACGAAGTCTGTCTCACACTTCACCGCAACCATAGCGGCAAAGCCTTCAACCTTCTTTACGAGTACGCAACCATTGGATGTCTCACGGTCAGAACGCTAGCGGCGATAGCCAATCCACGCTCGCGGAGCAGTTCCTTAGCCTTGTCGAAGTCGCCTTCGGCTTCGGTGAGAGACCTTCTTTACGTCAGCAAGACCTGCGCCGGTCATGGCACGCAGCTTCTTGATATCTTCAATTGAAATAGCCATAATTATTGTTTTTCTTAATGTATTTGCTTAAAAAGATAGGGGCTTAGGGGTGCTGACAGGAGCATACAGATCCTATCCAACACCATAAGACCCTATAAAATGATTATTTATTCTGCTGCGGGAGCTTCTTCAACTTCCACCTCAGCCTCGTCTTCCTTACGAGCCTTGCGAGCACGCTTTGAGCTTTGCTTCGGCTACTTCTTCAGTCTGCTCAGCGGCAGCTTTCTCGTCAGCCTTCTCTGCCTTGCGCTCTTCCAAGCCTTCAGCGATAGCACCGCAAACGGCGTTGAGGATAACCTCTACACTGTCCTTAGCGTCATCATTAGCCGGAATAACAAAGTCGATGTTCTTAGGTTCAGAGTTTGTATCAACGATAGCGAACACAGGAATACCCAGACGGTTAGCTTCCTTCACCGCAATGTTCTCCTTCATTACGTCAACAACGAAGAGAGCGCTTGGCAAACGAGTAAGATCGGCGATAGAACCGAGGTTCTTCTCGAGCTTAGCACGCTGACGGGTAATCTGCAACAACTCACGCTTTGAGAGGTTAGAGAAGGTACCATCGCTCATCAGCTTGTCAATGTTTGTCATTTTCTTCACAGCCTTACGGATGGTTGGGAAGTTGGTCAGCATACCGCCGGCCCAACGTTCGTTTACGTATGGCATGTTAACTGCTGCCGCTTTATCAGCAACAACGTCCTTGGCCTGTTTTTAGTAGCGACAAACAAAAATCTTCTTGCCCGACTTAGCGATCTGTTTCATAGCTTCAGCAGCCTCGTCAATCTTGGCTACGGTCTTGTTCAGATCGATGATATGAATGCCATTACGCTCCATAAAGATATAAGGAGCCATAGCGGGGTTCCACTTACGCTTGAGGTGGCCGAAGTGGCAACCTGCCTGAAGTAATTGGTCAAAATTAGTTCTTGACATTTTTCTTTTCCTTTGTTAAATTGTTTACTTTCCTTTGAAATTCTCTTAGAACCAGCCCGACAGTAATCTACGCCGCCGACAGTCCCCTTTGGAACCGCGAAACATAAAAGTCTGCCGAGTTTGGATACTAAACTTTTTGTCCAGTGATTAACGCTTACTGAACTGGAAGCGACGACGAGCTTTGGGCTGACCCGGCTTCTTACGCTCAACAGCACGGCTGTCGCGAGTAAGGAATCCTGCGTCTTTCAATGCCTTCTTGTCGTCGGCGTCAACCTTAACGAGCGCACGAGCAATCGCGAGACGCAATGCTTGGCTCTGACCGGTGAAACCACCACCGTAAAGGTTAGCCTTTATATCATACTTGCCCTCAGCCTCAAGGAGCTGCGGTGGCTGCTTAACCACGTACTGCAGAATAGCTGATGGGAAAAATTCTGTCAAATCTTTCTTATTGATAGTGATCTTACCGGTACCTTCTGTCAGGTAAACACGAGCTACAGCGCTCTTGCGGCGACCAATTGCATTAATGATTTCCATCTTGATTCTTATTATTTATACTGGTTAATATCAATTGCCTTGAGGCTTCTGTGCTGCCTTATCATGCTCAGTTCCTTCGAATACATAGAGGTTGTCCAACAAAGCACGACCCAGACGTCCCTTAGGAAGCATACCCTTTTACGGCGTGACGGATCATCTTGTCAACACCATTCTTACGTGTGCGAAGATCAGCCGGCGTATTGAAACGCTGACCACCGGGATAACCAGTATAGCGGGTGTAAACCTTATCTGTTTCCTTCTTACCGGTGAATACCACCTTAGAAGCGTTGATAAGAATTACGTTGTCTCCACAGTCTACATGCGGTGTGAAGCTCGGTTTGTACTTTCCGCGAAGCACAGCTTGGCTACTTTAGAGCAAAGGCGACCTACAACCTGATCGCTGGCATCGATTACGACCCACTCTTTCTTAGCTGTTTCCTTATTAACGGAAATAGTCTTGTAACTTAAAAGTGTCCATTTTAAATAATTAATTTTACTACTAAAAACTTTTATTATTACATTCGATAACAGAGACCTCATGGCGCCTCCAGTCTAAAAAGAGACCATCCACAGCATTATCTCTGATGCGACAGCCGATTCCCTAACCGCTCTTCTCGGCCAAAAGAAAAGCTATTAACACGACCGCGCTATGAGAATCCTAAGCGTATTCCCACAATCGGACTGCAAAGTTACATATTTTATTATGAGTTTAACACACGGGACATATTTCACACTATACAAATTACAAAACATTAACTGTTTTTAAAAATCATTAACATCACGCTTTTTAATAATTCAATCCCACAACCATTTTCCTTCCGAGGCAACATCGTCGGCGATTTCTGAAAGATTCACTTTTTTTAAACCACCCATTTCTCCCACCCAAAGAGAAGCTACACGGCCAACAACGAAATATGAAACACGGCCGATTTGTAGACTTTTATACACCCAAAAAGCGACCCATTTTTGATAGCATCCAGACTTCCGCCAAGTAGTATTTAGCAAGAAAAAGAGCGTTTATGAGTCTTTTCCCCATGTTTTTCATGCTTTTTAACCCACAAAAACATAGATTTTCCGGCTCAAAAGCACAGCTATTACCCGCTCATAGCTATGCTTTCACCTCACAAAAAGCAACCTTTTTAGCTTGTCAAAGCAGCCCTTTTGCGGTGTAAAAGGGCTGCTTTGACAGAAAAAAACAGACCTCTACTCTTCTAATCTTGCATAAACTACTGGTTATCAACACAATAACAAACCTCAAAAATCCTTGCGTTTTTTTGGGGCAAAGATTCGTTTCGTGAAAAAAATAAAGGCACTTTTTAAGGGGTCATTGTCAAGTTTTTCATTGCCCCATAGCCTCTTCACTTTTTAATACTGCATTTAAATTCTTGTCAAAAATCATCAATTCTTTTCACCCTATCGTTCATAAAAAAATAGAAACCTTATCAATTCCTAATGGCCTATTTGTGATTAACAATAAAATAAAGGTTTTGAAAAAGACAGATATATGGAGTCAGAAATGAAGAACACTTCACATTAAGACTATATGCACTGCACCATAGGCGTCTACGCATTTAACGGAAGAACCCTTAAAAAAGGTATTGTACTAAACCAAACAGAAGAGTGGTATGATACTTATTCCGAGTTCAGGTTTTTTTATTAATTTTTATATTCTTGATCTTCTGAAATTTTCGGCGACCGCCGTTCGGCGGTAACCCAGGTGTCGCCTTTTAGAGGGCGACACCTGTAAAGGGCAATCGCGAGAACTACTGGAAGCGCCTCCGCCCTGAACCCGTAGTAGCGGTCGAAGTTGCCCACGGCGACGTGACCACTGTAGAAAGTACAGGCAGAACGCGAGGTTAATGCCCCATGGGGTAGCACTCGACGACCAATAGAAGCCCGAGCTGCCAACATTGTACAGCTGACCAGAGCTGTAGCAACCCAAAGGCGAGCAGGTAGAAGTAATTGTTTGCGTCAGCCGCATCGGGGAGAGTATGAGATACAGACCAGGTTTGATTTATGCTCTTTGTCCGCCAATCAGTTCCGTCTACGGCTGTGTTAGGGGTTGTATCCGCTTATATTCGCCTTCTTCTTAAACCACATACCACCTTTATATAAATGACCACCCATAGTTGTCCATAATTCGTCACCGTCCCAACGTGGTTCGCCCTTTGCAGCGTACCATGTCATCTCGTTCACGTTGGGAAGATCTTTACATGATGTGTGGGTAGCGGGGTTGCTTATGCCACTACCTGGGTAACTCTCGTTGTAGTAACGTGAGTCTGCATTACTCTTAGCGTAATCATTTGAGGTTGTTGCGCCTGTAAGACCTTGGCTGAGTGTTGGCTGGCTACCCCAAGTTTCCATTCGTGTCCCTTCCAGTACTGTTCCTGTGCATCCCACATATAATAATGGTCGCCGTCGTAGTTTGTTACATCAAGGTTAGCGGTGATATTATAATACTTATTCTGGTCGTAGGTTGCTGATGATAATGTCTTGGTTATAGTTCCCTCTATACCTGTTGCAACGTCCTTCACCCAATAACGTATCTTTAGTATGTGCGTACCAGGCTTTATTACGACGTATGCACCGTTGGTAGCTGCGCTTGTAGCGTTATTGGTTAAAGCGAAGCCATTAGCGTATGTTCCACTACCACCTGTTGAAACGATAATCTGTTTGCCTGTACCTGTACCTGTTAGTTCGCCTGTTGTTGGGTTGAGTGTGTAAGTACTGGTAATGTCGTTGTCAGAATTGACCTCTACCTTTGTCAAGTAACAATTATGCAAAATTGTGTTGCTGGTACGTGGCAAGAAGAAGGTAAGCAGCCTTGTGATCGAGCTCGAAAGCAAATCCTTTCTTTGAATTTGACCATGCGGCGTCTGCCATACCGCAATCGCCTGATGTACCAAAATGAGCAGTAGTGTTTGGCTCTACTTGGCTCTGATTTGCAGCAGATTGAAACTTGGTCCTTATTGCCATTCTTACCAGGGTAATAAACTTTATAAGTGCTGCTTTTTAGTAAACTTACCAGGCACTTTAAACTCAAAGCTGGCTGTCTTTTCTGTTGGAGCATTGCTACTTTGCTGCCATGCACCGTTATCGTCTTTAACCCAAATCTTATCGCCAGACTCCCAATAGAACGTACCATTGCTTTCCATTGATGTACGTGTTGTTGGGTCGCCTATTGAGAAGGTTGTTAAGTTTGCATCGTAATCTTTGCAATTTTGGTTCTGCGCTATTTCCTCATTGGCACAAGAAGCAAAAAGCCAAGGTGATACAAATGCGAGTGCCAAAGACTTTAAACGTGATGCGACTGAATGTTGTCTCATTGTTTTATTCATTTTTTCGTTGTTCTTTTTAGTTTTATTACTTTCTGTTAGTCTTTCCATGATGGAGTTTCGTCCTCATCTTCGTCCTCGTCTTCGTCCATCCAATCAAATGCCTTCTTGGCATCTCCTGATGTACCACCTGGTTGTGCAGGATTATGCTGACCATTAAAAGGAGATCCTGCCATCAAATTAGTGGTTTTCGTTTACGTGGACTATTTCACACTTTGGTGCAGAATAGTTCTTCTTTTGTTTCTTTTTCTCCATTGTCTTATTGATTAAAAAAATAGTTATTATTTCGTGCTTAATTTCTTCTTATTTCGTTTACGTAGGGACACAAAAAAGCGAACAAAGGAAACTACTAAAAGTCCTTTGTTTACAGGGGTTGTACGGCACGCCTCGCGCGCGTATGCGAGAAGAAAAAAGTGGGGAGGTTAGGCCTGGCCTATGAGGAGAGAGAGAGAGAGAGAGAGTATAAAATTATTTGGAACTACCAAATAATTTTGCGATATTTTTCATCTTTCTTCGTTAAAGAATCTAACGCAGCACAAGACGTGTTTACGCCTTTATTATCTAAAGGTGCAAACATTTGCTGAATTAATATTCTGTATAACTCTCATCGTTATTACGAGTTAATTTTTAATTTAATTGGGCGCAAAGGTAGTGAGAATATATGATACAAACAAGAAATTAGCTAATCTTTTATCATTCTGTCCAACACGTTCAAGAAGCATACCCATCAAGAATGGGACAAAGAAATACCTCATGTCATTTGGTCTTATTACTAACAGGGGAATCTCACTAATGCGGGCGCACTATTTTGCCGATGACAGCCCTGTGTGGCAATCACGTCTCTATTGCACACGATGGAACGGAAAGGAGAAAGGCGATGCCATCAATGACGCAGAGTTTACGAGTAATGTATTAATGTTGCTTCGTAAAGTCTAACACCAAAAAGAGGCTGGGAGAAATTACCTCATGGACGAAAGAACAAACCGGAGTATGCGGAACGTGCCGTACTGGAAGCAATGGTGAATCATTTCATCCACCGTGATTACACGGTGATAGGTGGTGAAGTTCATCTTGACATTTATGATGACCGCCTCACTGTAACATCTCCGGGCGGAATGTATAATGGATTATTAATTCAGAATTTGGATATTGCCGATGTATCTTCTGAAAGACGCAATCCCATACTCGCAAACGTGATGGCACAATTGGGCTATATGGAGAAGCGAGGCAGCGGACTTTCGCGCATCTGCAATGAAACCAAGGCCTTGGATGGGTATAAGGATGAACTAAAGCCCGTCTTCAAATCCACTCCCACTCAATTCCAGACCATCATTTTTGCCACTGCCGACACACAGAATGTCAGGGAGACCATGACGGAGACATGTCGAAGACGAAACTCAATGAGCGTCAGCAGAAAATGCTCTATCTCGTAAAAGAGTCTCCGACAATAACAGGTAAACAATTGTCAGAAATATTGTCGGTGAGCCAACGCACTGTCGAGACGTGACCTTTCGCTGTTGAAGAAAAAGGGAATTCTAATGCGTCAAGGCAAGGATAATGACGGAATATGGATCATTGTTTGTTGAACTTTTCCCAAATGGAACAGTAGGTGCACTTACGATTTGATTCTAACGGTGTTTTATTGCTGTTATCAGCGCCGCTTTTTCCATGACACTCATGTTTGCCTTTCATGTAAAAACAGAAAGTAAATCTACTATTTTTAGACATAAGTACATAAGAACATATTTTTCTTCTGACACATATTGTCCGGGATAGGCGGTCGCAAGCGACCACAGAAAGCCGAGTGAAACAGAAGGAAGATAAAGAAAACGGAATAAGACTGACCGATTCCATGCTTTTTAATGACGGCTCAGGGCGCAAACTTGAGCCGTGGTAATTCGTTCAAGCTCCTCGTGTGAAGTCGGGTATCTCTGCGGGAACGCTACCCTGCCGAACGGAAAGGCTCGTCAGTTCGACCAACGACGACCATTCCACAGCGTCGTAGAACATCCATATCGAGCGGCAATCCTTGTTGCAAACAATGAATTAAGCGATAATCCATCATGAAATCCATACCGCCGTGAGAAAGCCGATTTGGCGTGCCAGTTCGCCATGAGTCTGGTAAAAAGGGTGGTCATAACGGGCAAAGAACGCTTCTTGCTCGTTTATTTCGTCCACGCCGGGGAATGAGCGATTGCATCCGTCCATGGCTTCCCTTCTCTATAAAACCCTGCGTACCGCTCAACAGATAACGCCTTTTCAGTAGGGTCAGGGGGCTGGATATATCGTGCTGAGAGAACGATGGTCTTGCCTTTCAATGTAGTAAGAACCGTTGTATTCATATTGCCCAACCGACACTCGAGGCCCATATCATGACCCACTACTTCGGGGTAATTGAACTGCCCATTGGAAACCGATACCAAACGCTCGAGCCGATCTCCCCGATGAATATTCATCGTCTGGCTGTACGGCCCCAGGCCATGGGTGGGATAAAGGGTTGCCCGTTGTCAGCCAATGACCGATATAATCAGGACGTTTGGTAAAAGTCGATGTTGCGCAAATCATGGACATAACTGCCCTCGGCATGCGTGATTTCGCCGACAATGCCTTAGCGAACAAAGATGCAAGGCAGCCATCTCAAACCTGTCGTAGCAGCAATTCTCAAGCATCATGCAATGGCGTCTGTAGCGCTCGGCCGCATCAACGATACGCCAGCAATCGGCTATCGTATTCGCAATCGGCACTTCGCAGGCCACGTGTTTGCCGTGCTCCATGGCATAAACCGCGATATCGGCATGCCATCTGATACTGGTGCAGATATAAACAAGGTCGATGTCATCGCGCCGACACACCGCTTTCCAGTCGTCGGCACCGCCATATTCATCAGGTAGCGGCTTGTTGTGCGATTTCAGAATAGCTCGTGCCTCATCTCTGTTTTTCCCTGTTGCAAATCGCAGAACACACGGATAGCGACGCCATCCAAGTGCATATAATTGACCAAAAGACTGCCTGCCACGACGCCCCAATCCAATAAACGCGATTCGGACAATAGGAAGTAGCGCGCACTGAAGTGCCAACACATGAGGATATTTTTCGAGTTTCGAGATTATTCATTACACCTTTATTTAATATTACACGCACAAAAAGGCTGTTTATTCTATTGACGTGAAAACAAGAAAAAAATATTGTAATCTCCCGCTTGTTCGCGTCGTAAATTATCTTTAAAAACAGGGATAGAGGATGCTATACAGGACTAAAAAATAGTAAAAGAAACCGACAAAAACACGCCTCCCTCGCAACAGGACAGCGTGCTTTTTGTCGGATAAAGCGACTACGCGGATTTTCCGCAAGAGATTAATACTGCATCAACTGCTTCACCTTGTTCACAAGTTCTTCGCCACGCAATGAGAAAGAGATGGCCTTGCCGTCTGGGTCGACCAACACAATCTTTGGTATTGCTTCACGCCCAACATCTTGGCCGTCGAGCGAGCCCCAACCCTAACAAATCAGATGCGTGAATCCACTGTGGCTGCACAATTCGTGCTTTTGCCATCGCGTTTTTCCAGCTATCAGCCTTATTATCGAGCGAGAAACTGATCAACGCAAAACGTTCGGGTTTTGTCTTTTATTAAGTCGTATAACGCACGGATGTGAGGGAAGTTCGCGCAAGCAAAGGGCCACACCAACTGGCCCAGAAGTCGAGGATAACGAATTTACCTCGATAATCTGACAGGAATTTTGTTGTTCCATCAGCCAATGGGAGCTTAACATCGGGTAACTCCGCACCTTCTTTCAAGTCGCGTGATTTCACATAATTGGAAAAAGAACGATAATAAGGATGCTGATGCAACACAGGCGAAATAGACTTCACAAGCCAACCGGCATGATACGCTTCAAAGTGAGAACTCAGTTCGTGTTCGAGCATAAAAGGGCGCCAAAGGAGGTCGTTGTGGCTCAACAAAAACTCTATACGCTCCGCGTCGCACTGCAACAAGGCTGCAGCGCCCAATCGCAAGATCTGCGCACTGCCTGCCGGAGTATCCATAAAAGTCATTCCATGTTCACGAGTCAATCTCGTCATAGAATCTCTTTGCGCTTCTACACAGCGTTCAGAAATCGCTTTATACTCCAGATTCAACTTGTTTGTAGGCGTTCCGTCGGCAACACTACCACCTGGAAAGGCTGCGTTCGGAATGTTAATGGTCACGGTTCCCGGCTCCAGCAAAACGGAACATATCCATTATCAAAAGCCCGTAATGAAACACATTCTGACGGGCTCACCCTTAGACAAGCGACGCGTAAAAGAGAAACTGCCACGACTGACAACTGCCGAGTCGACATTGACAAAACGATCAAACTCGTCTAACTCGCTCAAATATACTTTCTTCACAGTAGCATTTGCAAAGCGCAAGGAATCTTTTGGCCATGCGGCCTGGATTTGACACGTATTCTGTGCGTTCGCGCATATCGTTGACAGCAACACGGCGGTCACTCCACAGATGAAACGGGTTATAATTTTTCTTATTCATAGGTTTCTACTCCTTCCAAAAATATTCTTTATTTTATTCACCATCTCTTCGCCTCTCAAATCGAAAAGCGACAATCTGTCCTTTTTGGTTCAAAAGTACCGTGCGAGGCACAGCCTCTACCTTGTAGAGTTTTGCGGCATCAGAGTTCCATCCTTTCAGCGTTGACACATGCAACCAATGTGGGTGAGTAAGTTCATTTTTCGCAATACACTCCGTCCATTCGGGCTTCTTGCTGTCGATGGAATAGCTCAAGATGACAAAAATTATCATGCCCTTCAGAGAGTTTCAACACCTGTTTCATAAACGGAAACTCACGGCGACATGGTCCACACCAGCTAGCCCAGAAGTCGAGCAACACGTACTTGCCTTTCAAATCAGAGAGGTTCATCGTCTTGCCGTCAGGTGTAACCGCTGTAAAATCAGGGACCTTCGTTGCCCACTTTTCAGCGTAGAAGACCGCAACATATTCATGATTTCACGATACATCGGATGTGACTTTAGCGACGGATCCAAGGCACGAAGCAACTCGCGCTCTACAAACTTCGGAACGAATACGTGCATCAAGCCGTAACGAATGATATACAATGACACGGGCGACTGATAGTGTTGGGCCACAAATTTCATCGCCGCGATTTTGTAAGCCAGTGTATTCGCGTTGAATACCGCCGTCTGATAAGGCATGAACTCCGCAGGAATATCTACAATATCCGCGTGTTCATCCATCAGTTTTCATGGCCAGCCGTGCGTTTTTCGCTCACTTTGTCATTTGGTTTCTGATAAGTGGCATAGATATCATTGGACTCTGTTCCACGTACTCTTGCCCCAACAGGGAAGCGTGCGTCGAAAGCGTCAACGATGATATTACCCGGTTCCAAGAACAAAGATACAGCCCCATTGTCAAAACCCGTAATCGTATAAGCCTCTGTCATAGCAGGCGCGGTTCCTTTGAACGTAAACTGTTTGTTCTTCACTTTGGCAGAGTCGACAACAACGGCCTGTCCATCCACTTCATGGCTCAAAGTAGACCATGCTGACCTTCGCGGCAGTATTGCGCAGGGAATCAATGGTCATCGTTCCCTGTATGGTGAATTTACCTCCTTTTGCCCTGCCCCACCAGCGTAAGGGGCAGTAGCAAGATTAAAAATAATATGTTTCTTTTTCATCATCTGAAAAATAAATAGATTTACATAATTGATTTTAAATGAACCATTCCGTTCAGAATTGCTTGCTCAGAAAGTTCTCAAGCGCTTCGCCACGAAGGTCCTTTGCGATTATATGATTATCGGCATCGAGAATAAAAAATATGCAGTATGGCCGTCACATTATAGGCCCGTGACGTTTCGTCGTTCCATCCTTTCAATGACGAAACCTGTGATCCAAGGCAGCGCGTCCTTCTTCACGGCTTCCACCCAACGGTCGCGCTTATCATCAAGCGAAATACTTACAATCTCCAGTCCCTTATCATGATAGGGTGGCATAGAGCCGTTTGAGCAACGGATTGTTGAGTCGACAAGGACCACACCAACTGGCCCAGAAGTCGACAATCTTGATTTTGCCGGGCATTTTTACTCAAAGTGAAAGGCTGATTATCAATCGTAGGCAGGGTGAAATCGGGAGCCGGCTTACCGCTCGATAGTTTGGCGAGGCGGGTAATGCGCTGTTGCAAAATACGCCCACACACCGAATGACGAGCACCTTGTCCTAATTTGTCATATAGTTTCCGACAATCCGCCACACCCAAATCACCGCTTTGAGCTTCTGCCAAAGCGTCGTAAAGCTCGACAATAGGGTGTCATTATCGGCATGATAGCGGTCGACGATGTCTTGCAAACTGCGGCGATAGGTTTCCAGCGAATCATTCAACAGACTTGCGCTTCTGAACTTCATCGCTTTTTCAGGCCATCATAACGCTCCTGCATCTGCTTAATTTCGGTTTTTGCGCTGACGAACAGCATCGGCATAATCCAAATACGCAGTCTGCAAACGACCACCTTGGACATACCGATTGCTGCCATTTGACAATGACGCTTCGTGGCGAACACCGGGTTCAGCAAACAAGACGAACCCGCCGGTATAACCTTCCACGGCCAGCGTGGCAACGACCGGTTCGTCTAATTGTGCCTTCAACACAAAAGCGAGAGTCTTTGAAATCAACACGTGCCAGCGTATCTAACTTTGCTTCTCCCGTGCGGACAATCATCAGCAATCGTCCTCGAGCAATGCCGTCAATACTCCCCGCAATAACCGTTTCATCCCCCGCGGCCCATCCCTTGAATGGGATGCAAGCCAACAGGAGTGCGGTATAGAAAAATATAAAATCTGTTTTTCATCTTTACTATCGATTAGGTAGCTGATAAGAATATTCGTGAACGAATTGTATATCGGCAATCTTACCAAACTCATGACCATCTTTGTCACGCGAATAAACCGCTGAGCGGAACGTTTCGTCAACGTCTCCACCAACCGTTAGTTTCAATTCGGTCACGGCACCTTTATCACCTTTGTTCAAACCAATGCTCAAATAACGGCCAAGATCGGCACTATAAAGCATCGTATTCTCCTCTCGGAACTTCACAAAGCTCACTTCATACTTGCCGGTGCTGTATAGACAATGACCTTGTCGCCATTACTAATGTTGTAACGGATAACATTGGCACCATCGATATAGAAGACATAATTGGTTGGGAACCACGTATTGTAGCGAATGGAACTAACATCGCTCGGCGAAAAACCTTCGAGTACCTGTCCTTTAATCGTATAGGCCGGTGCGTCTGTGTCGCAATGCCTCCACCCGAGTCTCCGTTATTACCTTTATCAGTATTAACAGGCGTCAACTCATAAAGATAATATGGCCAGAAGCATCTTTAAAGATAAAGAACGGATGTTCTTGCTCATAATTCTCACGATATTGAATATAGCCATACACGCCAGTCTTTCCTACCGGTGACAAGGCTTTTAGGAAGTTTTGAGAAATCAACATGCGCATCCTTCAATGGGTTATTCAACTGTGCATAATAGGCTTGTGGTTCTCCCCAAATACCATAACCGTCATCTCGGTTTACATGTAGGAATCGATTGTTCTTGCCATCCCAGAAGATAAAGTTCTCGCTTGTGATGACGCCAGCGGTTACTTTGTAGTTTTTCTCTCCATCTTCCGCCTGTGCTGGGAACTTAAAGGACAATCTGGCACGTGCCGTAACGAAACGTCCGTCCTTACCTATTATATAATAATAGTCAGACTGATTGGAGGGGTCGCCCACCATACCGATCTGGTCAACAGTAAGAAGGCCCTGCTCGGAGAACGGCAAAACATAATGCTTGAAGTTATCCAACTTGCGATCAAGACCAAAAGGTTTAAATACCAAGGCTTCGTCACCATTTTTGGAACGCGACGAGATTATCGCTCTCTATAACCTGAAAGTTACGATTAAACGTTACGGTTGCCTGATACATCAGCCTCATCGCATTGGCAAAAGGATTACCAAGCTCTGGATGGACTAAAGCATAGGGCATTGGTGCGAACATTTTACCGCAGCGCCTACTTTCTCGACATTTCCCAACAGCATGTTACCCGGTGTTCCATGGAGCACGAACAGACTGTTCTTGAATATGGGACGAGTGGCTACATTAAACTGCGCATAACGTGACAAATCCGTCGTTTTGTCGTGAATTCGCAACAGCACATTATAAGTAATCGGTTTCCCCAACGGCAGGACTACGTCCATATAGCCCTTAGTGGTAACCGTGTCTTTTTCGACCTTTTCCGTCACGTGTATAGTTGCGTATCCACGTAAAATCCAAATTGTCCAGATTGTTCAGTGAGTGACTGCTTGCAAGTGACAAGCACTCTCTGAAGCGTATCAGCTGCTGTCAGTGGCTGCGTAAACTCTATTGTAAGTCCGTTCAGCTGTTCTTCAGCCTCTGGCATGAACTTCACAGAGTCGATTGCATTCATCGTGTCAAAGGTATAATCATAATTCCCTTTATCCTGGTAGCACGAAGCGAACAACAGGAGGAATGCCAATGGATATAATATCTTTTTCATACGTATTTCTTATTCTGTTATTTATTCTACTTCGGGAAAGTGAAAGCGTAGCTGCCACCAGCCACTTCCCTTCTGAACAACTTATTACATGCTTTAATTGTTTCTTCCCCACCTAAAGAGGAATCCCAAGAGATGCTACCCCACTCATTCATAATCGGGAAAAAGCTGATTCAAAAGCAAAATCAGAGCCTTTCGCTTTCAGCCAGACCTTGATCATAAACTTGTATTTTTGCTTCGGAATACTCGCCATAGTATTTTGTCACCCACTCTGCGGCTGTTCCTGGCTCTACCCACGCAGAAGGTGCTACCAAATCATAGTCCATATCTGCGAACATCGGAACGTAGAACTCCGACTTGTAAGAGGCACCCTGACGCCAACCATCATGATAGAACGTATTATACTTTTCCATCATTCCATGCACAGCTACGGCATTGATTTTTCAATCCGGCCTCATCCGTATGGAATGTTTCGTATTCATTACGGGTAGTCACATTCATAGAACGGCAAATCGCTGCTGAAATTAGATGCTCGATAAGCACCCTAAATACTGTTCGATTTGTTGATTCCAATACCATGGTTGCGGATAATCAAAACCTCCCTCGCTGACAAACGGAATGTCAACGGCAACAGGGTCTGAAAGATGTTGCTGCTTCCATATGCGCAGACTATCCACACTCTTCATATTCCATCTTACAATGGTATTATAATCATTATTATTCTTGTAGAACTGATTACTTTTTGACTAAGTTGGCAAGGAAGATATGCTTCTCGACCGACCAATCACCCAAATACATCTGTATCATGCTCCACGCGTCCCACTCTCTGGGCTTTACAAACGCTTCTTTGGCATGTATCTCGTATTCCATAAATCCTTTTACACCCGCGCCGATTTGCGACTCCGGATCATCATTGGCTATGTATACGACAGCCACATAATTTGTATCGCGCACCTCAGGACGGCTGACATTGATCGTCACTTCTTGTTCTACGGAATCCGGATGGAACATAACTTGCGGACACTCTACTGGCAACAAGCGATATCCTTCGAGTGCTTTCGACTTTTAGAACAACCCGACGAGCAGCTTCGGGTTTCAGCCCCATTACTTTAATTTTCAATGTTACGGGCAAGGTTTGGGGATTACCCAACACGTAATCAGCAAAATTGATTGTTGTCCGCAAGGCCGAAGGGGTGCCATAATTAAAATAGACACCATCGTTACTTGCGTCGTAGGTTCCTACTTCCTCATGACTGCAAAGCACTGATAGCAAAGAGCCACACCAACGGCAAATAGGATATTTGAAATTGAATATCTCATAATCTTCTGTTTCGTAATGGTTCATTAATGCGTAGTCTCTTCCTCTGGAGTCCAGCCATATTGCTTCTCTGCATCCGGCAAGGGGAAGATAAAGTTTTCTTCTGTCAGATGAATATCCGTCGCATAGGGTATCGTAGTCAAGCCATGTGACTTGAGAAAGAACCAATATTGACCTTCTGCATAGAATTCCTTACGGTATTCCTTGTTCAAAGCTGCTACCTTTCCTTCATTGTCGGTATATTTTTTTCATTGAGTGAAGCAGAATAGCCCTCGACGATTTCTCACATAGTTGATGTAGCTTCTCGAGCAGCGTTATCTTCTGTAAAACTCACACAGGATGTAATACATCTCCGGTAACCTAACCAACGGAATCAATTCTTTGAGATTGGTGTTGTACTTACGAGACAAAGCAAGTTTCTGGGTATCAAACACATTGAAGGCTGAAGTCTTCGAGCGGAAATCATCGCGACGGCTACCAGACACTTCAAAAGAGGGCGTCAAACTTTGACTGACGAATCACATACTGCGTTGTAAACTTATCACCCACACTCCAACGCGAAGACAGGCTCTCTTTCATACGATACATGTTCAAGCTCACAAATACATTCATCAAATAGCGCAGGATCATTCTGATTACTGGTTTTGCAATGCCAGTCCACAATTATTGATTACTTCATTGGCACATGCTATCGCATTGGCTCCATCACCCATATAGGCATACACTCTGGCCAATATAGCATTGGTGGCATGATAGTTAAACCTGTAACGCCGCTCATTGTCGCGCAAACTAGTATTCTTTTCATAGCTTAACAATTCGCGAGCCTGCGTCAAGTCGCCAATAATGCGTTGAAGAACCTCTTTCGCCTTCAGCTTCGGCTGCTTGCTATTATCTGCCACAACACGATAAGGAATCGTTTCCATATCGGGGGCTTGAGCATTTTGCGGTAATTAAAAGGTCCCCAGGCACGCAATAAATCAAAATGACAGAAGGCCCGTATAGCCAGTGCTTCGCCGCGAAGCATCTTTCGTTCCTGCTCGTCTTTGATGACACTGTTACCTTTTTATCCAACCACTTTATAAGATTATTGCAGTTGGCTATCACATTATACAATGTTTGCCATACAACAGTTATCCTTTGCTTGGTACCATAACCATTGGTTGTTGACGTTTTCATAATTATAGATGGACGTAATATCCTGCACTCCATCGGGTATGTAATCGTATTCTTGTGCCAATTGGTCAAGCAGACCAAACGTCATATTTCCGGCATAGGCGTTATCAGTGGTTAATGTCAGGTAAATACCTGTCAATGTACTTTTGAAAACCACTCTCACTTTCAAACATCTTCTCAGCCTTCAAGTCTGTCTTAGGACTTTCATCAAACCACCCAGAGCATGACGAAAGCGACACGAGGCTTAGGATAGAAAAGGAGAAAGCCTTGATTATATAATTCTTTTTCATATTCGTAGGGTTTAATTATTTGAAAATAGCAGAAATGGTAAAATTAAAAGAGCGTGCAAAAGGATAACTCAAACCACGCTCCATTCGTACAGTTGATATACGGAACAGGTCGTTCGTGGTAAAGCTCACGTTCAAAAGCCTGTAGATTGAAGCCTTTCATAAAATTATACTTTTCTGCATTAAAGCGATAACCAAGACTCAAGCTGGCCAATTTAACTTCGTTGTCATTCATGATGAAACGGGTAGAGGCCGGTGTTTGAGAACCGTTCAAATCTATTCGCTTATATCGGGTCACGTCACCCGGCTTCTGCCAACGGTCTTTTTGCGGCACGCCGGTCAAGATTGTAGCTATGTTGCTATTCTCAATCTTGTCCACCAACGTTTGGTTATAGACAATTCCACCCCATTTATAAGTAAATCCTAAGTTAGCAGAGAAATCTTTCCAGTTCAACGATGAACTAAAAGTTCCGCTGGCATCAGGGGTTGGTATCTCCTACCGGCACTTTGTCGGCAGAGTCCCATACAAATGTTTTTTTGATTATCGCGAGTCAGGAACACCTCTTTTCCTGTCTGCGGGTCGATACCCAATGAACGCACGGCATAGTAGGTGGTCGTAGACTTTCCTTCTTGATAAACAGGCAATGGCGCATTCTTTGAGGCCAACTGCTTCTCATTCATCTTACGCAGGAAGTCAGATATCTTTCTAATCTTGTTCCGGTTATGATTGAGACCTACCGCAACCGTCCAATAAATTTGCTTGCGGATGTTCTGCAATACAATTACGTTCAATGTCGCGTCAAAACCTTGATTCTGCAATTCGCCCGCGTTAATAATCTGAGAGTCGAAACCCGTAGAAGGTGCGAGGTCGTAAGTGGTCAGCAGTTGTCGAGTTATATTATTATAATAGTTAAAGGACATGTTCACTCTATTCTTCCAAAAGCCGAGATCCATACCGAAGCCTAAGTTATCCGTCTTGGCCCATTTCAGATTCGGATTATTGAGACGCGACAACACCGCACCCAACATGGGGAAAGAAACGTAAGGCCGCATCGTCCCGGAGAAGGTATAATACTCTATCGCGTCGGCGGGACTGAAGTTCTGCGAACCAGTCACACCATAGGTAGCTCTCAACACTAAGTTAGAAACACGTCCTTCAAGGGAATTTTTCACGATAGGCGTTCCAACGTGCTCCGACACTCCAAAATGGAGTCAGCGAATGGCGGGCATAGCTGGAATTGATTTCACCACTGACATTGAAGTCTGCCGAATAGCGCATGTCATAACTATAAGACAATTGTCCTATCAAAGCCATGGAGCGAGCTATGCTTTCCGAACCTCCGGGATTACGCGACATCTTATTACCAAAGATGAAATCATCCATATGAGAATCTGGATATCCCGTAGCACTCAGATTGACGTAGTTGCTTCTGTTCTCCTGTACATTCCAGTTACCGAAAACACTTATCAGATGTTTACGCAAAGGCTGATTCCAGTTCACACCAAAGTTGCTCGACCACGAAGTAGACTCACCGGTATTCTTCATGCTAGCTTCCTTTCAACGTCTTATCCAATTCGTTGATAAAGCTTGTATGGTTGGCCGGCAAGAATTGTTCGGCACGGGCGATTCCTCGTGTATAACTCAACTGTTCAGTGATACGTAAGTTTTCAAACAAACGATATTCCAGATTCAGACTCGATGCAATATTAGTATTATTCGTTAGATCCTTGATACCAACGTTCGCATTGTACAGAGGGTTGGCTATCAGCACACTGCTGGCACCAATGTAGTTATCCAAAATCTTGTAATATCTTACCATTGTCGTCATAAGGACGATAGTAGGGATTGATTCTAGAGTATTCAGAGAACGAACCATAAGGAGAATTATGTCCATCCGTTTCGGCAAGGTTGATAGAAGCACCAATGGTAACTTTCTGCTTGCGATAAGTCATACTAAAAGTTTACGCTCTTCGTATTATTAGCAGAACCTTTCATCACACCCGGAGAGAAGGTTGTATTCAAGTCCAAACTATATCTGAACAGTTCTGTTCCTCCTGCAGCCGACAAGGAATGACGATGTTGGTATGCTGTGCGCAAAAGGCTTGCTGAGCCAATAGGTATCAACACCGGCCAGCACATTACGCCGCAACTGGTTATAACGATTCATGGCCGTCGCGTTTGATTCGCTGTAAACGCCAGCCATGCGTTCCATTTCTAGTTTTTCCGAAGCTGTCATCAAGTTATAATCCGTCAGGTCAGGAGCCATAACCGTAAAGCCACCATTGTAGCTCACAGATAAGGCTCCATCAGGGTGCAACCTTTGTCTCAATGACAATCACACCATTAGACGCACGAGAACCATAAATAGCCGTAGCCGCAGCATCTTTCAGGATGGTAACATTCTCAATTCGCTGCGGATCCAATTGCAATATACGACTCATCGGAACGATGAAACCATCCAACACGAACAAAGGAGTATTGGGTTTTTACTCGACACATTGTCAAGCATCAGGTCCATCGTATTGGCACTCGACATGGTACCGAGGCTCTGGTCACCACGCATTCTGAATTCAGGGTTGTGCATTCAGGTCAGAACCCAATGAGTTATTTTCCATAACCTTGAAACTCGGATCAAAGAACTGCAAACCTTTCAGGAAGTTGTTAGGATTCAGCTGACGCAACTTCTCACCCGACACTTCTACGTAGTTACCCGTAAAGCTCGACTTGCTTCGTTTGCTGATACCGGTCACCACGACTTCATCCATATTGATGGCACCATCAGATTCCAGATTGATTTTCATATCGTTGCTCGACTTCAAAACCTGCAACGATATTGTTTTATAACCTAAATAAGATATTCGTATCGACGCTTTTGCGAGGTACCTTAATCTCGAATTTTCCATTTACGTCGGTCACACAACCTTGCGTTACGGCCGTTGTCGTGCTTCCATCCGTAATAACGATGGTTTGCGCCCGTCAGTGGCTCCGCCGTCTTTTTTATCCTGAACGATGCCATGGAGAAAAACACTCGTCTTTACGTGAATCGCCGGTAACTTTAGTCTGTTGATAAGCCGATATAAAGGATGTGCCGTCCTCACCATACGTCACCAGCACGTTCTGGTCGCCAATCAAGTCGCCGATAATTTTATCAAGAGGCCGATTGGTCACATTAAGCGTCGCCGGCTTATCAATTCCGACGAGTGAAACATCTCTGAACTCTATCGTAGCACCGGCGGCACGGGCCATGAGTTCAACATATTTCCTAATGGAATATTACTCTTCCGCAATGTCACGGGCGTATCTTTCCATGAAGATTCCGGCGTTCCTTGGGCATATAGCGAACAAGGCATAAGGACAAACAACATGCAAAAAGCATATCATACAGCCCTTTGTAATCTTTTTTATTTTTCATGTTTTTGACTTCTTTTTGATGAAAAACGGCTCTGCCTGAGAAGATTTGACCGTTTTCGATGAAAGGTTATATCAAAAAGACAGCTTTATCTGTCAGAAATGGTAATAATAGTAGTGAATCGTTTATTGCAACAAACTATCCAAAACACTTGTATAGGCAGCGTTCCGATTATACTTTTCCTTATATTCTTTCTCACAAGAGGCAACTCTTTCTATCTGCTTACCATTGCGAATAAAGTTGCAAAGCAACATATAAAGAGCTGCGTCACGTTGTGTACCTGTATAAAAATTTAGCCAAAGCTTCATACATCGTTTCGAGTTTATCAGGCATTACATAGGTTTGTCCGGCTTCCATGGCTTTCTTCTCTTGTGCGAAGAAACAATAGCGAATCAGAAACTTGTATAATCGGGACATGACAATGAAACTGCGTCATCGCGCAACTTCACTCCATCCATCAACTTCCAATAGTCTCCGATGCCTTGATCTTCAATAGCCACATGGCGAACCTCCGCATACATTTTCGGATACTCCACGAACGACATATAAGACATGGCTTCCTGTTCTGCTTCGATATAAGTCACCAGTTGCGGATCGGCCACATCTTTAGATTTGGCCACCAACTCTTTCAGTTTCTCAAGTAGCGTCCGCGCATCTTCGATACGCTTCTGTGGCTTTGATGTCCAAGGCCGCGCACGACAGTAATTGTGACTTAAAAATTCAACTGTCGGTGTATCTGACGAAGCTCCTGACGCAGCCGATTGGCTGCCACGGCACGCTCTACTCCGAAAATGTCAGTTGGATTTGTTTACCTTCCTGTCGCAACACAACGTGCAAACTGTCCCCGGCATTCATTAGAACTTCGGTTCTTCCGTTAATCAGCATGACTACAGGCGAAAACTGAGGCGTAAAAGAATAGGGTAAGTGCTCTCCGGGATTATTATGGAACTCAGCTGTTATTGCCGGAGATTGTAAACAATCGTAATATACCATTTCTTGTTTATACCCATAGATTTTCCGAACTCAATGTCGTTTTCTTTTGGGCATATACGGTGCCAACACTACACAGCATGGCAACGTATACGAATAATTTCAACTTATTCATATTTAGTTAATTAATTTAGGGTTGTAAATTATGATTAGATTCTGAAAAAGATTAATGCGCCATGCGCTTCATCGGAGTTTTATATTCTTTCTTACAAAGGCAAGATCTTTCATCCGATGAAACAAATCCGTGCCCATTTCTTTCGGCAACATCACCACAGTGACCTTACCGGCATGCTTCATGAATTCTTTCATAAACCATTGAATACGCTTTGCTGTTTGAGCTGATATGATAAGTGGATAATCCGCACGATTATCTACACCGTTATGAACGTATTTATAAATCACGTCGTCCCAGTAGGCATTTCCCCTGCGTGCCCGTCTCGAAAACGTTTTCTCACATGACTTTTCACCTTATCTAATAGGCTTTCATCTACATGTGTGCGACAGGCGAGCAACCTCTTCGTTGATGGTCCGCAACACACTTTCTTCCTTGCCGGGTTGTACCGGACATCACCGTCAACGTATATACGGGCTTATCCATCGTGAGCGTAGCCTCACCTTTCGCGTCGCAAAGTGTAGGCGGCTTGCATCTGAAGCCTGATTTTTATCCAGCAAAACTTCCGACAACACTCGGCCGGCTATATCCATCATCATCGCGTTTTCCGGCGAATCAAAGGCAAGCGGTCGTTATGCCACTAACAGGTAGATGCTCGATTTAGGCACACCCATGGAACTGGCGAATACGTTGGCAGCATTTTTCTTAGCCACCTCAGCAGGTTTCCTCTCAGGCAAAGTTATTGAACGTGAGGGAACGGCTGTAAATAACGACACAAATATTGCTCCATGAGGCGCGTCGTCGAAAGTATCCGTGAAATAGAAAGTCCATCGGCTCATGTCCGACGTACACATTCTTGCAATCTCAATATACGCTGGTAACTGGCCTTATCCACATCTTCCTCCTTAACTGGTTCCCATCCAAGGATGATGACCATAGAGTGTGGCGTTAATGCTGTCAGACATCATCGCGTCCGTGTTGTGAGCTTCGACCGCAACATCGTTTTTCAACTGGCGCGTCAATGCGCCATACGAAAGGCTCATCGGGGCGAATCGCCGTCAAATAAAGGTGTATCACCTGCATGAAAGCTTCCAGATTTTTCATCTCTGTTTTGCCCCTCATACCTATATAGCGATTATCCATCCCCATACTGATTTGCAACTGACGATCAGTCAAATACCTTGAAGTTTCCACAGCCGAAAGATTACCAAGCCCACTAATGCCGATGGCATAGTTGAACAACTTCAACTCCGGCAAATCCTTTTCTGTGAAACAAGCACTGCCGCAAGGTGCCTCCGCGCGCATCATCACAGGCTGCATCACCATATCTGTCTTTTTCAAAATGACCTTAGCACCATTGGAGTCGCAATTCCGTAAAATCCATATCGGCATGATGCCGCTTGCTGACTATACTCCCAGCTGTTGGCAGAGCCGGCATGGCGATCGCTTGCGTGTGCGGTGCCTCGTATTTACCCAACTGAAGTGTTCCTGCCGTACTGACCGCTTCCCATAATTGCGCTTTTTGTCGGTCCGTACTGACGAGCCTGTTCGTGATTGAAATTAACAATAGCCAGATTCTTTCCTGTCAAGACAAACAAACGACGCAAACGTTGTTGCACAAGAGTTTGCAATCTTGCGTCCGACATATTCTGCCATACGCGCTTAAGAAAAGGAGGCGAAGGCATTGGCGTACCATGTAAAAAATGTTCCTTACATGCGTCAACCGCCTTCGTTGCTTGCTGATACACGCAGACTGTTCAACACAGCCTTTCTAGAAATCACCGCATTCGGCTAAGCTGAAACCATCATTAGCAGCCCGCAACACTTCGGCCTACCGCCATTTTGCAAGCAGAGACTGTAGAAGTTATATCTTTGGGTACTACCGAAAGCTCCAAAGCTTTCTTGATCGAGGCGTATATATAATTGCCGTTTTTCAACGTTGCTATCATAAAAGGACAATCCGCCTGCTCTGCCCGCTGTGCCAACCGCTTGTTAAGTAATGTCACAAAAGCCAAAAGTCGCGTATTCGTCCATAAGCCCACCGACCTTACCTTCAATCAACTCCTGTAGGGTGTCGTATTTAACGAGCAACTTTACATAACCGGACTTCAACTCCTTGTCATAGTCTACAATAATAATAGGGACTATCGTTGTCGGGTATCGGCTCCTTTACAACGGACAAACCATTTTGAGGATTACGCAATTTTTGAAAAGCGTTCACGAATCATCTCCACCATCTTAGAGGCATCAATATCACCCCACAACAATAATGGCTTTGATTCGAAGGATGATACCAAGCATGATAAAAGTCCACCAATACCTTCGGTCGGAACGTCCGAACGATATCCATAGAACCCATGGTTGTGCGTCGTCCATACTTGCTTTGCGGGAAAAAGCATTGGCAAATGTTTTTCCAATAGCCTGCCTGAGGCATGGTTGCGCAAGCGCCATTCCTCTTGAATAACAGCACGCTCCTCATCCATCTTACGCTCAGACAAAGATAGAGAACCACTCCAATCTTGGAGAATCAGCAAGCAAGAATCCAAAGTTGACGGACGTGTCGTGGGGCACATTGCTAACGCGACACCGTCTCATCCACACAGTAGTGGCATTTTGAAGTCGGTTCCGAACTGCAAACCGAGCGACTCGCAATAAGAAATAAGATTATTATCGGGGAAATGGGTTTGTGCCTTTAAAGCACATGTGTTCAGGAAATGCGCCAATCCACGCTGATTATCATTTTTCCTGAATGGCTCCCACCCTTATGTATAATATAGAAGTCTGCACGCCCTTTCACGTGGCTTTGACGCTTCACATAATACGTCATGCCATTGCCCAACTTGCCTGTCAAGACTTCCGAATCTGAAGATATCAAATCCGAAGACTGTTGAGCAAATGTCGTGAAACGCACATCCACATGCAAACCATTATTATCAATTTCATTAGATACATAAGGCTTTCTATTCATTCTCTTGATTACAAATGTAGAAGTTATTCTTAAATTTGTAAAGATACAATCTGTTAAATTAGCTTAACGTGTCTATATTATCACCGTTCCACAGCACTGATTCCCGCTCCACTATGGTAAAAATCATAACGAGAACATTATCAAAAGCGTATATGCTTTTATCGTTATCCGATGATTAAGGGTTCGAACACGAATAACTGTAAAACCCCGAGATGTAAAGACAACTACACCGAGTGCCGGAAAAAGCAAAGTTCCGATGCGGTCAAAAGCCACATCGGAACTTATGGTTTATTCAGCTTTCTGCTTTCAGATTCGTAATGCCACTCTTGAAAGCTCCCGCCCGGTGGAGCGGAAACACGAGCGTACTGATGTAGTACATGTCGCCACGCTTACCAAAGTTGATTTTTCGAGACAGGCAAATCACCCACAAGACGGCCGTTGACATACAGACTGGTTTTCTCCTGATTGCCTGTTACCATTACGCGAGGCCTTCTCGCCGGGGAAGAACTGATGAGTCGAGACGTATTCAGATAACCATCCCGAGCAAAGCCAACCTTACCGGATATCGGATCAGAAAGATGGAACTTCGTATCGCCAAAGCAGAAAAGCTCGGTACCACGGGCTTCCTGCCGTGCCTCGATATCGAAACTTACGCGATAGTTCCAGCCAATCTGGTCTATCTTTTTGCGCCGCTCCAGACCTAACGACAGGCTGCTCCAGCACCGTTCCCGTCGGATAAAGTCCCGCGTAATTCAGCCCCGGAGCCTCGCTCAACGACTGTCCTGCCTTGACGAAATCATCATAATCGAAAGTCGGTTTTTGCGCCCGTCCACATCTTCGTGGCCATCGTCTTCAGAGCCGGAGCAGCACGATAATGCACATCCTTATCACTGATTCCATTACCCACGATATCATTCCACGGCAAAAGCGCCACCTTCAATCTGTCGATGACGTTCTTCAAATTTCATTCCGTTGATATGAGCGGGTGTCCATTCATTATAAAGGGCTTTCGTGTTGAGATAATCGTAATAATATCCTGCCTTCGGAACGATATAAACACTCCGATCGGGCACGCTGACAAGCTGATAACCGAGCTTCATCATCTCGTCCGGTTTTGAATAGTCGTTCGACCAACTATACATCAGCACGTCCTTCACCTTGATAGGCGTCGTACCTTTCGCATGACTTTGTTGCCCCCAAACAACAGCCTTACGGCCGTATTTTTCCACCAACCGAGATGTAATGATCCGTAAAAAGCACGGAACTTTTCCACCACATTCTGGTCCTTATTAGAATATTCGTCTGTACCGACATGAACGTATTTGCTGCGGAAAACGGGCGCCGGCCCTACGAGATACTCCGTAAAAAGCGAATCACAGAAATCCCAAGTCTTAGGGATTCAGCAAGTCAAGATGGTCGGGTGGATAGTCCTTACTGATAAGTTCGGGACGATAACGTGTCAGCGAAAGGCAGTGAGCCGGTACGTCAATCTCTGGAATAATCTCAACTCCTACGCTATCGGCCCAGCTCCTGAAGGGCGATAAAATCTTTCTTTGTGTAGTGTCCGTCACGAGCGGTCAGCCCCGAAACCACTCACTTTCCATACGAAAAGCTGCAGGAGTCCGATCCCAATCGGCATTGAAAAACGAATGAAAGGCATTGTCGTTAAGATGAATATGGAACACGTTCATCTTATAATAGGCCATCATGCGCACATAGTCGCGCAGCATATCCATCGAAAAGAACTTTCGTCCGCAGTCGAGCATGAAGCCACGGAAAGGATAATCGGGCACATCGCGGGCGAAACCTTGGGGGCAACGCACGGTCTTTCGACTGCTCGAAGAGTTGCAATAGGGTTCGTGTCGCCCAATAAAGGCCCTTTCCTGTGCGTGCCGTAACGATGGCTTGCTTCTTGACGGTCATTGTATAACCTTCCTCACCCAACGCTCCGCCACCTTTCAGACTCAATACGATGTCACCTTTCTGCGCCTTTCCTTGTATAATAGTAGGCTCTGTGCCAAACATTCGGCGGTAATCTGCGGCCAACTGGCGGGCAACACGACTTTCCGTCACTCCCTTACATACGATTCGGCCCGAGAAAATCATCGTTCCTTCTCCACCTTTCCATTCCTTGATTTCAGGGATAGTAAATGGTTTCGTGTTGACGGCAAATGCCGAGAAGCCCAGATTTGCCCATACGAACAACAATAATAGTTTCTTCTTCCATAAAATTATTAAGATGTTTACAAGAAACAGCAAAGATAATGATGAATTACAACAAACTCACATTTTTCGGCAGAATATTTTACGATTTATGCATTGACGTGAAAGCAGAAGCAGAATATTAGGTAAGTGCCACGTTATCGCCCCATCACGCTTATCTTATAGTTTCTTGAAATCTCGAACAGCTTATAAAGCTTCCACCCCTCCTACAAGTCCACCTGCACACCAGCCATATACAAATGTGAAAGCGCCGTCTTTGGCCGTCAGTCGGACGGCTGCATCGAACGCAATCCGCCCCACTCTCACGCCCAAACCAGCACCCAGGTAGTCGTCATGGTCACCTGCATGTCACCCAAACGCAACGAATAACGCTTAGCCAGCGTATAATCGACACCACCACTCAACATTCCACTGACCTTGGACTTCCCCGACGGCAGATAAACACCACTATCCAGCGTTACATCCAGTTCCTGGTTGCGCACCGTAGCCAACTTCAACGCACCACCGCTATGCAACAATGGCGACAGTGTTTGCCACCGGTCACCCGTTCCGACGACACCCAGATCGCGCACAGCCAGGTTCAGTTTATACCTCATCAGTCCCTTCTGTCCGTGAAAAGCCATGCCTATTCCCAGCCGATAGGCATTGTCTTGCACGTCGGTTTTCTCAGATATCATGCCCAAAATGCCATAAATGGCGAAGCGTCCCATCGCATGGACATAGCCCACATCCACACCATACGAATACAATCGCATAGCGTCGGCTACGGGTTTCATGTTGATATCGAGCACCGGGCCGGTCTTGCCCTGAGCAAAATAGCGTGCGCCACCCATCAACAGATGCTTTTCCCGAGCGGTGCGACAGGCCCAACGTATGCAAGCCCTGCTGCCGCCGGCCCCATCCACCAGTCGAAAGCGTAATTTTGCACATCGTTGTTTTGGGTATCGTCAAAGCCTACGGATGGATCGGCATAGACCAACGCACGCTCGGAAAAAGCCGAACACGCCACCGCCGTGCGCCAGTGAAACGGCCGACACAGGCATATCCACGATTGCCATACGCCTTCCTTGCGCATGGACGGACAACGCCACGACCGTCAACGCTACGGTTGAATACAGCTTGTACGCGATGGTTTTCATCTTATTTCTTTACAAATTTATCCTGATGAGACCACTCCCGATTCACCAAGCTCACCACATAGCTGCCACGGGCAATGCCGCTGACGTCCATCAGCAACGTTCGCTTCTGCCGGTTCAGCGCGGCAACAGCTGAAACGCTTGCGCAACACTTCCTTGCCGGCCATGCTTCTGACGACAACTTCCGCATCACCTTCTACTTCCTCGCCCACCTTTATATATAAGGTGGTGGTCGCTATAGTTGGATAAACGGCATAAATGCCTTCCTTTTTCATACACGAACACGGGTATCGAGAAGACGCCTGTCTGGCCATGCACGTCGGTTGCCGAGGTTCTATCGTGCTTTCTCCCGAATCGTTTGCCCGTTATCGTCATCTCGCCGTCTGCAACCTTCACCTCGACAGAGCCGTCATGTTTGGTTTCATACACGCAGTCCGTCAGGCTTCTCGTCGACAATCCAGTCTTTCAACGCCACCGTCTTGTGCTGTCCGCGCTTTATGTTGAGCGTTTCAAAGCCGGCTTTCAACGTCGGTGTCTTGTCGACGACAATTTCAATAAACAACGTAAACGAGGAGCTTGCGCCGTACTCGTCCTTCACCGTAAGGGTGAGAGGATAAATACCAGGGATGTAGTTCGTGGCTTCAACATACAACATGACCTTGTTGTCCTGTGTCGTTATCCCCACAGAGCCTGCATCGCGGAATTGATAACTGCACTTATGGTTCTCCTTGTCCGTGATGGTAAACACCACGTCGGCCTTGTCCCTACCGGCCAAAGTCAGACGATTACCGTCCATGCTGACCGCTATTGTTGGTGCCTCGTTGTACAACGTCGTGACGCCATTCTGCAAAAAATCACCAGCGGCGATGTCTTTTCCATTGCGTGCTACGGCCTGTATCGCAAAATAACAAGTGGTATTGGCCGCCATGCGCATGTTGGTTCTTTCAAACACTTCATCAGCTTTGGCATAGTTGGCATTGATCAAATGCCGGGTGGCCTGCCCGCAATTGGCTTGTGTAATAGGCTGTTCCGACATGTAAAGTATATAGTTTTGGAGTGAGCCGTCACTTCCCTTGTTGGCCGACTTCCATGCGATTGTCACGCTGTTGTCAGCCGCACTGCTCTTCTCTGGCGAAATTGAGGCGCAACGGGTTTCCACCGTCATGTCATAATCGGCCAGCGCTTCCATCGCGTCCACGTACCCCGAGCCCCATGCCATCGAAAATGGTTGGCCGGCACATACTCGTTATAATTCATCTGCTTCACCCCTGCAAGCGAGACGTCGACGCAACTCCGCGGCCGTAAAAGCAGCCCTCCGTGTTCGAAACGATCAAGGCGGCAATGCCCGACACATGCGGACAGGCCATCGACGTACCTTGCATATAGCATAACCGTTCTTTCCTTCCGCGTTCAGCGGCACCGTACTAGAGCACAGCCGACGTCGGCAAGCCGTTCTCGCGGGTATTTCTCCTTCACGGGTTGCGAACCGCCCGGTGCAGCCAGGTCGACAGTTTCACCATAGTTGGTATACCACGACGCCTGAAAGTCAGGGATTGAAAGCCGCCACACTGGCAACATCGTCGTCAGCGGCCGGATATGTCGGCAAACGCAGCCCGTCGTTGCCGGCCGCAAAGATGACAAGGCCTCCCTGCATCACAGGTTTCTCGGTCTTGTCCCCGCCTGCATACTTGTTGAAGTAGGCGATCGCCTCCTTCACCACTTGCGGAGTGGCCTTGCTTCCTGCGCCATAGCCCCATGAGTTCTGGCTGATGACCGCACCGTTATTGGCTCCGTAAACAATCGCGGCTGCATCCAGATTTCTGTTTCCCGTACCGATCGTTTCCGTCGACTCGGGATCTGTCGGATCATAGTTGGGATTATCCTTGAATATCTGACAGCGCATGATGCGCGTTCCGCTGTCTGCCGTACCGTCGCCGCCGGCTATTCCACACACGCCACGGCCATTGTTGTTGCGCGCCGCGATGGTTCCGGCCACATGCGTGCCATGCCTTGTCGGCGTGACGACACCTTTGTCGTCGGCGAAGTTGTAACCGTAATAATCGTCCACGTAGCCATTATTGTCGTCATCCAGCCCATTCCAGGAATCTCTCCCTTGTTTGTCAGAAGCTGCCTTGCAGGTCGGGATGGCCCGTATCTACGCCGCCATCCACCACAGCCACGACAACCTCTCTCTTTTCCTGTAGTGATTGTCCACGCGGGTTCTACGTTGATGTCGGCACCGACAATGCTGCTCACCACCGGATTGCCTTTTTATCCGTATAGTTGCCGACATTGCCACGATTGTTGAAGTCCCATTGCCGGCTGTAGAGCGGGTCGTCAAACGCGAGGGGCCTCCATCGCCCCGTGTCGAGGCCATGTCGGCCGCCTGAGCTCACCTTCTCAGCTTAGCGGCAAACACCGGCTCCACAAACGTCGCCACGTCATCCCTTGCCGCGTCACCGACAGCCCCGCGTCATCGACTCCGGAGCCTTTGACAGCTGCATGGTGTACCACCTAGGTCAAGGCCCTCCCGCTGCTGCAAAGCCTCGTCCTTGCCGGCATAGGGGAAGATGCGGGTGAGCCGAACGCCCCCTGCGCCCGCATATACTCGTCCAGACGATGGCTGCCCGTGGGTATGGTCAGCTCCGTTGCGTGCCATCCAGCTGCGCCACGATGTCCTTGTGCAACTTCACACTCAGCTCTTGAGCGGCATTACCGTCCGCAGCCGGCGTCTCGGCAGCCTGCTTCGACTCTGTAAAAAGCGTCGGAACAAGCCCCCGAAAGCAGTGCTATGAGGGAGCCAACCAAGGCCTGATTGCATCTTTATTTTCATCTTTTCATCCTTTAAAAGCACACTTGTTCAAAAACGAAGAAACAGTCCTGTCCGTATATTGACCATTTCCTATAGTCGGAATTCAAGTAACCACCTTTACAAAAGCCCCCGACAGCGAGCTTGTCCGACAGTTTTCGCAAGCCCACGAGCCTGCCTTCGAGCGTTTGATGGCTTTCTCCGCGCAGCAGATAAGGCGTATAAACCATGGCTTCCTGCACCGCATCGGTCGTCGCCGTCACATTGTAACTGTTGTCCCAACCGCTCTGCATGCCGGCATTCAGCCCTGTCTCCACGCAAAGTGCCCACGTTGCCATTTTGCACTCTACGCCCAACGACATCGTCAGAGTCTGGTTTGCACACCTTCATCTGTGGACTGTCGTAACGCTCTTCGTCACGCTTCCAGCCTACGGCCGCCATCATGGCTGCGCTCGATTGCAACCTGACGGGACTGATGACCTTCGACCTGCAAGTCCACACTCGACGCCACTGCTGTGATAAAGTTGGTTTGTTCCGACTTTCACATAGTCGAACAATCCCTCGTCGGCATGCTGCACCTGCTGCTCATAAATATGCTCACTGCCGCTGTGCGCATATTCTTTTGCCGAAAACTGAAACAGCCAAGCACTTGTCAAACCTGCGCTCGACAATCAGCTGTTGGTGGAAATGGTGCGTGTGCGAGCCAAAGAGCTCCTGAAATTGGCTTCTTCGCTGTTCATCGAACGATACTTCCAGCCAGCCGCAAGCGTCCAGACCCACAAACCATCGTGCATCCAGGCCATATCCGCCCCTATTCCATGCAACGTCTGCTGACGGCGCATAGCTCACGGCGCCCTGACTTTCACGCCGATTCCACAAGCCGAAGCCATAGAAAACCATAAAACGCACGCCATCCAGCAGGGCTCTTGGCCGCAATCGACTGGCGACTCCATTTCCGGTCTCAACGTCAAGGCAACGATATTCCGCTGCCACACGCGCGACATCCCCAAAGCCAACGCCCACCGAATGGGTGTGGTTGGAATGCCGCGGATTCTGTCTTCGCGCCTGGGCAGTGCCCTCATAGCGAGCCTCCAGCCCCCATTGCCACCCTCCAAGGGCGAGGCTATAGCCGCCATAAACGGTATATATCTCGATTGACGGCACTCTGTCCCAACGTGTCAGCCACGAAGTAGGGCGCATAGTCCTCCGGATGGGTGGCATAGTTGAGCGACGTGCGCATCATCTCGCCACGCTGATAGGCCGCCATGCCGAAAAAGCGTGCCCGAACGCTCGGTATGCAGTTCGCCACCGGCCAGCAACCGGCCGAACGTCTGCCGCTTGCCGTCATGGTGGATTAAGCGTCCCGTGACATTGACGTTGTCGAACGAGGCCGCCAAGACATTGTGTTCGGGGCGATGCAGACCATCAAAGGCGCTGCTGTCGGCACGCCCCATCGTGTAGTCGACAAGCGACACCATGGAGCGGGCCACATCACAACCGGCTGTTTTCCAAGTCGTTGTTAGTAACCGACGCTCGTCCACCACCGTTTGTGAAGAGGTGGCGTACTTCTTCAAGCCATATTCCAAGCCGCTTTGCCCCTGGCGCCGGTCGATAGGGGCCAGGAAAAGCGGAAGACTGATTATCGTTTTGTTCGATGACAGGACTGCTTTTTAAAAAGACATGGTGAGTTCCGCGCCGAAGAAAGGCTTCTGCCAGTTGCGTCGCGACTGCGCGTAACCGTCGCGATACTTGGGACTCACCTGCACAATGTTGTTGGCAAAGAAGGCCAACTTCACATGACGGTTGAATTCCTTGGTGGCTTTGATACTCCACAAGAGCGACACGGGCTGCTTGTTTTCCTTATACCGCGACGCAAGATAAGTGCGCCGAAGGCTCTTCAGCAGCTCGTCGTCAGCCAATCTGAACGTCCTGACCTCGCCATCCGTGTCCATATAACGCTCGGGATAGGCGTTGACGTCGGTCACAAGTCGATATTTCTCAAACCACACCACCTGAATGAAATTCGTAAAGATGAGCTTCCGCTTGGGCAGATGGGTATTCACCCACGCATTAGTGTTGAAGTTGGAGCCGATTTGCTTCTCCGATCCGTCGAAGATTCCTACGTAAGGATACATCTGTTCGCCCACCATGACGGACGGGCGATACATCACCGGCACGCCACTGGCATACTCCGTGCGATAGTAGGCGCCATTGATTTCCACCTCACTCCTGACCGCGGCCATCGTCGGAATGTGCGAGACGGTACTCCAATCCCTGCTTCACCGTGCGGGCACTGTTGGTCGGCACCTGCATCTCCACGAACGTCCGCATCTCCCGCGACTTGAAATCGGCCTTCGTAGGTTTGGCTTCCACCGGATGCAACAGCTCATAATAATAGGTGTAATGGGCCGGGAACATAGGTGGTGAAGTAGGCTACACCGCCTTTCATCAACTCACGAAAACCGGTCAAATTCAGCTCGAAGCCCCGCCAACGCAGGTCACTATCCCACCTCCAACTTGCTATTCTTATTGGCAGAAAGCCGCTCATTGACCGGATTCTGAATCTTCGTATTCGTGATGAGCAGCCGCTTCGAGGGCGTCCGTAAAAGTAAGCGTTGAGCGCGATGAAGTCGTGATACACTTGTCGGGATAGAGATAATCGGCCGACGGCGGCTTGTTTTTCCACGCCGTAACCAGCCCGCAGCGTGTGGCTCATCTCGTCGCCACCCGCCTTGTGATAGAACGTATAAGCCGCTTGCAGACGTGGTTCGAGCAGCATTCGGCCATTGATCTTGTAGTTGGAGAGCAGGTTGAACATGGTGGTCGACCGCGCGCCAAGCGAACCATTCAACTCATGTCGCCCGTGACGGTAGCGCAATTTGCTCTCCAGATAGCCGGCATGATTGACCAGCGATGGGATGCCGCTGTTCTTCCGCGGGCGAATGAAGTCGGCGGAGGGGAACGGCGGGCGCATCGGATCGACCACGGCGCCGTCTCCAAGGTTCTTGGTGGTCGTGGGCAAGTGCCCAACAACAGATTATAGCTGAGTTCCTTTCCGAGATTGCCCGACTTCCGGGCATTGAGTTGCACGAAAACATTCAACGGACGGTTGTCTATTTTTATAATAGGTGTCGTAGGGTTGAAGGCAGATGAGACGCCCTCGCTCTCACCTTCTTGCAGGCTTTGTTGCAGCGGCATGACCGTGCGGTTGATGACATGTTTGTGATGTTTCAGAACGTTGCGGGTGTAATCGGCTCGAGCCAATCAGCTCCAGATTGTCGAGCCACGGTGTGTTGAGTGCCACGTTCAACTTGCCCGACAGCGTGGCCCGCTCATAGCGCAGAGTTGTATTTCTCATGGTAGGTCTTGATTAGTTCGTCGGTCTTGTTGTTGCTGAACGAGGGTCACATAACTGCCCAGAAGGTTCATGTCGACCGTCTTGCCCCACCACCGTCGCTGGTTGTTCCAGTTGAGTTGCGCGCTCACTCGGTTTGTAGGCTCCGCGCGCATCTTCCATCCGTGCCTGCGACGCACTGATATCGGCACCGGCGCAAAGCGTTCCCAGCCGCTCGGAGAGTGAAATCCCCTGCCCACATAGAGCCAACTTGTTGAGCGGGTCGAACTTCACACGGGCCTGCAGCGGGCTGGCACCTTGCTTGGCGTTGACCCGTATGATGCCGGAGCTGAGGGTTTCCTCTTTGGCCGACGAGATACCGCGCGTCAACGTGACGTTCTCGATATGGTCGGTGGATATCGTCCGCAGGTCGACACCCGTGTTGACGGTCACGTTTCCCTCACCGTCTGCCGCCGACTGGCCCGTAACGCCGGCCATCTGAATGCGCATGCCGTCGTTCTGCACGGGCACGCCATTGACCGTCAGCCCCATGCCGAACGAGGTGCTCATGTCCGTTCCCACCTGACGGCTGCTGATCAGCGCGCCATCCTGCATGTTGTTGCTTCCCATCTTGCCGCCGGGCAACAGCACGAAGATGTCCTTCAGCGACGTGGGTTGGATGTATTCCAGTGCCTCTTGCTCGATGGTGGCGTCGCTGCCGGTCTTGTCGTGGTACCTGGCCGTCACGGTGACATCCTTCAAACCGAAGCTCTGTTCGTCCAGTTTGATGTCGAGTATTTCGCCACCGGGCTTCACCTGCAACTCCACCGTATGATAACCCATGCAGCTGACACGCAGATGAGGCTCCCGCAGTTGCGGAACGAGCAAAGCTTTGAAGTTGCCGTCCATGTCGCTCACAGCGCCCTTGGCGGCCTCTTTCATATAAACGCTGGCAAAGGCAATCGGCTTTCCGTCGGCCCGAGCGGTCACTTTTCCACGGATGACTGTCGCGCCGCTGCCGATCAATGAGGTGGCCAACAGCAGAATGACGCATGCGCCTTTCACATATCGCATACCTGTCAAATCAATGCATCTTGTAGGTTGTCTGAATGTAGAAAATCTCCTTTCTCCTCGCATGGGGAGAAAGGAGACGCTAAATAAGGAGAGTTTGAATGGACAAAACTATTTCTTTGGGGTAGCTCTTCTGCCCATTGGGAATCACCACAAAGTCATTCTGACTCGTCGTTGGTATCGAGCACATATCCCTTTTCGGCGGGCTTACGCTGAACAAACAAAGCTCTTGAAGCCACCGTAAAGGCCGTCGTCTTGAATCTGAATGCTGCTCTTGTCGACCGCTGCGGGCAATACTTTATGGAAGAAATTGTCCTTGCAACCCGTCTCGGCAGCGTCGATTATCCAACGAGTCGGTATGATAAGATAGTCTTGTTGCATGTTTCCATGGGCCCCGGACACCTTCATCTTCACCAAATGCTTGGGGTACATAGTCGCCCAAATTCTCATCGGTACGCAAGAGCATGAGCGGCGCATGGCCTGCATAACCCCAGCTGAAAGCCTGGAACATGGAGTGGTTGACCGTGAGATTGGGCACCTCGGCGTTGTCGGTTGTCATCGAATACTGATGAGGCACGTACACTTCGAAGTCGGCCCCGGTCAGATTGACGGCTCCTTTCTTTGTTCCACCCTCAGGAATGGTCGATGGCCGTGTGGGCGATGACGAGCGATTCACCGGGCTTCACCGGGTGTTCGCGGCCGCTACCGGGTATCGTATAGAGCTGACTCACGACGATTTGGTCTTTCTGAAGATAAGCGCTTTTCACGCCATCGTCCTCTATCGCGTTGTAATCTCCGCAGATGGCAAACGACAATCCGTCGGCGTACAGCGGGCGATCGCTCACGTTTCGGATGGTGAAATACTCTTCATAATAAAGGTTTGTGAACTCGTCGACCTTGGAACAGTTGAAGAACAACTCGTCAAGCACGAAGGTTTTGGCCAGCGTCGACTGCAAATCCTTCACCTCGACCCTGCACGCCTTGTTGGCTTCGCTGAAGGTAAAGTTCTGCAAACTGCCATACGATGGGTGCCCGCACCGTCGACAAGGTCCTCGGCCACAACGTCGTATTGTCCCAGCGGCACGCTGAAAAACGGCCACGCCAGAGGCGTTGGCGGCAGACGTAAACTGCTGGCCTGAACGCGACTCGGTGAGCTTCACGGTGAACTTGGCGTAATCCACATTCGTTTTACTACTGCCCAATTGCACCGTCAGTTGGCTCAACTTCTCGGTATTATCGTCGCTTGAGCATGAAGAAAAGCCGACAATGCTAAGCAGAGCGATAAGGAATAAAATTGTCATACATCTTTTGAATTAGAGGAGCAAAAGTAGCACATTCAAATCATGCGGACAATACTTAAAAAATAGGTATTACAAAGCGGGCAAGGGCCGCCATCGTGTTGTTGTCGCAGCCTTTTTGCAGTCTCATTGCTGTGCTTTCGGTTTGCAAAAGGGCTGCTCTTGTCTCCTCATCGCTGTGCTGACCGACCAAAAGCAGCCCTTCGCAAGCTGAAAGTCGGCTCTTTTTCGTACCTTTGCCAGCGAATAAAAACAACTGGTAAAAATTCTGGCGCATGAACACGCATCATTCCCAACCGAGAATAGAGGAACTCGACTATCTGAAAGGTATTCTTATCTTGCTGGTCATCAGCTTTCATCTGGTATTATATCGGCCAGTCGTACCTTATCTCAAGCAATGGGTCTCACACGTTCCACATGCCCGGTTTCCTGCTGCTGTCGGGTTATCTCATGAATATCGGCAAACAAAAGGTTGATTTCTTTGAAAACAATTTTATGGTTGGGCGTCCCCTATCTGTTATTGGAAAGCGGTTATACGTTGATGGCGTCACTACTGCTCCATCCACGACCATATCGACCACCTCACGCCGATGGTTTTTATCGACAAACTTCTGGTTCATCCGCTGGGCCCTTATTGGTATCTGCACACGCTGATTCTATGCGGTTGCGTTTATTACATCATTGGCAACTGCACGGGAAAACAAGCGATTACTGAAGTTTTCGCTTATGGTTGTAAGCTGTTATGGACTTTCCCTACTGGGATTTGTGATTTTTCATGTGCCTGCTACTTCCTAGCCGGCGCGCTGATCAAACAATATGGCTACCTGTTTACCGATGTCATTCAAAGGTTCTTGGATAGCCCTGATTGTTTTGGTGCTGCTTTCCACCGACGCGTCTCTTTTTCACAAGGCCTCTGTGTATGGTATCATGATCGTCTATTGCGCGATGAGTAGCATGTTGCTCATCCTTCGTTTTCTGCCTCAACGTTTACGGCAAAGAACTTGTTTTCTGGGACGCAACTCCTTTGCTACTTTATCTTTTTCTCTCCTGTTTTTACGATTCTTTGCAAGCAGCTCGCAACAGCTTTTCTGGCCTTCGACCGCTCAGCCCTGCTCTTCTGGATGGCATCTCTCGTCATCTGCGTTTTGCGGATTCGCTACTCATCGGAAAAGCATTAGACCTCCTCAGCCCTCAGCCCTTTCATCTTTGGAAAGCGCAAGGTTGTAACCATGTAAAAGTGTTTATTCCATTGATTTGATTAAATGCTCATACATCACGTATGGCTCAAACAATGGCTTCCAGCTCAACTGTAGCAGCTTTGGAAATGTCCAAACGAAGCCCTAGTTGGTGGCGGATAAGGCGCGTTGGGGTCTACGTCGATGACGACCTTACTGCCTTTTCCGAAATGTCGCACCATGTATTCGGCCATCTCCCGAATGGTGCAATAGGTCGTCAGGGCGATGCCACATTATAAGTTTCTCCGGCCGTTCCACGCGTAAGAATGAGCAGAATGGCCGCCACCGCGTCGAAAGCGTATAGCGATGGTCGCTGGCCGCTTCGCCCCGACTTTTCAGTACCAAATCGGTACCGGCGACAATATTTCAGGCGAACGTCGTCGTCACCCGACAATCCGTCTGTGGCACATCAGGCCGGAGTCTGGCACAACCGCACCATTCTCACGGGCAAACCATACTCCCGGCAATAGGCCAGACAAAGGTTTTCGGCCATCCGCTTACCCTCCGGATAGCTGCTTCTGACCGACTGCAGGTCAACAAATCCCAAGTCAGACTCTCGCAACGGATGCTCATCATTGCTCACCGCGCCGTAAGCTTCCATCGAAGAGAGTAGACAAAGGCCGAAACGCGCTGCCGAAGGGCACATTTGCAACAGCCGATCAGTACCCACTACAATCGTCTGAATGAGTCTCTACGGGGTGCGAACAAAAGTATTTGGAAGAAGTAGGTGCCGCCAAATGCACCACATAATCAAAACCCGGGTTGCCAAAGCGTCAAGATGGACCATGTCGCCCTCCACAAACTGCAGGTCATCCGTAGCTGCAAAGGTGCTTCAGCAGCCTTGCGGTCGCGTACCAAAAGCTAAAATCTGCGTTTTTCGGCCCGCTGTCGGTTCCACGCCTGCACACAATAAATGAGCGTGCGCCCAGCAGTCCCGTTGCGCCGGTTATCAACAGCGTCTTGCCCGCCAGTCTCCGCGTCGGGCGCAAAGAAAGTGCGCCCAGTGAGTCGGTCGATGTCTGCTTTTAACACCTGATTCATCACAATCCGAATATCTGTTGGTCCTCAGTAGCCTGTATCATCGCACGCAAAACACGAAGAAGTCGGTGGGTGTGGTTATCTTGATATTCTCCATCGGGCCAATGACTGTTCCGGGCTTACAGCCATACGCGCCTCATCATGGTGCAGGAGTCGATGAAGTCATGTCGCCCCTCGGCCTGTGCCCTTCGATGTGCCTCAAGGATGTCGGCCAAGCGGAAACTCTGCGGCGCACGGGCAATCGGAGAGTGGTCGCGCGACGGAATCTCAAGCGAGACCATCGGCCTGGCGCACGATAAACGTTTCCGTTGCCGGCACCACGTAACGCAGGAACCGCACTCTTCGACTTTACGAATGTTGTCGGTAATGGTTTCTTCGGTAATCAACGGGCGCACACCGTCGTGAATCAGCACCGTGGCATCGCCCCCTGCGCATACGATTCGGCTGCGCAAAGGCCGTTGTAGATGGAGTCCTGCCCCGTCGTTCCACGGAACAACCGCCACAACCTTGGTAATTTCTAAACTTCTTGAGCTGCTTATTCAGATGCGGAATCCAACTTCGATACAGCAACAACAATGGCGTCTATCTCAGGATGGTTATCAAAGAGTTCTAATGTATAGATAATGATGGGTTTCCCATGAAGATCGAGAAACTGTTTGAGCTTCGATTTCGTGTGCATTCGTAGCCCCGAACCACCCCGCAAAAATAACGGCTATATTCATGCTTATATAGTTCTTATCGTTACAAAGATAGGCTAAACAAACGGAAAGTCAAAGTGAAAGTTTATTTTATTTGCTTTGGACTTCCTTGAAGAACTACTCATCTTTGCAATGTGTTCAAGAATTTACTAGAAAAATCAAGCTGGCGATGCAGAAACGCACCAAGACGGCACAGACCCAAAAGAGTCTATTCCACTTGGAAAGCCAAGGGCTGCAGATAGAACCGCTCGTAACCGTCATTTTCCAGACCCATAACAAGAGTTTGCAGATATGCCATATGCCCGGAAAATCAGAAAATGGCCCATCAAAACCAAGTGATTGTTATCGACGATGGCTCTTCGCTCGACCACACGGAACGCTTAGCGAAGGGCTGAGATGGCGCCAACGAGCTCTGGTACGCTGCAATGATCTCTACGAGAACGTCACTTACGACAAGACCATTCGCATGGCCAACGGTCAATACATCGCTTTGTTGCAAGACGACGACGATTTTGCCGACACACAGTGGATGGACGATGCCCTGAACTACTTCCAAACACATCCAGATATGGCCATTCTGGGCGGTAACTGGAAGGTGAAGTCGACTCTTCGTCAGGGGACCGAGCAACGCGTCGGCACCCGTATCGACGAAGCCTCACGCCCTTTCTGCTTCGCGCCGTCGGTCAATCGTGCGCCCATGTGGATCAACAAGGCGCTTCTGATGCCAAAACCGCATCGCATTGACTTTCCGTTTCGCGCCTTTCCAGTACGATGATGACGAACTTTGTCTGCGTGCCTGGCTCGAGGATGCACCGTAGGCTGGTACGACGCGGGCTTCCATTCGTTGGCCGCGGGGGCATGCGCCTTTGGAATAACAGCTTTTCTGCCGAACAGGGTCGGCGCAACGGCCATCTGGCTATACGCTCTATGCCGATCGCATGGATGCCATCCTGCAACGTGTGGCCGACAACAACCGCCGTCTTTACCGAATACTCCGACTATGGCAACACTCAAGGAGAAGGCGGCAACGGCATTTTCTGGGAGCTATCAGTAATCTGCTCACCCCAAGTCATCAGTGCCATCATCAGATTCTACCTCGGTCGTATCCCTCGTTCCTGCCGAATACGGACTCTGTGGCCATGCTGGCAATCTTCTCGGCCATGCGGGCGTGTTGCAAGAGAGTGGCTTCACGGCGGCACTGACCAACTTGAAGGAAGTAACCGACAAGGACTACAATGCCGTTTTTCTGGTTCCAGCACACTCGTCAGCAGCGGCCTTTACCTTGTTTTTATTCTTCTGCGCCGCTCATCGCGGACTTCTACGAACAGCCCGAACTTGTTCCTCTCCCGATTGGTGTTCGCTTCGTTCGTCGTGGCAGGCATCGGCACGGCCCACGCAGCCTATAGTGTTCCGCAACATGATGAACAAGGGCAGGCCATCATCAGCACCGTGGCCTCTATTACATCGGAGCGTAACGGGACTGGTGCTGGCCTCACAACGGGTTCTCTGTATTGGAGTTTGGCCAGCAACAATTCGTTTTCTCATCGTCGTGACCGACCTCGGCCGCCTCACTACGTGCGCTGGTTGCCCAGTCTGAAGATTGATTTCAGCCCCATCCGACGCATGTTCGGTTTCAGCTGTTCCATCATGATTACGCGCTCATTACGCAGGTGAACAACAATATGCATGTCCATCATCTTCGTAAGTTGTTTTCGACAAAGTCATTGAGCAACTTCATGCAAGCCTTCAAATTGGGAGTGTCGCTCATGCACCTTTTGTTTCGGGGCACTATCAATCAAGTCGCCCAACCCGTATATCATCCATCAACGACCAGGAAGAGCGCCAACTTCACGTCTTCCGCAAGCTACTGCGTTTCACGGCCTTTATCTCTTTTTCCTGCCATGTTCGGTCTTTCGCTCGTTGCCCGCGAGTTTATTCTGCTCACGGTGCGCGATAATTGGGTCGACAGCATACCGCTTTTTGCGCATTCTCTGCATCAGCGGTGCCTTCCTGCCGTTCTTCACTTTGTATCAAAATATGGTGATCAGCCGCGGCCGTTCCAACATTAATATGTGGGCAAACGTGTCGCTTATCCTGCTAGCAACTGACGATATTCATTATCTGTAGTCGGTTCAGCATTTCTCCATGGTGGTACTCTATACCGTTATCAACATTCTTTTGGATAGGCGTTTGGCGACCATCGCCCGCCGTATCATCCGGTTGAGCCACCTTGCTTTCCTCAGACATCCTTCCTTTCATGCTGCGGCACGCCGTTCGTGTGCCGTGTCTACCTGATGGGACCATCAACGATCCGGCAATCTAGGCTCATCCTGATACTACGCATCGTCATTGTGGCCACGCTCTACTTCTGCATTGAGAGTTCATGCACGCACAAAGTACTCGAAGACGGTATTGCCTTCTTCATAAAAACAAAAATAAGTGATTAGCGAATATGCTGTCGCTGGTAAAAATACGGCAGTCAGCGGAAACAGAAAGTCCTAACGAGATTCTTGGGGTCACTACCTGTCGTGTGAAAGAGCTGACTGCGATGGCGAAGGCAGAACGCTTGGAAACGGATGAAGTTGAAAACGCCCCGCCGGGTCTGGTACTTCATCATGCGTAAAGGCGGCCCGATGGCTGGTTGTATCGACCTTTAAATGTTCCAAAGGTCGAGCCAGCGCAGGTAATAGTCATTACCCGACCTTTTTAATTTCCCGATAATGCTTCACGCACCATACAATCATACGGAGGCCGTTGCCCACCGTGGGCACGCTATCGGCGTTCGACGAGTATGTGGACGCGCCATGGTAACGCCGTTGATTTACGAGTTTTGGCGTCCACATAGACCACGCTCATGAGACGGCAGCCACCACGGATAAGATCATATCGTAGTAGTTGTGCCGGAAAATGGCGCAATCCATAGACGGCAAGTCAAGCGGTTGACGACGAAAGAACATCGTGTGGCCCGCGAGTTTCGGCACAATACATCATGCGCAAGGCCGTCGTGTTGGGTCGCCGTGGGTCTTGGTAGACGAAAGAACCATCTTCGGAGAAGGGTACCGACCGACCGCCGCACAGCAACCGATGGCCGATGGCCGCTAACTGGCGTTCCAGTTTTGTCGGCTTCCCACAAGTCATCCTGATCGCAAAGGGCAATGAAATCACCTGCACACGCCGCATGGCCGAATAGAAATTCGCATTTACGCCCATGGATGTCGCGTTCTGAAACAACCGATGGCAGGGGTATCGCGTGGCATAATCGCGCAGAATGGTCAGGGTTGCGTCGGTAGAACCGTCGTCCTGAATGATGATTTCATCGGCGGGACGTGTCTGCCGTAGCACGGAATCGAGCTGTTCAGCCACGAATTTGGCACCATTATAGGTGCAGATGACAACGGAGATGGTGGCTTGCTTCATCATTTTGCGGATGGTTTGTCGAGATGGTGGCCAACGAAACCCGCTCATCCATGTTGAAAATAAACCTTTCGTGATGCGACATCCGTTGCTCTACAGGCGGCAACTGCATGTAATCGCCGAAGAAATGACGTAGGTATTCGTCGTAACGCAGGGGCAAATCAACTTCCAATCCTTCGAACATAAACGACTTCGTTCCGGCTATCCACGCCTTTGATGAGACCTCTTTGTGCATGATAAACGCCGCTATAAGTGACAACATTTTGTAGCCTTTTCAAACGGATAGAAGCGACAAATGGCGTCCATCTTGCGCGACAAAATAACGCCGATAAGCGCCACGGGCTACGAAACCGATGGTCTTTCTGACGAAACGCCCCCACTCATGTGGCTGCTTCAACAGGGCCAGAATAGTCCGTGAAACGATAACAGGTGGAGATTGCTTCCATGCGATTCTGTATCTTCTCAGAAGCTACCGTTTCAGTCGCAAAGCCTCATCCTTGTCGTCCGCCGTACCGTCGAGAGGAAAGATATCAATGAACATTCCGTGAGACACAAGGCGTATCGACTCGCTCCATGATGGTGGTATCGCGGCGGCAAAGTTTCGAGAAGTGCATGAAATAATTGTCCGTGTTGTAGGAGTGCATAGCTCGTAGCGTCACGTGATCTTGTCGGGCGCAGATATCCATCGAGCCGATCACAGTCGGGACGCGGCATAAATACGTCGATATCATCGTCCCAAGGGATGAATCCTTGGTGGCGAATGGCACCGATAGCGGTACCTCCGGCACAGTAATAAAGTAAGGTTGTGGGTCTTGCAAGGGCGATAAAATATTGGAAAATGTCGAGCAAGACGGCATTCCAACAGGTTGAAGCGCAGGCGAAAAGTATCGTCATAAGCGACCTATTGTCTATTTACAAAGATAATGCTTTTCGTGGCCACTCGAAATAACATGCTTTTATTTCAAAGTACCCGCTTTTTGCCTATGTTTGCATACAAAACCTACCGCAAATATGACCAAAATTACTTTTTGATTTCGGCTCATACCGACCCGCAGCACCCTTTGCCGTTTAGTAAAAGTCTGCCTCATCTTCAGAATTCTTTATTCATATCGACGCAAAGTCTGATATCCAACCATTCCGCACGCTACTACAACAGTCCAACGTACACTTCGTGAAACCTCGTATCGACGTGATGTGCGGGGCAGTATCGGGTGGTCGACAGCCAGATGTCGATGATTCGGGAGCCCTTGACTGCGGAATTAAGTTCGATTATTTTCATCTCCGCGAGCGGACTCGACTATCCGTTGTGGAGCAACGAACGGATATTAGATTTCTTCGGACAAGCGCCCGGTCGCCAATATTTGCACGGCGTGTGCATGGAAAAATCAGCAGGAAGCCGCCCGCATTTATCGCCAGCACCGCCCTTTACAACTATACGTCGTGGCGATATGGCACCATGAAGAGCAAGTTTAGGGTGGCTCTGCGCAAGATACTCTACTCGATTGGCGTTCAGAAAACCATTTGCATTTGTGGCCGAAGGCAAGGAGTACAAACTCTATAAGGGTTCGATGTGGTGGGCCATTACGCCCGATTTGGCGCAACTGGCTTACGACACGTGGAAGAAAAACACGCAGTATGTGCGCTATTTCCATGATTCGTTCGCACCGGATGAAACCTTTATTCACACGTTGGTGTTCAATTCGGACTATGCCAAAGCACAGTCTGGGCGAGAAAAGAGCGCTTCACCGGTTAGAAGACATCACGCCACTGACGTTCATCGACTATACCACGACATCAAGTGTTTGACCGAAACCGACTACCATTTGCTCAGTCGGCTCTGGAAAATGTTCTTCCGCAAGGCTGTAACGGGCCAGCGACGCGTTGCTCGAGCGCATCGACCGGTTACGCAAGGACTAATGGCCCAACAAATAACTGCCAATCAGGTTCAGGTTGTGGCCGTAAAGAGGATTATCAACACGAACACGAGGTCGGAGTCCCGTCAATACCCTGCGCATGCGTACGGATTGCGTATGGTCTTTCGTGAGAATGGCGAGAACAGGAAGGCCGTCATGACGGGGCAACGGGAATAACAATGAGCAGCCATGATGTACACTTCCTTCAGCGCGAAGCCCAAAACAAAAGTGGAGCAACAGCGTAAACGCCGAGCCAAGAGCCGCACAACCACATGAACCGATCGTGCCTTCCACAATAAAAACCAGCAACGGCCAATGCTAGAATCAGCCCAATCAACGACATACTCCCACCCTTTTGATAACCGACAATGACAGGACGACCTTTCACTTGGTCTTAACAACGAGATGGTCGGTGTGCAGCCACCGATTCGCCGATGAAGTTTTCAGACAAACGAAACCGTGCGTGAGGTCGATGTATCGAGCCACATGGCCAGATTGAAAACATCCAACGGATGGGCTTCAGGTAGCTTTTTGTTTGTTTTTGCAACGCTACCACTTTCTTTTCTTTCTTCTTTTTCTTCTCCAACGCACGTTGCTGACGCTCTATCCGTGGCTTTACGACGTGCTCTTGCTTGGTAATAACTAAGCCGAAAAGCACGAGATGTAGGAATCACGAACGCACAACAGCCGTCGCCAGCGCAACGTGTTTGCCGACGGGCGCAGAACAGTTGAGCCCAGAACGTGTAGACGCCATTACTCAAGGTGGTGCCGGCAGTCAACAGATAGAGCAATGTCGTCTGGGATACCGACATGAAATGACCACCCCGCAACTTGCTTCCCGCCACATACAAGGTGAGCAACAGCAACGAGCTGAAAGCGACGAGGCAGAAATGATCCGGGACGATGGCGGTCAACAGGATGTAACCTAACGAAAAGAAGCCAAAAGCCAACAGCCAGGCGCTCAATCGTCGCCACACGCACCACCTCTTTTGAATATTCACGAAAGGTAAAAGAAAAGCATAGAAGGCCCGGCACCGTGTGCAGACGGCAGCCACGATAAAAGATAGCGTAGATTGACCTCGAGTCTTGGCCATCAGCCAATGATTTGGTTGAGCAAAGGGATACCAGAAGTAAGCTAACAGCGGATGACGATCACGGCATAGTAGACATCCCACCGCGAAAAGGTCCAGATAAATATAGGGATCAAGCCAGAAATGGTGAATTTGGGGCGAAAATCGACCAAAAACCCAAGTTGCCACCCACGGGTCAAAGCGTTCAAAATGATAACACAGCATGAACGCTTGGGCCACCAACAGCATGACCAACGTGGGCAGCAAAGCAGCAATTCCTGCTTTGAGAAACGAAAGATACGTAGTTTTTCCATCTTCAAACTCCCCCTTTTTCTCGCCTTTTACAGGAAATATTTTCAGGATAATCTGTCCGTTGTACGCCCACAGATAGAATTGTCAGAAAAGGCCACAACATGCGCAACAACTTTCGTGACAGAGAGCTTCTTGAAGCCCTCGAACAGTAACACTGACGGCTATTGGAATGATAAAAAATCCAACCGCCACTCGAGTGATATAGACTTCATTCAGCGCAAAACCGATACGAAATGCAGCACGGCATCGCACAGAAACAGCAAAACACGAGGTGCAACAAGCCACTGCGACGCCCCATCCACAGTCCTAAGACGAACAAAAGAGACGATGACCGCCTCTATCCAGATAATTGCTCACGAGCCTGATAACGCACGATAATCGGTCGCTTTTTGGTTGGTCCTGCAACGCGCAAAATCACGATGCAGCTGGATTGATTCGCCAAAGATATTCTCCACCAAACTCGACCAGCGGGGCGTCAGAATCATAATCCATTTGGCAATTTCGCCATCACCAAAGTCAGGAACCGTTGAGCTTGGCCTACGTCTTACGGACTCCTTCACGCATTTTTCCTGACCTTCTCCAGTTCTTTGCTCCAGTTTCTGCTCAATCTTGCGCACTTCCGCGCCTGCGGCATTTCAAAACGATAATAATTTAGCTGCTGTATAGCTGACAACAGAACGATTGTGCAGCAATCCAATCATCAAAATGGGACGCCAACTGAAAGCACGCGTTTCTTGACAAAGAAGGCTGCCAAATATACATTAATAATATTAGGGAAAGGAGATCACCGTCAAGAAGACCAACCAGACCCAACTTCCACGACGCTAAGTCACGCTTTTCGTGCATCGCCTGACCGCTGACATAGTGTCATAAGCAGCAACAGCATGGAGATAACGAAGTGATCGGGTACGATACAGGTCAGAATGACGTGACCAAAGAGAAGAAAAAGGCGTGAGCAGGGTAGCTGTCGGCTCAGGAAAAGCCCCATCAGTTCGCGCAGGACGCGGAACAGGAACAGTCCTGAATAGACCGCCGAGAAGAGCACAGCCAATGCCATGGCACCACGGCGCAGTTATGTCCCGTCAGCGCCGCGAGGCCCCCTGATTGATCAATAGGCGGATAGAGCAGCGAAAAGAACAGCGGATGACGCTCCGTAGCGAAGTGAACGCGCGGTCCGGATATGGTAATCCCACGACCAGCAGTCGGCCCGACACTCAAAGGTCTTCCGAAAGATCGACAAAAAGCCACCCATGGACACCTAAGAAATACTGATGAGCATGCTGTTGAATGACAAGGGCAGTTCAGACCGATGAATACCAACAGCAATATCAGGGCTAACGCTCTTCCTTGCGGATTCTGAACAAACGAAAGATGGACATGCGGATGAATTAAGATGAAGAATAACCCTGTGAGGAGCCCAGCCGTTCCGCGAAAAACGCCAATGACAACAGCCCCACGACAACACGCGAGCAGCGAGCGAAACCGCCGCCACGCAGGACAAGGCCATCACGAGGCGACGAGACGAATATCCAATGGGCGGCCAGAATATGAACTTCCGAAATGCCGAAGCCAGTCCTAAATGGAGCACCACGCGGTAGCGAAGAACGAAGCGTAACCGAAGAAACGGTCTTTGCGCCGAGACGATCCCCGACAGAACAAGCAGCGCGACAAGGCCGATAGCGATATAGGTAGGGGTCGAATAGTCCCCGATTTTCAGGTCGCGCGCTCAGTCTGCGTCCTCAAAAGATGCGACCGATGGAATACCATCGACTCGCCCATCAAGTTCTCAATAACTGCCGACCACCGATCGGTCGATTTAATAGTCCAGCTCAACAGGCCCGTATTCTGGAAGGGAATACCGGTCTTTTCGTGATTCTTGCGATACTGTTTCACGTGCTTCTCGCCCAGCTGAACCTTCACGGCCTTGGCCACGAGGGCCGAATCCTGTATTTTTCGGCGTATTCTGATACGGGCTTTCGACTGCCGCGGTGCTCCTGACGTTGCTTTCGGGCCAGGGGGCCATGCGTGCGTCGAGCGCGGCTGTTCAAACACCTGATACTCCCGCTACGGTGAAGACCGAGCAGCGACGGGAGGACAACCGCGAAAGCGACGAAACGAGGTCCGGAAAAAGCGGCGACCATTGACAAAGGGCGCCAGAAAGGTCTTCAAACCATTGTTGAGCGACACGCGCCCGCCGTGAGAAAAAGAGCCACGGCTGTTCCGACACGCATTGGGCGGCCTTCGCGCAACAGCCGTCCACTGATCCAAAGCGTCGGTAGCGACAGCATGGGCGACACGCAGAAGTGGTCGGGCGCAGAATGTGAGCATGACGTAGCGAACGACATGAAGAAGAAGGTGAGTAAATTGCTGTCCCAAAGTCCAAACCATAATCTGTCTCGCAGGTTCGACGCAGGAAAAACGAGCGTAGCTGCGCCACAAAAGAGATTGACGCATCCATCAGCGGCATACAGAAGTTGCTTCGAAGAGCTAACGGCCCTTGGTTGAGCAGATAGCGGATAGAGGAAAAGCGATGAGCGGATGGCGGTAGATATCGTAAAGCCGGCGACCACTCTGTCCTGATTTCGTACGTCAAGCGTCGAAACCCGAAACATGGAAAACGCCCGATAAGCAACGAGGGCGGATGCTGGTTGTTCCACATCGCCAAAGCGCGCAGCACCGTAGCTACACGCCATGCTTTCAGCAGCAACAGATAAAGTCCGATCCACAGGGGCGGGCCGTTGTTCTTCCTTACTCAACTTTGAAAATACTTGCCCATTGCTTCATTACGATTTATGGTTGGTCAGCAAAAGTACATAATTTAATATATGGCCGAGGAAACACGCTTTTGAAGCTTTACTACGGGCCGATGGTCGATTTTCCAAGCCATTTGTCGTATCTTTGCCACACAGAGAGGGCTGCGGAAAGAATGGCTTTCCCACCGCTACACGCCTGCAATACGATTCATCCGACAAACAAAATAGAAGAAATATGAACGCAACGAAAGACACTCTTATTCATCTGTTTTAGGTAACATCTGCCGTTCGCCGGCGGCCCATGCCGTGATGCAAAGATGGTGGACGACCGCCATCTGACGGCACAATTCGAGATTGATTCGGCCGGTATCGGCGACTGGCACGTAGGAAGCTGCCCGACTGGCGCATGCGCAAGCACCAGAGAACAAGCGTGGCTATCGCGTCAACCACCCTGCACGACAATTCAAGGTCGCGTCGGTTTCGACCGATTCGACCGCATCATCGTCATGGATGAGGAGAACTACCGCATCATTACCGGGCAGGCACGCACGCAGAGGAGGCCGATAAGGTGGTACGCGCGGCCGATTACTTCCGCCATCGCCTCCGCCACCGTTCCGACCCTACTATGGCGGCGACCGCGACTTTGAACTGGCCTCGACTTGATAGAAGATGGCTGCGAAGGACTGCTTGAGGTGGTATAAAAAGCAAGAACTATTTGATAGAAGTACAAAGTCAGGGAAAAACAAAATAAAACTTTTCTATTAAAACATCAGTTCAAACTATGGCATTAGCAGTAAATATAAACGCTCTGCTTTTAACAAAGCAGAAGATAGAATCAACCGAATTGAATTCAAAAAGGGTGGAATCCATGCAAGTATATATCATAGTATATGTGCTTTCGCTAATGATTTTGATGATCTTGGTGGCGGATACATTATAGTCGGTGTTGATACTGATGATACAACAGGCATGCCATCCGTCCGTAGAAGGGATTCCGATAGAAAGGATTGATGGTATTTTTGCAGGAAATGACCAGGATATAACAATAAGTTAACACTTTACTATGTACCCTGCACCTCTGTTGGGGAAGTTGACGATAAGGTTAGTTATCGTCATCTGGTGTCCTTCTGGCAGTTATCGTCCTTATTCGCTGGCTGGTAATGTCACAGCTAAAGGTTCTAAGGAATATTTTCTATATCACTAGCGGAACCAGTACTATATGAAGCCAAAGGCGAAGCTCTTGTTGAGTTAAGAGAACTCGCAACCGTATCCTCCATTTGACGAACGAGGTAATCGTGACATTCAATTAGAAGACATTTCCTTGGTTCTTCTTCGTGACTATCTTGTCAAAGTAGGAAGTAAGTTGGCAGATGATATCATTGCCCAACCTCTTTTCGGCACTCTTAATCAAATGGAACTATATACAGGACATTAAGAAAACAGACTCATCCATGTACTATGCTAGCCATGATGTTTTGCGACAATCCAAGCAAGTTCTTTGCTTATACACAAATTGACGGGTAACATTCCCTGAAGGCAAGATAAAAATCGAATAACTTTATAGAGGTAACCTTTAGTGGTAGTGTCCCTCAGATGATAAAACAAACGATGGACTACATCAAGAGCAATGACTCAAAGAACATGTTCGCAAAATTTCCGGCAGACAAGAGGCCGAACGTTTCTGGAATTATCCATACGATGCCATTGAGGAAGCTGTAGATTTAATTCATGTTACCATCGAGATTTTTCACAACATGAACCGATTGAAATCACCATTGAACCTGACAGAATATCTATTCTCAACTGCCCCGGACCAGACCGTAGTATATCAAAAAGACATGAGAAAGGCGATATACTGAAAAGCCGTCGCTACCGCAATCGCCGTTTGGGCGACTTCTTAAAGAACTTGACCTAACAGAAGGGGCGATCTACAGGCATTCCCACCATACAATCAAGTTGGCGAGAGAATGGTTCACCCCTGTGCAACATTTGAAACAACAGATGATCGTCTCACTTTCCTTGCTAACAATTCCAGCCCACCAAGGTATGTATTGAAAGTTCGAGACAGAGATGGAAATGACAGAACAAAGCTCGGAAAATCAATCAAATAGTTCGGAGAGACGCCATAAAGGTTCCGGAGGAGACGCCATAAAAAGTTCGGAGAGAATCTTAGAGTTGATTAAACTAAACCTAAAATTTCAGCAGCAGAGATCGCTATGCAAATGAGACATGTCGTCGCGAGGTGTAGAAAAACAAATCAAAAAGCTTCGTGAAGCAGAGCATTTTATTAAACGTAATGGCGCGGATTTTTGGAGAGCTGACTGGGAGATTTTAATGGAATTGTGACACATCAAAAGGCATGTTATTGGGAGACCAAACAAGTCGCGGAGGAAACGAACAAGACAGGATTTGACGCACACCAACGTGTACACAAATTATACGTGGGTCTTGATTGTTAATGATTCGGAAGAATCTTGACAGCAGGCGAAAAATGGCGGCATTATTCTGAAACAAGAAAGGTTTGGGACGAAATAACGCGATTTTGGCGCAATTTATAAAACGTTTATAATCAAGTAATTATAAATTAAGATGGTGTAAAGGGCTGCATAAAAGGATGATTTTAAGGGCTTTTTGGGCTGTGAAAGGGGCACTTTGAGCCGACGAAAGCATAGCTTTGAGCGTGTAAAAGGCTGCTTTTTACATGCCAAAAGCATAGCTATGTTTGAAAAACGGCTGTTTGGGCACTATAATCTGTCTGACAGCCGTTTTATCTCCTCAATACGATGCGCCCGAAAATGTTAAAAACACGATGTTTTTCTTACAAAAACAGCAACATTTTCTTCTGTTTTCTTACATCGTTCGGCCTGCGAACGGATGAGTTCGGCGTCGTTGAAATAATCAATCCGCATGGCCTTCCGCACCTCGTCCATGGTCTGTGCGGCCACCTCACGGGCAGCGTCGGAACCCTTTTTCAAGATGTTGTAGATCTCGGGGATATCCTGTTCGAACTCCTGACGGCGCACACGGATGGGGTCGAGCATGCGGTTGAGCACCTCGTTGAGGAACTTCTTGCACTTCATATCGCCCAAACCACCGCGTATAGTGGTCTTTCCGGTTCGTCGAAAGTTCCGGTATTCGAGCCAGAAATCGGCAAAATCGGCGTCAGTAGAGAACGCATCGAGATAGGTGAACACGGCGTTTCCCTCCAGATGACCGGGGTCGGAAAGGTTGATATGCGTAGGATCGGTGTACATACCCTTCACCTTTTTCCACACGGTATCGGCATCATCGCTCAGATAGATGCAGTTGCCGAGGCTCTTACTCATCTTCTCCTTGCCATCGGTACCGGGCAAACGGCGGGCCGTTTGGTTCGTGGGCAACATGATTTTCCAGGCTCCCTGGCACGTCGCCATACGTCTGATTGAAGCGGCGGGCAGTTCGCAGGCTACCTCAATCATAGGCTCTTGGTCTTCGCCGGCAGGCACGGTAGTGGCCTTAAACAGCGTAATGTCGGCCGCCTGGCTCACCGGATAGCAGAAGAAACCAAGCGGAATGTTGGCTTCAAAGTTACGCATCTTAATCTCGGTCTTCACCGTCGGGTTGCGCTGCACGACTCACGGTGATGAATTCGTGAGATAAGTGGTGAGTTCGGCCAGTTCGGTAATCTGACTTTGAATGAAGAGCGTACATTTTTGTGGGTCAAGGCCGGCCGAAGGTAATCGAGGGCCACCTCAATGATATTCTGTGAATCTTCTCGTTGTCGGCATTATCGGTCAGCGCCTGTACGTCGGCCATGAACACGAGCATACGGTCATAGTGCCTTCGTTCTGAAGTTCCACACGACGGCGCAACGACTCTATAGTGGCCCAAATGGAGCTTACCGGTGGGACGGTCGCCTGTCAAAATTACTTTTCCCATTTTCGTATTGTAGTTTTTAAATGTTTAAATGAATGATTTTCAGAGTAGACTTACATATAGCCCAACCAACGCAGAGTGTCGTTGAGGTTGGCCACAATCATAAAGCAACACTGAGGCAATCCGATACCGATATATTCGGCTACAATCATGAAAACGCTCCGATGGTTTGCGGCCCGTAATCATCTCGTAGAGCAGGAAAAGCGCGTGTCCGCCGTCGAGGCGGGAATCGGAAGGATATTCATGAGCCAGAATAATGCTTAGGAGGCGGTCATCTTCCAGAAAAGATACCAGTCCCACTGTGCGGGGAAGAGGCTACCGATGGATCCGAAGCCGCCCAGACTCTTGGCTCCGTCGGCCGAGAATACGTCACTGCATGTCGCTGATATAGCCCTGGCACGTTCCAACCGTAGGAAATACCGGCGGGAAGCTCTCAAAAGAAGTTGTACGATACATGCGTAGGGGTAAAAGCTTCTCTAACGACGGGAAAGCAACGCCAGAGTCGCAGCTCGGGCGACAAGACAACACCCGTTGAAAGCGTGTCGCCGGTGGCCTTTTGCAGATAACTGATGGTGACGGTGCGTATCTTCAAGCTGTCGGCGGGCGTCTTGGCTTCCGTCATGGCGTCGTCGAGACGCGACAGCTGTTCGAGTAGAAGCTCATTGGCAGAATCAACCCGCTTTTCCGTTGACGGACAACAAACGGTCGCCCTTTCTGATTCCTATCTTGGCGGCAGGGTGCCCGATAGGACCGAATCGACCCTGTGAAGGCAGGAACGGACGGCAGAACATCGGTGTCGATTTCCAGCATGCCGAGCAGGTTGATTTCGCCCGATAGTTGCACACGAGTGGGTTTTCCGTTACGGATTACATCAACGTTACGCGCCAGAGAGATGCTTCGGAAAAAGGTCGGCATTGAAGTCCTTGAACGCGCCTTCATCGGTTCCGACAAGGATATCGCCATCCTGAAAGCCCACGTTCTTGGCCTCCTGATTGAACCTCACCCATCTTCATATCCTGAACACGTCCATAGTTTTTCGCCCCAAGCAAACATAATCATGGAGTAAATGAACAATGCCAACAGAAATTGACCAGCACGCCGCCTGTCATAATGAGCAGACGCTGCCATGCCGGCTTAGCGCGGAACTCCCATGGCTGCTCGGGCTGCTTCATTTGTTCGGTATCCATGCTCTCATCAATCATGCCAGCTATCTTACAATAGCCACCAAGGGGCAACCAACCGAGACCATAGGTCGTGTCGCTGTTCTTGGGGTTTGAACTCGAAAAGATGAAAACCGGGATTAAAGAATAGATAAAACTTCTCAACTCTGACACCAAAAGAGCTTGGAGAAAAAGTGACCTCCCTCGTGGAGGAGCACTAAGAGGAGATTGACAGCATAAACTGCAACAATCTGATCAGAAATACTTCCATAAATAATAACGTTATAATTGGAATCTAATAAATACTAGAAATTATCGGACTTGCGTTTACCGGCAGATACATAGTAGACGCAAACCGGTTTTTCATAATAGTTCGCTTGCGATACGGCGAGCTTCTGCGTCGGTTCTGACGTAAGTTTCGTAGTCGGGGTAGCTCGAACGCTGGCCCGTGCATGGTCTGCTCGATGATTTCCGGCCATACCGAGGAAGCTACAGCGATCCTGTCGGAACGCGGCGTTCACCGCTTCGTTGGCCGCATTGAGGATGCAGGCATGTTGCCACGCCTTTTCGAGCGCGGCGTAGGCCAGTGCCAGACACTGAACTTATTGAGATCGGAGCTCGAAAAACTCCAGCGGTTGCCGGAAAAGGTCAGAGCCTGCTCGCCATCGGGACGCAGACGTTGGGGAAAGAGGCATACAGGATGGGTAAACGCATATCGGGCACGCCTGGGTGGGCCTGACGCCGCCGTCGGCAAACTGCACGGCACTATGGACAATGCTGTGGGTGAATCAAAACCTGTATCTTGTCGGCCCGGAACACCGAAAAAGCCATGGCTTCCATCACCTCAAAGCCTTTGTTCATGAGGCGAGCAGAGTCGATTGATTTAGCACCCATGTCCCAAGTAGGATGTTTTCAGGGGCGTCGGCAGCGGTAACGGTGGCCAATTGGTCGGCCGTGAACTGGCGAAAAGGTCCTCCCGAGCAGGTGAGTAATATCTTTTCAATCTCGTTCATGTCCTCGCCGACGAGGCATTGGAAGATGGCGCTGTGCTCACTGTCGACCGGCAGGGATGGGCGCGTGATACTCTATGGCCAGCTTAGTGATGAGTTCGCCGGCCACCACGAGCGTTTCCTTGTTGGCCAAACATATCTTCTTGCGAGCCTTAATGGCACGAATGGTCGGTGCCAAGCCCGCATAGCCTACCATGGCAGTCAGCACCATGTCGATGGGCGCGGCCTCAACGATTTGCTCCAAAGGCTGGCGCATAAAACCTTAATATCAGGCTCGTCGGCAAGCAGTTCCTTTAAGCGCTCGTAATGCGTTTCGTTGGCTATCACCACAGAGGCGGGCTTAAATTCATGGGCCTGCGCGGCGAGTTGTTCTACCCGATTGTGGGCCGTGAGGCAATATACCTCCATACAAGTCGCTATGCTGTCGGATGACATCGAGCGCCTGCGTACCAATGCTTTCGGTAGAACCGAGAATACAAATTTTGCTGTTCTCATACGTTAATAAAACAATGTATACATCGTTCGTTTTCAAAGTTCGAGAATACCGTCGGGCACACGGACACGAGATCCGATGCCTGCTGCTTGTCGACCTGTTCTATCAGTTCGTCGGAGCAGGAATCAAGAACTTCTGCGGCCATCGGCTGTCTCTACTTCGAATAAAATAATGATGGTGGTATCGTCCACGTGCGTGATTGTGCCGACAACAACGTCCTGTGTGGCATCAGCAAAGGCATAGCCAATCAGTTCGGCCCTATGATGCCTCGCCCTCATGGCGGTCGGCCTGCTCACGTGGAAAATGAGACTGCCTCAGCCCGTCAGTTCGCGAGCCTTCGCACCTCGGTATCGATGTCCACAAACTTCATCAACACCATGTTCGTCATTGCGAAAACGGTATTCCTCCATGAAAAGGGGTACAAGAATACCATCAATCAGCAAGATAAGATAATCGGCTTCACCCGATCGAAGATGTCATCGGTGACATCATGCTCACTATCTCCTTTGACACCATGGGGCTTGCCCAGCTTTCCTATCTTATATACGTCTTCTTTTTAATCATTTACACGGGTGATTTTGGCGCCCAAATGGTTTAATCGCGCCTCTGTATTTTCGTAACCACGGTCTATCTGCGCAATGTTGGCAGTACGGCTTGTTCCCTCGGCACTCATGGCGGCAATGAGCAACGCGATACCCGCACGAATATCGGGACTCGTCATGCGCCCCGCACGCAACTTGATGTGGCGGTCATGCCCTACGACCACGGCCCGATGGGGGTCGCAAAGAATAATCTGAGCACCCATATCGATGAGCTTGTCGACGAAAAGAACAAGCGACTTTCAAACATTTTCTGATGAATAAGTACCGTGCTGCAGTGCAGTACGCCACAACAAGAAGCACGGAAAGGAGGTCCGGGAGTCAAAGCCCGGCCAAGGCGCGCTCGGCCAAAGTCATGATGGTGCCGTCAATAAATGAATTGACAACATAATGGGGGTTGCTGCGGAATAAACAAGTCGTCACCGATGATTTCAATCTGAACGCCTAACCGTTGGAAGGCTTCGGGGATGATACCTAAGTCTTTCACCGAAACATTCTTGATGGTAACGCCATCGCCAACCATCGCCGCCATGCCGATAAAGGACTACTTCAATCGTATCGGGCAGCACCGTATGCCGCGCTCCGCAGCGTTTCAACGCCAATGATGGTCAGCAGAGTTGCTGCCAATGCCACTGATGCGAGCCCCATGGCGTTCAGCAGGTGGCATAACTGCTGGATATAAGGCTCACGGGCCGCGTTGTGAAATGGTGGTTGTGCCGTTGGTCAGCACTGCGGCCGTGATAATATTGGCCGTACCGGTGACCGATGCCTCGTCGAGTAGCGTGTGACAACCCCGCAACGACTTGCCTTGAATGCGGTAGACGTTGCGTGCTTCGTCTCTTTCAAAGCGTGCGCCCAAGTTCTTAAAGCCCAGAAAAGTGGGTGTCTAAGCGGCGCCGTCCGATTTATCACCACCGGGTTGTGCCACGGTAGCTATACCGAAACGGCCTAAAAGCGGCCCCTATCATCAGCACACTGCGCAACGCGCATTTCTGCTACAAACTCCTTGCTATCAAGATAGTTTCAGGTCAAGCGAATCGGCCACGAAAGAATAGTCACCATGCCCATGCAGGTGACTTCACGCCTATTTCTTTGAGTAAAAGGATCAGATTGTTGACATCCAAGATGTCTGGAAGATTCTGGATTCGCACTTCTTCTGAAGTCAGAAGCGAAGCTGCAAATCACCCTGCAAAGGCCTCATTTTTGGCGCTCGAGGAGTTATTTCGCCCTATCAATCGGCGTCCTCCTTCGCAATGATAAAATGACTCCATTGAGGATTATCTTTTTCTTTTTGTTAGCCTTCGTAACAGGCTCTTTGTTTGCTTATTTTTCAAATTTAAAACTACTGAGGTCAAGCTGTATCTTGCCATCGGTAAACCGTGCCGATCAGGAGCAACGCTTTTCATCGTCTGCTGAACCATGAGCTCCAATGGGGTTTAAGTGCGCTTCATCTGGTTGGCCGTGGAGCTTAACGAGTTCGTCGCGCTCCTCTCCCGGCTCGCATGGTCTTCAGCCGTTCAAAAGATTTCAAACATCATATGTGCCGCAATGTCGCACGGGAATGCGACTCATGGGATAGGGGCATCGATTCGGGTTTGGCGGCTATTCTGGTAGCCTGCGACACATCAACGGGGTAGAGTCGATATCGAGTTTAGAAATTGCTCATCAGAGCCAAATGATCCCATAGTTTTCTGCTTACGTCCGGCGGCATCGCCATCCTGTGAAACATCCGATCCATAATATCCACGATGGCCTCTGCGCAACTTTGGCGTTTCTTCCTTCGTAGGCAAAAGCTACGGCATAGTCTACCATGCTTTGGATTTTCACGACCATACTCGGGCAAAAACCAGCCTTTCGCGCTGGGTGTTGTAATCTAATCCTTCTATATTCATGAGTGTTTTGATCTTCTTTACAGGTGAAAGCCAGCGTATCCTTTGATTTCTGCCACAAAATCCTTCAAATAGAAGGGGAAACAAAAATAGGCTACATCCTCAAATTTCTCCAGGGCAATGCGACGTTCGGCCAACAGGAACATGTATTTAGCAAGCGGCTGAACGCCTTCTATCAAATAAGCATTGGGATGATTGATGAGTCTCCATATGCCCGCCACCGTTTCCCATAAAAATATACGGGGCCCTGTCCAAGTATTCTTTATATGTTTCGGCGTCTACTACATCGGCTTGATGGGCCGTATCTCTTTGAGCGAACGGTCAAAGAGCTGTGCATAGACTTCATTCGGCGTGCGTCGAGCATTGAACACAGCAAGGCATTCTCCTCTTTTATCTTTTCCTGCAACAGAACAAAGTCTGTCATTAGCTCAATGTTGGAACTGCAATCAACTTAACGTCACGTCCATAGCAGATTCCTTTGGCCATACTGGCTCCGATTCGCAATCCTGTAGCACGATCCGGGACCACAGCTGATGGCCACAGCATCCAAATGGTATGGCGTGATTGTCGATAAAAAGACAATGCCTCGTCAACGAGCGACCCAGCTTGACCGCATGATTGGGACCGCTATGGTCCTCTTCGTTGAAGATACACGCTGCGTCGTTGCCCTACCGCAACGGAACAAATATCGGTGCTGGTCTCTATGTTCAATATACACGACATAACTATTAAATCTTCTAAATAACGTGCAAATGTACGCCTTTTCTCCATTTTTGATTACTTTTGCAGAAAGTTTAACGTCAAGCTGGTATGATACAATCAATGACTGGTTATGGAAAAATCTGTCATAACCTTTAGGAGAAGAAAAATCAACGTTGAGATAAAATCTTTAAACAGCAAATCTTTGGAGACCTTTCTACACGTATCGCGCCTTCTTACAGAGAGGAAAATGGAGATACGCCAATTGATTAACGAAAGACGATGGAAAAGGGCAAAATAGACTTTTTCTATCTGGATAGAAAGACGCATCGATTGACGCCGCGCCTATCAACTGTACGTTGTTGAAATACTATCGGCAAATCAAAGATTTCAGCTAGCACCGGCATTCCGGAACCTACCGATTGGTTCTACACTTTGTTACGAATGCCCGACGTAACAACTAAAAATGAAACCGAAGAACTTACTGACGAGGAATGGCGAGGCGGCAATGACGCCATTCGAAAACGCCGCTCGACCGCTGGCGCTGCCGCAAACAGGAAGGCGAAGCCTTGCAGAGTTCACGGAGAGATTGACAACATCGCAAACTTGCTTGTTCGCATTGGGCCCTACGAAAAGTCGCGTAGAAAGATGCAGAGCATCGTGAGGGCTGGAATCAATTCGGAAGTGGACTACGACAAAGAACCGATTGGAGCAAGAACTCATCTATTATATGAGAAACTGGACATCAGTGAGGAGAAACAACGCCTGACTAATCACTTGAAGTACTTCCGTGAGCCATGAACGAAGACATGGTGTCAGCAAGCTGGGATTCATCGCCCGGGAGATGGGACGTGAAATCAACACTACCGGTAGCAAGAGTAATCAGGCCGAAATGCAGAACATCGTGGTGATGATGAAAGACGAACTGGAGCAGATTAAGAGGAGCAAGTGCTGAACGTGTTGTGAAAGCCTCCCCGGCTACTTTCCATCCATCCCCGCTTCAAGGGAGGGCAAACTGCTCGATACATGAAAATACATGCGTAGCCACCCGACAGAAGCTGAACAAAAGCTAGCAATATCTTTCTCACAATCAACTGGGTACATTTTAGACGACAAGATCCCGTATTTAATGATATCCTCAGCTTTGCATACCTCGCCTCCGACTCTTCATTGAAGTAGAGGAGGCTATCATTCCCACAAGCATGCAACGCAGAAAAAGACAGCTAAGAACAGCTTGGTTTTGAAACAAAAGAATTCACTATAATTTGCTTTTCAAATGAAAGTGTTCAACCAGACCGACAATGCCTTGAATATTATAAAATCAACATTAGAAAACTTATATGACAAAAGATAACCAAACAGAAAAAGAATTTACAGGTAATTTCTCTCAATGTGCACCCTCCTTAGGGAAAAATCGAGGAAATTACTCATCTTCTCTGCTCCTTCGGGCTCGGGCAAGAGCACGATTGTGCAATAATATCGCCAACCACCGGAATTTAACCTGGCATTCTCCTGTCAGTTGCACGTCGAGAGCGCTACGGGGCCACCGAGCGACGGCGTGGAATACTTTTTCTGACACGAAGCCTTTTAAAGAGAAGATTCAAAATGACGAGTTTCTCGAATACGGAAAGAAGTGTATGAGGACCGCTTCTACGGCACGCTCAAGGAAGTCAGGTGGACAGTCAGACGGCCCAGGAGAGAACGTTATCTTCGATGTCGACGTGAAGGTGGTGCCCAATATCAAGAGTTTTTACACGGCGAACGGGCACTCGGTATCTTCATCCAACCAGCCATCGGTGAGGAACGCCGCCGTCTTGTAGGCCGTGCGACCGACGCTCTCGAGGTGATTGAGCAGCGATTGGCCAAAGCTAACTACGAATTGACGTTTGCCAGCAGTTCGATTATATTGTCGATTAGCGGCGACTTGGCTCAAAACCGACGGGAAACCTACGAAATCATTGCCCGCTTTTTGGGTAATAAGCTATTCGGATAGAGCAGAATCGGTATATTCGGAGGTTCTTTCCAATCCCATTCACGTCGGACATGTTGCCTCGCCCGCCAACTGCTCGCTGTGGGTGGACTCGATGAAGTGGTTTGTTGTGTCTGCCACCCTTTCAGGCGCAACGCTTTCTTATTAGAAGACGCCAAGCGACCGAAATGGCGAAGCTGGCACTGCAAGACGAGCCACAGCTAACCGTCAGCGACATCGAATTTCATCTACCCGACCATCCTACATGCTTCGCACCTCCAAGCATTGACGCATCATCCCCAACACCACTTCTTTCTCACTTATCAGAGCGACAACTGGACCGCCTTCGACCGCTGGATTCGGTTATCAGGGAATACTCGCCCACTATTCTAGTATAGTCTATCCGCGGCGGCTCCCCATTACAGCCTCGAACTGCTAACGTTACCGCGCAACGCCCTTGATGGACATCAGCGGTACACTGATTCGTGAAAACATCCACAAGAGGCCTTTCCATTCATGGTCTGGGTACCCGCAAATATCGAAGCGTTAGTGATTTGAAAACTATCGAAAACAGCCGAATGATAACGTTTCAAAACGCGTTTGTCCCCTCATTCTCACTTGTAAACGATGCGGGGATTATTGACGATTACCAAAATATTACCGCTGCGTGATTAACGCATTTACCACACGTGTGGTAATTCAATTACCAGCCCATCGGTAACGACTTTACCACGCAGCGGTAATTCACCATTTATGAGTGTACTGAAATTGATTGACTGCTTTTATGGTTAAATGCTTTATATGTTGACAAACTTCAGTGCCCTTATGTTAGATTGAGGTTGTCGGTGTACTATATAATAATGAAGGTACAGACCATGCTGTGATAGTTGAGCTTTCACAACTCTCTTACTGATGATTTGGGATCAAAGAAATCAAAAATACAACTGTTATTATCCATTTCTCAACCAAACACACTCCTTTCGGAAAAGATTTGCTATGAAAACCACGCAACCACCCTACTGACCTTTCCATGTCACAGCTCATCCGCAAGCGTCATGAATAGTTTTCAACGTATCCTGCAAAAAGGTTATCAGGAAAAAGCATATCTTTGCAAAAATCAAGATTCCGATGGGCTATCTGAAGACTATTGGTAAAATACCGGGCTGGCTTTTCCAACCCATTCCGGATCAATGCGCTATTTTTCCGTCCATGTATTTGCTGGGATGCTTTGTGCATGCCGGACCACGTTTGCCCGACACGCAATGCTCATCTGTATGAAAACTTATATCAGGAACTCTTCTTCCGGCCTTTTATTTCGTCTGCCTCTTGCTGCGGTCATTCCTGAAAAGTACGCCGATGGGTGCGACTGGCAGCCTATATCATCTTGTATATAGTAGCCCTGACCGACGTCTATTGCTTCACGAGTTCGAGTTCAACACTCAATCCATCCATACTATGCTCGTTGGCGAGACCAACAGCCGCCAAAGCAAGCGACTTCCCTTTCGTCATTACTCTCCTTCGACGTCATCTTCAGCAAGGTGGGATGGATTCTGTTACTCATTGTTTTCAACCTTATTCTTTATTATCTACCCCGTTTTTAAACGGCTGATATTGCCCGGATACGACTCCACTCTATCTTCCGGCAAGGCTTGGGCGTGCTCTGCGGTCTGCTGTTGCTATGGGGTGGCGTGAGCGGTTGGCCCAACAAGATAAGCTACCGTCAAGCTGATGACGCGGTAAGACGATAGGTCAGGTGGAGCATACGCTCACCGAAAGACCATGCCGTGCTCTATGTGCCATCAGTCGACTGGTTTTCAGCCTCTATGCCAATTCTTTTGGCAGCCCGACAGGTCGTCCAGCTCATCAAGCAGCCGACAAAGTGACGGTTGATGGTACTCGTTCGCTCGCCCAGCATCGTTCTGATTATCGGAGGCTACGGCAAGCACCATTCAGGGGCAATATGGCTGCTTTATAGACACCACGCCGCAGCAGGTGGGCATGAAAAAGCGGCCGACTGATCAAGTTCAGTGATGTCGTATCGTGCTGATCTTACGAGTTTTCCGTGTTCAAGAACGTGCTTTCCACCCACGTCGTGGGCCAAAAAAGAGAATGGTGCGACTATCCGCTCTTCCCGAACTGTTCCGCAAGGCGAGCTATCAGGTGACGTTTCTTTCAACCAATTTCCTCGCCAAGGCCAATCAGGCTGTCTATGACTTCAGCGCGCTTCTTTCTGAATAATCAAACTTTAAGCAAAAGCCAGTTTGATTTTGCGCAATGACGAGCTCTATACCTTCGACGACGGACTGCTCCAATGCTGCGACCGCTTCCAGAACAGGTAAAATCAAAGAGCCACAGCCTCGATATTCCATCTGCAGGGGCAGCATGTCATGTATAAGCTACGCTACCCGCGTAACCGCACCTGCTTCTGGGCCAGCGGTTACGAGGACAAACGTCCCGAACTGAACCATAAACAGCGCACAGGTGCTAAGCCAGTGATGACAATGCCTGCCGCTACAACGATTCCATCGTAGACCCAGATTATCAAGCGTTTTGAAAAGTCAAAGAGGCCATCATTATCTACATGCCCCGACCATGGAAAGGAGTGCTATGAGGTGACAGAGGCTTCATTTGTCACAACACAGCGCCGCCATTGACTACGATTTGGCTCGATATGAGTTTTGAGATTCCCGTTCTGGATCTATTGCTCTCACACTACATCACGCTCACCCCGACATCTATCAACAGATTCTCCAGCGCGCAACCGTCCTTTCGTGACCGACGCACTGGCCCATCTGCTGCTTTATCTGGCTGGAATCCTCCCAAGACTACGATGATCGCTATAATGTTATCAGCGACCAATACGACGAAAAACGCCCGCGCATCCTCAAGGGCACCACTAATTATGATAAACTCCGACTGCAATCAACCGCTGCTGAGTAGAACAGAGTGCAACATACTGCGAGGAATAGCCATTTTGGGCATATTTCTTCACAACTATTGTCATTGGCTCAAACCTATCGTCAAAGGAGAACGAGTATCAGTTTTTCCAGAAGAACGGACTGGTTTCTGCAGGTTTCTCACGTCGCCCGATATGAATCTACCTCTCCATCTGCTTTCATTTTTCGGGCACTACGGCGTTCGGTCTTTCTCTTTCTCAGCGCCTATGGGCTGGAAATGAAGTATGGTGCCCATCAACACCCAACCATTGCCGCCCAAGAAGCATCCGCAAACGCCCAACATCCAACTCCGATCACTTTTCTGAAGCAACATTACTTAAAACTTTTCAAGATGATGATTGTCGGTTTTCGTTTGCTTTCACGCTGACCGAACTATGTCACCCGCGGCCCACACCACTGCATTCATCGAGCATCGTGGCCATGTTGGGCATCTTCAACAATCTGTTGCCCAATCCCGACAAGATTATCTGGCCCGGACCATACTGGTTCTTCGGTCTCATGCTGCAACTTTACGCCGTTGTCGACTGCATTCTCTACCGCCGTTCGTGGAAAGCCACGGCTGTGCTGATAGCCGTTTGCCTCGTCATCAACTCTTCCTTGCCCCCGAAGTGAAAGGCGCTCAGCACTATCCTTCAATTTCATGGGAGGCATATTTGCCTTTCGACCTCCGGCATATTGATGCCCTTTCCGGTCGCCGGATGTCCACACAATCCTATCTCAATTTGTTTGTCGTGTCAACCATCCTCATCGTCGTATATAGTCTCAGCTTTTTATGCATGGACTTTTCGTCCTCTATTCATGCCGGTAGTATTGGCCCTGCCCGAGAGTTATTACCCGAATCAGTCAGATCACTGGCGCACAGTTGAACACCTGTAACTGGATGGGCGTTATCAGTTCAAAGCTCTCTTCGTGTGCCATCCGTCACCCGCAAGATATTTATTCCCATCAGTCGAGGCGGAGATGTGTATGCGGATTGGCTCTCTACATCACAGCCAGCACTGCTTTTTAGCTGCCATGTGGCCAGCTATCATGAGTAGTGGAAAAATAACATACCACCTCTGACATCTTAAAGTAAAAGAGTTCTTCGTTTCCCTTTTCAGAATTCCAATTCCACCTCTCAATATATGCGCATCAAGGACATCAGACTCTCCAATATCTCCCGCTATCGTGGCGAATTGATGGGGAGTAGCCATCATCTTCATCATTCTTTTTCCATGTAGAACTCCCAGATGACCTCGGTTTAGGCCGCATGGGAAATATCGATGTGACCTCTTTCTGTTTTCTTAGTGGCATTGGCCTATGGTTTAGTTGGACAAAGATCACGCACACACAGAGCAAAGAAGATCACGCAATCTCTTTTTCACTCAAATATCAGGACTTCCTCAAGCAGACGATTCCTGCGTATTTACCCTGCCTGGCTCACTCATAGCCTCGCTCTATTACATCCCTCGTTTCCACCACCACGCCCATGTCATGGATAGATTTGATAGGCGACATCTCTATCAACTGGGACTTTGGCTCACACGATGAGCTTACTTTCTGGTACATTCCTGCCATTATGATGCTTTATCTATGGGCGCCGCCCTACATGGAACTTATCCGTCGCCACCCATTTACCGATGGCTGCCCGTCGCCAGCTGGTCATGTGGTGTGTTATCGTGCAGTGGGTAACCCCCGTTCACGACCTTATGGGCCACATTGAGATATTCTGGAGCCGCGTACCTATCTTCTTTTATCGGTATCAATATGGGCGAGATGGTGCGCCGAAAAAGACCATCGACGGCACGGGTATATGGATGATACTCCTCATGTTCACCTCATGACACTGGCTGCCTGCGTCTTTCTCGAACAGAAAAAGGCATGGACATTTCCCCTCTTCGTTGAGCAGATGCTATATATTCTATTAACTATTACAGCCATTCTCTTCACTAAACAATCTATTTCAACGCATCCCAGAATTGGGTCAAAAGCTACGCTACGGTTCTTTGGCACTTTGAGTTTGAGAATCTATCTCATCCACAGTCATTTCATTCTTGATTATCTGCCGTCTCCATGGAACTGTTGGCTTACCTTCTTTATATGTCATCATCTGCATCGATGCCATTGGCATGGCTGCTCCACCGCATATCAGATCTGATAGCCAAATACGTCCACCACATATAAAAATACTGCGGAATCCGCTCGAAAAACATACAAATAAAGATGAAACACTAACAACGCTAACATTCATCCAGACAAGGAATTCAACAGTCCCCAACAGCCTAGAGTACTTGGCATGGAGCTTTAGCACTGATACGCCCCCACCAATGGATTAAGAACTTATTCATTTTCATTCCATGTTGCTTTGGTGGCAGTCTGCTCAATGTAGCGATATCTATGCCTGCGTCATTACTTTCCTGGCCTTTAGCTTTGCCGCGTCATCCATCTATTGCTTCAATGACATCTACGATGTAGAAGCCGACCGACGCCATCCGGCCAAATGTCATCGTCCGATTGCCGCAGGGGTTATCTCAATCAGCAACGCTACTCTGCTAATGATAGCAGCGCTTACTAGCTCTATAGGCATTCTCATACCTTGTTAAAACAGCATTTTCTGGGCTGTAGCCGGTGCCATCTGTTGGTGCACTGAATAGGCTACTGCATCAGCTTTCAGAAACGCTATGCTGCATTCTTGATGTTTGCATTGTCAGTTTTGGCTTTGTACTGCGCAATATTGCCGGTGGCGAGGCAACCGATATCGTACTGAGTCGCTGGATTGTGCTTATGACCTTCCTGCTGACACTGTTCTTGAGTTTCTGCTCGAGGCGTGACGATGTTCTTCGGATGAATGAAACAGGCGAGGCACCACGACAAAAATACGAGCCGTTACAACCTCACATTCATCAATGAAGCCATCACGATTACGGCCAGTGACACTCGTTTGTTACATCATGTGTGTACAGTAAGTCCGAGTTGTAGCTAATTTTCCACTCCGATTATCTTTATCTTACCAGCGTATTCATGTACTCTCGGCCTGCTCCGTTACATCCAGTTGACCGTGGTAGAACAAAAAGAGCGGCGACCCCACCAAGGTCATTCTGCACGATCGTTTTACAGCTGATTGTGCTGGGATGGCTCATCCTCGTTCCCTGCTAATTATCTATTTCATCAAATGAGAACATACATGAGCTATACATCTATCTTCCTCACCCATCAAACGCCCATTCTGCCCATGAGAAAGATTATCTTTGAGCGATTTCGATGGTACACTCACTACCCGCGATGACATTGTTGGCTTTTCATCCATTATACCCTACGGAAGCCTCCCGAATGGGTTTAGGATTTATTCTGTTTAGCCCCATTCTCGTTCAGTGAAGTTCCACCTTTACCTCCCAACTGGAAAGCCAAACAACACCTCTTTAATTGGTTTTTGCAGTGTGTCGCGATTATTTTCAACAGGCTTTGCACAGACTTCGCTCAAAAGAGAAGACATCTGTTGCGCCCCGAAATGGTTCGTTTGCTTGCAAAAACTCGACAAGCAGGAACAGAAGTGATCATCGAGAGTGCCCTCAATAGACAACTGGGTGGCTACCATTCTTTGACGATGATATCCGAATTGCTAGGCACACACGAGTGAAACAATGGACGGGAACTGACCGGTCGCTTCCAAACCACAACTGCTATGGCACTGAGAAAAGGTAACAGAGAGTGAAGCGCAGTTACTGCGATGAGCCAAGAAACAAACTACAGATAACGGCCATGGTGACAGCCGAGGCGACCGTGAGATGCTGGCTTTACGCCGATTGGGGCTATCTGGGTAAAAGCAAATGGTGATATAAAGGCCGTTAACTCCGGCAAAGAAAGGCTGCTCTGAAGATAGGGGCATGCCATGGAAAAGAAAACAAAACATACGGAGAAATGATTAGATTCGGTATCGTGGGCGTGACGGCTACGGCCATTCAATATGGCATTTATCTGCTCTACGCTTCACCTTTTGGCAGAGTTTTTCCCTCTACGGCCGACAATCCGATTGGCACAGCTCAACACGATAGGCTATCTCTCGTCAGTTTCGCTTTTAACTTCGCATAGCTTCCACGCGCTACTTTCCATGTGAAAGCCAATACCCAAACGAGGAGCGGGCTTCGCCTTGAGCCATTTAATCAACTATTTGCTACAAACCGGCTTCTCAATCTTTTCATTCCTGTTGGGGCCTGAGTAAACAAATAGCTATGATTCCAATGTTTTTGCGTGTGCGTGCCCATCAACTTCCTGTTAGTCCGTTTCGTCCTGAAGCGGTGACAAAAAGAACGGCTTTGACTGCTGTCCACTATCTTGATAAAAGATCTGATTACAAAATAATCCAGAGTTGTTTTTGACATGAACATAAGAACATATTTCTTCGCCAGCGTTCTTATGTCTTTTATGTGTTTAAAATCTCTCTTTACTCGGCCCGTTTGTCGGTAAATTTGTAACCGCAAACTGCTGACGGGGGAAAAGAATATCGCGTCATCGATATTACCACTATGAAATTGCTGACCTTAATCGTTGTCCAGAAGAACGCGACCTTAATTTTCAAGCTCACGTGCGCATAAGTACGACCATCAATGAGTAGCTTTCGCATGCGCTTGATATAGCTCGAAAACACCATCTTTGGCATCGAGTGTAACACTCGTAATACTGCTTCTGTCCCTTGACATGATAAGTGTAATTATCGGCATTGAGCAAATTTTACTCGCGTATTTGTCCCGATTCGGCGGGTGGGATCATGCAACCCTCGATGGTTTTGTTTCTTGGTGTCCACCCTTATAAAAACTACACATCCGTCACACCAAGAAGCATAACGTTTCTCATGAACTTCTGTACCCTTATACCAGATCGTGCCTTGTCGTTTTGTAAAGGCCTACGATGTTGACATTATAACTGAGCATGCAACCTTGTGGGCCAAAAACCATGGAATAAGTCTTATCGAAAATACGGCGCGCCTGTGCCTCGTTAGCCGACAAAGCGGCTACAGCCGACAGGTTGACTGACAGCAATGCCGCCAATAAAATTGATGAAAAAGTCTCATTTTTACCTTAATCTGTTTTATTCTGCTTTTCTCCAAGCGATTGTTGCGAAGTCGTGTTATCCTGCGCAATGCGCACTTTTCGTTTTGATTTTCCTCTCCAAACGTTATTAGTTGACGGGCTGCCGCCTACAATACTCGAACCGGAAGATTGCGTCGTACGTTTCACGTCATCGAAAGCCTCCTGTGTCTTGCGCAACTGGTCATCAACTTTCAGGAAACGCTCATAGAACATCTGCACACGGTCGATAATCGTGTTAGCCACCTTCATAATTTCCTGCTGATTTTCCACCTGTCGCACCTGCTTCCAAGTCATCTCCAACACGCGCAACATCATGTAGAGATTCTGGGCTTCCGGCAATGACAACCTCTATCGTGGGCCTCTTTCCATAGACCGGGCTCATGGGCAAGGGCCAGTTACAGCGCTCCTTCGCTGAAAACATACATCATCACGAAGTCAAGATGGCGACCATCGCGAATATACTTGCTGGTAATTCTTTCTGGAAAGCTCGTTACGTGGTTGCGAATCGACAATATATGCCTCCGCAAGGCGTCTTCGCGTTGCTGGTCTGTATCTCCATTGTGGTAATCCTCAAAACGCCTTGAACGATATTTTCGAATCGATGATAACATCTCGGTTATCGAAATGCAAAAATAACGTCGGGAATCAGCCGAGGCCATCCTCTTCGTATATCGTATTGCCGTGTTCGTCCTTCATCGTGGCCTGCTCTTCAAGTGCAGTCCCTCTTCCAGCCCCATACTTTCGAGCACCTGCTTCAGTCTTAGCTCCCCAAAGTTACCTTTGTGCCTTATTTTCACTGGTCGGCGCACTGGCCAGTTTGTCCGCCATTCGCCCACTTCGCGAGCCTGTTTCAGGTTTTCTTGATACTCTGGGTCGAGCCGTGTCATTGATTCATTCTGCTGGCGGTCACTCTTTTCCACGCTTCCTTCATCTGTTTGATATTTTCGTGCAACGGATTGAGTATCGAAGAAAGTTGCTGTTTATTGTTTTCCGATAGTTCCTCGGCCCGCTCTTTCGGAATCTTTCCGAAGCCGAGTTCATCTGTTCACGTATCAGCCGCAGCTGCTTGCTCCAACTGTTCACGCTGCGCTTGCCGCAATTCGCTCAGCTGGCGCTCGTGATTCGTCTTCAAATCCTGCTTCTGCGTTTTCAAAAGTCGGCCTGTCAAATGAGCAAGCAACTGTTCGTAACGCGCTCATATTTTTCTGTCTGACGAGCGCCATCCGTAACTTCGACTCCAAAACATCACTGCGACTGCAACGACGACAACGCCGATTGAGACTTGTTTTGGGCACAAAAGATAGCCTACAACCAGTCCAACCAACCAACAAACAACCGAAATTAGTATTTCCATGAGCGTATAAAAAGAGGTGAAAGTGAATTAATTCTCTACGACCTCGTTCAAATCAACAAATTCCCCATGCAGCCGTCGCCGCTGAATGAGCAAATCCGACAACTTCTTCTTTCGTTTTAGGAAGAGCATCCCTTTCGGAAGAATATATTCGATATAGCCACCGACAGCAATACAGAGCGTCACCAGCGAAGCCATAATGCCGTTGTGCATGGCAACCCGTCACTTCGCCCACAACACCGCGCATACCAATGAAAAGCAAACAAGCAGCGATACATCAGCACACCGGGTATCATTGGGATGACACTGGGGATAGAAAGGCAGTGGTGAGGTGTGTGAAACCAGTGCATAGCTTGTGTGGCAATAATGCTCACAAGTGCCGAACCTGCGAGCGAACCGGTTATCAGTCCCATATCCAAACCTATATTTCCACTGCTCGGACCTAAATTTATGAAGTTTCGGGTACACACGGCGATAAGTCCACCCATAGCAACGATGGGCAGCAAACGGCGGAATATTAAAAGATGGTGCTAAAAGCCAACAGCCGAAATAGCGGCAGCCAGCGCAAACTCCCAATAATCATGGTGCGGCGTCATACTCAAATCGGTCACGGAAATTATTGATTCCGCTAGCGCCAATGGCAAAGAGCGATACCGAAAGCCATGGCCATTACCATCAACAAAGTATTGATAAAGCGCACCAAGCCTACCTGAACGTAGCCATCGAGCATATCGCTTACAAAATTGATGATAGGCACGCCGGGCACAATAAATAAGGCACAGGCCATTTAAAGCGATGCCACGGGTGAGGCGAAACTATCAAGCGATGGCAGAGCCGAAGCTATATTCGCGTCCGTCGAAAAAGGAACGAAGAAAGCCAGCCGATGGTCGAGCAGGAAGGCCGCAACCGCTATATTAACATAATGATTACTTCCTTTATGATTAAGAAAGGTGCGGAATCGCATGCCCAAAATGGCTGCGATCGACGCGTAGAAGAACGCGGTCCAGTCGCAGCTGAACTGAATACAGAAGCCACCGCAGGCGAGTCCGGCTGCCAGCGCTACCTGCCAATCGGTGTAATTTCGCTTCTTTCGCTTGATTTGGTTCAGCTCTGCCCTCGTATTGATCCAGCGTATAATCTTCTATGATGGCCTTTCCACGACAGCTTACTGACGGCAGCTATGGCATCCATATTGATGCTATGCTTCTGCAACGCTGAAATTTGACAAACGAATGGTGGTCATCGCTGAGGTTCACCATGAGCATTTATAGTTGACAAAGATATGAAGATGCTTCTCAGCCAAGCCCCAAAGAAGGCTGCCGCACCTCATATTACGAATGATACGAGCCGTGTCGGCTAGAGCTTTCCACAAGCAGTTGCCCGGTTTTAAGCTAACAAATCAAGCTTTACGCGCAGTTCAAGGATTGGCAGGAGTTTGAAGTTCTGTAGACATAGATTACCCTAACACTAATATTAAAATCTGAATCGTGACGATACGAAGGAACACTGAAGGGATAAACAGTAGAATATCCCACGGCGGGAGTCGCTCGCCGGTTCAGTTGGCGTAGGTGAGCCGGCGAGATTCGTGTTGGCACCGCCAGTACATCTCGATGAGCGTAAAATGAGTTCAGCTTCATGAAATAACGTCCTATGGCCGCACCGATCAACAACGGGAAGTATCGTAATCAGAACACCATAACCCAGCCATTTCCAAGCCTTGCTCACTTTTGATAACCGTTGAAGAATTCACGTCCTGTTCCCAGGCCTACACAGGCCAGGAAGATACAATTCCACTTCCCGAATCATCAGATTTGGCACTGATTGTATAAGTCACCAAGTTGTGCTTGGGTCCGGGCCAGCCAATCAGCAACGCTACGATGAGCGGACCGCCCGTCAGACCAAGCTTCAAAAGACGCCGTATGCTGGGAATGATAATCGGAATATTTGCTACGATGCGGCCAAAGGCGATTCCAAGGAAGATGAGGAATCAGGTTGGGGTTGTTCAATCAGCGCATCGAATTACCATCACTTTCTCCAGAATGGCTGATCGCGGGTTCCGAACCAACCACCGTCACACGGTCACCCATTTGCGGATGAAGACGCCGGAACTGGGCCACCAAGGTCGACGCATAAGAGCGGGTTCATACGGCGTAACGTCTCACAGACATGTTTGAGAGGCTGCCAGTTTCAGCTGGGCAACGTCTCTTCGCCGCCGATTTGCGGCTACGTCACACGAGTGCGACGCGAATCAACTGCACAGGTTATAATCGGAACGCAGTCGCTGCAGCGGGTGCGCTGAGCAGCTGGCGGTGATTGCCACTCCCAGATCGTTCAAGGGCTGGGATATCACCAACAACTTATCACCATTTACAATGATTATGGTATCCACCATTTACCACCTCCCGTTAAAATTCCGCCGGTGGCGGCGTGCAATATCCGTGCAACGACAGAAGTTAGCTTCAGCGAACTAGTGTGACATGCTCCACCGTTTGTCCTCTATCAAAACATTTTCTATCGCCACCATGCAAACTTTCTACGGTGAGTTCTTCCAAAATGCAGGCAGCGCATTTCGCCGTCAGGCTATCCTCTTCTTTCGTGATGACTACGCAAGAGATAGCGCAACGCCGCGAAGGTAAGTATCATGCAGCCGGCGACAATTTCGCGGTAGGGTCACGGCATGGCCCATCGCAGTGTCGGGCGGACTCAATGTGGTTTCAAAATCGCTGTTCGTTTCAAGCCTCGCGGCACTCCAGTCCCGGCGTGTACTGGTAATTCGCAGCGCGAAAGGATTCCGGCCATATATGGTGATGACTCCGGTCGCAAAATGTACGTACCACCGTCATGGTTATCTGGGACCGAACTATCAGCAATACCGAGCATATTCTGGCAGTCGCACACGACTTTGGAACGAAGCAGAAGCTGGGACCTCTACCTGGAAGACCGATGGAATAAACAAATGGGAACTCAGACCAAAACTCTTTCAAGAGAGTGGAGCAAATGCTCATCTAGATTAAAAGAGCAGGAAGCTATTGCCACATGCCAGACCGATAAAGCATAACTCATGTGAGTCCCCAGTGAGATGTTAGCCACTTATCTATCCTCTACGTGCCAATCCCATAGAGATGACTAACGCTAAACCATGACCGGAATGAGCACCACGCCGCGCAGCAAATCGGGGAGAACCCAAGCCAAAACCAAATTACGTGGTCAATTCCAGTTTTGATGCTTTTGATCATCAAGCGGCACAATTTTACAGGTAAAGTCATGCCGCAGCTATATTCAACTGATGGATCTACTCTTTTGCGGCCGTAATAAAACCCTCTACGGGCATGTGGTATGTAGTCCACTAACGCCGCAGACACGATCGTGTGCTGACGAGGAAGTGGGCAGAGGATTCAGAGTGACAACGAACACTCAGTCCGTCTAATCAAGCTTCTGATCAGTCCGTCCACAGCATCTATCGCTTCCGCCTGCGGATTGTTTGGGTAGGCGATCCGAGCATACGCACAATCTTACCGGCCACGGCCACAATCCTCTGCGCACCGGTATTGAGCACAGTCGCGAGACGGTGCAAAATCAAAGTCACGAGGTACGCCGCAGTTCTTGGCATCATCGCTAAGATCACGTAATCTGGGCATCACGCTGCGGGAGAGTGGCCGCAGCCCATCGCCCTCAATGGCTTTCATCACTGCTTCATCGCCCAGCGGACTTCCAATTTCACACGATTCAGCGCCATAGAGTCCCTGGCGGCTTTTTCGCACATTTCTACGATGCTGTCGTCCAACAGATGGGCATACCATCTGTCGTCGATGGTTTTTCGGCAGTGGTATCGCGAGCCAGTTGGGCCGATTCTTCGCGCAGCCTTCGCATACGCCACGCAGAATGCTGGCGTTCGACGCGAAGCCCACACCCATGGCCTCACTGGTATGGCCACACCAGGTCGACCTCTTCTTCCCGTATCGCGCGCGTCGTCAGGCTCATTTCAGCGTCACGACAACGGTCTGTCCCATCGCCTGGTAGTTCTGGATGTGCTGATCGATTGGCAAGACCAGCAGGTCAATTCGGCGCTCACCGCGGCTTTCATCGGCCCTCACACACATGCCGCCGTGCATCTTCAAGCCACGTGTCGTACACGCAGAATGGCCGGTTTGCGCTGCGATCCAGCCTCACGACGCTTGATGTCCCAGAAACTTTTTCCCGCACCCAGGTCGGCTGCCAAACCCGGCTACTGTCACCACACAATCAACACAAGACTCATCCCCTATGCGTTTTGTATGCAATGATATAACTTCTTACCAGCTACGCCAGACGATATTGGCAAGAGCTCGCCATGAACAAAAGCCGTGGCGTACCTTCGATGGTCTGCACGAGTTAGGTTGCAGCGCGTCGCGCAACAAAACGGTGATGGCTCCGGCTACGCCCATATCGCTTGACGGTAGACGGTTTGTCACGCGATCGCGACGCCCAGAAGGATGTTTTCACTATACGGCGACGCAGGTCGTCCCTCTCGTCTTTTGAAAGACAAAGGATGGCCGCATGATTTCGCCATGGCGCGGCGCTATCAAAAACCACTCTCGGTAGAATGCCGGTTGGTCTGGCCCCCAGTCCGGTCATACGATATTTGACTGTCGGACTGCGGTCGTTCACGCTCGCACAAGTACGCTTCCTGCGCAGACTTCCTTGAGCGCGGAGCCACACATCTTCAGACAGCTGGTAAAGATAGTTTATCGAGGCAGGGCCCGTAATCATATTGCCCATGCGCCGCGACGTAGTGGCGTACGGTCGCCCGTAAAGGTGCAGATTTGTATTTTCTCACGCCCAGGCGCTTGCTGACGCAGTAGCCACCCGCCACTAACCGCCACCCTTCATACCGGAAACACGGCTGTGACTGGGTTCTCTCTGAAGCCAGCCACCGACCGCCTGCCGGTTCAGCCATCGACAAGCCTCCAGATGCAAACGGTGGTTTTGCCGATTCCCGACTGCGCTCTATGACACGTGTGACGTGTAAATCAGATTGCTCTGTGATCTTTCTGGATTCATTAAAGTGGTTGGCACCTTTGCAATGTATCGGGCGCATACCGATCCAAATCGGCAGCATCGACGCCCAGCGTCTTTGGCAAGCACGTCTTCACGGGACGCACTTACACGCGCGGTGCTAGTTTTCTATATCAGAATCATAATCCACAACATAAAATCTTTAGGTTGATGCTGCAAAGAATAATGTTTTTGCTCGACGGAAAACACGCGCAGTCGGCTCCATATATACTCTACGAAATGATTGGTCGGCCCACGCAGGTCATCCCTTTTGGGTGTTGCGGCGCATCAGTGGATCCCTATCTTTGCACCCAGAACAGGAATGGACGATGATTGGCACATTTTTGGAAATGAGATCAGACAATGAATTTCAGAATAGCGGTGAGTGAAGCTGAAAGCTTCTTGCCTCAGTCTGCGACTATAGCCCAATCATCCTAACCACTCTGATACACACCTTTTCGTGCTACCATTCCTTGTTACGACAGGCGCTGCTTAAAAGTGCGTATGAATTTTAACATTTCTAAACAGCCATCTAGCGCTTCCAACAGCTTTTCTTCACTTTCAGAGCGTCATTCTCACCCTTTCACTGCAGCCTCATTACTAGCGCTTTTACGATGCTCAAAGCTTAGCCCTTTTACATGCCCAAAAGTGATGCTTTTACCGCCAAAAGGGCGCAAAGGAGCAAAACAGACATAATGAGGGTGAAAATAGCGGCAGAAATAGCAAGCCAAAAACTATAAAACACTGATTATCAAATGTTTGGCAAAACCTCGATGCGTTTTTCGAGGCCGCGGATTATGTGAATAACGTAAACGCTCAACGACTTCATATTACTATAATTTACTCTAGAAATTAAAATATGTCTTTATTTTGCTTGCCTGCTTCAAATATAAATTGTACCTTTACCCTTCGGCATTTCCGCCGTAGCAAGCATTTTCTAAGGAATGCCACGAACGAACACGCAGCTTTTCTATGCCTGTTAGCCGGTACACTTGAATCGCGTGTTCATACTTCTGTTAGACAATCTCTAAACCTAACTCTACCCAACGACTTATCCAGGCAAAGATATATCATAATCCAATAACAATTATTCAACATGAAACAAAGTCCCATTATCCTTATCCAAAGCATAAGCTACTGTCATGCACATTTAAAGTTATTATGATTTCTACAAACAAGTATTCTGAACACGCTATTTCGAACACTTCGCCCTTATTTCAACAACAAGATTTGAAGGCCGACAAGCTACAAGGAACCGTGGTAGACGAAAAGGGCGAACCCGGCAGGAGCCAATTGTCAAGGGTGAAAGGCACAGTGTAGGTGCCGCGGACAGACATGGATGGGTCGCTTTACCATTACCGCCAAGCCGGGTACTTTGCTTATCATTTCACAGCGGGCTATACGGATGCCCAAGTAAAAAAGGCACAGGCAGAACATGCGCGTTCGTCAAAAAACTCCAACTGAAAATCAGCAATGAAGTGGCTTTCGAATGAAGCTTACGGCACATCCCGAAACGTGACGCAACCGGCGCGCTATCTTCCTTCAAACCCAATGAAACGACGGCGAAGTCTGCTCTGATTGACAATCTGTTGTAACCGGAAAGTGGCTGGTCTTGCCGTAAACAGACGGCTTCGCCGGTCGTGGGCGCAGCTCATCGGTCACCATTCGTAAGTAAGTTTTTACGCGGTGACAACCAACCGCTCTTATGTTGTCGACAATATACTGCAAGCTTCACCGAGAGTTCTGGTTCGCATTGTGCGACTATCAGATACCAAGACCCGCTATCGGCCTCAATCCCAATGACATTGAGGACATAACTATATTGAAAGACGCATCGTCTATACGCCATTTATGGTAGCCGTGGTGCCAACGGCGTGATTCTATCACAACGAAAAAGGCCATAAGAGCAAACCAGTTAACGTGTCGCCAACTTTACTGTAGCCAATACAGCCAAACAGCTGATATGATGGATTTGACCCAATATGCCCTCGTATGCCAATAGCCGATATATCAATACCGCAGCGACACCTTCCATTTGGTTGGCAATGAAATTCATATGTCTTTAGCGGCAGTTATGACAAATACGACCCTAATGATCCAGGAGACTTCATAGGCTTGTCAACACTGCAACTGGCAAAAGAGATCTATCGTTCTGGCCCTTTCGCAAACTATTCTGCTTCGCTTTAGCTTCGGTACAGGCAAAGTAATGCCCACTATTTTTCAGTCAACTACAAGAACATCAACGGCACCGTAAAACAGGACTTCCTTACAACAAGGCGACCTGCGAATGAATCACCAATGCCAGAAGTTGCTCAGAAGACTGTAAGAAGCTCGATTTACAGCATCAGTGGCTCGCCCGAAAGAACGACATGATGGCAGGAGGGAAACACTTTGGGAGGCAGCTAACGGTGCCGTATCGCGCGCACAGCTATCGACTATGCGCCCTTCCAGAGTGCCCGATGACGCACCCTTTCTTTCTCTAACGAAAACAAGACTGCACGGTGTGAGTTGGCTCTCTGATTACACGGACGCACACGACCAGACCGCAGAGGCTTGAAGGCAGTTTGAATCTTACATGGAGATATTCTGCCAAACCTTGGTTATAATCTGCGCACAGGTGGCAATCTGAATCACAATCAACGCACCTTGCTTCTATGGTTTTGCAGTTATATCAGAAATTATGAACGTAACAACGGATTACTCAATCTAGGAGAGCTAAAGAGTAGTATTCCGTAGGAGAATATCACCAGAATTATAACATGAAGTTTGCTAAAGTAGGCAAGTTGGATCTTACGGGTGGTATAACTTTCGAAGATTATGATGTACCATTTTATAAGAGACAGATTCTGGGCAACCAGTACACCATTAATGATGATGGGAAGTTTGTAAATACCAATGCGATGTCATTGCTCAGCCGAGTTGGGATGGCATAGACTATGCAGAAGTTGTCATCACAGCCACTCCTTGGCAAAAGATCACCAGCTTTTATCTTACTTTAGGTCGTGCCATCCTTTGCGCTCTACGACCGCTGTCCGCACGACGGCATCTTATCCGTGCCGATGGTCCAAAGCATAGAGTTCGCGAAAGGCCATCGATGGGGGCTATTTCCTCTGCTTCTGTGGCTTGGCGCGTAGAAGAGGAAGCTTTTTATGAGAACCATTGACTTGGGTTAGCCAGCTAAAGCTACGCTTTGAGCTATGGAGTTACGGGTAACCAAAGTATCGATCCCTATTCTACCTTTGCGGATGTATCAAGCTCGCTTCGTCAACAATTTACATGCAGACGGACATGGTAGGAAAACAAAGATGCGTATTCCTGTAAACGACACTGCCAACAATGGACCTTCCACATGGAGACCGGTTCTGGAAT
>BNJT01001378.1_pt1 | contig 118025 bp, 186 predicted proteins | sample 8540491 | NCBI WGS metagenome assembly BNJT01 (sample SAMD00202455, study PRJDB9452) | human saliva metagenome | host: Homo sapiens | reverse complement strand
CGATTATCTCCACTAATTTAAAACCTTGAAACTTAAAAGTGAGTTTCAAGGTTTTTTTCTTTATAGCAAAATCTACATTTCTTTTTAGATAATTCAAGCCTAATCCATTCATTTGTCGCATAATCCAACTTTGTTTTTTTACGAACTAACGCACTAGGCTTATTTCACTTTATAGATGATAGGGATTTGGTAAAACCGCAGCGAGTAATGCTGCTTCTGATTGAGTTAAATTTTTTGCTGATTTTTTAAAGTAATAGCGACTAGCTGCTTCTACACCAAAGATGCCATTACCAAATTCTGCGATGTTCAAATACACTTCTAAAATGCGTTCTTTGGACCAAAAGATTTCCATTAATGCCGTTGTGGGAACTTCTAATCCTTTGCGAAACCAACTTTGTCCATGCCAGAGAACGAGGTTTTTTGCTGTTTGTTGAGAAATCGTTGAAGCGCCTCGGGTTCGGCGAGATTTTTCATTAAATTTAAAGGCCTTTTGAATCGCCTCAAAATCAAAGCCCCAGTGGTTTGGGAATTTTTGATCTTCAGCGGCAATCACCGCAAGTTGCATATTCGGTGAGATTTCATCAAGGCTCACCCAATCGTATTTGATTGAATAGCTGAAATCCAACTGTAATAAGTGCCCGATTTTTTGCTGTACCATATAGGCAGAGAAGGGAACAGGGATAAAGCGGAAGCAAATGAAAAATGCCAGGATTGCGAGAGAAAAACGCCACGCAACCCGTTGCCAATTTTTTTTCCACCAAGATGGGTCGAAAAAAAGATGTAAAAGTGCGGTCAAAATTCGCTTAGTTTTTTGCAGCTTGCTCATCGAGTTGGCTTTTCACCCAGTTTATAAAATCCGGATCCATTGTTTTGAGCATATTAGAACCACGCGTAATGGTTGCCGCACTGGTATTGAGATTTTGTTGAATCTCTCGTTGTGAGAGATTTTTATCCAATAACTGCGCCACGATTTGTAAACGTAAACCTACTGCATCGCGCTCATCTGGCGTGAGCAGAAGCGTTAAGAAATCTTGTGCTTTCCCTTGTTCAAACGCGGTTTGCAAGGTCGCGAGGAAAGCATTCCATTGTTCTAAATTGCGACTAATATACATATCAACAATCCTATACTATTAAACTAGTGCGACTAGTATAGCCGATCGTATTCCTCTTTGCTAAAGGTTTGTAATTTTTCTTTGTCTTGTAGGTTTTGATAGTAAAAATCGTAAGTTAATACGTTTTGAACATAACCTCGAGTTTCAAAGAATGGAATGGAGGCAATAAATTCATCCATAGCCAATCTGCCATTGGCTCTCGCAAGCCATTTTTCTACACGGCTTGCTCCCGCATTATAGGCAGAGGCGATCAAAATGCGATTGTTTGGATATTTAGCATTCAGCTCATTTAAGTGCGCCGTACCGAGTAAAATATTATTAAGCGGTTTGAATAAATCTAACTCACCGTTATAAGGAAGTTGCTGATTTTCTGCCGTTTTTTGCGCAGTGCTCGGTAATAACTGCATTAATCCTCGAGCATTTGCGGAAGATTGTGCCATTGGATTCCAAGCACTTTCTTGGCGAGCAATGGCCATGGCAAAAGTTTTGGTGACACGATTATCCACAATCGCTTGAGGTTCCGTTTCGCTGAGACTCACATTACTGAGAGCAATATCAAAATATTGACTATAAGCATTTGGTAAACGTAATCCGATATAATCCCATGCTTTCGCAATAATCGATCCATCCACACCTAATTCAAACCAATTTTGTTCATTCGCATATTGGCTTAAAGCAATCTGTAGTTGTTCTTCTTGCGATAATTTTTCTAACAGAAAACGCCAACGTTGTTTGGCAGCGCCTAATCGATCTAATTGACGTAATTCAGCAATTTCTGCGAGCTCTGGTTGAAATTTTTTATATTCATGTGCCCAGTAGGGATCGGAAATACTCCGCGCGACATATAATTCTGCTTGACCGAAATCATATCTGCGCCACGATTTTCAGGATATAATTTTGCTGTCGCTAACATTGGGTAGAATCCGCGTTCGTTGCTTAATTCAGAGAATATTTCTTTGGCTTTTGTGACATTCTCTTTTTCGAGTGCTTTCCCCATCCAATAACGCCATTCTTGTTTTTGCTTCGCTTCATTGGAAAGGGCATTCAACCAACCTAATAAATCCGTTTTTTGCCAAATAGCCGTACGCAAACGACGTTCAATGAGGTTATCTGCATTGAGTTTGAGAATTTCTTGATCGCGCCATTGCACAAAATTAGGACTTTCATTATCAAAGAAACGGCTAATAAAGGCGATTTTCCAATCACGTAATTCAGTTTCGTTTAATTGCCAAGTCTTAGCCCATTGCTCGTAAGGGGTGAAAGTTGGCTCATTCATATTTTCTGGAATAGTACGCAGATAACGAGCAAAACCTAGCACTACGACAAATTTATTGGTGATTTTATTCGTATTACCATCGATTAATGGCAATCTCTCAGCGAGTATTTTCAAATTTGCTGGATTTTTTAAGAGATCCTGATAAAGCGCTAAATGAGCGGCTACTTGCTCATCTTCTTTAGCGTTCTCAATTTTTTCTAACTCTTTAGCGAGTATTTCGAGACCTTTTGCATCATTTTTACCAAATAGCATTTCCGCTTTTTGATAGATCTTCTCTTCAGTGCGTCCACCTTGTGAATACCAAGCAGTCCATAGCTGAGCATCATTAGGAAGTTCAGCATTGTTGAGCCAAAGCTGTTCATATTCAGACAAAATAGCCGATTTATTCTTGTCGTTTGATTGGTTTTCTGCCGTTTGACTAGTATTGGATGCTTCTATTTGATATTTAGCCGTAAGTACGGCAATTTGTCTTTCCAAATTATTTGGCGTGAGTTTGGCGAGTGCTTGAGTATCTTCAGCATTGATTAACAACGTAAAAATACTTTGTTCTAATTTTCCACGTAGAAAATGAGAGGAATGTTGCTGAATAAATTGTTCAATGTCTGTTCTCAATGCATTCACTTCTTCACGAGGCGTATCGCGATTAACGGTTTTTACACGTGCATCTAAATAAGCCGCTATAGCATCAGTTTGCAATGGATAACCTTTTAAAGAATCAATAAGCCCAAGAAATAATTTGGCATTATTAGAAACATGATTATTTTTGACCGCACTTTTTAGGAGCGACTCTAATTGCAGAAAAGTCGCGCGTTGTTCAATCAGCTTTAATTCATGAGCGTGCTGTTGTTGTGCCCATTTGGCTTGTTCTTCAGCAAGGTTAATTTGTGGTGCAGTTTCATTTTTGCTTTTATGAGCATGCTGATTAGCCAAAGCTGAGCCTGAAAGTGCGGTTAAAATTAATAACGAAATTGTCGTGTGTTTAAGTGCTCGCATAGGAGATTCCATATAAAGAGAAAGACGGATATTTAGATCCGTCTTTGAGTGTAGAGTTCGTTTTATTTAGAAAACTTTTTTGAAAGGCTTCACAATCACATCACCGTAAACGCCAGCTTCAACATAAGGATCTTGTGCCGCCCAGTCTTTTGCTGCAGACAGGCTTTCGAATTGAGCAATCACAGTCGAGCCGGTAAAGCCAGCTTCACCTGGATTTTCATCGTCAATGGCTGGATTGGGACCGGCTGTTAATAAACGACCTTCTGCTTGTAATTGTTTTAAGCGAGCAAGATGTTGCTCACGTACAGCAAGGCGTTTTTCTAAAGTGCCAGGAATATCTTGGGCAAAAATCACGTAATACATCATTTTTCCTTTTAACAACTTAATTGTAATTCTTCGATGGTGGCTAACGCACGTTCTAATTCAAGATTGCCTTCGCGAGGAATCCCGCGAGCTTTGCCATCTTTCCCAACAGCCACAAAGGTAAATACGGCCTCTGTCACGCAATAACGTTCCCCAATTGGTTCGCTCGCAACTTTTTTCACCCATACTTCTACTTTAATTTTAATAGAAGAGCGACCTACGCTGAGGCATTGACCATAACAACATACCACGTCACCGACAGCGATAGGTTTGATGAAATTCATACTTTCAACAGCAACAGTGACCACACGGCCATGAGCGATTTCTTTCGCTAGAATTGCTCCGCCCATATCCATTTGTGACATAATCCAGCCACCGAAAATATCGCCGTTGGCGTTGGTATCTGAAGGCATAGCCAAGGTGCGTAGTAATAATACGCCTTTAGATTGACGACCTTCTTTATCTAGTAAGATTTGAAACCATTATTTTTCCCCGTCATTTTTTTGATCATCTTTAGGTAAGTAACGGTAAATATAAGCACCGCTGACGATTGTTGCAACAAAGGTCATACCAAGTAAACCAAAAGATTTGAAATCAACCCAAGCATCTTCAGACATATTTTGGCTGATATAAATATTTACAAGCATACACAGAATGAAAAATCCTGCCCAGCCTAAATTCAATTTGTTCCACACATTATCCGGTAATTGGATTTCTTTGCCTAATAACTTTTTCACCAATGGTGTATTGAATTGGAATTGTGCAACCAATAAAACAATGGCAAATAAGGCATTAATAATCGTGACTTTCCATTGTAGGTATTTGATTTCATTGAAATAGGCAGTGAGCAAACCAAAAAAGACGACAGCAATCGCCATGATTTTTGTTGTTTCTCAATCATGCCATATTTCAGTTTTAGTACAACCATCTGAATGATGGTCGCGATCACTAAGACAATCGCCGCTTCACGCACACCAAACATTTTGTAGGTGATGAAAAAGAGAACAAGAGGAATAAATTCAAGAAGTTGCTTCATATTATGCCTTCATAAATAAACTGTAAAAACGGTAAGTAAATACCAAAATAAATATTTGAAATAATGCTACCAAAATGCCAAAAATCACACTTAGAAATGATGTACCTAGGATTGCACCAACGCTATTCACTAATAAAGGTAGAAGTAAATAAGTGATCAAAGCATAAATAATCAATATGCCATTACGTTTAACACCCGCACGCCACACTTGTAAAGCACTTTGCCCGATAGATTGATTGGAGGCAATATAATGCACGGGTGATAAGCATAAACGAACAAAGAAAAACAAGCCAAATACCATTGAAACAAAGGCTAGAGGGGAGAGCGCATTTTTGCTTAAAAATGAACTCACAACATCAACCATGCCAAAGAGAAGTGGCAAGCTCATAAAAATATCTAAAACTACCACACCTAAAAAACGACGCAATGTCAGCATGAGACCTTGATTAATCGGATTTTGATTTTGCTGACTAATATGATGAATAGTTGCAATACCGAGGGTTGCAATAAAAGACATCAACAATTGTTGGAATAAAAACGATCCAATCAGTGCAGTTGGTTCCACTTTGCTCAAAGCATTAATAATATCCTGTAGAGACGGATCAGGATTATTACCCAAACTTGGCATTGGGACAGTGACTAATGCATTGATAAATTGTGATGCAATGAAAACCCCAACGAAAAGCAGCACGGTTTTTCGCTGATTACGCATAAAGTTGAGGCTATCTTGAAAAATCTGAGTAAAGTTAATTGGCATACTATATCCCACAATAATAAAACCCCGATTATACAGGGTTTATTGTTTTTTTCATAAAATCAGGTTGTTTAATGGTGATTTAAATTACCATTTTCAAGAGAGTATATCGTTTTATTCGTAAGCATAGCCATTAGGTGGTAGCAACTTACCATCTAAATAGGCTTGATTTTCAATCAGTTTTAATCGATCTTCAATAAACCATTTAATCACTAAAGGATAAATATTATATTCCTGTTCACGTGTACGAAGCTCAATCTCCTCGACGGTATCACCAGGGAAAATCGGCACTTTAGCTTGTAACACAATGGCACCGCCATCGATCTCTTCATTGACAAAATGCACGGTTGTACCATGTTCACTCTCGCCATTCTCAAGTGCTCTTTGATAAGTGTGTATCCCTGGATATTTTGGCAGAAGAGAAGGGTGAATATTTAAAATTTTCCCCGCAAAACGTTGTGTGAATGGTTTGGTTAAGATTTTCATGTAACCGGCTAACACAATGAGATCAACACAGAGATCGTCTAAATAATCACCGATAGCCTTATCCATATCGAGATTAGAGGAGAAATCTTGGCGTAAAAAAACTCGGCTAGGAATGCCCGCACTTTTAGCGCGTTCTAAGCCAAATGAATCGATTTTATTACTGATGACAGTCACAATCTTCCCTGGAATAAAGCCTGTTTGACAAGCCTCAATTATTGCTTGAAGATTCGATCCTTGTCCTGAAATCAGGACGGCAATTTTTTTCATATTATTCTACATAAAAGAAGGGCGAACCTTTCATTCTGAAATTTTCGCCCTGAGATGGAAAAGAGATATCATTTAATGATAACTTGTGGTTCGTCATCTGTCGCACTTTCGATATGACCGATTAACCAGGCATTTTCACCCGATTGTTTTAAAATTCGCTAAAGCGGTTTCTACTTGCGATTGCGGTAATGCAATCACCATGCCCACGCCACAGTTAAATGTGCGGTACATTTCATAGGTTTCAATGTTGCCTTTTTCTTGTAACCATTTGAACACCGGTTGCCATTCCCAGCTGCTTTCATCAATAACCGCTTTAGGTATTTTTCGGTAATACACGAGGGATATTTTCCCAGAAACCGCCACCCGTTAAGTGTGCGATAGCATGGACTTCCGTTTGTTTGATTAACGCGAGAACAGATTTTACATAGATTTTTGTCGGCGCAAGCACTTGTTCACTTAATGGACGACCATCTAATTGCTCAGTGGCTGGGTTGACGCCAGCAACATCAATGACTTTACGAATTAAAGAATAACCATTTGAATGCGGGCCACTTGAACCAAGTGCGATTAAAGCATCACCCACTTTTAACTTGACTACCATCAATGATTTCTGATTTTTCGACCACTCCCACACAGAAACCTGCAAGGTCATAATCACCTGCGTGGTACATACCCGGCATTTCGGCAGTTTCACCGCCGACTAATGCACAACCCGATTGCACACAGCCTTCTGCAATGCCTTTTACTACGTCAGAGGCAACATCGACTTCAAGTTTTCCAGTCGCATAGTAATCTAAGAAGAATAGTGGTTCTGCACCTTGTACGACTAAATCGTTAACACACATTGCAACCAAATCAATACCGATGGTATCGTGTTTTTTTAAGTCAATGGCTAAACGTAATTTGGTTCCTACACCGTCTGTACCGGAAACAAGGATTGGTTCTTTGTATTTGCCCGGAATGGCACATAGTGCACCAAACCCACCTAATCCCCCGATGACTTCAGGGCGAGTTGTCCGTTTTACGTGTGGTTTAATACGTTCAACTAATTCGTTACCGGCATTAATATCCACGCCTGCATCTTTATAACTTAATGATGGTTTGCTCACAATGTTGTCCTATATTTTTAGGTTAAATGATAAAACGGCGTGATTGTATCAGATTAAGCAAACGTTTGCGATAGTGATTTAATCAGGATTTCAGCAAAAAAATAACCGCACTTTATTTTGAATGATAAAGTGCGGTCAATTTCAAAAGTGTTTTTAGCGATTCGCTAATTCGAAAATCATCGCTTCAGCTTGGCAGCTAAATGTAAAACGAGCCGTTAAATTTGCACCATTTTCAGTTTCAGTGATTTCACTTTTAATGTCGCAAGGATCGCTTTCTGTTTTGCGTGCTTTTTCAATGAAACGATTAAGTGCCGCTTCAGCTTCAGCTTTATTCGCATAGGTTTGATGAATATCAACAGAGCAATCTGAACCGTCAATAATCGTACCCCACATCAACACAACTACAAGTGAGAGATTCTTCTGCTTTGCATGTTACTGTCATAGGATTTCCTTATTTTAAAATTAAGATTGATCATATTTTAGCACTTTTGAGCCACCTGCAAAAGTAACTACATTTTTTTAATTTAAATATCATTTGTTTACCACTGGTCGGAACACTTACAAATTAGTATGAAATAATTTGCACTCCATTTATTGGAGTTTTAGAATCTCGCGGATTTTTTCATTATTATTAATAACAAAGGTTCCAAATGACAAAATTTAATAAAACGCTATTAGCAATGGCGATGTTATCCGCTGCAAGCGGTGTAAATGCAGCAGCATTCCAATTAGCAGAAGTTTCAACATCAGGTCTTGGCCGTGCTTATGCCGGTGAAGCAGCAATTGCTGATAATGCTTCAGTAGTTGCGACGAACCCGGCATTAATGAGTTTATTCAAAACCAACCAATTTTCTGTGGGTGGCGTTTATGTGGATTCTAAAATTCGCATGAGTGGTCCAGTTACCGTTAATGCACTAGGCCGTACTGTTGCTGTAGGTTCTGCAGATCATGATAGTGTTGTACCAGGTTCATTGATTCCTAATATGTATTTTGTGGCACCAATTAATGACAAGTTTGCCATTGGTACTGGAATGAATGTGAATTTCGGTTTAAAAAGTGAATATGAATCCACTTACAATGCCGGTGTATTCGGTGGTACAACAGATTTAAGTGCAATTAACTTAAACTTAAGTGGTTCATATCGTGTGACTCAAGGTTTAAGCGCTGGTGTAGGATTAAATGCGGTTTATGCAAAAGCAGAAGTTGAACGTCACGCGGGTATTTTAAGTGATGCAGTAAAAAATGTTGCACCATTAGTTCCTTCGCTCGTGAAAGCAGGGCAAATCCCAGCAAGTGCAGCTGCTTCTTTGGCTAGATTACAAGGTGTGAATAAAGATACAACACTAACACATTTACAAGGTTCTGCTTGGGGATTCGGTTGGAACGCAGGTTTAGCCTATGAGTTTAATGAGCGCAACCGAGTTGGTTTAGCCTATCACTCAAAGTCGATATTGATTTTGAAGATTCTAATGCGGTGAGTGCGAGCCGTACACTTCGTGGCCAAGGCCCTGCAAAAGGTGGATTAACACTACATTTACCAGATTATTTAGAATTATCTGGTTTCCACCAAGTAACAGACAATTTGGCATTACACTACAGCTACAAATTTACACACTGGAGCCGTTTCAAAGAGTTACACGCAACGTTTAATGACGGTGAAGTGGCTTTCCATAAAGATGAAAAATACCGTAGCAACTCTCGTTATGCATTAGGTGCAACCTATAACGTGAATGATAAATTAGCTGTTCGCGCAGGTATTGCTTATGATGAAGCAGCAGCGCCAACTGAACACGCAAGTGCGTCTATTCCAGATACTGATCGTATGTGGTATAGCGTAGGGGCAACTTATAAATTTACCCCGAATCTTTCTATTGATGCGGGCTTTGCTCACTTACGTGGTAAAAAACTTAACTTTACCGAGAAACAATCAATTGGCAACTTAGCGACTGTTACAGCAAACTATACGTCTAAAGCAAGTGCTAACCTTTACGGTTTAAACTTAAACTACAGTTTCTAATTTGTTAAAAATTTAGCATAATACGCAGCACACCGAATGTATGTTCGGTGTGCTTTTTTCTTATATCAATCCATAAAAACGAGAGAAAAATGACCGCACTTTTTTATGCTTATATGGACTCACCAATTGGTCGGTTATTAATGCTTTCTGATGGTGAACATCTTACAAATTTAGATTGTGAGTTAGAACAAACCACGCCAAATCCAAATTGGATTTTACGAGAAGATTTACCGCTTTTTGAAAAAGTGCGGTGTTCTTTAAGGCGTTATTTTAATGGCGAGCCAGAAAATTTCTCCGATATTCCTTTATCGCCTAAAGGAACCGCATTTCAACAAGCGATTTGGAAAGCATTGCGTCAAATTCCTTATGGTAAAACGGCGAGTTATGGCGGGTTAGCAGAAAGCATTAATAATCCCAAGGCGGTGCGTGCCGTTGGTGGTGCAGTAGGGAGTAATCCCATTAGTATTATCATTCCATGTCATCGTGTATTAGGGAAAAAATGTGAAATCACTGGTTTTGGTGGTGGATTGCCGGCAAAACGCTTTTTATTGAAACTAGAAAATATTCCTTACATCGACAAAGGCGTAGAATACGTTAAACCGAAATTATTGAAGAAATACCACGAATGATCCCACAAACCGAACAAGCCTTATTAGAAAAAGCGCAATCTATTGCGGGGTTAACCTTTGGCGAACTTGCAGATGAATTAAATATTCCCGTTCCGCCTGATTTAAAACGCGATAAAGGTTGGGTTGGAATGTTGCTTGAAACCGCATTAGGAGCGACTGCCGGCAGTAAAGCAGAACAGGATTTTTCCCATTTAGGCATTGAATTAAAAACGTTACCCATTAATGCAGAAGGTTTTCCGTTGGAAACCACGTTTGTGAGTCTTGCGCCCTTGGTTCAAAACTCAGGGGTAAATTGGGAAAATTCGCACGTTCGTCATAAATTATCGAAAGTCTTGTGGATTCCTATTGAAGGTAGTCGAGATATTCCTTTGCGTGAGCGCCATATTGGCCAACCTATCTTATGGCAACCTTCGACTGAACAAGAACATCAATTACGCCAAGATTGGGAAGAGTTGATGGATTATATTGTGCTCGGAAAGTTAGATCAGATTACGGCGCGTATTGGTGAAGTTATGCAACTGCGTCCAAAAGGTGCAAACAGCAAAGCCATTACGAAAGGCATTGGTAAAAATGGGGAAGTGATTGATACCTTGCCGCTGGGGTTTTATTTACGGAAAGAATTTACGGCAGGCATTTTAAACGCTTTTCTTAATCATAAAAATGGGTGAATCATCACCCATTTTTATTTCTCTAAGTTCTGAAAAAAACACGGAAAAAACCCACCGCACTTTGTAAAGTCTCACCATAAAAAATGAGCGGAATACGATTTCGTTGCCAAGGCGGAACACCGAGCTCTTGCCAAATTTTTTTCATGGTTTCGGCAGGGCGATTATGTTGTCGTTTTACTTTGCCAGTATAAGCAAATCGTATTTGAATCGGCTCTTGTGTATCAGCAAGTTGAACCTGTTTTTCGTTCCAATTGACTAAAATGCCTGTCGCATTGTGGGTTGCATAAATTGTTCCAAGATTATCAGGCAAGGCAATCTGTTGATTTAACGGCATATCAAGACAAGTTTGCGACAAATCAGCGAATTTTCCTGTTAAATAGAGACATTGCTGATAACGGCGAATAATATGCTCCCCAAGTTGAAATTGTGGGGATGCATCCGCTTTAGCCTGAATAACATCATCAATAATATGCATTAATTGAACCTGCGTTGGCATGGCAATCTGATTTTTAGCCAACCACATGCGCAAAAGTGCGGTTTGTTTTTGCAATGAATATTCTAGAAAATTTACGAGTGAAAACTGTTTTTGATCCTCAAGAAGATGCTGCTCAAAGCAAGTCTTTAATAATTCATTAATCAGTTGTTGTTGCTCAAAACAATGTTGTGCGGCACGCTGAACAGCATGATCAAAATGTCCCCAGCGTTGGCGTATTTCAGGCAAAATTTGGTTACGTAAGAAATTGCGATCGTAATGATTATCTTGATTGCTCTCGTCTTCGACCCAAGATAGATTTTCTTGCTGAACGTAATCTTCTAATTCATTACGGCTAAAAGAAAGGAGTGGGCGTAGAATAGGCATCCCGAAAAATTGACTTTCTTTTTGCATGGCACCTAAACCTTGCAATCCTGCTCCGCGTTTTAGCGCCAGGAAAAAAGTCTCAGTTTGATCATTTAAATGATGTGCAGTGATAAGATATTCATCAGGCTGAATATGTGTTGAAATCGCCTGATAACGGGCTTCTCTTGCGCCCAGCTTCAATGCCATCATGCATTTCCACTTTGACTTTTTCAATAATAAGTGGAATCTCAAATTGTTCACAGAGTTGTTGGCAATGAGCCGTCCAAGCATCCGCATTCGGGGCTTAATCCGTGATGGATATGAATAGCTCGCAGGCTTAAGTGCGGTCGTTTTTCGCTGAGTTTTTTAACTAAAGAAAGCAGTGCAGTTGAATCCAAACCACCGCTAAAAGCAATGAGAAGCTTATTGGCGGTGGTTGGGAATTAGTGCTTGGAATAATGAAAAAAGATCCATTAGGCAACTTTAACAGCTTTGTAGTTTGTGCTTGGATTTAAGATCTCAAAACGTGCAGCAATAGGTTGGAGTTCGTAAGATTTCAAATCAAAGGTAGTTTTCATTACGCCTGCAACAGCATTATTCATTTTTTCAAAAGCTTCAACATCGTTGCCACAGTTTAAGTAATGCGCCAAGAAAGTCCCTGCAATTAAATCACCCACACCAACTGGTTCAAAGTTAAATTTATAAAGCGGACGACTTAAATGCCATACGCCTTCAGGTGTCGCCATAATGATTTCAAAGGTATCAGGATCATTTAATTTACCTGCTTTACCTAAGTGTTTAACTAACACTTTTTTCACACCTTTTGGCAACTAATGCATTAGCGGCTTTGAGCACATCGTCAAACGTGTTGATAGGGAAGTCAGAAAGCGTACGAAGCTCTGAAAGGTTTGGTGTCATGATGTCTGCACGTGGAATGGCTTTTTCAATTAAGCGTTCACGTACACCATCGGCGACCACGCAGACTTTTTCGGCATTTGGCATAACAGGATCGCACAAGTAAAGTGCATTTGGGTTACGTGCTTTGATTTTTTCTAAAGCATAGATAATTTTGTCAACTTGCTCAGCTGAACCTAAATAGCCAGAAAGCAATGCATCACATTCTTGCAGTTTTCCAATGGCATCTAAACCGTTAGCAATTTCACCAATTTGTTCTTGTGGAATCACCATGCCCTGTCCATTTGCCATATTGAGTATGGTTAGAGAATTGCACGGTATTGAGTGCCCATACATCTACGCCTAATAGCTGCATTGGAAAAGTGGCGGATTTATTACCGGCAAAACCATAAACCACGTGAGATTGGATTGCTAATACGTTTTTCATTTTGAGTTCTCCTTTTATATTATTTTAGGCATTGATGCTTTTTCTGGCATCCATGCAACATTTTTTCAAAACACAAAAAAGAGCGGTTAAATTAACCGCTCTTTTTCTATATTATTAACAATAGCCATAAGACATTAAACGTTCGTAACGTCTTTCTAATAAGCCATCTTTGTCGAAAGTATCGAGTTCGTTTAGTTCTTCAACAAGGCATTGTTTTAAATTACGTGCCATTTCATGATAATTACGATGCGCACCACCTAATGGCTCTGGAACGATATTATCAATTAAACCTAACTCTTTTAAACGAGTTGCGGTTAAGCCCATGACTTCTGCTGCGGTTGACGCTTTTTCTGCGCTTTTCCATAAGATAGAAGCACAGCCTTCTGGTGAAATAACGGAATAAGTTGAATATTGCAACATATTCACTTTGTCACCGACACCAATGGCTAATGCACCACCAGAACCGCCTTCACCGATTACGGTACAGATAACAGGCACTTTTAAGGTAGACATTTCACGTAAGTTACGAGCAATCGCTTCAGATTGACCACGTTCTTCCGCACCGATGCCCGGGTAAGCCCCTGGCGTGTCGATAAAGGTAATAATAGGTAAGTTGAAACGCTCAGCCATTTGCATTAAACGTAGCGCTTTACGATAACCTTCAGGTGCTGGCATACCAAAGTTACGTGTTACTTTATCTTTTACTGTACGACCTTTTTGGTGACCGATAATCATTACTGCGCGACCATCTAAACGAGCAAGACCACCTACGATTGCTTTATCATCTGCAAAGGCACGATCGCCTGCAAGTTCTTGGAAATCAGTAAAAATATGTTCGATATAATCAAGCGTGTATGGACGATTTGGGTGACGTGCCATACGAGAAACCTGCCATGCATCAAGATTTGCAAAGGTTTTTTTGGTTAATTCATCGCTTTTCTTTTGTAAGCGTTTAATTTCATCGTGTAAATCAATTTTGTCATCAGATGCTGAACGTAGTGCTTCAATTTTGGCTTCAAGTTCAGCAATAGGTAATTCAAAATCTAAATATTCTTGGCTCATTTCTTATCCTAAAATATCGTCAAAAGTTGCCCGCACTTTATCAAGATTTAAGGTGCGGTGCAAATGGTTTTCACTGGTTGGAGCGGATTACAAATATTCCTTTTTTAGTAATGATAACAAAAACAAAAATGCGGAACAAATCACGACAGAAGGCCCCGCCGCTGTATCATAAAAGGCGGAAAGGAATAACCCGCCAACGACGGAAAGCATACTGATTAAAATCGCAATAAACACCATTTGTTCAGGTGTTTTTGGCAAAACGTCTTGCTGTTGCGGCTGGAATAATTAATAGCGATGTAATAATCAGGGCCCCTACAAACTTCATACTTAATGCGATCGTCAGTGCGGTCAAAATCATTAAAATAAATCGCATTTTTTTAATGTTAATGCCTTCTACTTGGGCTAATTCAGGCGAAACTGTGGTGGAGAGTAAGGCTTGCCAGAAGTAAAGCAGAGTGCCTAATACAATGATTACGCCAGCAGCCAATATAAGGTAAATCGTTAAAATTAATGGCGAGTAAATCCCCAAAAAGATAACTCATTAAATCTACGCGGACATTTTTAAGTAAGCCAACCGTAACCACACCAAGGGAAAGACAACTGTGTGCGATAATGCCTAAAAGGGTATCCACTGAAAATTGCGTGTTACTTTCGAGCCAAACCATTAATACGGCGAGAATAATCGTCAAAATTACAATGGCAACATAAGGATTAATTTGTAGGAAAATCCCTAACGCCACACCGAGTAAGGCTGAGTGGGAAAGGGTATCACCAAAATAAGCCATTTTACGCCACACCACAAAAGCACCCGAGTGGTGCGGTAATTAAGGAAAGCAGTAAGCCCGTAAGCAAGGCGGGAAATAAAATCTCAAACATGATTTTTCCTTATTGTTGGCATTCAGATGGATTGGCACTGCAACTACAAACATCACCGTGCATATTATGATGATGATTATGATGGTGCGTATAAAAGCCCACATTTTGTGAGATTTGATTGCCCCAAAGGCGCATAAATGTCGGATCATTCGATAAACTTTCGGGTGTGCCGGCACAGCAAATATGTTGATTGATGCACAACACTTCTTTACTGTCCGCCATCACGATATGCAAATCATGGGAAACCATTAAAACCGCACAGTTTAAGGTTTGTTGAGTACGATGAATCAGCTGATAAAGTTCAGCTTGACCATTAATATCCACGCCTTGAGTTGGTTCATCTAGCACCAGTAAATTGGGTTTATTTAAAATCGCACGGGCCAATAATACACGTTGCATTTCCCCACCTGAGAGTTTTTGCATATTATTTTTCTCAAATGAGTGATAGAGAGTTGCTCAAGTGCGGTTGATATTTCTTGCGTTTTAACACCTTTTTTGAGCGCAAGAAAACGCTCAACCGTCATCGGTAAGCTGTGATCGAGGTGAATTTTTTGTGGGACATAGCCAATTCTGACATTAGCGCTATAAATCACTTCACCGGATGTTGGCGTTTGTAATTTTAATAAGGTTTTTAAGAGGGTCGATTTTCCCCCACCATTTGGGCCCTACAATGGTGATAATGGAATTAGGATAAATACTGAGATTAATATCCCGCAATGCGGTCTTTTGTTCAAAGACCACATTGATATTTTTCAGTGTAATTAATGGTGTGGGTTGGGCTGGTTGAATGGCGCGAATTTGCATAATTCCCCCTTTAAAAATAGCTCACTAAAATAGCTCATTTCCTTATTTTTCTCAAGAAATTCCGACTATGCCTAATATTTAGGCATAAGATTTTACATTTTTAGGGTAAAATGAATTTTTCCCAGAGTTTGTAGTCTGAAAAACGAAAATCTTTTTTATTCATTTTAAAGGTATCAAATGGTTCAACACGTTAAATTAGCCAGAGATAGACGGAAACGAAAATCCCGCATAAAAGCGGCGATTTTTTTTGCCGCACTTTTGCTTATTTTAACGGGCATTTTTCCTCGCCTTTAAAGATACTGCTGATTATGATCCTTCTCTGCAAAGTAATCTTGAACCAGAGATGGTGGATAACGTTCAATATCAATCTCTTACACCTGAAAAAACAGAATCGGGCAATCCTCAATCTCAAGAAGGTGAACATCCTGAAGCAAAACAACATGCTAATACGGAAGATGCAACCTCTTATGATGATGAACTTCAAGCCAAAGATGATGAAGTCGATGAAATCAAACCGCAATTTGACGATCTCAATGATTTACCAAAAGATGCTCAAGATGCGCTGAGCGGTATTTTAGATGTGGCCGATCAAGCATTACGTATCACCGATCAATTTAGTCATACCGTGGTGCGTGGCGATTCATTAAAAGATGTACTAGAGCTTTCCGGTTTAGAAGATGATACGGCGAAAGATTTGATTGCCGCGTATCCTGAATTAAAAACGCTGCGTGCGGGTCAGCAGTTCTATTGGATTTTAGATAAAGAAGACCAACTAGAGTATTTAAACTGGTTGGTATCTGAAAAAGAAGAACGCATTTATGAGCGCACTGAAGACGGCAAGTTTAAACGCCAAATCTTAGAGAAGAAAAGTATTTGGAAGAAAGAGGTGCTAAAAGGCACGATTAACGGATCCTTTGCTTCAAGTTTACGTGATTTAGGTTTGGATGGTCGTCAAATCAGCCAATTAAGTTCGGCATTACAATGGCAGGTAAGTCTCCAGAAACTCAGTAAAGGGACCAAGTTTGCGATTTTAGTGTCTCGCGAATATTTAGGCGATAAATTAACGGGGCAAGGTAACGTTGAAGCCATTCATATTATGGCGGATGGTAAGAGTTACTATGGTATTCAAGCGGCGAATGGTCGTTACTACGATAAACAAGGGGAAACTCTTGGTAAAGGCTTTGCGCGTTACCCATTGCAACGTCAAGCCCGTATTTCTTCACCATTTAACCCAAATCGTCGCCATCCGGTAACGGGACGTGTTCGCCCACATAAAGGGGTAGACTTTGCTGTTGCACCAGGTACACCAGTTATTGCGCCAGCTGATGGTGTGGTGGAAAAAGTGGCTTATCAGGCCGGTGGTGCAGGACGTTATGTGGTGATACGTCATGGTCGTGAATATCAAACGGTGTATATGCATTTAAGTCGTGCTTTAGTTCGAGCAGGGGCAAACAGTGAAGAAAGGGGAGCGCATTGCATTAACTGGTAATACGGGTATTTCAACCGGTCCACACTTGCACTACGAGTTTCATATCAATGAGCGAGCGGTGAACCCGCTTACGGTGAAATTGCCGGGTACCAGCAGCGGAATGGCAACGGCAGAACGTAAGCAATTCTTAGTCCGAGCGAAAGAAGTTGAAAGAACATTAAAATTATAGTGAATAAAATGCGGTCAAATTTGACCGCATTTTTTATAGGACTAAAAAATTAGCTGAAAACTGACCGCACTTCACCTTTTCTCTTTTTCCTCAATATGCTATTCTTTTGCATTTTAGAATTATTCTCATTTTTATGATTAAGCGACGTTATCTGATTTTTCTTTTGATCGTGCTTTCCTTTGTTTCACTTTTTCTCGGGGTAAGTACTGTTAATCTGCAAGGGTTACTGAATTTTGAAGGTAATCAATGGCAGATATTTTTCATCAGTCGCGTGCCTCGCTTAATCAGTATCTTGATTGCGGGTGCATCCTTAAGTATTTGTGGCTTTAGTGATGCAGCAACTCAGTCGAAACCGATTTGTTTCTCCCACCACTGCGGGCACCATGGATAGTGCAAGATTAGGGATTTTAATGGCGATGCTGTTTTTCCCAACAGCTTCAATGTTGTTAAAAACCGACCATTGCGGTGATCGTGTCTTTCCTTGGCACATTGTTATTTATGACGATTCTGTCCCGTTTGAAATTCAAGGACACAATTTTTGTGCCTTTAGTGGGGATTATGTTCGGTAATATCATCAGTTCAATTACCGCCTTTATCGCTTACAAAGAAGATTTATTGCAAAACTTATCCGGGTGGCTACAAGGGGATTTTTCTCTTGTGATGTCTGGTCGTTATGAATTGTTGTATTTCAGTATTCCTACACTCATCGTGGCTTATTTATTTGCGCATCGTTTTTCTATTGTCGGGATGGGGAAAGATTTTGCGGTTAATCTAGGTCTAAATTACAACCAAGTACTTTATCTCGGTCTGCTCATTGTGGCGGTGGTGTCTTCGATTATTATCGTATCTGTTGGGCGTGATCCCTTTCTTGGGGTTAATTATTCCGAATATCGTCACACTTTATTTAGGGGATAACTTGAAGAAAGTGTTATCTCATACCGCCTTGTTGGGTGCCGTATTTGTTTTATTCTGCGATATTTTAGGTCGAAGTGTGATTTATCCTTATGAGATTTCCATTAATGCCGTAGTTGGCGTATTTGGCAGTGGTATCTTCTTGTTTTTATTATTAAAGCGGTATAGAAATGGCTAAGAAATCTTCTTCTCAACTGATTGTATTGTCGTTGTTAGCCATTGTTTCTCTTGCACTCTATTTAGGCTACAACTTACCAAACCGTTGGCAATATGCCTTGGAAAATCGTGCCTTATCCTTAATTGCGATTGTGATTACAGGCGCGGCAATTGCACTTGCCACGATGATTTTCCAAACGGTTGTGAATAATCGAATTCTCACGCCGAGTATTTTGGATTAGATTCGCTGTATTTACTGATTCAAACGGCGATTATTTTCCTTTTCGGTTCAAGCACATTGCTTTCAATGAATTCGATTGCCTTGTTTGTCTTGTGTACGGGATTAATGATGGCGTTTTCATTAGTGCTTTATCACTTCCTGTTTAAGAAAGAAAACCAAAATATTTTCTTCTTGTTGCTTGTCGGGATTATTTTCGGCACCTTCTTTGGTAGCTTAACGACCTTTATGGAAGTGTTGATTGATCCAAATGAATTTCAGATCGCACAAGATATTGGCTTTGCAAGTTTCAACCGAATCAATACTCAAATCTTGTGGGTCGCATTAGCCATTTTAGTGGCGACGATTGTTTTCAGTTTGAAATATTGGCATTGCTTTGATGTGTTGGCGTTAGGGCGAGAAAATGCCATTAACTTAGGGTATCGATTATCAAAAGACCTTAAAAGTCCTATTAATTCTCGTGGCAATTTTAACGTCAGTGTCGACCGCACTTGTTGGCCCACTTACTTTCCTTGGGTTATTGGTGATGAATGTGACCTTTGAATTTGTTCGTGATTATCGTCACAAAGGTACTCATTCCTGCCGCGATGTTAATTTCCATTATTACCTTGGTTTTAGGGCAATTATTAGTGACCCATATTTTTACGTTCCGCACGACATTAAGCATCATCGTTAATTTTGTCGGTGGCGTGTACTTTATTTATTTGTTATTAAGAGCAAACAAAAAATGGCAATAGAAATTCGCAATATTACTAAAAGTTACGGAAGCAAAAAGGTGGTGGATAATGTGTCCGTCACCATTCCTACGGGGAAAATTACGTCTTTTATCGGGCCGAATGGCGCGGGGAAGAGTACGGTGCTGTCTATTATGAGCCGTTTGTTGAATGCTGATAGTGGCGAGATCTATCTCAATGGTGAATTGCTCAATCGCAAGAAAAGTAGCGATATTGCGAAACAACTTGCGATTTTAAAGCAAACTAACAACATTAATTTGCGTCTAACCATTGAAGATTTAGTTGCTTTTGGGCGTTTCCCTTATTGCAAAGGAAACTTAACCCAAACTGACCGCACTTTTATTGATAATGCCATTGCCTATATGAATTTAGATGATATTCGTCATCAATATATCGATAACTTAAGTGGTGGGCAGCGACAACGCGCTTATATTGCGATGACACTTGCACAAGATACGGATTATATTTTGTTGGATGAACCATTAAATAATCTGGATATGAAACATTCTGTTCAGATCATGCAAGTTTTACGTAAATTAGCGACAGAACTCAACAAAACTGTGGTGATTGTGATTCACGATATTAATTTTGCCTCTTGTTACTCAGACTACATTGTTGCCATGAAAAATGGAAAATTAGTGCACCAAGGGGAAGTTAACCACATTATGCAATCACCCGTGCTACAAGATATTTATGATATGACGATTCCGATTCAGGATATCGACGACCATAAAATTGCCGTTTATTTTAGATAAATAAGGAAATCTTCATGAAAAAAACATTATCAACTTTAGCACTTTCACTCTTTGCATTTTCCGGTATTGCACAAGCTGCAGATATTACCGTTGAAAATGCCGCTGGAAAACAGGTTGTGCCACAAAATCCACAACGTGTAGTGGTTCTCGATTTTGGTGCAGCTGATACGCTTCGTGCATTAGGTGTGCAAGATAAAATTGTGGGCTTCCCACAAAGCGGAAAAATTCCAAACTATCTTTCAGAATTTGCAGACAAAAAATATAAAAATGTTGGTGATTTGAAAGAACAATCATTGGAGCAAATTAACGAACTTAATCCAGATTTGATCATTGCGTCTAAACGTCAAGAAAAAATGATCGACAAATTTAAAGAAATCGCACCAGTATTTAATGTTGAAAATGACTACACAAATTATTATCCAAGTTTTCAACAAAATGTGACCGCACTTGGACAGATCTTTGACAAAGAAAATGTAGCAAAAGAGAAATTATCAGCGTTAGACAGTAAAGTCGCGCAAGTTGCGAAAGACGCACAAAGTAAAACGGCACTATTGGTGTTGGTTAATGAAAGTAAAATCAGTGCTTTTGGTGATGGTTCTCGTTATGGCATGGTGTATCAAAAATTTGGTTTTAAACCGATTGATGACAGCATCAAATCGTCTACGCATGGACAAAGCGTTGGTTTTGAATATATCTTAGAAAAAAATCCAGACTTTTTACTCGTAGTGGATCGTACAGCGGCCATTACAGAAAAAGCCAACAATGCACAAAAAGTATTGGATAACGATATCATCAAACAAACCAAAGCGTATAAAGATGGACACATTGTGTACCTTGATGCAGCCAATTGGTATCTTGCGTTTGGTGGTTTAGAAAGCATGGAAATCATCGCACAAGAACTTGATCGTGCAGTGAAAAAATAATACGAAAAATCATCTAAAAGGGCAGTCAAGGATTGCCCTTTTTATATGTAAATTAATCTTTACACATATCAATAAACTTCCTATCATATCGGCATCATTTAATAAAACAGAGCTTATTTTATGCTGACATTTAATCCACAAGATCCGTTCTCTTGCTTTGTCACTCAAAGCCTTTCCATGAAAAGTGCGGTCGAAAATGCACAACGTTTTGCGATGTTTGATGTGCCGCTTTTAATTCAGGGTGAAACGGGCACGGGTAAAGATTTATTAGCAAAAGCTTGCCATTTTGCGAGCTTGCGCCGTGAGAAAAAATTCATTGCAGTAAACTGTGCAGGCCTGCCGGATGAAGATGCGGAAAGCGAAATGTTTGGGCGTAAAGTGGGTGACAGTGAAACCATCGGTTTTTTTGAATATGCTAACGAAGGCACGGTGTTGTTAGATGGCATTGCCGAGCTTTCATTAAGTTTACAGGCAAAATTATTGCGTTTTTTAACGGATGGTTCTTTCCGTCGAGTGGGTGAAGAAAAAGAGCATCATGCAAATGTTCGGGTGATTTGTACTTCACAAGAACCGATGGAAAAGCTGTTAGAACAAGGGAAATTGCGCAGTGATTTATTCCATCGCTTAAATGTCTTAGCACTAAATGTACCGCCATTGCGTGAGCGAGTTGAAGATATTCAGCCTTTAACGGACGGTTTTTTACAAGAAATTAGCACGCAGCTTAAGATTCCAATGCCGCAATATGATGCTGATTTTTTGAATTATTTGAAAGGGCAGCCTTGGCAAGGTAATGTGCGAGAGCTTTACAATGTCTTGTATCGTGCCTGTTCTTTAGCGAAAAATAATCAGCTTGATATTGAAAGTTTAAATTTAAAACCCGTACAAAGTGCGGTCATTTCTGCGGATGATTTTGGTGAGCAAACCCTGGATGAGATCATGGGACAATATGAGGCGAGTGTATTGCGTGCTTTTTATGCTCAGTATCCAAGTACTCGAAAATTGGCACAACGATTAGGCGTATCACATACGGCGATCGCCAATAAATTAAAACAATACGGTATTAGTAAATAATTTCTGACAGTTTAGGGAATTGTTTACAAAGTTTGAGCCATTCGACTTTATCAATTTGTACATTGAGGATAAATTCACCTTCATCTGAAATTTGTTCGTGACGAATGCTATCTAATTGATAGAGCGCATGGCGAATTTTGCCCTCTTGTGGAAGCAGTGTGAGGGTGAAAGAAAGTATCTCATTTTTCAACCGCACTTTAATGGCTTCAAGTAGCAGATCTAATCCTTCACCTGAATGTGCGGAAAGGTAAACGGCAACCGGGCTTATTCTCGTCATCATATTCAATATGGGGCGCCACATTTTCCAATAAATCAATTTTGTTATACACCAACAATGCGGGCACTTTGTCAGCTTTAATTTCTTCCAACACTAAATTCACCGCTTCAATATTTTCGATCTTTCGAGCGTCTGCTGCATCAATGACGTGCAATAACAAACTGGCTTCTACCGTTTCTTGCAAGGTAGATTTAAAAGCGGACACTAAATCATGGGGGAGTTGGCGAACAAAACCAACGGTATCGGCGAGAATGGCCGTACCAACATCTTGAATTTGTAAACGTCTTAATGTGGGATCGAGGGTGGCAAAAAGCTGATCCGCGGCATAGACATTGGCTTGTGTGATGAAATTGAATAGTGTCGATTTTCCCGCATTGGTATAACCCACCAAAGAAATGGTAGGAATATCCGCTTTTTGTCGGGTTTGGCGATTTTGATTACGTTGTTTTTCGACTTTTGCCAAACGATTTTGCAACTGCGCAATACGCACCTTGATTAAACGGCGATCCGTTTCTAATTGCGTTTCCCCTGGACCACGTAATCCAACCGCACCTTTTTGCTGATCTAAGCCTGTTTTTCGGCGGACTAATCGAGTGGATAAATGCTTAAGCTGAGCTAATTCAACTTGTAATTTCCCTTCGTGCGATCGGGCTCGTTGGGCAAAGATATCTAAAATCACCCCAGTGCGATCCACTACGCGGCATTGGCAGATGCTTTCTAAATTACGGGTTTGTGCAGGGGTTAATTGATGATTCACCAAAACAACATCGGCATCTAAGGCTTTTCACTGCATCCGCAATTTCTTGTGCTTTTCCCTTCACCGATAAAATATTTTGCTTGTGGTGTCGCACGGCTTGTGGTGATGATTTGTAAAATCTCAACATTGGCAGATTCCGCTAAAAGTTGGAATTCTTGCAGATCTTCAATGTTTTTATTTTGAGAAAAGAAAACATGCACGACGACAGCTTTATCTTTTGCCGATTGGCTATTGTCGCCTGTTTTAGATGACGAAAGTGCGGTTGAAATTTCAGGTGAATTTTCAACCGCACTTAAATTGATGAAATCATTCATTGAACAGAATTATTCTGCTTGTGTTTCTACTTCCGCTGCAGCGTCAGAAGTTTGTGCTGCATGATGACCGCCGTTATTATTGTGGTGAGAAACAGAACGTGCTGGAACCACAGTTGAAATAGCGTGTTTGTACACCATTTGATTAACAGTGTTTTTTAATAAAATCACGAATTGGTCGAATGATTCGATTTGACCCTGTAATTTAATCCCATTAACGAGATAAATCGAAACAGGAATACGTTCACGGCGTAACGCATTCAAATAAGGATCTTGTAATGATTGTCCTTTTGCCATTTTGCTATCCTTTGTTGTTATATGTTAATTAATGATAGAAACGAGTTGTCTCCGTCATCAAATATAGCAATAAACATTTTTCTTGTCTATGGGTTTATCTCTTTGCTTTCACGCAGTTTTTTCAGAATTGTTTTCATTTTTTCATCTAGTTGTGCATTGAAACGTAATGTTTCGCCCGTTTTAGGGTGTTCAAAGCGAATGGAAAATGCATGTAAAAACAAACGATTGAGTCCGAGATCTTGCATATATTTATCGAATTCTTTATCACCGTATTTATCATCCAGCGCGATTGGGTGACCTGCATATTGAGTATGAACTCGGATCTGATGGGTTCTTCCCGTTACAGGCGACGCTTTTACTAAGGTCGCATTTTGATAGCGTTCTTCGATGGCAAATCGCGTTTCTGAAGGTTTACCTTGCTCACTGACTTTAACGATGCGTTCGCCACTGGCCAATTCATTTTTTAATAAAGGGGCTTGCACGACTTTTACATGAGATTGCCATTGTCCACGTACGAGTGCGAGATAATCTTTTTGTACGGTTTTAACACGAAGTTGTTCGTGTAAGTTGCGTAAGGCAGAGCGTTTCTTCGCCACTAATAAAGATGCCCTGATGTATCTCTGTCTAAACGATGAACCAATTCTAAAAAACGGGCTTCAGGACGTAATGCACGCAAGGCTTCAATCACGCCAAAATTCAAGCCACTCCCGCCATGAACCGCAATGCCAGAAGGTTTGTTCAATACTAATAAACAATCATCTTCAAAAAGATAATATGGCTTTCAAGGGAGGCGACTTTATTCAAGTTTTTAGAAATTGGGGCAGTATTTTTTTCAGAAACACGAACTGGTGGCACACGCACCACATCACCATTTTGCAATTTATATTCAGGTTTGATTCGCCCTTTGTTCACACGTACTTCGCCTTTACGCAGAATGCGATAAATCAAACTTTTTGGCACACCTTTTAATTTTGCCAATAAATAATTATCAATGCGTTGTCCTGCTTCATCCTCAGAAATCGTGAGCATTTTGACGGATTGATTGATGATTTTTTCTTGTTTTTCAGTCATTGAATCTGTCCTTTAAAAATTGGGCTGAATCATATCACAATATCCCTGGTGATAATAGCAAGAATGCCTTGCTAATTTAGCCCCGAATGTGGATAATAGAGCGTCTTTCTGCGCCTAAAATTTGGCATTTAGAAAGCGATTTTGTATGTTGGTCAAAACTCAATGCGGCGAATGGCATAAGACATTGATAATCAACATATTTTTCTTGAAGGTTAACGCTTCCTTGCAATGCGTAATTAACACACCGCATTGTTTTACGAAAATTGTCTTAGATAACAATTGAGTATGCTATCAATGCACCCAGCAACACACAGTCGTGAGATTGACTGTTCGCGAGAAACACGAGGTCGATGGCTAAGGTCAGTAAATCTGTAAAGTGCGGTTAATTTTCAAGGTATTTTAGATAATTCAAAACGAGAAATTGACAATGAAAAGAATGTTAATCAATGCGACTCAAAAAGAAGAGTTGCGCGTTGCGTTGGTCGATGGCCAGCGTTTATTCGACTTGGATATTGAAAGTCCGGGTCATGAACAGAAAAAAGCGAATATTTACAAAGGGAAAATCACTCGCGTAGAGCCGAGTTTAGAAGCTGCCTTTGTGGATTATGGTGCAGAGCGCCATGGCTTCCTTCCTTTAAAAGAAATTGCCCGCGAGTATTTCCCTGCTGATTATGTGTTCCAAGGTCGTCCAAATATCCGTGATATTTTGACTGAAGGCCAAGAAGTGATCGTTCAGGTGAACAAAGAAGAACGCGGCAATAAAGGCGCAGCCTTAACCACTTTTGTTTCCCTTGCCGGTAGTTATTTGGTGATTATGCCAAACAATCCGCGTGCAGGTGGTATCTCTCGCCGTATTGAAGGCGATGAACGTATCGAATTAAAAGAAGCATTGAGTTCTTTAGATGTACCAGAAGGCGTTGGTCTTATCGTGCGTACAGCGGGTGTAGGTAAATCACCAGAAGAATTACAATGGGACTTAAAAGTACTTTTACATCATTGGGAAGCGATCAAACAAGCTTCACAAAGCCGTCCGGCGCCGTTCTTAATTCACCAAGAAAGTGATGTGATCGTTCGTGCGATCCGTGATTATTTGCGTCGTGATATCGGTGAGATCTTAATTGATAGCCCGAAAGTATTTGAAAAAGCGAAAAGCGCACATCAAACTTGTGCGTCCAGATTTCATCAATCGTGTGAAACTGTATCAAGGCGAAGTGCCGCTATTTAGCCACTATCAAATTGAGTCACAAATTGAATCAGCCTTCCAACGTGAAGTGCGTTTACCTTCTGGTGGTTCGATTGTCATTGATGTGACAGAAGCGTTAACGGCGATCGATATCAACTCGGCGCGTTCAACTCGTGGTGGTGACATTGAAGAAACCGCATTAAATACCAACCTTGAAGCGGCAGATGAAATTGCTCGTCAATTACGTTTACGTGACTTAGGTGGGTTAGTGGTTATCGATTTCATCGATATGACACCTGTTCGTCACCAGCGTGAAGTAGAAAACCGTATCCGTGATGCCGTGCGTCAAGACCGTGCGCGTATTCAAATTAGCCGTATTTCTCGCTTCGGCTTATTGGAAATGTCACGTCAGCGTTTAAGCCCATCATTAGGTGAGTCTTCTCACCATGTTTGCCCACGCTGTCAAGGTACGGGTAAAGTGCGTGATAACGAAAGTTTATCACTTTCTATCTTACGTTTAATCGAAGAAGAAGCGTTAAAAGAAAATACCAAACAAGTACACACCATCGTGCCTGTACAAATTGCGTCTTACTTACTTAACGAAAAACGTAAAGCCGTTCATAGCATCGAAAAACGTCATGATGTAGATATTATCGTGGTGCCAAATGAAGCAATGGAAACGCCACATTTCAGCGTATTCCGTGTTCGTGAAGGGCGAAGAGCTAAATGAATTAAGCTATAACTTAGCGAAATTCCATGATGCACAAGACGATACATTTGTACCAGAAGAGTCTCTTGTTTCTCGCAATATCGAAACTGCAGCAGTGACCTCTGAGCAAGTGATGGAAAGTGCAGCAGTATCTCTATCGATTCCCAACGGCTGCACCAGCACCAGTTGAGCGTAAATCAGAAGAACCGTCATTGTTTGCAAAAATTGTTGCCGCAATTAAAGGTTTATTTGCTTCTGAACCAAAAGAAGAAGAGAAAAACCAAAACAACCGCAACAATCGTAACAACAACCGTAATAATCGTCGTAATCAAGATCGTCGTAATAATCGTCGTTCTCGCAATAACGAAAACAACGATAATGCGAAAAATACAGATGAAGAAAATGCGCGTCCAACTCGCGAGCGTGTAAATAATCGTCGCAATCGTCGTAACGCGAATGAAGAAGTGACATCTGAAAGTGCGGTTAATTTTGCTAATGTTTCTGATGATAATCGTCAAGAAGAAAAAAAGCAGAGAAACCGGTAGCAGAGCGTCGTCAACGTCGTGATTTACGTAAACGTGTTCGTATTGATGACAATGCAACTGATGTAAACGAGAATGTTATTGAAGCGGTTGAAGTACCCGTTGTTGAGACTGTTCAAAATGAAGTGGTTGAAAACAATGTTGCTGATAATGCTGAAGATAAACCACGTCAAGAACGTCAGCGTCGTACTCCACGTCATTTACGTACATCGAATAATCAACGCCGTCGTCGTAATGAAGTGAAGTCACCAATGCCATTATTTGCGGCAGTTGCTTCACCTGAATTAGCAAGCGGTAAAGTTTGTGTCGATTATTCTGTTGTGAATGCAGCGAAAGAAAGCAATTTCTTATCGGTGGATGAATTGCTTGAGCAAGAAAAAACGAAAAAAGGTGTGATTACGCCTGCAACAGGGTATTGTCGTGGAAGAGAAATCAGTTGAAGCACAACCAGCGTTAGATTTCATTACTCAACCGGCAAATGAAGCGGTTCAACAGAAAGTGCAAGAATCATTAGAACGCTTGCATCATAAATCAGAACCTGTTGCTCAAGTTGCAACGACAGAAGTTGAACCACAAGAGAAAACAGAGTTTGTTCGTTCTTATGTGTTCACTGGTCGTGCAGGCACCATTTCAGCAGTACAGCACACAAAAGCAGCGATGACATTAGCTAAAGCACCAGATGAAGAGTCTAAACCATTCCCAATTGTAGAATGGACGGAGTCTCGCTATTACTTTAACGGTAAAGGCGCCGCAGGCCATCATAGTGCAATTAGTCATATTTATTCTGAAGCGACACAAGCAAAAGCAGAGTAATATCTCAATAATAAAAGACGGAGCCAGTAGGTTCCGTTTTTTATTTTGTGTATTTTTAAAACATTGTGATTTAAAAGTAGTCAGTCAGATAATTTTTTTATTTTCTTGCTTGACGGGGTGGGGGAAAAAACGTATTATTCACCTCGCTTAAATCACGGAGGAATGGTCGAGTGGTTGAAGGCACCGGTCTTGAAAACCGGCGAGGGTTTACGCCCTCCGTGAGTTCGAATCTCACTTCCTCCGCCATCAAATTCAAAAAATCCCTAAATCGAAAGATTTAGGGATTTTTACTTTTCAGTCTATTAAAAAAATATCTTATTTTTTGACCGCACTTTCTTGGGCCTCTTTAAAGGCAAGGTATTCTTCTAAGGTCTCAATCGCTTCTAAACATTTTTGACGACGCGTTAAATAAATTGCGGCTGTTTGCTTATGCATATCTCGTTGAATATCTGTTTGAGCCGTATTAGCTTGTGCTTTAGCTTCTTCGTATTTTTCCGTGAGTTGCTGCAAGGCTTCATAATATTTTTCTAGACGCTCTCTTGGAGGGAGACGATGAATGCTATGTTGTGATTTACTACTTGCAACTTGTGGCTCTGCTATTTTCGGTTGAATGGGCTTTTTATGCTTGCGATTCATGGCTTCAGTCAAGGCGGTACATTGCCCTAAAAGATGTTCTGCCATAAATACAATTTGTTCTTCATTTTGATGAGGGAATTTTACATAGCTTAGTTAAGCTTTGTTGGATTTCTTTGAGATAAAAACCGACGGTTTCAAAATCTTCGGTAAATAAAGTGCGGTTAAATTTCGCGTTGATTTTTTTATCAGAGTCAGTTTGATAGGCTTGAGTCAGTTGCTGTACTTTTTGCTCGAGCGTATTGAGTAATGATTGAATAGACATAAAAAAATCCCCGCATAATGTATGCAGGGATTATAACGATTAAAGGGTCATGGCTGCAATCCAACCGAACGCTAATAATGGGATATTGTAGTGAATAAAGGTTGGCACAACAGAATCCCAAATGTGGTCGTGTTTACCATCTATATTCAAACCGGATGTCGGCCCAAGTGTTGAGTCAGAAGCCGGTGAACCCGCATCTCCTAATGCTGCTGCTACACCTACGATAGCGACTGTCGCAAGTGGTGAGAAAGCCAAAAGAGAGACAAAGTGGTACATAAATTGAGGTGATAATTGGTACAGTTGAGAAAGAAGAACCAATACCCATGGTAATCAATAACCCAACGAGTAACATTAAGAATGCCGCAACGCCTTTACTTTGAATCGCACCAGTTGAAAGTGCATCAACTAACTCTTTCACACCGCTTGTGGTATTAATCACATTAGCGAAACCAGAAGCTGCAATCATAACAAAGCCGATCATCGCCATTAAACGTAAGCCTTGTTGGAAAATATCATTACTTTCTTTGAGTTTGAAGATACCGAATACACCGAAAATTGATTAAACCAACTAAACCACCAATAATTGTAGAGCTTGTGAAAAGCTGTGTGGCAAAAGTCGCGACAATAGCAACCGCACTTGCGGTAATTTGAATAGGTTTAATGTTCGCAATGTGTTGTTCAATTTCAGTTGTAGTTGGTTCAGTCGTTGTCACAACATACTCGCGCGGTTTGCGATAGGTAACAAATACAGCGGTGAGTAAACCAAGAATCATACCTAAAACAGGGATAAGCATAGCAAGAGAAACTTCACCTACACTAGTTTGTAAACCGAGTGGTGCACCAGCAAGATTGATATTTTTAACTAAAACGCTTTCAATAAAGATTTTCCCGAAACCGACAGGTAAGATCATATAGGTTGCCGTTAAACCGAAGGTAATAATACAAGCGACTGCACGACGGTCGATTTTTAAACGGTTAAAAATAGAAAGTAACGGCGGCACAACAATCGGGATAAACGCAATGTGCACTGGGAGTAAGTTTTGGGATGAAATAGCGAATAAAAGTAAAATACTAAGTAGCGTATATTTAAACCAAGCTAAATTTTTGCCGGTTGGTGTTTTATTCATTCGGGTAATGATTTTAGTAGGCAAGCAAATCAGTGATGCCAGATTTTGAAATCGCAATGGCAAATGCGCCTAACATGGCGTAGTTCATCGCTACTTCAGCACCACCACCTAAACCACCTGTAAAGGCTTCAATGGTTTTTCCTAAACCTAAGTCACCACATAAGCCTGCAGTCAGAGCGGAAATCACCAGTGCGATAACCACGTTTACGCGCAGCAAGCTTAACGCCAGTAGCACGACAATTGAAATAACAACGGGATTCGATAACATATTGTTGTTCCTTATTGATTAATTAAAAGAAAAAGGTCGCATAAAAGAAAATTGATTTAAGGTTAAATGTCGCATAGTAATAAACTCCTGTAAATTAATAATAAAACAAAACCCCTCGAAAGTTGCCTTCCGAGGGGTAAGATTTTTTTGATCTTTATCTTGTCAGCTCGGAAGAAATCTTCCAAGCACGCCAACAGCCTGAAAGATTATTCAGTTGAATGGCGATGATGGTGACGAAGGATAAAGTTCATTGGAAACTCTCTTATTTAGATAACTAAATTGAATTACTTTTTTTAAAAATACGGTAAAGCGAAAATGATTGCAAGTTTTTTTCTAAAAAAATTTTTAAAAAAATTAAAGTGCGGTCTGATTTTTCATCTGTTTTTTTCCGCTTTCATCTGTTTTGAGCAATATGCGGGAATCCCCCGAGATCTTTTAAATGATTCACCATATAGCAAAATAATTCTGCGGTACGTTCAGTATCATATAGCGCAGAGTGTGCTTGTTTGCCATCAAAAGGAATTTTTGCCGCTTGGCATGCTTTGACGAGTACCGTTTGCCCAAACATAAAACCAGCAAGCGTTGCCGTATCAAACATCCCAAAAGGGTGGAATGGATTGCGTTTTACACCAGTACGTTCAGCCGCAGCCATGACAAAGCTTTGGTCAAAAGCCGCATTATGTGCCACGATGATAGAACGCTGACATTCTGCATCTTTTTGTCCACGACGCACCATTTGGAACAATCCCGTGATCGCATCTAATTCAGATACGGCACCACGCAATGGATTGTGAATATCAATCCCATTAAATTTGAGAGATTCAGGGATTAATATTCGCCCCCTCAAATGGTTCAATATGAAAATGGCATTTTTGATCAGGTTGTAAATTGCCATTCTCATCCATTTTTAAGGTGATTGCTGCAAGCTCTAAAAGCGCATCTTTTTTTGCATCAAATCCCGCTGTTTCCACATCAATAATGACAGGAAAGTAGCCGCGAAAACGATTTTTTAATTGGTGGTGATAAGGAATTTCTTGAGAATTGGACATATTGTATCCTTTAAAATAAATAACGCAGGTAACCCTGCGTTATAAAAGAGCGAAAAAATCAACCGCACTTTTAATTAATTGCCTAGACCAGATTTTGAACTTTTATTTTCGATAAATTCAATTTTATAGCCATCTGGATCTTCAACGAAGGCAATAACGGTTGTACCACCTTTAACTGGGCCTGGGTTCGCGAGTCACTTTACCACCACTTGCACGAACTGCTTCACAAATAGCATAAATATCATCAACGCCGATAGCAATATGTCCATACGCAGTACCCTGTTCATATTTATCTACGCCCCAGTTGTATGTTAATTCAATTTCTGCAGCGCTTTCGCCATCTTCGTAACCTAAAAAAGCAAGCGTATATTTATATTCTGGGTTTTCACTCGTACGCAATAAACGCATACCTAAAACATCTTGATAAAACTTTAATAGAGCGGTCTAAATCACCTACTCGAAGCATTGTGTGTAAAATTTGCATTTTGTTATCCCCTATATATCTTCAGGCTAAAAATTCTACCATAAAATGCGATGTGGCGCGAATTAATCTTCGAAACTCGGGTAAATCACATTACATTTTTTAAGTTATTTATTTACCTTACTATTATGCTAAGATAATACGGATCTTTTTATAAAAAGGAAAAAATGAATGAATACAACAGGCCTTTTTAATCTTTCTTGGCAACGTTATTTAAATTTACTGTTTTTATTATTAACCGTCGGGTTTTTAACGAGTGGAGTAGTCACGTTAATTGCAGCTAATTTAGATTATTTTTCTGATTTAGCCAAAATTTATGGCTTACAAACATTGCTTGTGGTGACAGTAGTATTAGGTATTTATTGCTTTATTCGAGAGAGTCGTCGACAAGCCAAAGAAAAATTAAAGTGGAAGACATATAGCCTCTTTTTTGTTGTTTCTGTCTTGATTGGCGGTTTATTTGCCTTAGTCGGCCAAACCTATCAAACAGGGGGCCGATGTATGGCAGTTATTTGCTGTTTGGACACTTTGCCAACTTCCATTTTTATTATTATTTCCGAATGTGGCCTCTGCATTATTATTTGCCGCCACCGCCAATGTTGCGTTTTATTTATTTAATGAACAAAACTCGCATAACTCAATGTGTTATGCCGTGCTGATTAATGCTGGATTACTTGTGATATCGGAATTATTCAGTAAAGCTTTTCATGACCAACATTGGCGCATTTTACCCAAAGTATTTCTAGTACTGACTTTTGCCAGTTTATTCGGTTTAATAGTAATTTATGATGTGTACTTTTATGCTTATGCTTGGGGTGAGCTTGGTCGTTCACCACTCAGTTCTTTGCTAATTGCTATTCCTGCCTTAATCGCACTTTATGTATATCACAAATATCGCTTTGATTTTATTAATTTAATTATTTCAGTCATAGCCTTACTTGGCGCTTATTGCTTTTTGGCATCTCTTTTGATTCGTGGTGTAGAAGAGGGGGTGGTTTTAGGATTGATTGGCTTTATTTTCACTGTCATGGCAATCAAGTGGTTAGTGAAACGCTATAAACAAGAATATCCAAATAATAAGAAATTCCATTGGGCGATTTCAATACTATGGATGATAGCTTTATTGATAGCTTTCGTGACTATAGGCGTTTGGTTATTTTTTTTTTTAGGTTTAGATGCGTCTAGTGCATTCATTGTTGGTATTCTTTTATTTGGTATAGCTTGGTTGATTACTTTAAATAAAGATAAAAATGAATACACTACAATTTTAGCAGGTTTATTTTTTCTAATCGCAAACAGTTTTTTAGGATTCTATTTGCTTGTTAAATTTGATGATTTTTTTCTTTTATTAGGATATGAATTTAGCGAGGATTCAAATTTCGGTATCTTTATCTCCGCACTGATTTTTCCAGTCATTATTATCGTTAGCTACAAATTGATGCCGAATTCTTTAGTGAGGATTCTACTGGTTACCCAGCTTCTCGTTTTTTGGCAAATTTCCTATAATCTATATTTCCATAATTACAGCTTGAATAACACATGGTTTAATAACGCATGGTTTAATAAAATCCAGCTCCTGAGTTCGATTGTACTCTTTTATTGGGTCATGCGACCTAATCAATCAGCGCGAATTCATTTAAAGCCTATTGCCTGGGGAACAGTATTATTCTCTCTATGGATCTCTGTGCCGTCGTATATGACGATTCCTTGGGTAGATTATGGCCTTATTGATACAGATGTTTCAAGTGATGTCATGCCAGCAGACTCGATGAGTCTTGATAATGTGTTGCAAGTTTTAAGTGGACAATTTTGGTCACACTTCCAGTTTGATGTTAGCCATATCTTATATTTACTTGTCTGTGCATTACCATTAATTGTCTATGCACTAATGAATAAGCATAGTGAATCCAAACACACAGAAGCAGTGTTAATTTTATTAGTATTAACCTTATTTGCATTAGGCTTTGTTGGGATACCCGTCATTTTATATTTAACAGCGTTATTATTGCTTGTTTATTGGACGGACAGCCGTGCGTTCTTCGGTCTTTTGGTATTTGCCTTTGTTGTTTATTTAGGTGGGTTCTATTACCAATTGAGCATCCCATTACTCTATAAAGGGGTATTGCTAGTAAGCTTTGCCGTTATTTTTGCGATTGTTACTTTATTCTTGCATGCACGTTATAAAGCGCCTTCACAAAGTGCGGTCGAAAACCATTCTGTTTAAAGCACCGATTTGGCTTGTTGGCGTCTTTGTGATTGCGTTATTGGGGGCGGTGAACTATAAAGTGCAGCAATTTGAAGATGTGCTGGCTACCGGTAAGCCTGTTGTCTTAAAAATCGCCCCTGTGGATCCTCGTTCATTGATGCAAGGCGATTATATGGTATTGAATTACGCTATTTTATCTGAGTTTCAGCAAAGTCAGGTTTTACCTGAATCAAATGAATCTCTTGAAAGCAATGAATCTATTGATGCTGTTGAATCTAATGAAACCACTGAAACCACTGGTATAGATGAATCAAGTCCTTCGGGGAAAAAAGCTTATATCCTTGTTCATCTTGATAAAAATCATGTTGCGACATTTTGTGAGGAGCAATCAGAGATACCAACAGATTTTAAACATTGCACACCAAATGTTTATTTACCAATTCGTTATAAAGGTGGTTGGCTTCCTAAATTACCAAGCCAAGATTATTTCTTTGCGGAAGGGAAAGGTGAATATTATGCACAAGCGGAATATGCAGAATATCGCTTTAAAGACGGTATTTTGTTGCTAGCTCGTTTATTAGATAAGGATTTAAAAGGGCTATAAAGCATTGGTGACAAATAAGGGCGTATTTGATACGCCCTTATTTTTTAGATGATTGATTAGGTTATGATTATTTCACTGCAATCATTGAGCCAAAGTTAAAACACTGGAACCATAATTCGACGTGTGAAAATCCGATGTTTTTTAACCGCTCTTTGTGGATGTTAATCGAGTCAGTACGCATGACATTTTCAAGTGCGGTGCGTTTTTGGCTCACTTCAAGCTCACTGTAACCGTTAGCACGTTTGAATTGGTGGTGGAGATCAATAAGCAACTCATTCACTTTTTCATCTTCAAAACGGAATTTTTCAGAGAGCACCAATACACCATTTGGGTTTAAACCTTGGTAGATTTTGGTGAGCAAGGCTACACGATCTTCTGGTGGTAAAAATTGCAACGTGAAGTTGAGCACCACCATTGAGGCGTTCTTAATTTCAATTTGACGAATATCATCGCAAAGAATTTCTACGGGTACATCACTATGATAAGCCGCAACGTGCTGACGGCAGCGTTCCACCATTGGCAGAGAATTATCGACACCGATAATTTTCACATTCAGGTTGTTTAATATTACGTCGCATAGAAAGAGCTGCCGCACCGCGTGAACAGCCTAAATCATAGACTTGGCTGTCAGCCGTCACAAAACGTTCAGCCAACATACCAATCGCCGTGATAATGTTGGAGTAGCCCGGAATCGAGCGTTGAATCATATCGGGGAAAACTTCCGCCACGCTTTCATCAAAAGTAAAATCGCCCAGTTTTTCGATCGGGGCTGCAAAAATTGTATCTTTCATCATGATTGAATTCTGTTGTTGTATTGAGAGGGCATTTATTTAGATAAAATGCAAAAAACTGCGGTCATTTTAGTGAAAGTTTTTAAAGGATCAAATAAATTTCGCTTTTCAATTTAAAAGGCATGTCTTTTTCCGTATAATCAACGCGTTAATTATCCATTTTTAGAAAAATGAAAGGAATATAGAAATGATGCGTACACATTATTGCGGTGCATTAAACCGCAACCATATTGGACAAGAAGTAACATTAAGCGGTTGGGTTCACCGTCGTCGCGATTTAGGTGGTTTAATTTTTATTGATATGCGTGATCGTGATGGTGTCGTGCAAGTTTGTTTTGACCCGAAATATCAAGAAGCGTTAACTGCAGCTTCAGGCTTACGTAATGAATTTTGTATTCAAATTAAAGGTGAAGTAATCGCGCGTCCAGACAATCAAATTAATAAAAATATGGCGACAGGCGAAGTGGAAGTATTAGCGAAAGAATTACGCATCTACAACGCTTCTGACGTTTTACCATTAGACTTCAACCAAAATAACACCGAAGAACAACGTTTAAAATATCGTTATTTAGATTTACGTCGTCCAGAAATGGCACAACGTTTGAAAACCCGTGCAAAAATCACCAGCTTTGTGCGTCGTTTTATGGATGACAATGGTTTCCTTGATATTGAAACCCCAATGCTTACCAAAGCAACGCCAGAAGGTGCGCGTGACTATTTAGTGCCAAGTCGTGTGCATAAAGGCAAATTCTATGCATTGCCGCAATCACCACAGCTTTTCAAACAGCTTCTCATGATGTCTGGTTTTGATCGTTATTATCAAATCGTGAAATGTTTCCGTGATGAAGACTTACGTGCAGATCGTCAACCTGAATTTACCCAAATCGATGTGGAAACTTCTTTCTTAACTGCGCCAGAAGTACGTGAGATCATGGAACGCATGGTACACGGTTTATGGCAAAACATCATTGGTGTGGATTTAGGTAAATTCCCACAAATGACCTGGCAAGAAGCGATGACTCGTTTTGGTTCAGATAAACCGGATTTGCGTAACCCGCTTGAATTAGTCGATGTGGCAGATATCGTTAAAGATGTTGAATTTAAAGTATTTAATGAGCCTGCAAACAATCCAAACGGCCGTGTTGCAGTGATTCGTGTACCAAATGGTACAGAAATTACCCGTAAACAAATTGATGAATACACACAATTTGTAGGCATCTACGGTGCGAAAGGTTTGGCTTGGGCGAAAGTGAATGATATCAATGCTGGCCTTGAAGGTGTACAAAGCCCGATTGCGAAATTCTTAAATGAAGAGGTATGGAAAGCGTTAGCTGAACGTGTGAAAGCTCAAACTGGCGATATCTTATTCTTCGGTGCAGATAAATGGCAAACCACCACTGATGCAATGGGTGCATTGCGTTTGAAATTAGGTCGTGATCTTGGCTTAACTCGTTTGGACGAATGGCAGCCGCTTTGGGTGATTGATTTCCCAATGTTTGAACGTGACGATGAAGGTAATCTTGCAGCAATGCACCACCCATTCACTTCACCAAAAGATTTTACGCCAGAACAATTAGAAGCGAATCCAACCGATGCGGTAGCAAATGCTTACGATATGGTGATCAACGGCTATGAAGTAGGTGGTGGTTCTGTTCGTATTTTCGATCCGAAAATGCAACAAACCGTATTCCGCATTCTTGGTATCAATGAACAAGAACAACGTGAAAAATTTGGTTTCTTGTTAGATGCATTAAAATTCGGTACACCGCCACATGCTGGTTTAGCATTTGGTTTAGACCGTTTAACCATGCTTTTAACAGGCACTGAAAATATCCGTGATGTGATTGCATTCCCGAAAACAACAGCAGCAGCTTGTTTAATGACAGAGGCGCCAAGTTTTGCAAATCCACAGGCATTAGCTGAGCTGAGTATCGCAGTGACTAAAGCTGAGTAGTTTCTGTTTTTAAAATCGACCGTAGTTTTACGGTCGATTTTTTGGTTTATTAAGTTATAGGTGTTATTGCAAGGTATAAAATGGAACGCCCAATATCTGTAAGTGTGATTGCTTGGTTATACATACTGGGGGGAGCTAGTGGTTGCTTTTCCCTACTTTTTTCATTATTTGAAGAAACATTTAGTTTAAGTTTCGATCAGATTTTGAGACTATACCTAATAAATTTTGTTCTGGGTGTATTAATTTTTCTTACAGGTATTAAATTGCTTGAAGGGCAAAAATAGTGGTCGGATCTTATTTATAATATCAGCTCTTTTATATATTGTGTGGAGCTGGATTAGCTACAGTCTTGACTCAACTTTATTTATTGGCTCAGTCGTTCGCTTAATTGTGTTTGGATTAATTCTCTATCGACCAAGTGTAAATAAATATTTTACTCAAACTTCAAAAGTGTCAGAGTAGAGGGGACTTGTTTCTCATGACTATTCTAGTTTTTAGTATCTAGTATGAGCTAATGCGATATAAGTGCGGTCAAAAAAATTCAACTGATTTTGACCGCACTTTCTTTTTATTGAAAAAAATTTTTATTCACTTAAATACATCACTTTTTTTGGTATGAATATGATGTAGTTTTTATTTGTTTTGAAGTTATATCCTGAAATTTCAAAAATAATTAGATTTTTTTACTTTTTATTCTTCTTTTAAATGGAACTTTTATTTACTTTTACTCAAGGATAAAAATTCTATTATAAATAAGACCTTTTTCGATTTATGATTAATTTATAAGAGAACATTTTATGAGTGAAGTTTCAACTCCAGTAGAAAAATCAACGTGGGCGAGTAAATTCTCTGCCTTAGGCCCGGGCATCGTGATGGCATCAGCAGCTGTTGGTGGTTCGCATATTATTGCATCTACCCAAGCTGGTGCGATCTATGGTTGGGAATTAGTGAGCATTGTTATTCTTGCTAACTTATTTAAATATCCTTTCTTCCGTTTCGGTGTTCAATATACCCTAGATACCGGTAATACCTTGTTAGAAGGTTACCGTCAAAAAGGGAAGTTCTACCTTTGGTTATTCCTTGCTTTAAACGTTTTTGCCACAGTGATTAATACTGCTGCAGTAGGATTATTAACAGCCGCAATTTTAACCTTCATTACGCCAATTCCACTACCAATGCCAGTATTAAGCTCATTAGTGATTCTTGTGACAACCGGCATTTTATTGTTGGGTAAATATCGTTTATTAGATAGTTTATCGAAAATCATCATGATTGCTTTAACGGTAACAACCGTGAGCGCTGTCGTGATTGCTTTTATGCGTAATGGTATCAATGGCGTAGCCACACCTGATTTTGTAGCGCCTTCTCCATGGGAATTAAGTAAATTAGCGTTTTTAGTGGCCTTAATGGGCTGGATGCCTGCACCAATTGAAATTTCTGCTGTTAACTCTATGTGGGTGGTGGCAAAACGTCGTCTAACGAAAGTATCTTATGAAGATGGTTTATTTGACTTCAACGTGGGTTATATCGGTACAGCAATTTTAGCTGTCGTATTTTTAGCGCTTGGTGCATTGGTGCAATATGGTTCTCCTGAAACCGTCGAGATGGTTGGCGGAAAATATATCGCACAACTTATCAATATGTATGCAAGTACTATCGGTGAATGGTCTCGCTTATTAATTGCAGTCATTGCGTTCATGTGTATGTTTGGTACAACAATTACAGTAATTGATGGTTACTCTCGTACCAACGTTGAATCTTTGCGTATCTTATTTGGTAAACAAGAAAGCTCTGTGAGAATTCTTAATATCGGTATGATTTTTGCGGCGTTATCTGGTTTAGCGATTATTTTCTACTTTAATAATGCAGTAGGCCCAATGCTGAAATTCGCGATGATTGCTTCATTTGTTTCTGCACCAATCTTTGCTTGGTTGAATTTATCTCTGACTAAGCACGCGAAACACAGTGTAAAAGGCGGATTATTGTGGTTATCCCTTATTGGTTTATTCTACTTAACAGCCTTTGCAGGCTTGTTTATCGCTCAACAAGCTGGCTGGTTAAACTAGAATAATCGAGATAATTACCGCACTTTAGTTTTAAAGTGCGGTAATTTTTTTGAAAGTTTTTAGTAGAAAAGGTATGATGCTGCCCATTCTCAATTATGTAGATGACGAGCTTGAAATATAAAAATAATCAATCGGTTCTCGTGGTAATTTATGCAGAAAGCACGCATCGTGTTCTTATGCTTCAACGTCAAGATGATTCCACTTTTTGGCAATCTGTTACGGGGACATTAGAAACCAATGAAACACCAAGAGAAACAGCAATTCGAGAAGTTTGGGAAGAAGTAGGATTAAAAATAGAAGAAAATTCGACCGCACTTTTTGATTGTAAAGAGAGTATAGAATTTGAAATTTTTCCCGCATTTCCGCTATAAATACGCACCGAATGTGACTCACTGTCATGAACATTGGTTTTTATTGGCAGTTGAGCAGGAATTTGAACCGATATTAAGTGAGCATTTGGCGTATCAATGGGTTTCACCAGAACATGCGATCCAAATGACGAAATCGCCGAATAATGCCGAGGCCATCAAAAAATATTTGATGAACGGCTTTCCTCTATAGAAGAGGATTTCATTTAAAAACGTTTTTAAGATAAGAAGGAAAACAACATGGCAGGCCATAGTAAGTGGGCAAATATTAAACACCGTAAAGCAGCACAAGATGCGCAACGCGGTAAAATTTTTACAAAATTAATTCGTGAATTAGTCACTGCTGCAAAAATTGGTGGCGGTGATGTAAGTGCGAACCCGCGTTTACGTGCGGCAGTAGATAAAGCCTTATCGAGCAATATGACTCGCGACACCATTAACCGTGCGATTGAACGCGGTGTGGGTGGTGGTGATGACACCAATATGGAAACAAGAATTTACGAAGGTTATGGTCCGGGTGGAACTGCTGTGATGGTTGAGTGTCTAAGTGACAACGCAAACCGAACCATCTCACAGGTTCGCCCAAGTTTTCACTAAATGTGGTGGTAACTTAGGGACTGAAGGTTCTGTGGGCTACTTATTCAGCAAAAAAGGCTTGATTTTAATTAGCCAAGGTGAAGAAGATGCGTTAATGGAGGCGGCAATTGAAGCCGGTGCGGATGATGTTCAACCGCAAGATGATGGATCATTTGAAATCTATACCGCGTGGGAAGATTTAGGTTCTGTGCGCGATGCAATCGAAGCAGCAGGATTTAAAATTGATAACGCAGAAGTGACAATGATTCCATCAACAACAGTTGATCTTGATCTTGAAACTGCGCCTAAATTGTTGCGTTTAATTGACATGTTAGAAGACTGTGACGATGTACAAAACGTATATCATAACGGTGAAATTAGTGATGAAGTTGCAGCTCAGCTGTAATTTTAAGGAGATTTATAATGAAATTTGCTAAAGTATTACCAGCAATGGCCGCTCTTGTTGTTTTATCAGCATGTGCAAGCGATGCACCAAAAATGGAAAACAAAGCGGAACAAATGGCAACCCCTACTGTAACGGATAAAACAGTAGTTTATACTTGTAACAAGAAAACTGTAACTGCAGTTTATCAATTCGAAAACCAAGAGCCAACAGCGGCAATGGTGATGGTAGGGTAACAAAGTTATTGCGAAAGATTTTCGCTCGTGATGCAGCTCAAAAAGACTTCACTTCATTTACTTCTGGCAAATATGTTTGGAACGTAGATAGTGGTTTAACTTTAGATAAATTTGATTCTGTTGTGCCAGTAAATCTTTTAATCAAAGGTAAAAAAGCAGATAAAATTGTTGTGAAAAACTGTGATGTAGATGCAAAAGCAACTGCAAAAGCAAACCAATAATTAACGCTAAAAACGGCCGGCATTGACCGGCCGTTTATTTTTGAGAGTTTATGAGTATTATTTTAGGCATTGACCCAGGTTCTCGTGTAACGGGTTATGGTGTGATTAGACAAAATGGTCGCCATTTAGAATATCTCGGCAGTGGAGCAATCCGCACGCAGGTAGAGGATTTACCTACACGCTTAAAACGAATTTATGCTGGCGTGACAGAAATCATCACACAATTTCAGCCCGATATGTTTGCTATTGAACAAGTGTTTATGGCTAAAAATGCGGATTCAGCTTTAAAACTCGGGGCAAGCACGTGGTACGGCGATTGTGGCAGCCGTGAACCATGATTTACCTGTATTTGAATATGCGGCTCGTTTGGTGAAACAGACTGTCGTTGGGATTGGTTCTGCAGATAAAGTTCAAGTTCAAGATATGGTGACACGAATTTTGAAGCTCTCAGATAAACCACAAGCTGATGCGGCAGATGCTTTAGCCATTGCGATCACTCATGCTCATACCATTCAACATTCCTTGCATATTGCAGGCTCGGTCAAAACCACAGAAACACACGAAAAAATGACCGCACTTTTAAAAACAAGGTACAGCCGAGGTCGATTTAGATTAAAAATTTAACTGGATTAATATCCAGTTTTATTTTATTCTATGCAAAATTTTTTTACATGGAAATCTTATGATCGGTCGTTTAAAAGGCATCTTATTAGAAAAACAACCTCCTGAAATTTTGCTTGATGTTCAAGGCGTCGGTTACGAATTATTGTTACCAATGACCAGTTTTTATGACTTACCTGAAATCGGGCAAGAAACTACTTTATTTACCCATCTTGTTGTGCGTGAAGATGCTCATCTTCTTTTTGGATTTGCCCAAAAAACTGACCGCACTTTATTCCGTGAATTAATTAAAACCAATGGTGTTGGTCCTAAATTGGCACTCGCAATTTTATCTGCAATGTCAGTAGAGCAGTTTGCTTACGCTATTGAACGAGAAGAACTGTCGAAATTAGTTAAAATTCCTGGTGTGGGCAAGAAAACGGCTGAACGCTTATTGGTAGAGTTAAAAGGGAAGTTTAAAGATGTTCGCCAAAGTGATTTCTTTGTGGAGAGCAAGCATATTCCTTCAACTTCAGAATTACGTCAAGCGGAGAGCTCTGCTGATGAAGCGGTTGCTGCGCTGATTGCGTTAGGCTATAAACCAACCGATGCTGAAAAAATGGTGAAAAAAGTAGCTAAAGCGGATTTAAGCAGTGAGCAATTAATTCGTGAAGCCTTAAAAGCCGCATTATAAAGATTAAACAGATATGATCGAAGCAGATAGAATTATTAGCAGTCAGGCAAAGATGGATGAAGATGTCATCGATCGTGCGATTCGTCCAAAGCTTTTAGCGGACTATGTGGGACAGCCGCAAGTGCGAGAGCAAATGGATATTTTTATTAAGGCGGCAAAATTGCGTCAAGATGCCTTAGATCATCTTTTGATCTTCGGCCCTCCAGGTTTAGGAAAAACGACGCTAGCTAATATTGTGGCAAATGAAATGGGTGTGAATATTCGCACAACATCGGGGCCTGTGCTTGAAAAAGCCGGCGATTTGGCAGCAATGCTGACAAATCTTGAACCCCATGATGTGTTGTTTATTGATGAAATTCACCGTCTTTCTCCTGCGATTGAAGAAGTGCTTTATCCAGCAATGGAAGATTATCAGCTAGATATTATGATCGGCGAAGGGCCAGCGGCACGTTCAATTAAATTGGATTTACCACCTTTCACATTAATTGGTGCAACAACTCGAGCGGGTTCGTTAACTTCGCCACTACGTGATCGTTTTGGTATTGTTCAGCGTTTAGAATTTTATTCCGTTGAAGATTTAACTTCTATTGTAACAAGAAGTGCCTCTTGCTTAAATCTGGAATTAGAAGATAAAGCCGCTTTTTGAAGTGGCTCGTCGTTCACGTGGCACCCCTCGTATTGCAAACCGTTTATTGCGTCGCGTTCGAGATTTTTGCTGATGTGCGTAATGATGGCATTATTTCGGCAGACATTGCGAAACAAGCGCTTTCAATGTTAGATGTAGATGATGCGGGCTTTGATTACTTAGATAGAAAAATTGCTTACCGCAGTGATTGAACGTTTTGATGGTGGACCAGTTGGGTTAGATAACTTGGCTGCAGCAATAGGGTGAAGAACGAGACACTATCGAGGATGTTTTAGAACCTTACTTGATTCAACAAGGATTTTTACAGCGTACGCCTCGAGGCCGAATTGCGACCTCGTTAACTTATCGACACTTCGGACTTCAGAAGCCGTCAGAATAAGAGATAGAAAAAAGGACATATTGATATCAATATGTCCTTTCTTTTTGAAACCTGCTTAGTTAGTTCCTTCAGTATAGCTCTTCATGCTATTTAATCTTGCTAAACCCACATCACAGCTTTTTTGTTGAGTCGCTAATTCCATCTCAAGAATTTGCTGTTTGCTTTGATTAAGTTTACTTTTGATTTTACCTACTTGAGTATGAGTGCCAGGCTGTTTTTCTGCTTGAGCAATCAAATTTTCTGTTTCTTTAAATAACTGTGTACATTGTTGTGGAAGAGCAGCTTTGTTTTCTGTAAGAGGTGCTGCGGTAGCAGATAATGCCATAGAACCGAAAAGTGCGGTCAAAATTACGCAAATTTTTTTCATTGTAAATCCCTACAAATCTTTCCAAATATTATTAGGCTAAAAAATAGCAAAATCTTGCAGCCCTGTCTAGTGATTATTTTGTCCATTTTTTTTAAATAAAGTTTCCTTGTGATAGATAAATTTTTCCATTTTGAGCAAAAAATACAGAATTTGATGTGGATCAATTTTGTCATTGTTATGCAAAATAGGGTATTTTGTAACTTATATCAAAAAATGTGATCAATATAACGGTTTTTTCTATTTTTTATCCTCATAAATAGTAGTAGAATATGGCAAAATTTTGAATGTTTATATTGTAATCGGTTACTGCATTCTGTTTTGAGAATAGAAAAGGCAATTATTACGTAAATAATTCAATGTTTCTTAACGATTTTTGTTGAGTAGTTTGGGGTGATTATTTGGGATTATCCTTGGTAATCATAAAGTGAAAATCTTGTAGATTTATACAAGGAGTTGAGATGTTAGACGTTGTTGATCTCTCACGCTTGCAGTTTGCGTTAACTGCGTTATATCACTTCATTTTTGTACCATTAACATTAGGTTTATCTTTCGTTCTTGTGATCATGGAAACCATTTATGTTAAAACGGGCAAAGAAGTATATAAAGATATGACTAAATTCTGGGGTAAGTTATTTGGTATTAACTTTGCTCTAGGGGTAACGACCGGTATTATCATGGAGTTCCAATTCGGGACAAACTGGTCTTATTATTCTCACTATGTAGGTGATATTTTCGGTGCGCCATTAGCGATCGAAGCATTACTTGCGTTCTTCTTAGAGTCCACTTTCGTGGGTCTATTCTTCTTCGGTTGGGATCGTTTAACTAAAGGTAAACACTTACTCGCAACTTACTGCGTAGCCTTTGGTTCAAACCTTTCTGCAATGTGGATTTTAGTGGCAAATGGTTGGATGCAACATCCGGTAGCAGCAGAATTTAACTTTGAAACCGTTCGTATGGAGATGACCAGCTTCTTAGATCTTTGGTTAAACCCAGTTGCGCAAAGTAAATTCTTACATACATTAACAGCAGGTTATTCAACTGGTGCTATGTTTGTATTAGGTATTAGTGCATTCTATTTATTAAAAGGCCGTGATATTGGTTTTGCTAAACGTTCATTCTCTGTAGCAGCAACCTTTGGCTTTATCGCGGCATCAGCAGTATTAATTATGGGTGATGAATCAGGTTACGACATCGGTAAAGCACAACCTGTGAAATTAGCTGCAATGGAAGCTGAGTTTGAAACTCATCCTGCACCAGCCCCATTCCACCCAGTGGCGATTCCAAATACTGCAGAAATGAAAAATGATTTTGCGATTGAAATCCCATATTTAGGTGGTTTAATTGCAACGCGTTCTTTAGACACTGAAATCGTTGGTTTGAAAGAAATTCAAGCAAAAAATGAAGGTCGTGTTCGTAACGGTATGGTTGCTTATGATTTATTCACACAATTAAAAGCAGAGAAAAAATCAGCAGGCCAAGTAAATCCAGAAACTAAAGCAAAATTTGATGAAGTCAAAGGTGATTTAGGTTTCGGTTTATTATTAAAACGTTACACAGATAAAGTTGTAGATGCAACGGATGAACAAATTAAACAAGCAGCACGTGATACTATTCCAAACGTAGGTCCTAACTTCTGGGCGTTCCGTGGTATGTTAGCAGCAGGCGGTTTAATTATTTTACTGACCTTTGGTGCATTTGTTCAAAATTTACGTAACAAAGTGACTTCTTCTCGCTTATTACTTAAAGCATTGCTTTGGGGTATCCCATTGCCAATCTTAGCGATTGAATTTGGTTGGTTCTTAGCTGAATTTGGTCGTCAACCATGGGCGATTTATGAAGTATTACCGGTAGGTGTGTCTGCCTCTAACTTGAGTGTAGGTGACTTATGGTTCTCTATCGGTTTAATTTGTGTACTTACTTCTTCTTCATTATTGCGGAAATGTATTTGATGTTTAAATATGCACGTTTAGGTCCAAGTGCATTGAAAACCGGCAAATACTATTTTGAGCAATCATCTAAATAAGCAGGAGATGGATTATGCTTGATTATGAAATTCTACGTATTATTTGGTGGGTGCTAGTTGTTGTATTGCTTATCGGTTTCTCTGTAACAGATGGATTCGATATGGGCGTGACCGCACTTTTACCCGTAGCAGGTAAGAAAGAAGTAGAAAGACGTATTATGATTAACTCTATTGCTCCACACTGGGATGGTAACCAAGTTTGGTTATTAACTGCAGGTGGTGCAATCTTCGCGGCATGGCCGATTGTTTATTCTGTAGCGTTTTCAGGCTTTTATATTGCCTTATTCCTTGTGTTAGCTGCGTTATTCTTCCGTCCAATTGGTTTTGAATATCGTGCGAAAATTGATAATCCAACATGGCGTGCTGTGTGGGATTGGGGCTTATTTGCGGGTGGTTTTGTACCTGCATTAGTATTCGGTGTAGCATTTGGTAATTTATTACAAGGTGTACCATTCGAATTAAATGAGCTTTCACAAGCAACTTACACAGGTTCTTTCTTTGCATTATTAAACCCATTCGCATTACTTTGTGGCGTGTTAAGCCTTGCAATGTTAGTGACTCACGGTGCAAACTGGTTACAAATGAAAACCACTGCTGCATTGCGTGATCGCGCAAGAGCAATTACACAAATCGGTGCATTAGTGACATTAATTACTTTTGTGCTTGCAGGTTTGTGGCTTTCTTTCAAAGACGGTTATGTGGTGACTAGCACGATTGATCACTTTGCAGCATCAGCGCCAGCTTCAGGTAAACAAGTGGCAGTTGAGGCAGGTGCATGGTTCAAAAACTTCAATGAAAATCCAGCTTTATGGGCATTCCCAGCATTAGCAGTAGTTGGTGCATTATTGAATGTGGTTGCATCTAAAGCAAATCGTTGTGGTTTCGCGTTCTTATTCTCAGTATTAACAATGGCTGGTGTAATTATCACTGCGGCAGTATCAATGTTCCCATTTGTAATGCCTTCAAGTACTCATCCAGAACAAAGCTTGTTAATGTGGGATGCAACGTCAAGTGAATTAACATTAACCTTAATGTTCTACTTGGCATTAGTATTTGTTACCATCTCATTGCTTTTACACCATTTGGTCATACTACAAAAATGTTTGGTCGCTTGGATGAAAGCTTTGTTGAAGACAACAAAAAAACTCATTATACTAAGGAGAAACAATATGTTATATGCAATTTGGGTAGTGGGTGTGTTGGCTGCAGTTATGGTGAGTGCTAAATTAACCATTGGCAAAGAAAAAGTCAGGTAAATTTGACGAGTAATGATGATTAATTCACTCTATCAATTAGTAATAAGGGTTCCTTGCGAACCCTTTCGTTTATTTTAGCGTTATTTTTTTAACTGCAGCTTTCTTTTTTTAAATTTAAAGTCAATTTTCGACCGCACTTCGAACTGCTCATCCTGCTTGGATTCTCGCAATCTTTTGGGGATTGATTAATTTATGGATCCACGGCATTGGATTTGATATTCGTCGGGCAATATGGCAGCTTGTTTTCTTGCCATTTATTGGTTATTTCACCACAATAATCGCCATTGTTCAGCATTGGTTATTATAAGAACGATAGACAAATATTATTATTTGGATCTTGCACATCTTATGAACAGGTTCTAAAATAAGCGGCTTGTTATGGCTGATAATTTGAGCATTATTTTGAATAACCAATGTTTTACCTTTCCGGTTCGTGTTTATTATGAGGACACGGATGCAGGCGGAGTAGTGTATCACGCACGTTACTTACATTTCTTTGAACGTGCGCGAACTGAATATTTAAGAACGCTTAATTTTTCCCAACAATTATTATTGCAGGAACAACAAGTCGCTTTTGTGGTCAAAACCATGTCTATTGACTATAGTATTCCGGCAAAATTGGATGATTATCTTATTGTCGAAACTGAAATAACGGCAGTGAAAGGGGCGACAATCCTCTTTGAACAGCGGTTAGTTCGTGAGACGGTGGTGTTATCAAAGGCTACTGTTAAGGTAGCCTGTGTTGATCTAGGCAAAATGAAACCTGTCGCAATTCCTGAAGAATTAAAAGCGGCATTTTTAAAGTAAATAACTTTTCGGAGTATGCAATGACTGCAGAATTGAACTTTTTAGATCTTTTTCTAAAAGCGAGTATCGTTGTTCAACTTGTAATTGTGATCTTAATTTCGTTCTCAATTATTTCTTGGGCAATCATCATTCAACGTAGCCGTATTTTGACGAGCGCGTTAAAAGAAGCGAACACTTTTGAAGATCGTTTCTGGTCTGGTGAAGATTTAAATAAACTTTATGATGGTTTATCTAATCGTCGTGAAGTATTAACAGGTAGCGAACAAATTTTCTTTGTCGGCTTTAAAGAATTCTCTCGCTTAAACAAGTGAATGCGAATGCACCAGAAGCAATCATCAAAGGTACGACTCGTGCGATGAACCTTGCGATGAATCGTGAAGTAGAAGCGCTTGAAAGTCGTGTACCTTTCTTAGCAACAGTTGCTTCTGTAAGTCCATATATTGGTTTATTTGGTACCGTTTGGGGGATCATGCACGCATTTATGGCATTAAGTGGTGCGAAACAAGCAACATTACAAATGGTTGCTCCAGGTATCGCAGAAGCCTTGATCGCAACAGCAATCGGTTTGTTTGCGGCGATTCCAGCTGTAATGGCGTATAACCGTTTAAGCTTACGTGTAAATGCGATTGAACAAAATTATGGTAACTTCATTGATGAATTCACCACAATTTTACATCGTCAAGCTTTTGGTAAAGCGCCCCATTAAAAATAAATGAAAAATTGACCGCACTTAATAAATAAAACGAAAAGTGCGGTGGATTTTAGCGAAGTTTTAGAGGAAATTATGGCTCGTCGTCAGCGTAAAGACATTAAATCTGAAATTAACATCGTGCCATTTCTCGATGTTCTTTTAGTTTTAGTGTTAATTTTTATGGCAACCGCGCCGATTATCAGTCAGAGCGTTCAAGTGGAACTCCCTGATTCGGTGCAAAGTCAAAATGTATCAAATGAAGATAAAACACCGGTTATCTTTAGAAGTAGCAGGTGTAGGGCAGTATTCGATTTCTATTGGTGGTCAACGCCAAGAAGGCCTTAACGAAGAAATGGTAACCCAATTATCAAAACAAGAATTTGATAAAGACAATAACACAATGTTCTTAGTGGGCGGAGCAAAAGATGTACCTTATGAAGAAGTGATTAAAGCACTGAATTTACTACATCTTGCCGGCATTAAGTCTGTGGGTTTAATGACCAACCCAATTTAAGAATAAGTAGGTAAAACCGTGCAGAATAATCGACGAAAAAAACGTGCAAATGAGTTTGTCATCTCTATTGCGATGCACCTTGCATTGTTTGGTTTGTTGATTTGGAGCTCTCTTTATCAAACCGTTGAAATAATGGGTGGTGGAGAAGGTGAAGGTGATGCCATGGGAGCTGTGATGGTCGATACTGGCAGCGCAGCACAGGAATGGGGACGTATTCAACAACAGAAAAAAGGTCAAACTGATAAACAGAAGAAACCTGAGCCTGTAGTTGAAGAGAAAAAACCAGAGCCTGAACCTGAACCAAATCAGCAAGAAATTGCGAAACAAGAAGAGATTAAGCGTCAGCAGGAAATTCAACGTCAAAAAGAACTTGAAAAACAAAAGCAGCAAGAAATTGAAAAGCAAAAGCAAAAACAGCAACAAGAGCTTGCTCGTCAAGAGGCGTTAGAAAAACAGAAACAAGCTGAAGAAGCAAAAGCAAAACAAGCTGCAGAGGCAGCGAAGTTGAAAGCGGAAGCTGAGGCAAAACGTTTAGCGGCAGCCGCTAAACAGGCTGAAGAAGAGGCAAAAGCGAAGGCACAAGCTGAAGCTCAAAAAGCGAAAGAAAAAGCAGAAGCAGATGCTAAAGCCAAGGCTGAGGCGAAAGCTAAAGCAGAGGCTGAAGCAAAAGCGAAGGCAAAAGCTGAGGCAGACGCTAAAGCGAAAGCAGAAGCAGATGCTAAAGGCAAAAGCGAAAAGCTGAGGCTGATGCAAAAAGCGAAAGCAGAGGCTGAAGCAAAAGCCAAGGCTGAAGCAAAAGCTAAAGCGGATGCAGAAGCTAAAGCGAAGGCTGATGCGAAAGCCAAAGCAGATGCAGCAAAACGTAAAGCGGATCAAGCAGCTTTAGATGATTTCATGAACGGTGGTGACATCGGTGGTGGTAGCGCATCTAAAGGTGGCAATGCGAATAAAGGCGGTACACAAGGTAGTGGTGCGGGACTTGGGGCTGGAGACGGTGGCAAGGTCGGTGACCAATATGCAGGTGTGATTAAACGTGAAATTCAACGCCGCTTTCTTAAAAGATCCAAGTTTTGCCGGTAAAGTTTGCCGCATTAAAATTCAACTCGGTCGAGATGGTACTATTTTAGCTTACCAACGAGTTTCTGGACCTGATGATATCTGTACTGCAGCATTAAGTGCGGTGGCAAGAACGAAAAAAGTTCCAGCAGCACCATCTGATGCAGTGTATGAGAAATATAAAGCGCCGGCTATCGATTTTGATATCAATGCTCGATAATCGGTTTTAGAAAAATAACAACGTTAAAATAAGGTGATTAAATGAAATTGATCAAACGTGTTATGGGGCTATTTGTGGTGATGTTTGCATTTGCAAGCACAGCAATGGCAGAAGATGAAGTTCGAATTGTGATTGATGAAGGTGTTGATGGGGCTCGTCCTATCGCAGTTGTTCCTTTCGCAGGTTCTGCACCTGAAAATATTGGTCAAATTGTTGCGGATGACTTACGTAATAGTGGTAAATTTAATCCAATTCCAGTAAGCCAAATGCCACAACAACCAACAACCGCAGCAGAAGTGAAACCAGAGGCTTGGACTGCTTTAGGTATTGATGCTGTTGTTGTAGGTCAAGTGACTTCAACTGGTAGTGGTTATAACATTTCTTATCAGTTAGTTGATACTGTGGGCGCATCAGGTACACCAGGTGCAGTGCTTGCACAAAATAGCTATACCGTGACTAATAAATGGTTACGTTATGGTGCGCACACTGTGAGTGATGAAGTATTTGAAAAATTAACTGGTATTCGTGGTGCATTCAGAACGCGTATTGCTTATGTGGTACAAAAAAATGGTGGATCACAACCTTATGAAGTTCGTGTAGCAGATTATGATGGTTACAATCAATTCATCGTAAATCGTAGCTCACAACCAATTATGTCTCCAGCATGGTCTCCAGATGGTAAACGTTTAGCTTACGTATCTTTTGAGAACAAAAAATCACAACTTGTTGTACAAGACTTAGGTTCAGGTTCTCGTAAAGTGGTTGCTTCTTTCCCTGGTCATAACGGTGCACCAGCGTTCTCTCCAGACGGTTCTAAACTTGCCTTTGCTTCTTCACAAGATGGTTTATTAAACATCTATGTAATGAGCTCAAATGGAGGTAAACCTACTCAATTAACTAGCGGTGCAGGGTAATAATACAGAACCGTCATGGTCTCCAGATGGTAGCTCAATTCTCTTTACTTCAGATAGAAGCGGTTCACCACAAGTTTATCGTATGAGCGCAAGCGGTGGTGGTGCGTCACCAGTAGGTGGTCGCGGTAGTGCGCAAATCAGTAGCGATGGTAAAACACTTGTGATGATCAACGGTAATAACAACGTGGTGAAACAAGATCTCACAACCGGTAGCTCTGAAGTATTAAGTACATCTTTCTTAGGTGAAAGCCCAAGCATTTCTCCTAACGGTATCATGATTATTTACAGCTCTACACAAGGGTTAGGAAAGGTGTTACAATTAGTTTCTGCAGATGGTCGCTTTAAGGCGAGTCTTCCAGGAAGTAATGGCCAAGTGAAATTTCCTGCTTGGTCGCCATATTTGACTAAATAAAAGAACTCATTGAGGAGAAATCTAATGAACAAATTTGTTAAATCATTATTAGTTGCTGGTTCAGTAGCTGCATTAGCAGCATGTAGCTCATCAAACAACGATGCAGCAGGCAACGGTGCTAACAACAACGGCCAAACTTTCGGTGGTTACTCTGTTGAAGATCTTCAACAACGTTACAACACCGTTTACTTCGGTTTCGACAAATTCAACATCGAAGGTGAATACGTTCAAATCTTAGATGCTCACGCGGCATACTTAAATGCAACTCCAGCTTCTAAAGTTGTTGTTGAAGGTAACACTGACGAACGTGGTACTCCAGAGTACAACATCGCTTTAGGTCAACGTCGTGCTGACGCAGTTAAAGGTTTCTTAGCTGGTAAAGGTGTTGACGCTGGTAAAGTATCAACTGTTTCTTACGGTGAAGAAAAACCTGCAGTGTTAGGTCACGATGAAGCAGCATACTCTAAAAACCGTCGTGCAGTGTTAGCATACTAATTTTTAGAGAATCTTGATTCTTATATAAAACGGAGAGCAATAAGCTCTCCGTTTTTCTTTATCTCAAATTTTCTTAAAAATTGACGAGTATTCACGCAATTAGCACAATTTCTTCAGATTTTTCTTGCGTCAGAAAATAAAATCGGTATTATACGCACCTGTTACGAAATGACGTGGGTCGTTAGCTCAGTCGGTAGAGCAGCGGACTTTTAATCCGTTGGTCGAAGGTTCGAATCCTTCACGACCCACCACTTTTATTTTCGAAGAATTCCCAGATGGGTCGTTAGCTCAGTCGGTAGAGCAGCGGACTTTTAATCCGTTGGTCGAAGGTTCGAATCCTTCACGACCCACCATCCATTTATCAAATCATTTTTAACCGGTTGGGTTGTTAGCTCAGTTGGTAGAGCAGCGGACTCTTAATCCGTCGGTCGAGAGTTCGAGCCTCTCACAGCCCACCAGTCAACATCTTATTTCTCCTGTTTGTTAAAAAATTTACAAAAAATTAAAATATTTTTCAAAATTCTTGACTATATTTGGCGGTTATTATGGTAGAATATCCACAACTTTAAGTCGGGCATAAAAATGTTACAAAATATTCGTATTATTTTGGTTGAAACATCACACAGTGGGAACATCGGTTCTGCTGCACGTGCGATGAAAACGATGGGATTATCCAATCTCTATTTAGTATCACCAAAATCGGTGGATGAACAATCTATTGCATTAGCCGCTGGCGCAGATGACCTCGTTCGAAATGCCCAAATTGTCGATACTTTTGAGCAAGCAATAGAAGATTGCTCTTTGGTAATTGGTACCAGTGCGAGATTGCGTCATTTACAGAGTACGTTGATTGAACCTAGAGAATGTGCCGAGAAAGCCAGTGCTCATCAAGGCCAAGTAGCGATTGTGTTTCGGTCGTGAGCGTGTTGGGCTCACAAATGAAGAATTACTTAAATGTCATTATCATTTAAATATTCCCGCTAACCCTGAATATTCCTCGCTAAATCTAGCGATGGCCGTACAGTTAGTGAGTTATGAAATGCGGATGGCATTTTTAGCTAAAGAAAGAACGGAAAGTACACTTTCTACAATAGAAAATATCTATCCGACAGCACAAGAAATGGAGTATTTTTTTGCGCATACGGAACAGGTATATCAATCACTTGGTTTTATTCAAAATCAAGGTGTTATACAAAAGTTAAGACGGCTTTATAACCGTTCTTCTCTCGAAAAAAATGAATTAAATATTTTGCGTGGAATGTTAAGTGCGGTCGAAAAACGCCTTAATCTGCAAAAAGACTAAAATTGACTATCATAGTCAGATATGTAAACTATCCAAACGACGATTAATAGGGATGCTTTATGAAACTTACATCTAAAGGACGATACGCGGTTACCGCAATTTTAGATATCGCATTACACGCAGGGACAGATCCAGTTTGTTTAGCGGATATCTCAGAACGTCAAAATATTTCACTTTCTTATCTTGAGCAATTATTTGCAAAATTGCGTCGTGGTGGATTAGTAAAAAGCGTTCGTGGTCCGGGTGGTGGCTATCGTTTAGCGTTACCAGCAGATCAAATTTCTATCGGTATGGTGATCTCTGCCGTAAATGAGAACATTAATGTCACAAGATGCCTTGGAAAGGGAAATTGTCAAGGTGGGGTTGAATGTTTAACTCATTCTTTATGGCAAGATTTAAGTGATCGCATTACTGATTTTTTAGATCAGATCACTTTAGCAGAGCTTGTGGAGAAAAAATCAGGAAAACATAAAGCTCACAAAGATTTTGATGATTTGGTTGTTGTTAACCAATAATAGGAAAGTAGATCAAAGTGCGGTCAAAATGATGGCATTTTTGGTAGTTATTTAGGAGTGAAAATGAAATTACCAATTTATTTAGATTATGCAGCAACATGTCCAGTTGATGAACGTGTGGCTAAAAAAATGATGGAATATTTAACCATTGATGGTGTATTCGGTAATCCAGCATCTCGTTCACATAAATTTGGCTGGCAAGCTGAAGAAGCTGTTGATATTGCACGTAATCAAATTGCGGATTTGATTGGCGCAGACTCACGTGAGATCGTGTTTACTTCTGGCGCAACAGAAGCAGATAACCTTGCAATTAAAGGTGCAGCGCACTTTTATCAAACAAAAGGTAAGCACATTATTACTTGCAAAACTGAACACAAAGCCGTATTGGATACTTGCCGTCAGTTAGAGCGTGAAGGCTTTGAAGTCACCTATTTAGATCCAGAAGAAGATGGTTTAATCGATCTTGAGAAATTTAAAGCAGCATTGCGTCCAGACACAATTGTTGTGTCAATTATGCATGTGAATAATGAGATTGGCGTGATTCAAGATATTAAAGCAATTGGTGAGCTTTGCCGTGCAAACAAAACCATTTTCCACGTAGATGCAACACAAAGTGTCGGTAAAGTCGAAATCAATCTTGCGGAATTACAGGTTGATTTAATGTCAATGTCTAGCCACAAATTGTACGGACCAAAAGGGATTGGTGCATTATATGTATGCCGTAAACCGCGTGTTCGTTTAGAAGCGATTATCCATGGTGGTGGTCACGAGCGTGGTATGCGTTCAGGTACATTACCTGTACACCAAATCGTTGGTATGGGTGAAGCTTATCGCATTGCAAAAGAAGAAATGGATACTGAAATCCCACGTATTCGAGCATTGCGCGATCGTTTATACAATGGTCTTAAAGACATTGAAGAAACCTATGTAAATGGTTCAATGGAACACCGCGTAGCGAATAATTTGAATATCAGCTTTAACTATGTTGAAGGTGAGTCGTTAATGATGGCATTACGTGATATCGCAGTATCTTCTGGTTCCGCTTGTACGTCTGCAAGTTTAGAGCCATCTTATGTATTACGTGCATTAGGTCGTAATGATGAATTAGCACATAGCTCAATTCGTTTCACGCTTGGTCGTTGGACCACTGAAGAAGAAATTGATTACACCATTAATTTAATGCATGGTGCAGTAGCGAAACTTCGTGAATTATCGCCACTTTGGGATATGTTCAAAGAAGGCATTGATTTAAACACTATTGAGTGGGCAGCCCACTAATTTTCAAGGCGGCTTGACCGCCTGATAGCAACTTATTTAGGAAAGGAAAAATAATATGGCATACAGCGAAAAAGTTATCGATCATTACGAAAATCCACGCAATGTTGGTTCAATGGACAAAAAAGATAATTCTGTGGGAACCGGCATGGTGGGTGCGCCAGCTTGTGGTGACGTTATGCAGTTACAAATCAAAGTAAATGATAGCGGCATTATTGAAGATGCAAAATTCAAAACTTATGGTTGTGGTTCTGCGATTGCTTCTAGCTCTTTAATTACCGAATGGGTAAAAGGCAAATCTTTAGATGAAGCAGGTGCAATCAAAAACAGCCAAATTGCGGAAGAACTTGAATTACCACCGGTAAAAGTTCATTGCTCAATCTTAGCAGAAGACGCAATTAAAGCCGCTATTGCTGACTACAAAAATAAACAAGGTAAGTAATCAAAAGTGCGGTCGAAAATGACCGCACTTTATACTTAATATATGAGCGTCGAGAAATTAAGCTCTTAGAAAGGCGCAGTTGTCATGACGTTAGAGAAAAAAATTGCGATTGCTAGTGTGGCATTATGTTTGCTTACATCACTTGCATTTTCCATTTATTTGCTATTTGTAGCTTCCTATTTGGATGAAGCAGAAACTTCAGTTCGGATTCAGATATTTTTGGGTATCCTAGCTTTGTCTTGGGGAGCAATGATTGCATCGTTTATTTTATATACGAGATTACGTAGTGCAGCAGTATCAGCGGCAGCTTTGCTTGCATTTGCTATCTATGTGCTACTTATTTATTTATCTGTAAAAAATGGCGGTTCAGGTACAGAATTTATCTGGCCTGCATATTCTGTTTGGTGTGTAGCTTGCTTTGTATTGTCAATTTTAATAGTGCTCTTTAAGCCGGCAATTTTTACTTGCTCAGCAAAATCAGCATTTTTCTCAACACTCATTATCAACGCAGCTTCTTTATCAATTGTGATACTTTAGACTATGTAGGAACAATTTATGTCTATGACATTAGAGAAAAAAATTGCTATTGCTAGTGTGGCATTATGTTTGCTTACACCACTTGCACTTTTGCTCTATTTTGAGTTTACAAATTCCTATGAGATTAAAACCTCACTTCGGATTCAGTTATTTTTTCTTAACCTAGCTCGGTTTTGGACCCCAATGATCGCATCGTTTATTTTATATACGAGATTACGTAGTGCTGCTGTAACGGCTTCAGCTTTATTGGCTTTTGCTCTTCATGCATTACTTTCTTATTTACTTGCAAAAGATGGCGGTTTAGGTGGCGAATTTATCTGGCTTCTATATTCTGTTTGGGGTGCGGCTTGCTTTGTATTGTCAAGTTTAATTGTGCTCTTTAAGCCTGCAATTTTTATCCGCTCCGCAAAATCAGCATTTCTCAACACTCATTATCAACCTATTGGCGGCACCTTTAGCAATAATGATATTTAAAACTATGTAGGAATAGATCATGTCTATAACATTAACTGAAAAAGCAGCAGAACGAGTTCGCACTTTTCTTGAAAATCGTGGAAAAGGCATTGGTTTACGCTTAGGTGTGAAAACATCAGGTTGTTCGGGTTTAGGCTATGTGCTTGAATTCGTGGATGTGCTCAATGATGACGATCTTGTTTTTGAGCAGCATGGCGTGAAAAGTCATAGTCGATCCAAAAAGCTTGGTTTATTTAAATGGCATTGAGCTAGATTACGTTAAAGAAGGCTTGAATGAAGGCTTTAAATATAACAACCCGAACGTGAAAGAATCTTGTGGTTGTGGTGAGAGTTTCCACGTTTAAGGAATAGAAATGACAAATCCTTTTGCTATTTTTGATTTACCAGTTGCTTTTAATGTTGATCAAGCCCTTTTGTCTGAACGCTATTTAGTGCTTCAAAAGAGCTTGCACCCTGATAATTTTGTTACGGCAGATGCGCAAGAACAACGTATCGCAATGCAAAAGTCAACAGAAGTTAATGATGCATTAAAAACCTTGAAAGACCCGATTTTACGTGCAGAAGCGATTATTGCGTTAAATACGGGAGAAAAGCACAGGATTTAGAGCAAAAGAGCACACAAGATATGGCATTCCTAATGCAGCAATTAGAATGGCGAGAAGAGCTCGAAAACATTGAGCAAAGCCAGGATGAAAATGCATTAGAATCCTTTGCGAAACGCGTTAAAAAAGAAACAAAAGAAATGTTGACCGCACTTGAAGAACAACTAAATGAGCAACAATGGTCAACTGCTGCACAGTTCTGTGATAAATTACGTTTTCTAAAAAAATTGGCGGATGAAATTAGCCAAGTAGAAGAACGTCTATTTGAATTATAATCTTGAGGGCGTTTAATACGCCCTTTTCGCTATTGATAAATGGGTAATTGCCCTCATACTAATGAAACTCGATTATGCAAACTTTAGAACAACTGACTGATGCCTCAAAATCTGCTTGGGGAACCATTTCCCAATGGATTGAGCATGCTCGTAATCATTGTGATGTGATTAAAAAAGATCAATCTAGTGCAGAACGTGAGCTTTTCACCATGCAAATGCCCACTTCTTCTCCAATGGGAGCGGTCATTTATGAAACCGGTGGCATTTTAATCCATCATGGTTGGTTACGTATATTAGGGGTCAGGTAGTTTTAAATTACCACGTGGATTAATGGACTGGAATTTCAGCAAATCCTTTAATCAATCAGGTGATAAACCGAAAATATTTGCTCGTTGCAGACGATGTCATTGGTGGTTATTTTGCTTTAAATGGTGGCTCTTTAGGTTCTAATCTTGGCAAGATTTATTATTTTTCGCCAAAAGACTTTAACTTGGCATGATTTAAATTTTACCTATACGGATTTCTTGGCTTGGGCATTAAATGGTGACATTGAAGCATTTTACCAAAATCTGTTTTGGCAAAATTGGCAAGAAGATGTAAAACAACTCGATGGTAACCACATGATTGTTTTTACACCAGAGCTTTCAGAAGATAAGACGACTGATATTAATCAGCGTGAACGACGCGAAGTCAACATTGAAACCCATTACAACGCAAGTTTCACCGAACAAGATAAATTTGCACAAGCTTATTCAGTGGCATAACGAGCCCTTAACGAATTAATTATTAGAGATAAAAAGAGATATGGCATTACTCCAAATTGCAGAGCCAGGACAAACGGCTGCACCACATCAACATCGTCTTGCGGTAGGGATTGATTTAGGTACAACAAACTCTTTAGTTGCCGCTGTACGTAGCGGTCAAGCCACCATTTTAAATGATGAACAAGACAGAAGCCTTGTGCCTTCAGTCGTTTATTATGGTGAAAATGAAAAACTTGTGGGTACTGAAGCATTTGCCAAAGCTGCAATTGATCCTAAAAATACGATTATTTCGGTTAAACGTTTGATTGGTCGTAGTCTTGCAGATGTGCAATCACGTTACACAAACTTACCCTATGAGTTTGTGGCAAGTGAAAATGGCTTTGCCATTATTGGTGACGCATCAAGGTAAAAAAAGCCCAATTGAAGTCTCTGCAGATATTTTATCTCGTTTAAATCATATTGCAGAACAACGCCTTGCAGGTGAGCTTTCTGGCGTGGTGATTACCGTCCCCTGCTTATTTTGATGATGCTCAACGCCAAAGTACGAAAGATGCAGCACGCCTTGCAGGGTTGAATGTATTACGTTTATTAAATGAACCCACTGCAGCAGCAGTCGCTTATGGCTTAGATAGCGGAAAAGAAGGCGTCATCGCTGTTTATGACTTAGGTGGCGGTACCTTTGATATCTCAATTTTACGCTTATCTAAAGGCGTATTTGAAGTGTTAGCAACAGGTGGAGATACTGCCTTAGGTGGTGATGATTTTGACCATTTAATTGCAGATTGGATTGTTGAGCAAGCGGGTATTCAACCACAAAATGTAAATGAGCAGCGTGAGCTTTTAAGCTTAGCGACTCAGACTAAAATTGCTTTAACGAGTGAGCAAAGTGCGGTCATTTCTTGGCGCGGATTTGAAGGTGAGTTAAGTCGTGAGCAATTTCAATGAATTAATCCACTCATTGGTAAAACGCTCTTTATTAACCTGTCGTCGTGCATTGAAAGATGCGCATGTTGAAGCTGAAGACGTGCAAGAAGTGGTTATGGTTGGAGGCTCAACTCGCGTGCCTTACGTACGTGAGCAAGTGGGCGAATTCTTCGGTAAAACACCATTAACCTCTATCGACCCAGATAAAGTAGTTGCCTTAGGTGCAGCAATTCAAGCGGATATTTTAGTGGGCAACAAGAATGACAGTGATATGTTGTTACTCGATGTGGTGCCGCTTTCTTTAGGTATTGAAACCATGGGCGGTTTAGTGGAGAAAATTATTCCACGTAACACCACGATTCCAGTGGCTCGCGCGCAAGAATTTACCACCTTTAAAGATGGTCAAACAGCGATGACGGTACATGTGGTACAAGGTGAACGTGAGTTAGTGGATGATTGCCGTTCTTTAGGTCGTTTTACATTGCGTGGTATTCCGCCAATGGTGGCAGGCGCGGCTCATATTCGAGTGACTTATCAAGTGGATGCAGATGGCTTATTAAGTGTAACCGCCATGGAAAAATCCACAAAAGTCCAAGCATCGATTCAAATTAAGCCTTCTTATGGTTTAACGGATGAAGAAGTAACGGCAATGATTAAAGCTTCTTTTGATAATGCACAAGATGATATGCAAGCCCGTGAATTAGCCGAGCAACGTGTTGAGGCTGATCGTGTGATTGAAAGCGTGATTGTGGCATTACAACAAGATGGGGCGGACTTATTAACCGAAGCCGAATTCCACCAAATTGAAAATGCATTGAAACAACTAATGGATGTAAAAGAAGGCGCAGATCGTCATGCTATCGTTCAGGGAATCAAAGCCCTTGATGTCGCGACTCAAGAATTTGCGGCAAGACGAATGAATAAATCCATTAATCAAGCGCTGACAGGTAAATCTGTATCAGATATTGAGCAATAAAGTGCGGTTATAAATTAACGAGTTTTTTATATTGAGGAAAGTAATATGCCAAAAGTGATTTTTTTACCGAATGAAGAATTCTGCCCAGAGGGTATGGTGGTTGATGCAGCAGCAGGCGACAACTTATTAGAAGTGGCACATAATGCGGGCGTTGAAATTCACCACGCTTGCGATGGTTCTTGTGCTTGTACAACATGCCATGTAGTTATTCGTGAAGGGTTTGATTCATTAAATGAAGCCAGCGATCAAGAAGAAGATATGTTGGATAAAGCATGGGGCTTAGAAATGGATAGCCGCCTTTCTTGCCAATGTGTCGTGGGTGATGAAGATTTAGTGGTGGAAATCCCTAAATATAATATTAACCATGCGAATGAGGCAGCTCACTAATGAAATGGACCGATGCCCAACTTATTGCAGAAGAACTTTATGATCGTAATCCAGATTTAGATCCTAAAACGGTACGTTTCACGGATTTGCATAAGTGGATTTGTGAACTAGACGGTTTTGATGATGATCCAATGAAATCTAACGAGAGTATTCTGGAAGCGATTTTGTTGAAATGGTTAGATGAATACGAGTAATCGATTCGATTAAAAAAGCGAGCTGAGAGGCTCGCTTTTTGTTTTGAGAATTTACCTCAAAATAAAACCGCACTTTATTACTAAAGTGCGGTTATTTTTATCGTTGTTTTTAATTATTTTTTCTTCGCGTATTTTAAGGAGTCGATAGCAACCGCGAGGATGATAATGCTACCTTTAATGATATATTGCCAGTAAGGGTTTACACCGATGTAAGTTAAACCGTAGTTAATAACGGTGAAGATGATAACACCCGTGATTACGCCGATAACAGTACCCACACCACCAGCGAAAGATACACCACCTACTACGCAGGCAGCAATCGCATCTAATTCATACATGAAACCGAGGTTGTTGGTAGCACTACCGATACGACCAGCTTCTAACATACCACCGAATGCATAGAACATACCTGCAATCATGTAAATCACAACAAGGTTACGTGCTACGTTTACGCCAGATACTTTTGCTGCTTCAGGGTTACCACCGATAGCAAAGATATTTTTACCGAAGCGTGTTTTATTCCACATTACCCAAACTAAGAATGCACAAATCGCCGCATAAATAGTGATGTAGGATAATTTGAACGAACCAAGTCTGAAGAAGCCTTGTGCGAAGTTAGAGAAAGATTCACTGAAACCTGCAATTGGTGAGCCACCTACGCCATCATAATAAAGTGAGTTGAAACCGTAAACGATGATCATGGTACCCATGGTTGCAATAAACGGGGTTACATTGAGATAAGCGATAACTAAACCGTTCACTAAGCCGATTACAGCACCTACCGCACAAACAGTCAGGATAACTACTGGAATAGGAATTTCACCTAAATCTGGGAACACGCGGTTCATGTTTTCCATTGATTGTAAGAGAGTAGCAGAAATAACCGCTGCTAAACCTACTTGGCGACCGGCTGATAAGTCGGTACCTTGAGTGATTAGCAAGCCTGCAACACCAAGGGCGATAATGAGACGGACGGATGATTGAGTTAAAATGTTACTAAAGTTGCGAACATTCAAGAATGTTGGATCTTGTGCGATGATGATGCCAAGTAAAATCAACAACACAAAATAAATCGCATTTTGTTTTAAGAAATCGAATGATTTATTTTTGGTAAGGCACTCATAATTTGTTCCTTTATGATTTATAAATATTTTGCGGCAAGTTGCAAAATTTCTTCTTGAGACGTTTTTGCCGTTTCAACGATGCCGGCAACACGACCATTACTCATGACCAAAATTCGGTCTGTTACGCCTAATAGTTCCGGCATTTCTGATGAAATCATAATGATGCCTTTATCTTTTTTAGCGAGTTCTTGAATGAGCTGATAAATTTCAAATTTTGCCCCAATATCAATACCACGAGTTGGTTCGTCGAGCATTAAGATATCTGGTTGGGTTAAAAGCCAACGGCCGATAATGACTTTTTGTTGGTTACCACCAGAAAGCGATCCAATCGTTGTTTTGTGAGAAGGTGTTTTCACGTTCATCGCATCAATCACCCATTGTGTATCGCTCGCCATTTTTTTGTTGCTGAGCAATTTCCATGGGGTGAGGTAAGATTTCATATTTGAAATCAAAGAGTTAAATTCAATACTTAGGTTTGAATAAATCCCGGTTGAACGACGTTCCTCAGTCACCAAAGCAAAACCGTGGTTAATCGCCTCAAGTGCGGTATGATTTTTCACGATTTTTCCGTTGAGTTTGATCGTCCCTTCTTTTAATTCGCGTACACCAAAAATGGCTTCCACAATATCGGTTCGTTTTGCACCAACAAGACCTGCAATACCTAAAATTTCACCTTTGCGTAAATTAAAGGAAACATCTTGAATAGAAGGTTGGTTCACCGCAGTTAAATGTTCCACTTCAAGCGTGATTTCTTTTGGTACGTTAGTTCTTTCAGGGAAACGTTGTGTTAATTCACGGCCTACCATCATTGAAACAATTTCTTCCATGGTGGTGCCTTTAACTTGAACAGTATTGATCCATTTACCATCACGAAGAATGGTGATTTCATCACAAATTTTGAAGATTTCATCCATTTTGTGTGAAATATAGATAATGCCACAACCGCGATCTTTTAATTTTTGAATAATTTTGAAAAGATGTTCCACTTCTTTTTCTGAAAGTGAGGATGTTGGCTCATCCATAATTACGATTTTAGCGTTATAAGAGAACGCTTTCGCAATTTCGATCATCTGCATTTGTGAAACGGAAAGTTTGGCCACTTTTTCTTTTGGATCAACATCAATATCCAATTCATCGAAAATCGCTTTGGTATCACGATACATTTTGGCGTGATCCACAAAAGGACCTTTAAGTGGGTAGCGACCCAACCATAAGTTATCCATTACACTGGTTTGACGCACCAAGTTAAGTTCTTGGTGAACCATTGAAATCCCATTTTCAAGGGCTTCTTTTGATGTTTTAAAATCAACAGGTTTGCCTAAGAATAAAATTTCACCTTCGTCTTTTGCATAAATTCCGAAGAGGCATTTTAATAATGTAGATTTACCCGCCCCGTTTTCGCCCATTAAGGCGTGAACAGAGTGAGAACGAACTGTTAGATTGGCGTGATCAAGGGCTTTTACACCGGGGAAAGACTTACTGACATCCGTCATTGTCAGTAGTACATCACTGTCTTGGGTTTGAGTTGTCATATCCAACCTCATCAAAAAGGGGGAAAGGGAATTTGGGTTTCCTTTCCCCTAAAAATTAAAGAAAAGCAATAGATTTTCTTATTTTAAGAATTCACTTAGGTTATCTTTATCTACACCAACATAAGGGATACGTACCACACGGTTTTCTAATTTCCATTGTGTACCTTCTGTTGCTGCTTTACCGTTAGCAAGGTTTGCAGAAAGTTGAACAACTGCTTTACCTTGGTTAACACCATCGTTTAACACAGTACCAGCAATTTCGCCTTTCTTAATTAATTGAAGTACTTCTGGTAATGCATCCACACCAAAGATTGGTAATTTTTTACCGTGTGCTTTGGTTGCTTCTAATGCACCTAACGCCATACCGTCATTGTTTGAAATAATCATTTCAATTTCGTTAGCTTTAGAGCTAGATAACCATGCATCCACTTTATCTTTAGCCATTGCTGCATCCCACATACCGGTATCAATAAATAATTGCTCGGTTTGGAATACCTTTAGCATTTAATTGCTCAATCACATATTTAGTACGTGCTTCAGCGTCAGGGTGGCCTGGTTCACCTTTTAATAATACATATTGGATTTTACCGTCTTTGTTTAAGTCGAAGGCTGGCATTGCTTTCCATTGTTTCGCAATTAAGTCACCTTGGATTAAACCAGATTCTTTCGGGTCTGTACCAACATAGTAAGCGTGATCGTAGCTACCAATTGCTTTTGCACCTGGGTCTTTATTGAAGAAAACAACAGGAATGTCATCTTGTTTAGCTTTCTTGATAACAGTTGAAGCTGCTGCTGGGTCTACTAAGTTAATCGCTAAAGCTTTTACACCTTTAGAAAGCAAACCATCCACTTGGTCATTTTGAATAGATTGTGCATTTTGAGAGTCATTCATTAATAACTCAATGCCGCCAAGCGCTTTCGCTTCTTTATCGATTTCTTTACGCATTAATGACATGAAGTTGTCATCATATTTATAAATGGTAACACCAATGCGGTTATCGGCTGCGAAACCTGAAGTTGCTGAACCTAAACCGATTGCTAAAGCGACTGCACTTAATACTGCTGTTTTTTTCATAAAAACGCTCCTATGTAGAGAAAGAGATTTTATTGTTGATTTTTTATATATCAAATAGAGGAATGTTGCGTACATCTATTGCAACTGAATCCATCATAACGAAATCAAAACTGTTAATCTGTGATCAAACTCACATAAATGAAAACGATTACATAGCAATGTTTAAATTTGTGATCTCCATCACGGTTTTATTGCATTTTCTACGGAAAAACGTCTCACCAATGTTGGATTAAATTGAACAACAGTCGGTGTGACAATAGACGAATCGACTAAACTTAATGCCAGTTTTGCCGCATAATTTGCCATTAAATCAATTGGATATCTAATTGTAGTAAGTTTTGGGATTAAATATCGAGCAATCGGCATATCATCAAATCCCACAATGGAAAATTGTTTCGGGACTTTGATATTGTTTTCATTTAAAACGGAAATTGCCCCTGCTGCCATTGTATCGTTATAGGCCACCACTGCGGTTAAATTGGAGTTGTAGCTCAATAAATCAATCATGGCTTTCTCACCGCCCTCAAAATCAGGCGAATTATGCACAATGGCTTGTTCTACAATGGGGAAGTTATGCGCTTCTAAGGCCTCTAAGTAGCCTTCCTTGCGCTCAGTTTCATCTAAAATACCGTGGTTGGAACCAATATAGGCGATGTGCTTATGACCATAACGAATCAGTATTTCAGTGGCAAGATAGGTACCTTGGCGGTTATCAAGGCTGACGCAACGATTTTCATAACCCGCAATCACGCGGTTAATCACCACCATACCGGGTACATTTTCTAAATAATGCTGTAACTCTTCGTCAGAAAGGGCTTTGGAATGAACGACCAAACAGCTACAACGCTTGCGTAGCAAGGTATCAATGGCTTCACGCTCTTTTTCTGCATGATGGTATCCAATGCCGATCAAAATCGTTTTTTGATGCTCTTCAGCGACTTTATCGACCGATTTGACCAAGATAGCAAAGAACGGATCCGTTACATCGGTAACCACCACGCCAATGGTATCAGTATTTTGTACTGCCAGAGCTTGTGCGTTTGCATTGGGTTGATAATTTAAGGCTTCCATTGCACGTTGTACCGAGTAACGGGTTTTTTCACTCACAGATGGGGAGCGATTAATCACCCGGGAAACAGTGGCAACCGACACGCAAGCTAATTCAGCAACATCTCGAATTGTAGGCATAACTGGGCTCTCATTCATTTTTCATAGCAATTATCATAGTAAATTTGAATAAAATTGAAAGCGGTTACTTTCAAAAATGCTACATTCGTCACAAAAAAGTGATTGGATGAGCGGCTTATTTCCTGATTTTGTGATAATGATCACGGTTTATTTTTTTTAATTTGTTATCTTATGAGAAAATTTTTTGTAATCGTTTACATTTTGGAGCAAAAATATGAGCGAAACCGTATTTGAACCGACAGATCATCCACATCGTCGTTATAATCCGTTAATTGACCAATGGGTTTTAGTCTCGCCACATCGTGCTAAACGTCCATGGCAGGGGCAACAAGAAAAAGTGAGTGAGGAACAAAAGCCAAGCCACGATCCAAATTGTTATCTTTGCCCGCGTAATAAACGTATCACTGGCGAACCTAATCCGGATTACCATAAACCTTATGTATTCAAAAATGATTTCTCGGCTTTATTAGAAGATACACCCGCGCCAGAGCAATCAGCCGATCCTCTTTTCCAAATGAGCCAAGCTCGTGGTGAAAGCCGTGTTATTTGTTTTTCACCAGATCACAGCAAAACCTTGCCATTATTGACCGCACTTGAAATTGAAGAAGTGATTAAAAGTGTGGCAAGAGCAATTGCGTGAACTGGGTCAAAAATATCAGTGGGTACAGATTTTCGAAAATAAAGGCGCGGCAATGGGATGTTCCAATCCACATCCGCACGGACAAATTTGGGCAAATAGCTTTTTACCGAATGAAGTCGCACGTGAAGATGTTGCTCAACGAAATTATTATGAAAAACACACGGTTCTGTACTTTTAGTGGATTACGTTCAAAAAGAATTAGAGAAAAAAGAACGTATTGTGGTGGAAACCGAGCATTGGGTTGCTGTGGTGCCTTATTGGGCGGTGTGGCCGTTTGAAACCCTGTTATTGCCAAAAGTGCATGTAAAACGCTTAACAGAATTAACCGAGGCTCAAGCTAAAGATCTTGCCGTGATATTGAAAAAACTGGCAACAAAATACGATAACTTATTTGAAACGTCTTTCCCTTATTCAATGGGCTTCCATGCAGCACCATTTAATGGTGAAGATAACGAACATTGGCAGCTTCATGCGCATTTTTATCCACCGTTGTTGCGTTCAGCTACGGTTCGCAAATTTATGGTGGGCTATGAAATGCTAGGCTGAAAGCCAACGTGACCTCACCGCTGAACAAGCAGCAGAAAGATTACGTGCGTTAAGCGAAGTACATTATAAAGAACGTTAAGAAATCCTTTCCCTCTTGAGTTAAGAGGGAGTGTGAAAGATAAAAGGAAAAATAATATGACTCCAGTCCAAAAAAATCCCAACACATTTTTTTACTCAAAAATATAACAAGCAACCTGAACTGACCGTGTATGCACCAGGTCGTGTGAACATTATCGGTGAACATACCGACTACAATGATGGCTTTGTGATGCCTTGTGCGATCAATTATGGTACAGCCATTGCGGGATCAAAACGTGCTGATCATATTTGGAATGTTTATGCGGCAGATCTTGATCTTGAGGATACCTTTTCTCTTGATGAAGATTTCCCTCAAAGTGAGCAAAAATGGGCGAATTATGTGCGTGGTGTCGTGAAATTTATTCAAGAACGTTGCCCACAATTTAAACAAGGCGCTGATTTGGTGATTTCAGGAAATGTGCCACATTCTTCTGGTTTGAGTTCTTCTGCTGCTCTTGAAGTAGCGACGGGTAAGTTCTGCCAACAACTCAGTGATTTACCTTTAACACATACAGAGATTGCTTTAATTGGTCAAAAAGCTGAAAACAAATTTGTAGGCTGCAAATTGCGGGAACATGGATCAATTAATTTCCGCTTTAGGACAAAAAGATCATCTCTTAATGATTGATTGCCGTAGTTTAGAAACACAGCCAACGCCTGTGCCGAAAGATGTTGCTGTTATTATTGTGAACTCAAATGTACCCCATGATTTGGTGACGGGTGAATACAATACACGCCGTTGGCAATGTGAAAAAGCCGCAGAGTTCTTTGGCGTGAAAGCGTTACGTGATGTGTCAGTAGAAGAATTCCAAAAAAGAGAAGCAGAATTGACCGCACTTAATTCTTTAGTGGCTAAACGTGCACGCCATGTGGTGACTGAAAACCAACGTGTACTTGATGCGGTTGAAGCATTAAAACATAACGATTTAACAAAATTAGGCGAGTTAATGGGGCAATCTCACGAGTCCATGCGTGACGATTTTGAGATTACCGTACCGCAAATCGATTATCTTGTTGAACTTGCTCAATTAGTGATTGGTAAAACCGGTGGTGCGAGAATGACAGGCGGTGGTTTTGGTGGCTGCATTGTTGCCCTTGCACCTCATGATAAAGTTGAAGAAGTGCGTAAAATTATTGCCGATAATTATGAGAAACAAACGGGTTTAAAAGAAGATTTCTACGTTTGCACAGCCTCACAAGGAGTGAGTCTATGCTAGAAAAAACGGCGTTCAATGCACCAGATGGACAGCCTTATCAACTTGTTCAACTCACCAATTCAAATGGCATGACCGTGCAATTTATGGATTGGGGAGCCACTTGGCTTTCTTGTAAAGTCCCTGTGAATGGTGAGTTGCGAGAAGTGTTACTCGGCTGCAAAGTGGAAGATTATCCTCATCAAACTGCTTATTTGGGCGCAAGCGTAGGACGCTATGCGAACCGTATTGCTAACGCCCAATTTGAATTAGGTGAGCGAACAATCCAGCTGGTTGCGAATCAAGGCAAACATCAATTACATGGTGGTAAAGAAGGCTTTGATAAACGCCGTTGGAAAGTGGAAGAGTGCGGTCAGAATTTTGTGCGTTTTTCCCTTGTATCTCCCGATGGTGATCAAGGTTTTGAAGGTAATGTACAAGCTACTGTGATTTACACGCTGACCGATGAAAATAGCGTAAAAATTGAATATGAAGCAGAAAGCAATAAAGATACCGCGCTTAATTTAACAAACCACGCTTATTTCAATTTAGAAAATGCTGAGCAGGGTGTGATGTGCGAAATCATACATTACGCCTCAATGCGGATTTCTATCTGCCGGTTGATGGTGAAGGCATCCCAAATTCACCACTTAAGCATGTGGTGAATACCAGCTGTGATTTTCGTGTGGCAAAACCAATCGCACAAGATTTTCAGCAAGGCGATCAAGTGGTGACAAAAGGTTACGATCATTCCTTTATCGTCAATAAAGCATGGCAAAAGCCTTGTGTATTATTGACTTCCCCTAATGAAGATTTAAGCCTTGAAGTGCTCACATCCCAAGCTGCATTACAGGTTTATACGGGAAACTATCTTGCCGGCACTCCAACTCGTGAAGGTAGCACTTATCAAGATTTCAGCGGCATCGCACTTGAAACTCAATGCCTTCCCGATACCCCTAACCACCCAGAATGGCAAAATTATGGTGGTATTCAAAAAGCAGGTGAACGCTATTACCAGTGGACAGAGTTTAGGTTTAAATAGTTAATCCTTGAAAGAAAAGTGCGGTTAAAAATAATGGTGTTTTTAACCGCACTTTATTTTCAGCTATTTAGCTTAAGTTTTTTGCGATTTTTGTCAAAATATGCTACTTTTTACGCAGTCAATCCGACAGTAACACATTTAATTTTATGAACGAAGAACATTCGAGTAATCAAACTGAAACAACTAAAAAATCTTTTTTCCAATCACTTATTGGCCGCTTTTTCCAAGGTGAGTTGAAAAACCGTGAAGAACTCGTCGAAGTGATTCGCGATTCAGAACAAAACGATTTAATCGATCAAAACACTCGTGAGATGATTGAAGGGGTAATGGAAATCGCTGAGCTTCGCGTACGCGATATCATGATTCCTCGCTCGCAAATCGTATTTATTGAATCGAATCAAGATCTCGATGCCTGCTTGAATACCATTATTGAATCGGCCCACTCTCGTTTTCCTGTGATTGCAGATACGGATGACCGCGATAATATTGAAGGTATTTTGCACGCAAAAGATTTGCTTAAGTTTTTACGTGAAGATGCGGAAGAGTTCGAACTTTCCAAGTTGTTACGTCCAGTCGTGATTGTGCCGGAAAGTAAACGTGTCGATCGTATGTTAAAAGATTTTCGTTCTGAGCGTTTCCATATGGCGATTGTGGTGGATGAGTTTGGTGCGGTATCAGGGTTTGGTGACCATCGAAGACATTCTCGAACAAATTGTTGGTGATATTGAAGACGAATTTGATGAGGAAGATGTCGCGGATATTCGCCAGCTTTCTCGCCACACTTATGCCGTGCGTGCGTTAACGGATATTGATGATTTTAATGCGCAATTTAATACGCATTTTGATGATGAAGAAGTGGATACCATTGGTGGTTTAATCATGCAAGCCTTTGGGTATTTGCCTAAACGCGGTGAAGAAATCACCTTAGAAAATATTCAATTTAAAGTGACTTCTGCCGATAGTCGCCGTTTAATTCAGGTACGCGTAACCGTGCCAGATGAGCATTTATCGGATATGGAAGGCGTGGAAGAGCAAGCTGAGTAAGTTACTCAGTTTGACCGTATTCTTAGCCCCTCTTTGCTAAAGAGGGGGAATATTTTTTTGTAGTATGGATAAAATGAATAAATTAGTCGTTTATCTTATGGCCCTGATTTCTGGTGTGATTGGCGTATTTGCCTTTTCACCGTTTGATTATTGGGGATTAGCCTATGTATCCTTAGGGCGGATTGCTTTTTGTGGCGAAAAATGCCAAAAAATCAACCGCACTTTTTGCCACCTTTTTGTGGTCGATGGGCTTTTTCTGTTTTGGTGTAAGTTGGTTAAATGTCAGCATTCATCAATTTGGTGGGGCATCCCTTGGTGTGAGCTATCTCTTGGTGGGCTTGCTTTCGGCTTACCTTGCACTTTATCCAATGCTTTTCACTTATTTAGTGCAGCGTTTTCAGGTGCAAAGTGCGGTCATTTTTGCCGCGATTTGGACATTGACTGAATTTTTGCGTGGTTGGGTGTTTACCGGTTTTCCTTGGTTACAATTTGGTTATACCCAAATCGACAGTCCATTTTTCGGCATCGCGCCGATCTTTGGTGTCACGGGGCTGACATTCTTTACCGTTTGGGCAAGTGCGGTCATTTTTAATCTTGTTTTTTCACTATCGAAAAAACAATGGAATTTAGTCGGTGTGAATGCATTGCTATTATTGGTTGTGGGTGGATTAAGTGCTTATGCAGGTAAGGTGAATTTTGTTCAACCCAAAGAAGATAAAGGACTAACCGTCACCCTTGCACAAGGTAATATTGAGCAAAATTTAAAATGGGATCCTGAATATCTTTATGCCACAGTAGACATCTATCAAAAACAAATTTTGGCGCATTTAGGCAAGTCTGATTTGATTATTTTACCCGAGTCGGCATTGCCTACTCTTGAAAATGCGATTACGCCATTTTTTGAAGCTTTAGATAAAGTCGCGAAAGAGAAAAACACGGAAGTGATGATTGGTACCGTATATCGTGATGAGCAAAGCGGTAAATTATTAAATTCGATTGTGACGGCCAGGGAATCCTGATTTTCCTTATGAGTTGACGACAAAAAATCGTTACAGCAAACATCATCTCGTACCATTTGGTGAGTACGTGCCGTTAGAAAGTTTGTTACGTCCACTTAATTCCGTATTTAATTTGCCAATGTCTGCGTTCCAAAGTGGCGATGCGGTACAGCCATCTTTTATGGCAAAACAACATGCCTTTTGCGCCGGCTATTTGTTATGAAATTATTTTTGGTGAGCAACTTCGTGAAAATCTGAAAAAAGAAACCGATTATTTGCTGACTATTTCTAATGATGCATGGTTTGGTGATAGTATTGGCCCTTGGCAGCATTTACAAATGGCTAGAATGCGCGCGCTCGAATTAGGTAAACCATTAATTCGTGCAACCAATACAGGGATTTCAGTGTTTATTGATGCAAAAGGCAACATTGAAGCGCAAGCGCCTCAATTTGAAGAAACAACGCTGACCCATAAAATGGTGCCAACAGAAGGCAAAACGCCTTATGCAGCATTAGGTAATTTACCTATTTATGTGTTGTCATTGATTTTTTTGTGTTATTACGTGGCTTCACGACGTTATTAAAACGCCGCTTGAACCTTTTCACAAAAAAATAGCAGTCAAAAACGACCGCACTTTTTTTAACGTGAGAGAAAAATAAATTTCTTCTTATAAAAACCAATGAGATTTTAATGAATAAAAAAATCTAATCGAAGTCAAAAAAACCTGACCTTTAAACGAGGTGAGCGTGTGATTTACGATAACCTGAATTTGAAAGTCCAACAGGGTAAAATTACGGCCATTATGGGGCCATCAGGGATCGGGAAAACCACGTTGCTGAAATTAATTGGTGGTCAGTTGTATCCTGAACAAGGCGAGATTTTGTTTGATGGACAAGATATTTGTCGTCTTTCAAATCGAGAGCTTTATGAAGTGCGTAAACGCATGGGAATGTTATTCCAATCAGGTGCATTATTTACGGATATTTCCACGTTTGATAACGTGGCATTTCCGATTCGCGAGCATACCCGTTTGCCGGAAAGTCTAATTCGTCAAATTGTGTTGATGAAATTAGAAGCGGTGGGCTTACGTGGTGCAGCAGATTTGATGCCTTCAGAGCTTTCTGGTGGGATGGCGCGTCGTGCAGCATTAGCTCGAGCGATCGCACTTGACCCAGATTTAATCATGTTTGATGAGCCGTTTACGGGGCAAGATCCAATCAGCATGGGCGTGATCGTGAGCTTAATTAAACGCTTGAATGAAGCACTGAATTTAACCTCTATTGTGGTTTCCCATGATGTGCAGGAAGTATTAAGCATTGCGGATTATGCCTATATTATTGCGGATAAACATGTGATTGCCGAAGGAACATCAGAGCAACTGCTGGCGAGCCAAGATCCGCAAGTGATGCAGTTCTTGAAAGGTGAAGCGGATGGTCCGGTAAAATTCCATTATCCGGCAGGTGATTATGTGGAGGAATTATTTAAATGATCGTTGATATGATTTCTTCACTTGGACGAAGCGTAATCAAATTTTTCCGTGCATTAGGCCGATCAGGCTTTATGTTGTTTGGTGCGTTAGTGGGTAAGCCACAAATTCGTCAACATTTTCCTTTATTAGTGAAACAATTACACGTATTAGGTGTACAGTCTTTATTAATTATCCTGCTTTCAGGTTTATTTATTGGGATGGTGTTAGGGCTTACAAGGCTATGTGGTCTTAGTGGATTTTTCTGCAGAAACCAGCCTTGGACAACTTGTGGCACTATCTTTATTACGTGAATTAGGCCCAGTAGTGACCGCACTTTTATTTGCGGGTCGTGCAGGTTCAGCGTTAACGGCTGAAATTGGCTTAATGAAAGCCACAGAACAACTTTCCAGCCTTGAAATGATGGCAGTCGATCCACTACGTCGAGTGATTGCACCGCGTTTTTGGGCGGGCTTGATTGCGATGCCAATTCTTGCGATTCTCTTTACCGCGATTGGTATTTGGGGCGGCTCGCTTGTTGGCGTGGATTGGAAAGGTGTGGATGCAGGTAGCTTCTGGTCAGTGATGCAAAATGCAGTGAGCTGGAGCTATGACATTCTAAACGGATTTATTAAAAGCGTATTTTTCGCCATTGCGGTGGTGTGGATTGCGTTATTCAATGGTTATGATTGTATTCCAACATCTGAAGGTATCAGTCAAGCCACAACCAGAACGGTTGTCCACGCATCACTTGTGGTACTTGGGCTCGATTTCATCTTAACTGCCATTATGTTTGGGGCAGGCTAATAGGGTATTTTTATGCGACAAACAATTAAATATGAATTTTGGGTAGGCTTATTTTTACTACTCGGTATCGCTGCGTTAGTGTTTCTAGGCTTACGCGTAGCAAATGTACAAGGTTTTGGTGAAACAAAATCTTACACAGTGACTGCAACTTTTGACAATATTGGTGGACTAAAAGTCCGTGCACCACTTAAACTTGGTGGGGTAGTCATTGGTCGCGTGTCTGACATTACATTAGACGAAAAATCTTACTTGCCAAAAGTCAGTATTGCGATTAATGAAGAATATAAAGAAATTCCGGAAAACAGTTCGTTATCGATCAAAACATCGGGATTATTGGGCGAACAATATATCGCCTTAAGTATGGGCTTTGATGATGGTGAAACCGCAATGTTAAAAAACGGTAGCCAAATTCAAGACACTAAATCCGCAATGGTATTGGAAGATTTAATCGGCCAGTTCCTTTACGGTGATAAAAAAGCAGACGGTAATGCTGACAAAGCAGAATCAGATGTAAAATAATAATCTTTATTTAGGAGATTTATGATGAAATTTACTCAGTTTAAAAAATGGTTTAGCGTAATGGCATTTGCAGTGACTGCACTTTTTGTAACTCAAACTGTACGTGCAGAAACAAGCCCTTATGTGTTGATGCAACAAGCATCAGATAAGTTATTTGCCGATATCAAAAACAATCAGGCAAAAATTAAAAAGGATCCAAACTATTTACGTACTATCGTGCGTAACGATTTATTACCTTACGTGCAAGTAAACTATGCAGGTTCTTTGGTGTTAGGTTCACACTTTAAATCAACCACACCAGAACAACGTGAAAAATTCTTTAAAGCATTTAGCGATTTTATCGAACAAGCTTACGCACAAGTGTTAACCGCTTACACCGATCAAAATATTCAAATTGAACCGGCTAAAGAAGTAGGCGACAAAAACCTTGTAAGCATTCGTGTAAACATCGTGCAAAATGGTGGACAAGCGCCAATCAAATTAGATTTTAAATGGCGTAAAAACAGTAAAACTGGCGAATGGCAAGCTTATGACATGGTTGCTGAAGGCGTGAGCATGGTTGTTACCAAACAAAATGAATGGAGCGGTATCTTACGTCAACAAGGTATTGATGCATTAACTGCTCAAATTCAAAAATCTGCTGCAGCACCCGTGACATTGAGCAAATAAGCGAATGACTGCGTTAAAGTGGGATTTAATCCAAAATAATGATAAGATAGCTCTCCAATTATCGGGGAGCTATCCCGCAACACGTTGTTACCATTATGGCAACAACGTGCTTCTTTTTTATCAGAAAAGCAAAACAATCAAAGTCTCATTGAATTTGATTTAACTGAAATCAATCGAATTGATTCTGCTGGTTTTGCATTATTGTGTGATTTTCTACACGATTGTGAGCAGTTACCAAATAAAAAAGTGCGGTTGATAAACCCTCCAGAACAGTTATTAACCCTTGCTGATTTAGTGAATTTATCTCATTGGATTAGCACTTTTATCGACCATAATTAAAACGGAAATCCGAATGGAACTGCAAGAAATTGAACGTATTTTAAAAGAAAGCCTGAATGTAGATGAGGTTTATGCTCAAGGTGAAAATGCTCACTTTGGTGTGATTGTAGTGAGTGATGAAATCTCAGCACTTTCTAAATTAAAACAGCAACAAACCATCTATGCGCCATTAATGCCTTATTTCAAACTGGCGAAATTCACGCTTTAACTATTAAAACCTATACCACTGCAAAGTGGAAAATGGATCGTCTATTACATCAAGCAAGCTAGGATTTTCTATGGAAAAATTTCGTGTTTATGGCGGGCAATCTCGCTTAAGTGGTACTGTAACCATCTCAGGTGCAAAAAATGCTGCACTTCCTATTCTTTTTGCTGCAATTTTGGCAACTGAGCCGGTTAAATTAACAAACGTACCAGAACTAAAAGATATTGATACCACCTTAAAAATCTTACGTAAACTTGGCGTTGTAGCTGAGCGTGATGCTGAAGGTGCAGTATTATTAGATTGTTCTAAAATTGATCACTTTCGTTGCACCATATGAATTAGTAAAAACCATGCGTGCTTCTATTTGGGCATTAGCACCGTTGGTGGCTCGTTTTAATCAAGGTCAAGTTTCTTTACCAGGCGGTTGTTCTATCGGTGCACGTCCAGTTGATCTTCACATTAGTGGCTTAGAAAAACTCGGTGCAACGATTGAGCTTGATGAAGGTTATGTAAAAGCGGTTGTTGCTGATCGTCTTGTAGGTACGCGTATTGTGATGGAAAAAGTGAGCGTGGGCGCAACCTTATCCATTATGATGGCCGCGACACTTGCGAAAGGTACTACAACGATTGAAAACGCAGCGCGCGAGCCAGAAATTGTTGATACAGCAGATTTCCTCAATAAAATGGGCGCTAAAATTACAGGTGCAGGTACTGATCACATTGTCGTTGAAGGTGTTGACTGCTTAACAGGCTGCGAGCACAACATTGTGCCAGATCGTATTGAAACTGGTACATTCTTAATTGCGGGTGCCATTTCTGGTGGTCGAGTAGTATGTAAAAATACCAAAGCGGATACCATGGATGCGGTGATTGATAAACTTCGTGAAGCAGGCGCAGAAGTTGAAGTCACAGAAGATAGCATTACATTGGATATGCATGGCAATCGTCCGAAAGCTGTCAATATTCGTACTGCGCCACATCCAGGTTTCCCAACAGATATGCAAGCTCAGTTCACCTTGTTAAATATGGTGGCAGAAGGCACCAGTATCATCACTGAAACCATCTTTGAAAACCGCTTTATGCACATTCCAGAATTAATTCGTATGGGCGGTAAAGCGGAAATTGAAGGTAACACGGCAGTTTGTCACGGTGTTGAGCATCTTTCTGGTGCAGAAGTGATGGCAACAGATTTACGTGCATCAATCAGCCTTGTATTAGCAGGTTGTATCGCAAGTGGTGAAACCATCGTAGATCGTATTTATCACATCGATCGTGGTTATGAGCACGTTGAAGATAAACTTCGTTGCTTAGGTGCGAAGATTGAACGTTTCTCTGAAAAGAGCGAAGAAGTTTAATTAAATCCAGATAAAAAAAGAGCGGTCAATTTTGACCGCTTTTTTATTTTCTATTCATTATTTTTTCGAATAATCTCTTGCCCCAAAAATGGCTGTACCAATACGCACCATCGTTGAGCCACATTTGATGGCACTTTGCATATCATCGGTCATTCCCATAGAAAGGGTATCAATTTGTTGATGAGGGAAAGCGACTTTTAGTTGCTCAAATAATTGTTCCATTTGGCTAAAAGCTGCTTCTTGTTCAGCAATATTATCTGTTGGGGCAGGGATCGCCATCATCCACGTAAACGTAAGTGCGGTAGATTTTCGATGTGTTTTGCAAGCTCAATCATTTCACTCGGTTGAATACCTGATTTACTGGCTTCATCACTGATATTAATTTGAATTAAAACGTTCAAAGGCGCTTTATTGGCAGGGACGTTGTTCATTTAAACGATCGGCAATTTTTGGCACGTTCTAACGTTTGCATCCAATCGAAATGTTCTGCTACAAGACGGGTTTTATTAGATTGTAGTGGCCCAATAAAAATGCCATTCAAGTTGAATATTCTGTGCTTCAAAAATACTGAATTTTATCGACACCTTCTTGAACGTAGTTCTCCCCAAATGCTTTTTGTCCGGCTTGATAGGCTTCTAAAATTGCTTCATTGGGTTTGGTTTTAGAAACTGCTAATAAAGTGACCGCACTTTCAGGACGATGTGCAAGTTGAGTGGATGTTTGGATTTGTTGATGAATGGTTTCGAGTGCTTGTTGAATTGTCATCATTTCCTTCCTGACCAATGTAAAAACTCGTTTTATTCTATACCAAAGTAATGATTTTTAGAAAAAAATCTTCATTTTTTCGATTTTATGTTTGACAAGCTCGCGCTTTTTCGGTATTTCTAAACACATCTTTTTTTCAAGGTAAAAATACAATGAAAAATAACCGCACTTTCACTATTACCACCATTATTATGACCATTACGACAATTAATGGGGCGGGTTAGTGCGTAGCAAACAGGATCAGGAAAACCCGCATTCAGTCTAGTGCGGGTTTTTTAATATTTAAAAATCACAACATCTGAGGATATTATCATGCGCGTATTAAAATTTGGTGGCACTTCATTAGCCAACCCTGAGCGTTTCTCGCAAGCAGCTCAATTAATCGAAAAAGCTCATTTAGAAGAACAAGCAGCCGGTGTGTTATCCGCTCCTGCTAAAATTACTAATCATCTTGTAGCCCTCTCTGAAAAAGCCGCATTAAACCAACCAACCGATACCCACTTTAACGAAGCCATTGAAATTTTCTATAACATCATTAATGGTTTGCACGCTGAAAATAATAAATTTGATCTTGCGGGTACCAAAGCCCTCATTGATGCAGAATTTGCTCAAATTAAAGGTTTATTAGAAGAAATCCGCCAAGCTGGCAAAGTAGAAGATAAAGTTAAAGCAACCATTGACTGCCGTGGTGAAAAATTATCGATTGCCATGATGAAAGCGTGGTTTGAAGCACGTGGATACAGTGTTCACATTGTTGATCCAGTTAAACAATTATTAGCACAAGGCGGTTACTTAGAATCTTCAGTTGATATTGAAGAATCTACAAAACGCGTTGATGCGAAAAGTATCGGAAAGGATAAAGTTGTCTTAATGGCAGGTTTTACCGCTTGTAATGACAAAGGCGAATTAGTGTTATTAGGTCGTAACGGTTCTGATTATTCAGCCGCTTGTTTAGCCGCTTGTTTAGATGCGTCTGTTTGCGAAATCTGGACTGATGTAGACGGCGTTTATACTTGTGATCCACGTTTAGTACCAGATGCACGTTTATTACCAAGCCTTTCTTATCGTGAAGCAATGGAGCTTTCTTATTTTGGTGCGAAAGTGATCCATCCACGTACAATTGGTCCATTATTACCAAAACAAATTCCATGTGTAATTAAAAATACGGGTAATTCATCTGCGCCAGGTTCTGTAATCGATGGCCATGTAAAATCTGAAGAGTTACAGGTGAAAGGGATTACTAACCTTGATAACGTGGCAATGTTTAACGTTTCAGGTCCAGGTATGCAAGGTATGGTGGGAATGGCTGCTCGTGTCTTCTCTGCCATGTCGAAAGCAGGGATTTCGGTCATTTTAATCACGCAGTCTTCTTCTGAATACAGCATTAGTTTCTGTGTGCCAGTAAAATCAGCAGATGCAGCGAAAGCGATTTTAGAACAAGAATTTGCTGCAGAATTAAAAGCCCATGATTTAGAACCGATTGAAGTTGCAAAAGATCTTTCTATTATCTCTGTTGTGGGCGATGGCATGAAACAAGCTAAAGGGTATCGCAGCTCGTTTCTTCTCAGCATTGGCTCAAGCGAATATCAGCTTAGTCGCAATTGCACAAGGTTCTTCTGAGCGTTCAATTTCAGCCGTAGTGGCGCAAAATAAAGCGATTGAAGCTGTGAAAGCGACTCACCAAGCCCTTTTTAATAACAAGAAAGTCGTCGATATGTTTCTAGTCGGCGTCGGTGGTGTTGGTGGTGAATTAATTGAACAAATCAAACAACAAAAAGAGTACCTTGCAAAGAAGGATATTGAAATCCGTGTTTGTGCCTTAGCGAATTCAACAAAAATGCTTTTGGATGAAAACGGGTTGAATTTAGATAATTGGAAAGCTGATCTTGAAAATGCAACCCAACCTTCTGATTTTGATGTGCTGTTATCTTTCATTAAATTACATCACGTAGTGAACCCAGTCTTTGTCGATTGTACAACGGCTGAATCGGTTGCAGGACTTTATGCGCGTGCGTTAAAAGAAGGCTTCCATGTGGTAACTCCCAAACAAAAAAGCGAATACCCGTGAATTAGCTTATTACCACGAATTACGTCGTAATGCACAAGCGAGCCAACATAAATTCCTATACGAAACTAACGTAGGGGCAGGCTTACCGGTTATCGAAAACTTACAAAACTTATTGGCAGCGGGTGATGAACTTGAGTATTTTGAAGGCATTTTATCGGGCTCACTTTCTTTCATCTTCGGTAAATTAGAAGAAGGACTTTCTCTTTCTGAAGTGACCGCACTTGCACGTGAAAAAGGCTTTACAGAACCTGATCCTCGTGATGATTTATCGGGGCAAGATGTGGCACGTAAATTACTGATTTTAGCGCGTGAAGCGGGGCTAGAACTTGAGCTTTCTGATGTGAAGTAGAAGGCGTGTTACCGAAAGGCTTCTCTGAAGGCAAATCTGCTGATGAATTTATGGCGATGTTGCCACAATTAGATGCGGAATTTAAAGCACGCGTTGAAGCCGCGAAAGCAGAAGGCAAAGTATTGCGCTACGTAGGCCAAATTAAAGATGGCCACTGCAAAGTATCAATCATCGCTGTGGATCAAAATAATCCATTGTATAAGGTGAAAGACGGTGAAAATGCCCTTGCATTCTATACGCGTTATTATCAACCAATTCCGTTGTTATTACGTGGTTATGGTGCAGGTAACGCAGTGACTGCAGCGGGCATCTTTGCGGATATTTTAAGAACATTACACCACTAAAAAGGACATAATATGTTAAGAATTTATGCTCCGGCATCGAGTGCAAATATTAGTGTAGGGTTTGACACATTAGGCGCAGCCATTTCACCGATTGATGGTTCATTATTAGGTGATGTCGTACAGATTGAGTCTATTCCAAGTGGTTTTGAGCTCGAAAGTGCGGGCTATTTTGTGCGTAAATTGCCAAAAGAGCCACAAAAAAATATCGTGTATCAGGCCTATGTACTGTTTAGTGAGCAATTAAAATTACGCAATGTGAGAGTCAAACCATTGCGTTTGACCCTTGAGAAAAATATGCCGATTGGTTCGGGATTGGGGTCAAGTGCGTGCTCTATCGTGGCTGCATTAGTGGCATTAAATAAATTCCACGATGAACCATTCTCAAAAATGGAATTGTTAGAGATGATGGGAGAGCTAGAAGGTCGTATTTCAGGTTCTATCCATTATGATAATGTGGCACCTTGTTACTTAGGCGGTGTGCAGTTTATGGTACAATCTCTCGGTAACATTTGCCAAAAACTGCCATTTTTTGATAATTGGTATTGGGTCTTAGCTTATCCCAGGCATTGAGGTTTCAACCGCTGAAGCACGTGCAATTTTACCGAAAAGCTACACTCGCCAAGATGTGATTTCTCATGGTCGTCATTTAGGTGGCTTTGTGCATGCATGTCACACGCATCAAGAAAACCTTGCAGCGATGATGATGAAAGATGTGATTGCAGAACCTTATCGTGAGGCTTTATTACCAAATTTCGCAGAAGTGAAACAAGCTACTCGTGATTTAGGCGCGTTAGCGACGGGTATTTCAGGCTCTGGCCCAACGATTTTCTCCATTGCACCTGATTTACAAACCGCAACAAAACTGGCGACTTATTTAGAAAATCATTATTTACAAAACAATGAAGGTTTTGTGCATGTTTGTAAGGTCGATAATGATGGCGCGAGAGAGCTAGGTTAAACAACAAATCGCTTTTATCCCCTCTTTTATAAGAGGGGAATAACATTTTATTAAAACTCTATAATTAACGGATATACAATGAATTTGTACAATATCAAACACCCTGAAGAACAAGTGAATTTTGCGCAAGCAGTACGTCAAGGACTTGGCAAAGATCAAGGTTTGTTCTTTCCAGAAACGATCCCCGCTTTAACTAATATTGATGAGTTATTAGCCTTACCATTGGTTGAACGTAGCCAAAAAATTCTTGGCGCCTTAATCGGTGAAGAATTGCCGAAAGCCACTTTGGATGCGATGGTAAAAAATGCATTTACTTTTCCAGCACCATTAGAAAAAGTGGAAGACAATATTTATGCCCTTGAATTATTTCATGGTCCAACTTTAGCATTTAAAGACTTTGGTGGTCGTTTTATGGCGCAGGCGCTCGCTGCAGTGCGTGGTGATGGCAAAATCACCATTTTAACAGCGACATCTGGTGATACCGGCGCGGCAGTTGCCCACGCATTTTACGGGCTAGAAAACATCAATGTTGTGATTTTATATCCGAAAGGCAAAATCAGCCCATTACAAGAAAAACTATTCTGTACTTTAGGTGGGAATATCCGCACTGTTGCGATTAATGGCGATTTCGATGCCTGCCAAGCGTTAGTCAAACAAGCGTTTGATGATGCAGAACTACGTCAAGCGATTGGTTTAAACTCAGCAAACTCCATCAATATTAGCCGTTTATTGGCGCAGGTTTGTTATTACTTTGAAGCCGTAGCTCAATTACCAAAAAACGTGATAATGTCGTGGTTTCTGTACCAAGTGGTAACTTCGGTAACTTAACTGCGGGATTAATCGCAAAAACATTAGGTTTACCAATTAAACGCTTTATTGCTTCAACCAATGCGAACGACACAGTGCCACGTTATTTAGAATCAGGTAACTGGGCACCTAAAGCGACTGTAGCCACGCTTTCTAATGCGATGGATGTCAGTCGTCCGAACAACTGGCCACGTGTCGAAGAATTATTCAAACGCAATGGCTGGAATTTAAGTGATTTAGGTTCAGGTATGTTAAGCGATGGCGAAACAGAAGAAACCTTAAAAGCGATGTACGCAAAAGGTTATTTATGTGAACCACACGGTGCGATCGCCTATCAAGTATTGAAAGATCAACTTAAAGCGGATGAAACCGGTATTTTCTTATGTACGGCACATCCTGCGAAATTTAAAGAGTCTGTGGAGCGTATTCTTTCGCTCGATCTTCCATTGCCAGAAGCGTTGGATAAACACAATAAATTGCCATTACTTTCTGATGAAATGGATGACGATTTTGCACAATTACGTGCATATTTGTTGAAATAATAAAAAAGTGCGGTTGATTTTGACCGCACTTTTATTTTGTTACTCAAAAGGGCGGGATAAACGCCCTTTATTTTTAGAGTTAATCTTCTTTTCCTAAGATTTGATTCACTTCACTCTTATAGAGTACGGCTTTAGCACCGAAAATAGCCTGTACGCCACCGCCGACTTCAAGCACATCAATCGCACCTAATTTTTTCAATGTGGCTTTATCAACGGCTTTGACATCTTTAACAGAAACACGTAAGCGAGTAATACAAGCATCCACGTTTTCAATATTTTCAGCGTTACCTAATGCTGCAATAATTTTATGTGCATTTTCAGTAAGTGAGCTGGTTTCTTGTTCTACATTTTCTTCGGTTTCTTCACCACGTCCTGGCGTCATCACATTAAAGATGCGAATCAAGAAAACGAAAGAGAAATAATAGAGCAGTGCCCAAGGAATACCGACGAAAATGACACGCAACCAATGGGTATTTTCATCACCTTGTAAAATACCGAAGAGCAAGAAATCAATAAAACCACCAGAGAAAGTATTCCCGATAGAGATATTTAAATAATCGGCAATAAAGAAAGACACTCCATCTAAGAATGCGTGGAATACATAAAGCCATGGTGCAACAAACAAGAACATGAACTCGATCGGTTCAGTAATCCCAGTAATGAAAGAGGTGAGGGCTGCTCCAAGGAATAAGCCGCCAATTTGTGCACGACGTTTTTTCGGTACACAGTGATACATAGCTAAACAGGCAGCTGGGTAAGCCAAACATCATAGTATCAAAACGGCCGGCAAAGAAACGCGTCCCTTCAGTAAATAAACCATGGTGATTTGGATCCGCTAATTGAGCAAAAAAGATTTTTTGCGCACCAACAATCATCTCACCATTGACCATTTCCACACCACCTAATTCAGAATACCAAAATAGTGGGTAAATCATGTGATGTAAGCCAACCGCACCAGATAATCGCATTAAGAAACCGTATAAGAATGTTCCAAAGGTTCCCATGGATGCGATGCTTTTACCTGCAGAGACGAGCCATTGTTGGAAAGTTGGCCAAATGAGGAAGAAAACTAATCCAACGAAAATAGCTGAAAAAGCAGTCACAATTGGCACAAAGCGAGAGCCACCAAAGAAACCTAATACTTGTGGTAATTGGATGTTGTGATAGCGATTGTGTAATTTAACGGTAATCAAGCCCATCACCAATGCACCAATTACACCTGTATCAATGCTTTTTACATCAGGAGAGAAAATCGGAATTAATGCGGCAATGGTACCCGTCATAATGAGATAACCGACAACCGCAGCGAGAGCAGCAACGCCTTTGTCACGTTTAGCTAAGCCGATACCTAAACCGATACACAATAATAAGGCTAAATTAGCGAACACCACGCTACCAGCTGCTGACATAATCTGAAACAGACCTTGTAGTGCCTCATTATTTAAAATTGGATAAGCTTGCACCGTTGCTTTATTGGAAAGTGCACCACCGATCCCGAGTAAAAGACCTGCAGCAGGCAAAATAGCAATCGGCAACATGAATGCCTTTACCGACTTGTTGAAGTTGTTTAAACATAGAACCTCCTGTGATTACTTTTTTGAAATGTAACGTATTTGAAGGGAAAAATCTGTGAAACCGCTCACAGTTTCAATCTAACACCTTGCTTTGATGAGTTTTAGCTTATGTTGGCGTGTGGTGGATTTCCTTTTATAATGCAATCAAACTTGCGTGTTTATTCATTATTTTTATGACAACTTTTATTGCTTACGCCAATATTCAACAACCTTTTCCTTTTAATGAAATTCCTAGGGAACTCGTCCCTGAAAATTTGCATACGGAACCGAAGGGGAATTCTCGGATAACGCAACGACATCAATGTCGTCGATTGGCGCATTTTTTACTTTGGCAGTTGCTAAAAACAGCGGGAAAATCAACCGCACTTTTAGGGCGAATTTATCGTACACAAAGTGACAGACCACAATTTCCCGTCGAGAATATTGATTTTAATATTAGTCACTCTGGTGATTGGGTTGCTGTATTGCTGCATATTAATGAATCAGAAAAAAGTGCGGTCGGTATTGATATTGAATTTCCTAAAAAACGGAATTTTTCTGCGCTCATGGCGCATTTTGCGCCACAAGCAGAACAAGATTGGTTTGCTAAACAGCCTGATGCAGACCTGGCCTTTTATCGTTGTTGGTGTTTGCGTGAAGCTGTGTTGAAATCACAAGGCGTAGGAATAGTGAAGTTATCAAGTGTGACGCATTTGCCTGAACCACAACAGATCTATTCAGATTATTGTCCGAAAGGTGAGTTGATCTTTACGGATGAATTGCCTTTTTACTTTGCGGCATTTATAAATCAGTCAAAAAAATTCAACCGCACTTTTTATCAGTGGGAATGGAAAAAAATTTACTCGAAAAAAATATAAAAAAATCCTTGATTTACCAAGTAAATGAATAAAAAGAAAAATCCTTGAAAAATATTCAAGGATTTTTTATTTTATAAAACTTGATTCGCCACTTGTATTTTCATAGACTAACCCCATTTATTTCGATAAACTCATTAAAATTTTTAGACAAATGGAGAACGTAATGTCGCAAAACGGTCCAGATCAAGATCCTTGGGGTAAACCGGGGCAGAGCAGCGGTCCAAAACAGTCAGATAATTCATCAGATAAGCAAAATGAAAATGGCTGGGGCTCGCGAGACAATAAAAATCAGGAGCAATCACCACCAGATATTGAAGAAGTATTCAATAATCTGTTGAAAAAATTAGGTGGGGGTAATAAAAAAGGCGGTTCAAATAATACTTCGCCGAATATACCTTCATTCAATTTAGGTAAAATTTTACCGATCGCCGCGGTGATCGGAGGAATTATTTGGGGTGCAAGCGGTTTTTACACCATCAAAGAAGCGGAACGTGGTGTGACGTTACGTTTTGGTGAGTTTCATTCTACCGTTCAACCAGGTTTGAACTGGAAACCAACTTTCATTGATAAAGTGGTTCCAGTGAATGTAGAACAAGTTCGCGAGCTTAAAACGCAAGGTGCAATGTTAACCAAAGATGAAAACATGGTTAAAGTGGAAATGACCGTACAATATCGCGTGCAAAATCCAGAAAAATACTTGTTTAGCGTGAGTAATGCAGATAATAGTCTCGGACAAGCGACGGACAGTGCGCTTCGTTATGTGATCGGTCATATGACCATGAATGATATTCTGACAACGGGTCGTGCAGTGGTGCGTGAAAATACTTGGAAAGCGTTGAACGATATTATTAAACCTTATGACATGGGGCTTGAAGTGATTGACGTGAACTTCCAATCCGCACGTCCACCAGAAGAAGTGAAAGATGCTTTCGATGATGCGATTAAAGCACAGGAAGACGAACAACGTTACATTCGTGAAGCTGAAGCTTATGCTCGTGAGAAAGAGCCAATCGCTCGCGGTGACGCACAGCGTATTATAGAAGAAGCGACTGCTTACAAAGATCGTGTTGTGCTTGATGCGCAAGGGGAAGTGGAACGTTTACAACGTCTTCTACCTGAATTTAAAGCTGCGCCTGATTTGTTAAAAGAGCGTCTTTATATTCAAACCATGGAAAAAGTCATGGCAAATACGCCGAAAGTCATGTTAGATGCAAATAATGGTAACAATTTAACCGTATTACCATTAGAACAATTAATGGGTAAAAAAGCGGCTCAACCGACTACTACAACGCCTGAAAGTGCGGTCAGTTCTGCACCTGTTTCAACACAGGAACGTCGTGTAGAAACACAAACGGCTCAACCAGTTCAATCAAATGAAGGCATTCGCCAAGGGAGATTTAACTAATGCGTAAATTTTTACTTCCGATTATTGTGGTGATTGCTGCGGTGCTATATTCCAGCGTCGTGGTTGTAACTGAGGGCACTCGTGGCATCATGTTGCGTTTTAACAAAGTACAACGTGATGCAGAAAACAAAGTTGTGGTGTATGAGCCTGGTTTGCATTTCAAATTGCCTTTAATTGATAGCATTAAAGTGCTTGATGCGCGTATTCGTACCCTTGATGGTTCAGCTACTCGTTTTGTGACAGTCGAGAAAAAAGACTTGTTGGTGGATTCCTATGTAAAATGGAAAATCAGCGATTTTGGTCGTTTCTATACTGCAACGGGTGGTGGCGATTATAACCAAGCTGCAAGCTTATTAAGCCGTAAAGTGAATGACCGTCTGCGTTCAGAAATTGGTACTCGTACGATTAAAGATATCGTTTCAGGTACGCGTGGTGAATTAATGGCAGGGGCGAAAAAGCGTTAAATTCAGGGCAGGATAGTACCTCTGAATTAGGGATTGAAGTCGTCGATGTTCGCGTAAAAACAAATCAATTTACCGGATGAAGTTTCTTCTTCGATTTACCAACGTATGCGTGCAGAACGTGATGCCGTTGCCCGTGAACACCGTTCACAAGGTAAAGAAAAAGCTGCGTTCATTCAAGCAGACGTGGATCGTAAAGTCACCTTGATCTTAGCGAATGCAAACAAAACTGCACAAGAATTACGTGGTAATGGTGATGCGGCAGCAGCGAAATTATATTCTCAAGCTTTTGCTCAAGAACCACAGTTTTATAGCTTTATTCGTAGTTTAAAAGCGTATGAAAGTAGCTTTCGAAGGTTCAGGTAATATGATGATCTTGAAACCAGACAGTGATTTCTTCCGCTTTATGCAAGCGCCAAAGAAATAAACGAGAGATAATAAAACGTAAAGTGCGGTTAGAAATAACCGCATTTTTTATTGCTGAATTTTAGGGAGATCTCTATTTATAAGTTAAAAACACCTGTAATGCAATCAATCGCATCCATAGCCAAATTAAATCAAATCCACATAAAATATAAGCCAATTTTTTGGCATAATCACCTTGCTTTTTAAGCTTTTTCTTTCTTTTTATATTTTATTGATCATTTGGAGGATTAGATGAAAAAAACTGATTATTGGCGGAGCAGCCATTGCAGTATTAGGGTTATTTGGGGTGTTGTGGGGTATCTACATCAATTTGATAAAGAGAACGCGACCCAACTTTTAATGGAAAATCACTATACGGGCGAACAAGAAAAAGTGGCAAAGGCGTTGTTTGATAACAGCTGCCAATATTGTCATAGTCCAAACACACCTCTTCCATTTTATTCAAAATTTCCGATTGTGGGTGACCAAATGCAATCGGATATTCAGAATGGGCTTAGAGCCTTCCGCTTAGATCGTTTAGTTGAAGGCTTAAAAGATCCGAGCAAATTATCCCAAGCTGATTTAGCAAAATTACAACGTGTACTTGAAAATAACGAAATGCCAATTGCTAAATTCAGACATCTTCACTGGGGAAGTAAACCAGATGAGCAAGAAAAAGTGGCGTTGCTTAACTGGATTCGTGAAGCACGTAAAATGTCTTTACCAAAAGAAACACCAAATGTTGATGCCGATCGTTTAGTTCAACCGATTCCAGACAGTATTGCGACTGATGAAAGCAAAAGTCGCGTTAGGTCATGATCTTTACTTTGATGGACGTTTATCAGGCGATGGTTCTATTCAATGTCATACTTGTCACCAATTAGACAAAGGTGGTGTGGATAGACTTGATACTTCAACAGGTATTGATGGTACAAAAAGGTCCAATTAACGCACCAACTGTGTTCAATGCTGCATTTCAACTTTGTTCAATTCTGGGATGGTCGAGCGGCAGATTTAGCGGATCAAGCGAAAGGTCCTCCAACAAATCCGGTAGAAATGGGCTCGCACTCTTGGGATGACATCGTGGCACGTTTTGAAATGGATGAAGAGTTCAAAAAAGAATTCTTAAAAGAATATCCACAAGTGACGAAAGAAACCTTAACTCACGCGATTGGTGAATATGAAAAAACATTAATTACGCCAAATAGTGATTTCGACCGTTATTTGAAAGGGGATAAAACAGCCTTGACCGAACAACAAGTTCGCGGTTATGAGTTATTCAAACAACATAAATGCGATACTTGTCATACTGGCGTAGCAATGGGCGGACAATCTTATGAATACATGGGACTCTACGGCGATTACTTTAAAGATCGTGGTACGCCATTAACTGATGCAGATGAAGGTCGCTTTGCACAAACTAAAGATCCATTCGATATGCATCGCTTTAAAGTGCCAACTTTACGTAACATCGCACTTACCGCACCATATTTCCATGATGCCTCAGCAAAAGAGTTAAAAGATGCTGTGAGTGCAATGTTGAAATACCAAAGTAACGTGCAACAGCCTGCTCAAAAAGATGTGGAGGACATCACCTCTTTCTTAGAAAGTTTGACAGGTGAATTTAAAGGTGAAAAATTAAAATAATCTTTTAAGCTATAATAGAAACGACCGCAAGTGCGGTCGTTTTTTTTATGTGTTTTATTTTGAGATTTACTATAAAAGCAAAAACGATGAGTTTCTTTTCCCTTATTTTATGCTAAGTGTTTATCCTTTGTTTCCGTAATAAACCAAAGTCCAATCAAACTTAATACGGCATTTAAGGTTAGATAAATTCCAACGCCTTTTAGACCGTAATTGGCATTCAGTGGCAATGTAATAATTGCTGCTACACTGGCACCGAATAAGCCTGAAATATTGTAGGTCAACGATGCACCAGAATAACGAGCATGTGTTGGAAACAATTCAGGTAATAAACTCGCAAGGGGGCCGTATCCCATGCCAATTAACCCCATGCCTATCATCAAGAACCAAAATAAACTGGTAGTTGTTCCATTATCGAGAAAATATGGCAAGGCTAAGCCAAAAATAGCCACGCCAAAGGTTGTCCAAATTAACCAAATTCTTCGTCCAACGATATCGATATATTTGCCTGAAATAGCAATTGTAATGGCTAATGAAATCGCACTGCACATTAGTAAAGCAGTAAAAATTTGTGGTGAGAAGCCTAAGCCCATTGCATAACCGGCTTCCGATACGGTAGGGGCAGATTTTGCATAAATTTGGCTGAAAGCGATCATAATATAAAAGAGCACATAGCCTGCAATGCAGATCAACATGCCTAAGAAAAATGGTTTGAAATGAGTAACGATCACTTCCATCATCGGTAAAGCTTTAGGTTTAGGCTTGTTAAGTGCTGCAATAAATATTGGTGCTTCAGTAAGTTTTAATCGAACATACAACCCAATGGCAACTAATACAAAAGAGGAAAGAAATGGAATTCGCCATGCCCAGTCAGTCATTGCGGCTTGTCCAAAAAGCGCGGTAATGAGTAAAAAGACACCATTGGCAAGTAGTAATCCTAGAGGAGCGCCTAATTGTGGAAAAGTGCCATACCAACCACGTTTCCCTTCAGGTGCATTTTCGATTGCCACTAATGCAGCGCCGCCCCATTCGCCACCTAAACCAATGCCTTGCCCGATACGGCACAAGCAAAGTAAGATAGTCGCCCATATTCCGATACTGTCGTAAGTCGGTAATAAGCCGATCACTACGGTTGAGATCCCCATTACTAACAGGCTCATAACAAAGGTATTTTTTCTTCCTAAGCGATCGCCAAAATGTCCGAATAATACCGCACCTAGAGGACGAGCAATAAAAGTCAGTGCTAATGTAGAAAGCGCAGCAATTTGTCCCGAAAGTGGGTCAGCAGCGTGGAAAAATTGATGATTGAAAACGAGCACTGCAGCCATGGTATAAATATAGTTATCGAAATATTCAATAGCGGTGCCAATCATTGTTGCCATTGCTACACGTTTCAAACTATTTGGCTTATTCAGTGGTTGCATCCGCTTGCTTCCTTTAATGCTTTGGTGCTTGCCTTTATATCTTTGGCTTGACTGATTGCGGTTATTACCGCGATACCATCTGCGCCGTATTTTCGCAACGTTTTCACATGCTCCAATTCACGCCACCAATAGCTACAAGTGGTTTTGTGATACCTGCTTTTCTCAAGGTTTGAATAAACGCCATTCCTAGAGTAGGTTTAGGATTTTCTTTTGACTGAGTCGGAAAAATTGGACCAATACCGAAATAATCGATTTCAGATAATTCCTCTCCGATTTTGGCTTCGTCTAAACGGTTGACTGACCAACCAATAATGAGTGGTTTATGGGTTCTTGCTCGAATCGTTTTTACGGGCGTATCACTTTGCCCAACGTGAATACCATCCGCTTCAATTTCTAAAGCTAAATCAACGTTATCATCGACAATAAATGGCACATTATATCGACGACATAAGTCTCTGCACTTAATGGCTAAGGCTCGTTGTTCTGTTGGAGAATTTTCTAATGAGAATTTGCCTTTATCTCGAAATTGAAAAACAGGTAATGCCTCCTTCTAAAAGCTTGTCTAAGAACAGAAAGCAAGTTATCTGCTGGATTATCACCTAAATGTCGGCAATCTTGTGTGCCTGCTACAAAAATAGAGCAGTAAAAATTTCTTGAATATTTTTTTCATCTTTTCAAATCCTTAAAGGCGACTGTAAGCCCAATGATTTGTTGGCCCATGTCCATGACCAATATTCAATGGGTGAGATATGGCTGCCGTAATAAAATCTTTGGCTGTTTTGACCGCACTTTTTAGAGGTGCCCCTTTGGCTAATTCTGCCGTTAAGCAAGCTGAAAAAGTACAACCTGTGCCATGAGTATGTGGGGTATTAAAACGCGGGCTTTCTAAAACAAAATGTTCACCATTTTGTAAAAGGATCCAATCTTGGCATTGCTGACTTTGTGAATTGAGTGAATGCCCGCCTTTAATAATCACATTCTTCGCACCTTGTTTTTGCAAGTCTAACGCGGCTTGTTGAATGCTGGCTGTATCAGAAATCTTAAAACCAGTTAAAGCTTCTGCCTCAGGAATATTTGGCGTAATCACATCGGCAAGTGGCAATAAATATTTGCTTAGTGCGGAAACCGCTTGTTGTTGCAATAAAGGGGCCCCACCTTTCGCAATCATGACAGGATCGATAACCAATGTGCCGAATGGACGATTTTTTAAGAAATCAGCAACACATTCAATAATATCTGCTGTGCCAAGCATGCCAATTTTGGCACTTGCAATTTGAAAGTCATTTTTTACCGCTTCTAGCTGTGCCTGAATTGTTTTCAGTGTAATGGGGTGAATATCAAATACGCCAAGTGTGTTTTGAGCAGTGACTGCAGTAATCACTGAGGTTCCAAATACACCTTGCATTTGAAAGGTTTTCAAATCTGCTTGAATACCAGCGCCGCCACCGCTGTCCGAACCAGCAATAGTCAATGTTTGTGGAATGTTAGACATATTTCACCTCCGCGTTTTGTTCTATTAAATCTGGTGTTAAGGCTGCCAATTCATCAAGCAAGTGAATTTGGAATTGACCGACTTGCGTGGTTAAGTTTTTAGCCGCAAGCTCCCCAGCAATGGTGTAAGCGGCACAGGCTTCGATTGTTGCTGAAAAATGTTTTCCTTCATCAACGGCTAAAAATGCTGCACATACTGCACTTAATAAACACCCCGATGCGGTGACTTTGGGGAATAATGGCGTACCGTTATGGATGGTAGCTGTTTGATTTCCATCACTGATGATATCGACCTCTCCACTAATTAATACTGTGCAACCATAGCGTTGAGCAACACGTTGAGCGACTTCTTGTAGATTCGTTTTACCTTGTCCTGCATCCACGCCTTTTGCTTGCCAGTCTTCACCAGCAATCGTAGCTAGCTCACCTGCATTACCACGAATTAAGGCAAATTTCACTTCAGACAGTAACTGACGGATAGTTTCTCGTCGGTAGCTAGTGGCACCCACTCCTACAGGATCAAGCACCACAGGAATGCCTATTGAATTAGCGGTTTTACCTGCTAATAACATAGCCTCTCGCTCTTTACCGATAAGCGTGCCGATATTGATTACCAATGCTTGGCTGATTTTGGGCACTTCAACCATTTCCTCTATGTTGGCTGACATCAATGGTGATGCACCTAATGCAAGTAAACCATTGGCACTAAAATTTGCCGCAACAATGTTGGTTATGTTATGAATAAGCGGGTTTTGCTCACGAATTTTTGATAAATAAATAGATTTCATTTCGCGCCTTTATTTTTATGATAAATCCAATCCCATTTGCCAAAAATCCGATTTCCATTCGGGTAGCCGTAGTAAAAAAATTTGTTGGATATGAGCGAATTGAGCATCATTAAGTGGTTCGCAAAGTGCGGTAAGAAAAATCAACCGTTTCTTGTGCCGCTTGTTGATATTCAGGCGATGAATATGTGTCAATCCAGGCTTGATAAGGATTGCTTGGTAGCTTTTGGATAATTTTCTGTAATGTAACCTGCTACTTGAGCATAACCTAAAGCACAAGGCGTCACGGCTGCATATAGTTCTGGTAAAGCCGCCCAGTCATTCCACAATCAAGCAGGTAACGTGTATAGGAAATACATGCCGCACTTTCTGGGTGTTTGGAATATTTCCTGTTCACTAATTTCCCATTGACGACAGTAATCCAAATGTAATTGGATTTCTTGGCAAAGAATGTCTAGCGTTTTACGTGGCATTTCCATCTCAGTGAAAATTTTTTTGCCTTGAACACGCCCTAAAGCAAAAAGCACGGCTGTAATGGAAAAGATAGATGTAATCTTGCTTTAAGTAGTGCTGAAAACAAGCTTTGGGCAAGGTGCCTTTTGCAAGTTGTTGCACAAATTCATGCTCAACATATTGCTTCCAATAAGGTTGCGCTTGCTGAATGAGTTGTTCAATCATCATTTTCCCTTACTGTAATTCGATGGCATAGTCTTTCAATTCAAGTGCTTTTTGGAATCAAGCCTTTTTTTGATGCATAAATTCCGCCATTTGTTGATAACGTTTGGCATCCAATTGACGAGGTTTTCGTTGCTAATAAAGGCAAGGGTATCTTTCCACGCTAATTGATTTAATTCTGTATTGAGTTCTTTTGACTTATAGCTCACAAAATGCTTGCCATGCTTCATTTGGGATTGCTTTTGTAGGTAGGTTGTAGCTTGTTCAAGTGCGGTCAAAAAATCGGAAATTTTTTTAGAAGCAAGACTGTTTTTGTTAGCAACTAAAATCAATTCATCATAAGTCGGCACACCATATTGTTCAGGGAAAAATGCTAGGCCTTCTTGTTTTTCTAAATGGATCTGATTCAGTTCGAAATTACGAAATGCTCCGATGACCGCATCGACTTGTCCTGTTAAAAGAGAAGGGGAAAGTGACCAATTCACATTCACTAATTTTACGTCTTGGTTGCTGAGTCCAATAGAGCGAAGCATTGTGTCGAGCAACACATCTTCAAAGCCACTAACTGAATAGCCTACTTTTTTGCCTTTCAGATCGGCAAGTGTTTTGATGTTGCTATTTTTGAGCACCATAACGCTATTTAATGGACTAGAAATGAGAGATCCCACTCTTACTAAAGGTAATCCTTCTGAAACTTGTTGATAAAGTTGAGGTTGATAATTAATAGCTAAGTCCACTTTTCCTGCGGCAACCAATTTAGGCGGTAATGATGGATCGGCTGGTTCGATAATCTCGACCTCTAAGTTATTTTTTTCAAAAAAGCCTTTTTGCTGAGCAACGATGATTGCTGCGTGGTCAGGATTCACATACCAATCAAGCATTAAGCTGATTTTCTCTTTTGATAAGCTGGTAAAACTGGCGGTGAGTCCAATTAAAAGACTGAAATAACGGATGATTTTCTTCATTTTTGTCTCCTTTTGTCATGAAGTGTTAAACGTGCCAAATAAAACGGCGTAGTAGCCAATCGATGCTGAAATATAAACAAAGTGAAATTGCCACTAATATCAGCAACGCAGCAAACATTAAATCCACCTGCATACGAGCGTTGGCGTGGATCATTAAATAGCCAAGCCCTTCTGATGAACCCACCCATTCTCCGATTACAGCGCCAATTGGGGCGACTGAAACGGCAATACGAAAGCCTGATGCAAATGCAGGCAATGCAGCAGGTAATCGCACTTTGAGTAATAAACGCAAAGGGGAAGGATTGAATGTTTTGGCAAGATCGAGCCAAGCTTGAGGTGTATTGCGTAATCCATCGTAACAAGCTGCTGTTACAGGAAAATAGATGATGAGTATGGCCATCACAATTTTTGATGGCATGCCATAACCCAGCCAAAGTACGAGTATTGGGGCGATGGCAAAAAAACAGGAATTGCTTGAGAAATCACTAAAAATCGGTAACAGTAATGATGATGTTTTTAGGTGAAAAAAAGAGTAACAGGGCTGATGACAATCCAAAAAGAAAACCCAGCAGCAGCCCTAAACCAATTTCAATTAAGGTGATTTGTGTATGTTGCCAAAGTAGTTCTGAATGAGAAACTAATTGCAGCCATACAGCTTGCGGAGAAGGAAATATATAATGGGGAAAAATCACCTAATACGCCAATAAGTTGCCAGAGACACAGCAATATAATTCCAATAAAGAGTGGTTTAAGAAGGCTAAGTTTCATCTTTTTTTCCCTCTAATAACCCATTTAATAATTGCTGTTGGAGCATCCACAAATTTTTCTTGGTTAAGTTCTCGTGGTGCTTTACCTTCAGGTTTTATGACATCAGATAATGCTGGTTGATTAGACTGCGGTGAGCGTAATACAAAAATACGCTGGCTTAAGCGCAATGCTTCTTGAGGATCATGTGTAACCAATAACACTGATTTATTTTTTAATAGTTCATAGGCCAAGTTTTGTAATTGGTAACGACTAATCGCATCAAGGGCAGAGAAGGGCTCGTCAAGTAAAACTAAATCAGCATTTTGCATTAAAACTCGAGCTAGGGCGACGCGTTGTTTTTGTCCTCCAGATAATTGAGCACAGCTTTTTTTATGCAGATGTTCTGACATGCCTACTTGTTCAAGTAGTACTTTTGCTTGAAGAGTTGTTTTTGCAGATTTATTCCCGAATAGTACGTTTTCTAATTGGACGTTATCAATAATTGAAAGCCAGGGATAAAGGGTATCTTTTTGTGGTAGCCATGCCACTCGAATATTAGGATGAAAGATGATATTACCTTGAATCTTCCCTTGTATTTCAAGCCCTGCAATTAATCTTAAAAGCGTTGATTTACCTACACCAGAACAGCCAAGTAAACCCACCCATTCATTAGGTAAAAGCGTTAAATCAAGGTGTTCAAATAGTACTTGCCCACCAAAAGCAAGACTAAGATCCTGAATATGCACCATAGTATTAACCTTACTGATTAATAACTAAAGGCTTTGAGAAAAAAGGATTGAAAATAGATATGAAGAATGAAAAGTATTTTGGCATATTAGTTTCCTACGTCAGTGCTAACTGTTTCAGGTTCACGGGTATCATCTCAGCCACTTTGTGGCACCCCTGACTAAAGTTTGGGAAAAACGATTCTATATCTCAATGTCAGAATAAAACAAGAATAAATTTCATTTGATGAGAGAGGTTCTCTTGTTTAGCGCTGATAACGCATACTTAATATGCTTGAATATAAAAAAGATGTAGACCGGATCAAACTTAAGTTTGATCTTTTTGGCTTGGAATGAGAAGAGCAATATAAGAATAAAATAATTATATTTTCGTAGAAATACTTTCAGTATAAGAAATAACTAATAAAAATAAGTTTTTAAAAAATTAAAGTGAAAAATGAGATTGGATTTGGATTTAAAATTAAAATGGTGCCCGAAGCCAGACTTGAACTGGCACGCCTCGAAAGGCGAGGGATTTTAAATCCCTTGTGTCTACCGATTCCACCACTCGGGCATCGAGTGATTAACTAACTGCGTGGTTATGGAGGCGTGTCCCGGAGTCGAACCGAGCTACATGGATTTGCAATCCAGTGCATAACCGCTTTGCTAACACGCCGTTAGTTTGGAGCGGGAAACGAGGCTCGAACTCGCGACCCCGACCTTGGCAAGGTCGTGCTCTACCAACTGAGCTATTCCCGCATACGCTGTTAGTGCGGTGCATTTTACGGGAATTTGAAATTCTGTCAATCGAAGATCTTAAAAAAAAATTCAAATGTTGAAAAAATCTTCGTTTCGGTTGAAATTACAGCAAAATTTAGCACAAGAATATAATTTTTACAGAGTTTTCAATTTCTACTTTTATCGTGAGTGGCTTTATGACAAAATTGGAGCGTTTTGCTCGCCATTAAATAAAGAAAAGTGCGGTCAAGTTTTTGCATGTTTTAGAGGTAAATTATGACACAACAATATTCTATCGATACATTATTAGCCCAAGCGGGGAATCGCAGTGATGAGCGCACTGGTGCGGTTTCAACGCCAATTTATCTTTCAACAGCTTATGGGCACCACGGGATTGGCGAAAGTACCGGGATTTGATTATACCCGCACGAAAAACCCAACGCGTAGTGTTTTGGAAGATACCGTAGCAAAATTAGAAAATGGTGATCGTGGTTTTGCTTTCGCGTCTGGTATGGCGGCAATTCAAGTGCTGATGAATTTATTTAAAGGCCCTGATGAATGGATTGTATCAAGTGATGTATATGGTGGAACTTATCGTTTATTGGATTTTGCCTATAAAAATAACAACAGCGTAAAACCCGTTTATGTGAATACCGCTTCTTTAGCTGAAATTGAAGCCGCTATTACAGCGAATACAAAAGCGATTTTTATTGAAACCCCATCAAATCCATTAATGGAAGAGTGTGATGTGGCAGAAATTGCGAAATTAGCGAAAAAACACAACTTTGTTAATGATTGTGGATAATACCTTCTTAACTCCCTGTGCTATCTCGTCCATTAGATTTAGGCGCGGATATTGTCATTCATAGTGGTACGAAATATATTGCGGGTCATAATGATAGTTTAGTGGGCTTGATTATTGCGAAAGGACAAGAGCTTTGTGATCGTATCGCTTATATTCAAAATGGTGCAGGTGCCGTACTTTCGCCGTTTGATTCCTGGTTAACCGTGCGTGGAATGAAAACCCTTTCATTACGGATGAAACGCCATCAAGATAATGCGAAGGCAATTGCAGAATTTTTACGTGAACAGCCACAAATTGATAGTGTGTTATATCCAAATAAAGGCGGTATGCTTTCTTTCCGTTTGAAAGATGAAAATTGGGTGAATACGTTCTTAAAAATCAATCAAAGTTGATTACCTTTGCAGAAAGTTTAGGCGGAACAGAAAGCTTTATTACCTATCCTGCAACCCAAACTCATATGGATATTCCAGAAGCAGAACGCGTCGCTCGTGGTATTACAAACACATTATTGCGTTTTTCTGTTGGTTTAGAAGATGTGGAAGACATCAAAGCCGATTTATTACAGGCCTTTGCACAACTTAAATAATTAGTTTTTATCAATCGGACTAATCTGTGCAATCCAATATACCTTGTGCTATTATGCATAACATCAATTAACGCTAGGTGTTGATTTGTCAGCATCTTATTAAATAAGGAAACAAAAATGAGCGAAGTATTACATATTAATGATGCAGATTTTGAAACTGCGGTTGTGCAATCAGATATCCCTGTATTAGTGGATTTCTGGGCACCTTGGTGTGGTCCCTTGCAAAATGATTGCGCCAATTTTAGATGAAATCGCACCTGAATTTGCAGGTAAAGCAAAAATCGTTAAAATCAACGTAGATGACAACCAATTAGTTGCAGGTCAATTTGGTATACGTAGTATCCCAACTTTACTACTTTTCAAAAATGGCCAACTTGTTGCAACACAAGTCGGTGCGTTACCAAAAAAATCAATTAGCGGCGTTTATTAATCAACACCTATAATTGAGTTATTAAACATAAAGTGATCTGCCCCCCAAAAAGTTGGACAGGTTAGTTAACTTAAATATTGAGCTCGGTATTGCACTGGGCTCAATCCTTTTTAAACCAAGTTTAATTCGTTTTTTTGGTTGTAATACACTAAATATTCTTCAATTTCAGCCTGTAATTCAGCAATTGAATGATAAGTCCGAGAGTAAAAAGCACTCTGATTTTAATATTGCAAAAAAAGCTTTCAATCACCGCATTATCGTAGCAATTCCCTCAGCGGCTCATACTTTGAACCGCTTTTACCCTCCAACATTTTCACCCATTCCGCCGTGCCATACAATACGCCTTGGTCGCTATGAATAATCGGGCATTCTATCGGTTTAAAGCCGACTAAGTCCTTGTTCTAACATCTTTTTCACCAATGAAAAATTTGGGGCGTGTTGAAAAGTTATAGGCAATAATTTCTCAGTTAGCCAAGTCCATTAACGGTGAAAAAAATAAAAGCTTTTTCTTGCCCAACATGAAATTCCGTTACATCCGTTACCCATTTTTTTGATTGAGTGCCGTTGCTGTAAAAATCACGATTCAGCAAATTTGGGGGCAATATGCGATGTTTTTTTCCACGTTTTCCATGTCTTTTCTTGCGTAAAATGGAATGAATACCTAACTCGTTCATCAGCTTTAACACCGTTTTATGATTCAAATTAAAACCCATTTGGCGTAATTTAAACGTCATGGGGCGATAACCATCTCGTTTTCTGTTCTTTTTTTATACAGCGATAAGATAGCCTCTTTTACCTCGTGATAATTTCGCTTAATCTCTTTATAGTAAAAAGCTTGAGCGAGGCATTTTAGCCATACGAAGTAAATCATTTAATGCGTGGTTTGGCTTCAATCTTTCAATGATTTTTTTCTTTTTTTCTGTCGTTGTTTTTTTGACGATCGAGCACCTCCAACTCCTTTAGGTAAGCAATCTCCGCACGAGCCAAGGCGAGCTCTCGTTGTAACTTTTTTTAAACGCTTTAGGGTGAAAAAGTCTGTAGTTTCTGGAATTTCAATGTCTTTCTTTTTTTCATCTTTGACTGCACTATTTTCGGTGTTTGAAGGTTTGTATGAGGCGATTTTACGCCATCAAGCCCTCTTTCCCGAAATGCTTTTAGCCAATAAATGACGAGAGCGTGGGAAATTTTATGAAGTTTAGCCACCTCACGGATACCATAATCCTGTTCGATGACGAGTTTGATAATTTTCAAACGAAATTGATAAGAGTAGGACATAATCTGCACCTCAAAGTAGGTGTCCAGATTTTGGGGTGCAGATCAAAGTGCGGTCAAAAATAGTGATGTTTTTGACCGCTCTTATTTTTTTCTCGCCAATAAGTAGCAAAAACGAGGTTTTTCCAGAATTAGTTAATCCTCGATATTTGTAGGTAATCGTGCTACCAATAGGCGGTGGATTTTCGCGCTCACTCAGATTAAATCCTGAACCAATTTTGAATTTTCCACGATGATTTTCACAGGTGAGTGATCCGAGTATATTCTCAAATTGTCCTTTCCCTTTGTGATGTGCTATCACTGTGCACTCTTCATCATAAGTGCTTTTTAACTTTAAAATTTGTGTACTGCGTTTTCTTTCGTAAGGCGCATTAGGATTACGTAATACAATCCCTTCACCTTTTTTCGCTTCCACTTCATACAAATACTCGAATAAATGTGTTTTATCTCGTATCGGAATTTGCGGAATAATCTTGATATAAGGTGTAGGGTGTTCTTTCAAATAATCTTCTAAGGTTTTGAGACGTTCAAAGAGATTGCCTGATGCATTAGGCACATCGAAAACATAAAGTATCAATTTTGTCCAATTATCATCTTTAAAGGATTTCGTGATAGAGGCAATCTCTTCAAATTGATTACGTTCACTAAATATCTCACCATCAATGGCAAAAGGCGGAAATTGAGCGGTAAAATAGGTCGGTGCGGGCAAGGGCAGTCCTTGACGACTTAATAATGTTTTGCCATCCCAATAACCTCGTACCCCATCTAATTTTTCTGACATTACCCAACCTTGAACATCTTGGTTTTCATAAGTGTCTAATAGCATTAAATCACGCTCATTCGCCAAGGTTATTTGGCTGAATAGGAGGCAAAGTAATAAGTAAATCGCTCTCATGATGTTTCCTTTTTAAATTTATTGAGTTTAAACAGTGCGGTCATTTTTTTACAGCGTTTTTTTAATTGAATCTGTGATTCGTATCGCAAAAATAATGAGAAGTAAGCTGAAAAAAATTGAGAGATAAGAAAGAGCGCTAGATTATTTGAAATGAACGCTATACAATGCCAACGCTATCGCGAATTTTAATTTTTAAGGAGAATAAAATGTATTTTGATCAAATTAAAGCTGAGCTTGTGGAAGCACAAGACGTACTAAATAAGTTTGTTTCAGATGATAACAACATCAAACTTATTGAAAAAGCAGCTAAATTGTTAGCCGAAAGCTTTAAAAATGGCGGGAAAGTATTATCTTGCGGTAATGGTGGTTCTCACTGTGATGCTATGCACTTCGCAGAAGAACTAACCGGTCGTTATCGTGAAAATCGTCCCGGTTATCCCGCAATTGCAATTTCAGATGTAAGTCATTTAAGCTGTGTAAGTAATGACTTTGGTTATGAATATGTTTTCTCTCGCTTTGTTGAGGCCGTCGGTAAAGAAGGCGATGTTTTATTTGGATTATCAACATCAGGCAATTCTAAAAATATCTTAAATGCGATTGATGCGGCGAAAGCAAAAAGGCATGAAAGTGATTGCGATGACAGGTAAAGATGGCGGTAAAATGGCCGGCCTAGCGGATGTTGAAATTCGTGTGCCACACTTTGGTTATGCAGATCGTATTCAAGAAATCCACATCAAAGTGATCCATATTTTAATGATGTTAGTTGAATTTGAAATGGCGAAAGAGGCTTAATACACGACAAGTGCGGTTAAAAATTCAATGATTTAAAGATCCCAAAAAGTTTTTTGGGATTTTTTATAAAAAACGCTTGCATAAATAATCACTAAAAAGTAATATTTATTCACTCTTACAAGTCAATCAAGGATAGCAGTAAACTTAAAATGGCGATTAGTGTTAAAAAAATTTGAATTTCTTTTATGGTTCATCACAAGCATTGTTTGATATCAATCTTGATGCACAAGAAGGCGATACCGTGGTGTTGCTCGGACCAAGTGGAGCAGGGAAAAAGTACGTTAATCCGTACATTAAATTTGTTAGAAGTGCCAACTTCTGGTGAATTACATATTGCGAATAACCATTTTGATTTGTCTCAGGCGAATAATAATCCGAAAGCCATTCGTCAACTTCGTCAAGATGTAGGCATGGTATTTCAGCAATACAATCTTTGGCCGCATTTAACGGTAATTGAAAACCTGATTGAAGCGCCGAAAAAAGTCTTAGGCATTAGCGAGGAAGAAGCGAAAAAAGATGCATTAGAACTTTTAAAACGTTTACGTTTGGAAGAGCATGCCGATCGTTTCCCCCTTCACTTATCAGGCGGTCAGCAACAACGTGTAGCCATTGCTCGAGCATTAATGATGAAACCGCAAGTGTTGTTGTTTGATGAACCAACGGCAGCACTGGATCCTGAGATTACAGCTCAAGTTGTTGATATCATTAAAGAACTTCAACAAACAGGCATTACTCAAGTGATTGTGACCCACGAAGTGAATGTGGCACAAAAAGTGGCGACAAAGGTCGTTTATATGGAACAAGGTAAGATTATTGAAATGGGCAGTGCAGATTGCTTTGATAATCCCAAAACCGAACAATTTAAACAATATCTTTCACACTCAGAATAAGGAAACACAACATGAAAAAAATTACTTTTTAAGCGCAATGTTAATGGGCTCAGCTTTTGTCTGCGAATGCACAAGAAATCACTTTTTGCGATGGAGCCGAGCTACCCACCATTTGAAACAACGAATGAAAAAAAGGTGAAATTATCGGTTTTGATGTGGATGTCGCAAATGCAATTTGTAAGGAAATCAAGCGACTTGTCATTTCAAAAAGCCAATCTTTTGATGCATTAATTCCAAGCTTGAAAGCAAAACGTTTTGATGCGCCGATTTCTGCGATGGATATTACTGAAGCGCGTGCAAAACAAGTTTCATTTTCTAATGCGTATTATGATAGCACAGCAAGTTATGTGGCTTTAAAAGGCAAAGCAGATTTAGCTTCAGCAAAAACAATTGGTGTTCAAAACGGAACAACATTCCAACAATATACTGCCGCAGAAACCAAGCAATATAATGCAAAATCTTATGCAAGCTTACAAGATGCGATCTTAGACTTAAAAAATGGTCGTATTGATATCATCTTCGGTGATACCGCCGTATTGTCTGATATGATTTCTAAAGAGCCTGAAATTCAATTTGTTGGCGAGAAAGTGACTAACAAAAAATATTTCGGTAATGGTTTAGGTATCGCGGTGAATAAATCAAGTAAAGAATTGCTAGAAAGCTTAAATAAAGGTTTAGAAACCGTGAAAGCAAATGGTGAATACCAAAAAATCTATGACAAATGGATGACAAAATAATCTATGTTTTATGATTATCTTACATTAATTGGACATGCAGCCCTAATGACCTTAGGGCTTGCTATTTGCTCGTTAATTGTCGGCTTTATTGCTCAGTATTATTTTTTTACCGCCTTAGAAGCGAATAAATATGTCTTTATTGCAAAACCAGCTTCTGTTGTGATTGCTTTATTGCGTGGTTTACCGGAAATCTTGGTGGTTCTACTGATTTATTTTGGTTCAACCCAAGTAGTAGAAATGCTGACGGGGGAGTATATCGAATTCAGCGCCTTTGGTTGTGGTGTATTTGCATTGTCTTTGATTTTTGCCTCTTATGCTTCACAAACCTTACGTGGTGCGATTCAAGCCATTCCAAAAGGGCAGTGGGAATCAGGTGCAGCGTTAGGCTTAAGCCGTCCTTATACCTTCATCAATTTAATTATGCCACAAGTGTGGCGACATGCTTTACCGGGCTTAAGCAATCAATGGCTCGTGTTATTAAAAGATACCGCGCTGGTGTCGTTAATCGGTGTCGATGATTTAATGCGTCAAGCCGGATACATCAATACAAATACCCATGAGCCTTTCACTTGGTATGGCATTGCGACTTTGATTTATTTAGTTATAACCTTGATTAGCCAAGCGGGTATTCGCAAATTAGAATTACGTTTCACTCGATTTGAACGAGGAGTCGAATAATGTTTCAAGAGTATTTAGCTGTTATTGCTCAAGGTATTCCGACTAGCCTGTTGCTTACCGTTGTGTCCTTTGTTTATTGCCTTTTTCTTAGCGTTAGGCCTAACCTTCTTACTTTCTATTGGCAATAAATTGGTGAAAAAGTGCGGTCAATTTGTTCCTTGTTTTATTTACAGGCACCCCGCTTTTTAGTGCAATTTTTTTCTTGATTTATGCAGGCCCAGGCCAATTCCAATGGTTGGTGGACAGCCCATTATGGGGATTATTCTCCAATGCATGGTTCTGTGCTGCATTAGCTTTAGCATTGAATAGTGCCGCTTATTCAACCCAATTATTCCATGGGGCAGTAAAAAGCGATCTCTAAAGGTCAATGGGAAAGCTGTGCGAGCATTAGGTTTAAGTCGTATGCAGACTTTAAAAAAATCCTCATTCCTTATGCGTTAAAACGTGCACTCCCGTCTTATACCAATGAAATTATCTTGGTATTTAAAAGGTACAGCATTAGCTTCTACCATTACGATCATGGATATCATGGGATACGCACGCCAACTTTATGGCACAGAATATGATGCGCTAACAATCTACGGTATTGCAGGCGGTATTTACCTCATCATTACGGGTATTGCCACTTTATTACTCCGTCAGTTAGAAAAATAAAGTGTTGTCATTCGAACGTATTGATACCGCCAAGGCATAAAAGTGCGGTCAGAAAAATAGAAACAAATCGGGCAGTTTAAAAAAATTGCCCGATTTTTTTATATGATTAAAGAAAATATTTTTTTATTTATGAGGCAATTATGTCTGAATCATCTTCCCTAAAATTTCACCTTGAACTATTACGTTTAATTCCGAAAAAAACTATTCCATCAGCTCATTAGAACTGCGAGAAAAAAATTGCTCGCATTAGGTATTGAGCGTGATTTACGTAGTATTCAGCGTGCATTGAATACGTTATGTGAGCAGTTTGAAATTGATTGCAATACCAATGATAAACCGTATAGCTATCGTTGGAAACCCGATGCAAAAGGCTTAGATATGCCAATTTTAAACGAACAACAATCGTTGGTGTTGATGTTGGCAAAGCAATATTTAGCCGGCATTTTACCTGCCAATATTATGCAATCGATGGAGGGGTTCTTTAAACAAGCGGATTACAATCTTGCTTATGAACCGCATAAAAAAGGGGCTTCAGAATGGCTTAATAAAGTGGCTATTGCACCAACTAGTCAGCCATTATTGCCTGCAAAAATTGATCCTGAAATTTTTAAGCAAATTAGTACCGCACTTTATCAAAACCGCTTTTTGCAAGTGCATTATCGTAGCATTCACGGCAAGGAACATAAGGCTAAAGTTAAGCCACTCGCTCTTGTTCAGCAAGGCCCTAGCAGTTATTTGGTGGCAGAATATGAGCATGGAGATATTTTTACATTTAGCTTTACATCGATTACTTGAAGTAAATGTCAGCACAATGCAATTTGAACGTCCGAAATTTAATCTAAAAAGCTTTATGTTGAAAGCCAAAAAAATTTGGCTTTAGCTCTGGTAGAAAAGATTCGTTTAACTTTCCGTATTGATAAAAAAACAGGTGGCTTTTTTTAACAGAAACACCATTATCAACCGATCAAACAGTAAAAGATTATGGCTCTGAATATGAAATTTCAGCGACCGTGATTGAGAGCGCCATGCTGGAATGGTGGATTGCCCATTTTGGTGAAGATTACCAAGAAATTGACCGCACTTATTTAGATGAAAAATGCCTAACGACATAAATTGTCGCTTCATCTTTTATCATTAAGCCATCAACAGAGAGGGCATTAAAATGAAGAAAATTGTTTATATTGATATGGATAATGTGATGGTTGATTTCCCGTCTGGAATTGCAAAATTAGATGAGAAAAACCAAGCAAGAGTATGAAGGGCGATATGATGAAGTTGAGGGCATTTTTTTAGCTTAATGGAGCCAATGCCTAACGCCATTTCTGCCGTACATAAATTGATAAAAAAATATCATATTTACGCACTTTCTACCGCGCCTTGGCATAATCCATCAGCTTGGAGTGATAAAGTAAAAATGGATTCAGCGTTATTTCGGCGAAGAAAAAAAGGCTCGGCATTATACAAACGGTTAATTTTATCTCACCATAAAAACCTAAACCAAGGCGATTATTTAATTGATGATCGCACTAAAAATGGGGCGGATAAATTCGAGGGTAAACACTTACATTTTGGTACTGAACAATTTGCTAACTGGAACTGTGTTCTCTCTTACTTAGATTGTGGCCCTTTTACACCAAGTGACATTTTTGCAAGATTGTTTAAAAAAATCAGCCGCACTTGTGCAAGTTGAAAATGAGGAACAAAGTCGAATCATTGGTGCTTTTTACAGATCGCTATAAATGGCAAGTGTTTAATTTGGCATGTGTTTATGCGGATGAAACAGCAACCGAACAGAAAAACGGTCTATTTAATTATCAGCCCTTATCTCAGTGATGAATTTAAAATACGTATTGAAGCAATGTGTGCTCATATTCAAGCTGAATATAACGTGTTATTACGCTCAAAATCACAGTTAAAACAATATTTCCAACGCCTTTCAGATAAGCCATTCTTACATATTGAAAGCTATAGTTATCAACCCCTTTATAAAGCTGGGGAATTCTTTAGGGTATGATGGGAAGAGATAGAGCGATTGATGAAATTTTTAAAACAAAAAAAGGAGCCTGAAAAATGACGGCGAAAAAAATAAACCAATTTGCGTGGTATTAACGGGCGCTGGAATTAGTGCCGAAAGTGGTATTCCTACTTTTAGAGCGGAAGATGGATTGTGGGCTGGGCATAAAGTAGAAGAAGTTTGCACGCCTGAAGCCTTAAAGAAAAAAACCGAGCAAAAAGTATTGGCGTTTTATAATGAACGACGTCGTAATGCTCAAGTTGCAGAGCCTAATGCAGCACACTTGGCTTTGGTTGAATTGGAAGAGTTTTATGAAGTTCATATCATTACCCAAAAATGTGGATGATTTACATGAGCGAGCAGGAAGTACTAATGTACTCCATTTACATGGTGAACTGAACAAAGCTCGCGAGCAGTTTTAATACCGATTACATTGTTCCATGTTTGGGTGATCAACTATTAGAGGATAAGGATAATCACGGTCATCCAATGCGTCCACATATAGTCTTTTTGGGGGAAAATGTACCCATGTTTCCTAAAGCAGAAAAGTTAGTGAAAAAGGCTGATATTGTGATTGTTATTGGCACTTCATTACAAGTTTATCCAGCTAATGGATTGGTAAATCTCGCTCCATATGGTTCACTTATCTATTTGATCGATCCTAATCCCAATACAGGATTTGTTCGTAAGCAAGTTATTGCAATAAAAGAAAAAGCAGGCGAGGGCGTTCCGAAAGTGGTCGCTGAGTTATTGGAGAAAAATTAAAAAAATCATAGAAAAACGACCGCACTTTTTAAATAAATAGCGAGTTTTATATCGCTATACTGTATGACTGATGAATTAACGAGAAACGTATGCATCCAGTAATTGAATTTTATTTAGAACAAAGAAAAAGCCAACATAATTTATCTTTGCAAGATATGTGGGCAATGCCAAAAAGAATGATTGGTGATGCTTATTTATATATTCCTTGGCTTTTTACCCGTTACTGAAAGTTCCAAATGGAATCGTTCAGTACCAGTTTTTAACGAAGAAGACCTGGCTATTTTTTTATTGGAGATGAAGCAATTCAAAAATAAATATTTACATTCTATTGATATTATTCTGGATTACTTCTGTTTATATCGTGAAGATAATAAAATATTCCCAAAAACCTGAATTGAGTGAACGTAAAGTTTGGCTACGTAATATCGGGCATGAAAGTAAGAAGATTTCTCGCATCATTCGTAGTTTAAATTATTGTGGTCATCCTGAGTTGGCTAAAAAGTTTACAGCAACTGGCAATAAAATTAGGTCAAGAAAAAGGCGTAATTCAAGAAGAAACCATAGGGATTTGGACAAATCTACTTAAATAATGAGGATAAGAATAATGGTAACAGAAGAATTTAAAAAAATAGCGGTGTCTTTCGCGGGAGGTGATGGTGGAAATCCTAAATCAGAAGTATGGTTTTGTGGATTAGAATGGGGAATAGGTGATGAAAGCTCGCCAGATGATTTTTTTATGAGAAATTTAGTTTAAGCCCTAAATTAATACCGCATTCTTGGGTAGAGGATGATTTTTGATGGTAGTTGGACGACTCAATATAATAGAAAAAAATATGTTGGTTTTTGTGGTACTACTACAATTTAGATTGGAAAAAAATGGAGAAAGTGCGGAGCATTTTGTTAAAAAAATACGATGTGCTTTATCCACAAGGTATTGGTTTCAAGTTAAATATGCTACCAATCAATTTTAAAAAAATAGATCATCAATTAAATGGAATGAACAATTCATTAAGATAACAGGATTTGAAACATTCAATGAATATAGAGAGTGGTGCGTTGAAAAATCGAGGTGCTTTTTTTATCGTCAACTTATAGATGAATGTCATCCTAAAGTTATTATTTGTACGGGAGTCACTGAAAAAGATAACTTCTTTAAGTTTTTTTACTGGAGATACTGTATATGAAACTAAAGCATTAAAAAGAATTTAATATCTTCTATCGCAAGTACAATGATACTTTAATTTGTGTTTGCCCATTTTTTTGGTGGCCCAAGTGGCATTAATTCTTACGACAAAATGGAAGCATTAGTAGAGTCAGTAAAAAGAATTATGTAAATAATTTTTTTATTAAGTTTAACGTTGATAGATAAATAGCGACTTCGGTCGCTATTTATCATTACTTCTCTTGTTTTTGCTTAAGCATATGCATAATAAGCCTAATAAGCGTTTCTTTTTTTGTTTAGGATCAGATTCTGCCACTAATAAAGTGAGTGCTTTGCAAAGCCCCGTATCATTGATAACAGGATGCCCATTCTGATCCAACAAACGCCCATTTCTATGTAAGAAATCCACAAATAAAAATGCACCGCTACGTTTATTACCATCTGAAAAAAAGGATGGTTCTTGACGACAAAAATAAAGTAAATGAGCTGCTTTTTGCTTCAATGCTTGGATAAGCGGGCTCACCAAATACACTTTGATCTAAATTGCCTAAAAATCGCAGATAAGCCATTATCTCGTTCACGTCCAAAGAGATCACTTGCTTCACCTTTTGCCATCAGCTGAGATTTTAACTCTGCTAGTGCAGAACAGGCTTCGGCATAAGTCGGTAATGTACCGCCTTGCTGTGTTTGTGGTTCGCTAAGTAAACCTTCATCATATTGTTGTAGCCATAAAAACGTATGCGTATAACGGCTAACAATATCCACTAATCCACGACCGCTTTCTAGCGTTAATTCCGATGAATTTGCCGTTTTTTTGAATAAGTGCAAGTGCTTGCTCTAATTCGCGTGCATTTTGCTGTAAACGTTTTTTTGGTTAATGGTATAGCCTTGAGTCAGATATTCTTTTAAACGTGCAGTTGCCCAAATTCTAAATTTAGTACCTAAAATAGAATTAACTCTATAACCCACAGATATAATTACATCAAGATTATAGTATTCAATTGTTCGATTAATTTGTCTTTTTGCCTTCAATTTGAACTGTTGCATTTTTTTGCAACAGTTGCTTCTCTATTTAACTCGCCATCAGTATAGATATTGCGTAAATGACGTGAAATAACTGACTTATCTCGCCCAAATAAATCAGCCATCTGCTGTAAACTTAGCCAAACGGTGTCATTTTTCAAATCTTACTTCCACTTGCGTTGTGCCATCTTGAGCTTGGTAAATTTCAATCGGATTTTTGGTTATTCATATTTTTTTTCCTTAATAAGTTATATGTATATATAAACAGATAAATATGTATATTGCAATACGGATAATCTTATTTGCAAACAATCTTCTAAAAAAATAACCGCTTGTAATATTCGCGACGACACGAACTGTCGCTTCCTTCCATATAATTTTTTTCCATAAAAGAGATTTTTTTACTTTTTACAACACGCTTAAGCCCTTTTTATAGAAACAACACAGGAGCAAACTTATGGCAATGAAAGTGACTTTTTAAACGCGATCCGCTTTTTTTGAGGATGTAAAAAAATTCGTGCAACAAGAAAAAAATTTACATCTGGTTCACGAATTCAACGCAAATTTAGTTTAGGCTTTAATCGAGTCATGAGAATTGTAGAACAACTAGAAGAAGCTGGAATTATTTCACCAATGAAAAAAATGGACAGAGAAAAAGTATTATGAAAAAAATGATTTAAATTATGCAGTGGAACTTATCCACAAGGCTGATGGCATTTTAATTACTGCCGGGGCAGGAATGAGTGTGGATTCAGGTTTGCCGGATTTTTAGAAGTGTCGGCGGGTTTTGGAATGCCTATCCAATGTTTAAAGGCCGTAATATCAATTTCCAAGATATTGCGACGCCATTGGCTTATGAAACCCATCAAGAGTTAGCTTATTGGTTTTTACGGGCATCGCTTGTCGCAATATCGTGCAACAAGCCCGCATGATGGCTACCAAATTTTTAAAAACGTTGGGCAGAAAGCAAACCGCATGGTTATTTTGTTTTTACAAGCAATGTGGATGGGCATTTTCAGAAAGCGGGTTTTTGAAGAAGGACGCATTTATGAAGTGCATGGCACACTAGAGCGTTTACAGTGTGCGCATAATTGCCGGGATTTGAGCTGGTCTGCAAAAAGAATTTCAACCTGTGGTGGATAACGAAAACTTGCGCTTATTGAGTGAGTCACCTTGTTGCCATTATTGTCAGCGTTTGGCAAGACAAAAATGTACTCATGTTTGACGATTATTTTTACAGCAGTAATTATCAAAATTTAAAAACGAAATAAGCTCGATTTATGGTTAAAAGAAGTGCAAAAATCTCGTTGTCATCGAACTGGGGGCAGGGAAAGCCATTCCAACTGTGCGTAGATTTTTCTGAGCGTACGGCGAAAGCAAAAAAAGGGGGGATTTATCCGTATTAACCCACAAGATGCAGGCGTGCCGAAAATGCACTTTTTAAGTTTAGAAATGAAGGCGTTAGATGCGCTAAAAAGCGATTGATAGCCTTCTAAATCCTTCTCAACAAGCGGTTGAATAATGGAAAAATTTTTGCGAAATTACCTTCTGCCAACAAATTGGCAGCAACAAGCGACACAACCAAGATGCTCTTTTTTTAATGGCGAGGCGGTGTTTCAATATAAACTCAAAACGGCTGAAAAAAACGCCTTGAAAACCGACAGCGCTTTATTGTGGGCGTGGCAGATGGTATTTCCAATAGTAACCGACCAGAAAAAGCGAGCAAGTTGGCAATGCAATTATTAAGCAAAATGGAAAGCCTAAGTCGCCAAACAATCTACGATTTACAATCCAATTTATCTGCAGAATTGGCAGAGGATTATTTTTGGCTCAGCAACCACTTTTGTGGTCGCAGAGATTGATCAAATAGCCCGTAAAGCCAAAAATTCTCAGCGTAGGCGATAGCCGTGCTTATTTAATTGATGCCCAAGGAAAATGGCAACAGATTACCCAAGATCATTCTATTCTTTCTGAATTGTTAGCTGATTTTCCCGATAAAAAAAGAAGAAGATTTTTGCCACGATTTATGGTGGCGTTTCTTCTTGTTTAGTTGCTGATTATTCCGAATTTCAAGATAAAATTTTTTTATCAAGAAATTGAAATTAAACAAGGGGAAAGTTTATTACTTTGTTCTGATGGATTAACAGATGGCCTTTCAGAAGAAATGAGAAAAAGATTTGGAAACAATATGATAATGATAAATCTCGATTGACGGTGTGTCGTAAATTAATTGTGAAACAAGTCTTTTATGATGATTTGTCAGTGGTGGTTTGTACGTTTTTGCAAAATGATGAGAAAAAAATAACCGCTTGCAGTTATTTTTTTAGATATATAGCATAATGTACCAATTTTAGATAAAAACTTAAGGAAGAACATGAGTAATGTCAAAGAAGAAAAAAAGCTAAAGTGATGAAAAATAAAAGAGATTTTTAGGAAGTAGGTTATCTATTCCTAGCTATCAGCGTCCATATAAATGGACAATAAAAACACGTTCAACAATTACTTGATGATTTACTGACGCATTTCCGTAATCAGCAACAAGTTTATCGAATTGGAACAGTAGTAATACATAAATATAATAAAGAAAATGACGAAAAGTTAGATATTGTTGATGGTCAGCAACGTTTAATTACGCTTTCATTATTGCTTTATTATTTAAATAATCGCAATAGCTCAAATAACCCTCAGTAAACTAAATATTTATTTGTTAGATGAATCTATAACACATACTGTTAGTAAGAATAATATAATTGATAATTATAATTTTATTAAGAATTATTCTCTTCCGTATGAAGATACATTTGAAACTTATCTTTTTAGAGATTTGTGAGATGGTTTATGTTCAATTAGATGATTTAGATGAGGCTTTTCAGTTTTTTTGATTCACAAAAACTCAAGAGGGAAACCTTTAGAATCTTATGATTTGCTTAAAGCGTATCATTTAAGGGAAATGAATGATAAACCCAAAGAGATTATTCACAATTGCGTTGAACGTTGGGAGAAATCTGCACTTTCTCAAGAAATTAATAACTTAGATAAAATTATCAACTATATTCTTTTTAGATTACGCCGATGGCACTATCAAGAAAGCGGAGAGGTTTTTACATCGGACGAGCTAGAGACATTTAAAGGTGTATCAGAAAGTGCTACCTATCCTTATCTTAGTCCACTGTTTTGCAACAAAGGTTGTAGAGAAATTAGCACAACAAAAATCCTATGTTTTATCATCCGAGATTTGTGAAAAACAAATTTTCAAACGATACAAACGTTAATAAATGGTGAGCAATTTTTTTGATTATGTTCAGTATTATGTTGAAATCTACGAAAAAAATTATTTAAAGAAGGGATAGGACTTGTTGATAAAGTGAAAAAAATTAACGGTAAAGATATAGAGAAAGGTGTAAATACTTTTCTCAACACTCAAGATTATTGCTTTCGAGTAGGGGATAAGTATTTAAAAAAATTTATTTGAATGCATAATATTATTCTATTTTTGATAAGTTTGGTGAAGTATATTTAGATGAGTTTGTAAATAAAAGCATTTTTATGGGTTTATCGAATTCGTTTTTGAATATCAGCGTATTACTTTCAAAAACTATAGAAGATGAAGCTCACTCAAAAAAATGGATTATTTAATCATATAGAGAAATCTTCTACACCAATACAAGTTTTAAGATATACCTCAGCAATACGTGAAGATAAGTTTAGTAACATAGACAAGAAAAATAAAGGAAGTTTTTGGAGTGGAAAATGAGTAATGCTAAAGAAAAAGAATATGTAAAAAAACATTAACCATATCTGATTTATTTAATGATGAGAATAAATGTAAGTATATTATTCCAATCTACCAACGTAATTATGCTTGGGGTGATGATGAAATTAGTTCCTTGCTTCAAGATATAAAAAAATGCTTGTGAACAAAAATCAAGAACAAGATAAAAAAATTATTATATTGGAAGCTTAGTTGTTTATCGCCGAGACAATGGTGATTTTGAAGTAATTGATGGTCAGCAAAGACTAACAACACTCACGTTAATAATGCATCATCTTGGCAAATTAAGTTTTTAGAAATGTTTCTTTTTGAACATCGAGATGAATCTGAACAAGCATTATCCAATCTTAATTCTGAAAAAAATTACCAAGTAATTTTTTTCACAAGCATTAAAAAAACAATTAAGAAAAGTAATTGATGAATGGGGAAATAATAAAAAAATGAAATTGTAAAAATTCCTTTTGGATAAAGTTGAAATTATCCGAACTGAAGTGCCAGAAGGTACGGATTTAAATCATTATTTTGAAATTATGAATACCCGTGGCGAACAGTTAGAAAAAAACATGAAGTTTTAAAAAGCCCGTTTAATGAAGAAATTATCGGAAGATATTGAAAAATCATTGTTTGCTAAGATTTGGGATGCTTGCTCAGATATGAGTCGTTATGCTGTAATGGGGTTTGAGCCTAAAATAAGAGAATTAATATTTGGTAATAAATGGTCAGGAAAAACCAAAAATGCTTTATAGAAATAATTGACGATATTAAAGAATATAACAAGGAAATTGAAAGGCAGAATCAGGAAGAAAAATAAAAAAATTATCTATTATCAATATGCAAGAATATTTAGATAGTAAAAAAAGATTTTAGATATTATTGATGGAGTTAAGAATAGTGGATTTAATAAAAAATGACTCTGCGGACAAATATGATGGTAGTTTTACTTCCATTATTGACTTTCCTAATTTCTTAATGCATGTTTTAAGAATTTATTTAGAAATGACTGATGAATGTGGAGATTTTACCAAGATAGTGCCATTAGATGAAAAAAATACTTATTAAATTCTTTTTGAAGAAAAAAATTAAAAGGTGATGAAGCTGTTAGAAATTTCATTTTGTGTTTTGTTGATTTGTCGCTATCTTTTTTTGATTGCTATGTTATCAAATCTAACGCAATTAGAACAGGGGAGGAAAAACTGGTCCTTATGGAGGGTTATGCCTAATGGTTCAAGTTATTACTATAAAAAAATACATTTGGTAATAATACTGAAAGTAAAAAAATGATGAAGAGTTAGATAATTCTGATGATACTAAAACAGTGGTTATGTTGCTTTCAATGTTCCATGTTTCTAACCCATCTCGCATTTACAAAAAAACTGGTTGTATGCTGTATTACGTTGGTTATTTGATAATAAAGATGATATTAAACAAAGTGATTATATTAAATTTTTTTAGAAGATCTTTGTGATAAATTCTATTTTGGCAATAATTGCCAGGAAAAAAAGACATTACTGATATTATCTTAGGAAAAAGAAAAAAAATTGACTTTTCTTCTAATAATAAAAAAATGGAATGATGGAGTTCTTGTTCCTAACTTTGTTTTTTTAATCGATTAGATTATCAGTTATGGAAACTTTTCCAAGAACAAGAACAAGAACAAGAACAAAAAAAGTAGAAATTTTTGTCAGAAAATGACAAGTGGTTAACTATTAAAAAAATAAAGAGGCTATTTGGAAAAAAATTTAGATTTACCTTTAGAAGTTCGGTAGAGCATCATTATCCACAGCATCCTAGTGTTGGAGATGAATTAGAGTCAGGATTAAATGATTTTTGGTAATTTGTATCTACTTTCTCAAAGTAAAAAAATTCTAGCTTGGGTAATTCTTCTCCTGAAGAGAAAAAGCATTATCGTAATAATGAATACGATAGTCTGAAACAAGCTATCATGATGAACTATAATGAGTGGACTGAAAGGGAGATAGAGGAGCATGGAAAAAGAAATGCTCGAAAATTCTAAATCAACCGCTATCTAAGGCTAATTCCTAACGACATCTTTTTGTCGCACCCCTCACTAAAAATACTCCTTACCAACCCAGTAAGGAGTATTTTTTTATGTCCGAATATAAATTAAATCCACCAACAGTGTCTTCTTATACTGAAAAATATGATGCTTAAAGTTTTTATTTGAGCATAAAGGTTTTTCTGAAGTGTTTCGGGAGAGTAGTTGGCGAAGTGATGAAATTGCCAGTGCGTTTGGGCTGCCTGAAGAATTAGAGAATGATAAAAATTTACGCACAGTTGCTCGTCGGCTTTTAAAAGAGCGGTATAAAACACTCCAAAAAAATCCACCGCACTTTTATCGGATTTATGGAAACAAGCTTATGAAAAATTTGGCAAGTTTGGCGGAATTTTTTTGCAGCTGAATTCCGTTGAACAGGAACTTCTCCGCTTTGCCATGCATTTACGTAGTGAAGGACCTATGCAAGATTTGTTTGACTGCTTGCCGAAGTCGGATTTGCAAAAGAACGGTCGCGATCATGGCGGATTTACTGAAGCAGCCGAAAAATCAGATTCTATCCGCCTTGAAGAAAGGCAGTAAACTCGATGCTTATGGTCTAATTGATCGGAATTATCGCCTAGATGGTGTGCAAGATTATTTAGCGTGGGGCGAAACCTTAGATTTTGACGAATTTGTAACACAACCTCTAAATGAATATGCGCTGTTGAAATCTTGTACAGAAATACCTCAAGTGCCAAGTTTGGAACTGGATGATTTTGCCCATATTGCCGGCATGAAAGAGATGATGTTGGCTTATTTGCAACAGGCTCTAAAAACATCATCAGAAAGGTGCGAATCTTTTTAATTTATGGTGTGCCAGGCACCGGTAAAACTGAATTTGCCGGGTTGCTTGCACAGGCATTAGGGATTTCGGCGTATAACATTACTTACATGGATTCTGACGGAGATGTTGTGAAGGCAGAGCAACGCCTGAACTACAGTCGTCTTGCTCAAACGTTGTTGAACGGCAAGCAGGCACTTTTAATTTTTTTGATGAAATTGAAGATGTGTTTAACGGCTCGCTTATGGATCGTTCTGTTGCGCAAAAAAATAAAAGCATGGACAAATCAGTTGCTGGAGAATAATAACGTGCCGATGATTTGGTTATCCAATTCTGTAAACAGTATAGATGCGGCTTTTTGCGTCGTTTTGATTTTTGTGTTTGAAATGCCGGATTTGCCGTTGAAAAAAATAAATCGACGTTAATTTCGCGACTGGCAGGCGGTAAATTAACGGCGGAATACGTGCAACATTTTGCCAAAGTGCGGTCACTTTCGCCGGCGATTTTAACGCGCGTGTTCAATGTGGCAAATACAGTTGATAACGGCAAAAAAAGCTTTTCCTGAGATCTTGCTTACGCTATTTAATGAAACCTTACAGGCACAAGGTAAAAAAAGAAAATTGAGCCGTTGGTGGAAAGTAAACTTAGTTATCAGCTTGACTGGGTTTCCTGCAATGAGAATATTCATAAAAATCAGCGAAGGATTAATGCGAACCAAGAAAGGTAGAATTTGTCGCTATGGCCCACCAGGCACAGGAAAAAAACTGCTTGGTCAGCATGGCTTGCTGAAGAGTTGGATATGCCGTTGTTACTTTGCAAAAGGCTCTGATTTGCTCGATCCTTATGTAGGTGGAACGGAACGAAATATTGCTGAGGCATTTGAATCAGCAAAGCGTGATAATTGTTTGTTAGTGCTGGACGAAGTGGATACCTTCTTATTTTTCTCGAGAAGGATCAGACCGAAGCTGGGAGCGTTCACAAGTGAATGAAATGCTGACACAAATTGAACGCTTTGAGGGCTTAATGATGGTATCAACAAATTTAATTGAAGTTCTTGATCCTGCCGCCTTACGCCGTTTTGATTTGAAACTGAAGTTTGATTACTTGACAGCTGCCACAACGTTTAGATTTTTGCTAAACAACAAGCAGAAATTTTAGGGTTGCCGTTGTTATCGGAAGAGGATTTAGGGTCAGATTGAATCGCTTAATCTGCTGACGCCTGGAGATTTTTGCTGCAGTAGCTCGTCGTCACCAATTTTCGCCTTTTTCAAAAGGTGCAAGATTGGTTAATTGCACTACAAGGCGAATGTGAAGTGAAACCCGAGTTTTCTGCAACAACAAGACGGATAGGGTTCTGTTAACCTAAAATAAAAACCTCCACAAGGAATTTGTGGAGGTTTTTTTAACTCATTCTATTGTGTTTTTGTGCTTCGTAACCTTTACTTAATGCATTTGCTACAATAGAGAAGGTATAAGAAATACCATCTTTAGCGTAAGCAAATGGCAATTTAGCATCGGAGTTTGTAAAAATTTTTATTCTTTTTTTGACCGCTTGTATTTATTTAAGCTGGATATTTTTTTCTTCAAAGCATCAAATAATTGGTGGTATTCTGTTTTATCACGTTTTATTTTTTTGATTTATTTCCATCGCCTTTTCGCTTGGTTTTTGCATATCCATCATTCTCAACAGCTTTTTTTCAGTATCTAGTCTGTTTTGGATAAAGAGCGTTCTCAATCTGTTAACTTCGGGATCTTCAATCTCTAAGCTATTCATTTTTTTGAATTTGCTTACTATGAATTTCCTTAAGCCATTTAAGCACGCTTTTTTTGTTTTTTTGCGCTTTATCGCCAGTTAGATGTCTATTTTCAGCACGGTAATTGTGTGCTTCATGAATGAATTGGTCATCTAAATGTACTGCCATTCTTACAAATTGTGCAAACTCGTATTTTTGCGTTGGCAAAGTTATCAGGCTTAGGGCTACTACATGCACTGACAATCAATACCAGAAAAAAATCATTTGAAGTAATTTCATTTTTTTAATGCTTCCTTAATATGTAAAAACCATTGAACTAAACCAATAAAAAAATCCCCATCGACGTGAAACCTGCATTTTCTTCAACGACATGACGTATTG